>VFQQ010003145.1_pt1 | contig 16644 bp, 10 predicted proteins | sample 3512341 | NCBI WGS metagenome assembly VFQQ01 (sample SAMN10412373, study PRJNA504923) | tailings metagenome | isolation source: Relicate 2 Philex TSF1 revegetated site | place: Philippines: Tuba, Benguet | collected 2017-08-29 | reverse complement strand
TGCAGAAGCTGGAAGAAGGCGTGCTGGCCGTTGGTGCCGGGCTCGCCCCAGACGAGCGGGCCGGTCGGCGTGGTCACGCGCAGCCCGTTGACCGTCACCTGCTTGCCGTTCGATTCCATGTCGAGCTGCTGGAGGTAGGCCGGCAGCCGCGACAGGCGCTGGTCGTAGGGGATGACGGCGCGCGCCGGATAGCCGCAGACGACGCGGTGGAAATAGCCGATCAGCCCCATCACCACCGGAATGTTCTTCAACAGCGGCGCGGTCTTGAAATGCTGGTCCATCTCGTGGGCACCGGCGAGGAAGTCGCGAAAATTCTTCGGTCCCACCGCGATCATGATCGGCAGGCCGATCGCCGACCAAAGCGAATAGCGTCCGCCGACCCAGTCCCAGAAGCCGAACACCCGCTCCGGCGCGATGCCGAAGGCCGCCACCTTGTCGAGCGCAGTGGAGACGGCGGCGAAGTGTTTCGACACGGCTTCCTTGCCGAGCGCCTTTTCCACCCATTTGCGGGCGGTCTCGGCATTGGTCATCGTCTCGATGGTGGTGAAGGTCTTGGAGGCGATGATGAACAGTGTCGTTTCGGCACTGAGACCCTTCAGCGTGTCGTGAATATGCGCGCCGTCAACGTTGGAGACGTAATGCGCGCGCGGCCCGTCATGGTAGGGCGCCAGCGCCAGCGTCGCCATCGCCGGGCCGAGGTCGGAACCGCCTATGCCGATATTGACGATGTCGGTGATCTTCTTGCCCGTCGCTCCCGGCGCGGCACCTGATCGCACGGCGTCGGCAAAGGCGGCCATCGCATCCAGCACAGCCCGCACGTCGCCCATCACGTCCTTGCCGTCCAGCAGCACCGTGTCGCCGGGGCCGTCGCGCAGGGCGGTGTGCAGCACGGCGCGCCCTTCGGTGACATTGATCTTCTTGCCCGAAAACATGCCGTCGCGGCGCTCCGGCAGCCGGGCGGCATGCGCCAGCTTGTCCAGCAATGTCATGGTATCGGCGGTGACGGCGCATTTGGACCAGTCGAGCAGGAGGTCGCCGTCGGTCAGCGAAAATTTGGCGAAACGCTGGGGATCGGCCTTGAAGGCCTCGCGCATGTTCTTCGGCGTGTCGGCCTGATCGTCGCGAAGCGCCGTCAGCGCGGAGTGAAGGGGGGCGTCGGTCACGGCCATTCTCCAAAATTCGTTATTTCAAATGTTCCGAAGGCACGCCGTCATCTGAGTCTTGGCGAGCCTCCCTGGACCTTATCAGACCACTTAGATCATGGAGAGAGTTTGACGCTGGTGTGGATGAAAATTTCAATCGATTTGACTTTTTTGGCCGATCCCGCCGCCCAATCGGGCCACCAAGGGGATAGATCACTGGTATAAATCTTAACGATTAGAAAAATTCATTGGCGCAACCAGTTGGACCACAGATACGCTCCACTGGTCCAAAAAGAGAAAAATACTGCGCCTGTTTGAGGAAACGCTCATGCCACAGAGAAACGATTCGGCCATATGGTCGGGGCTGTTCCGTATTTCGGCGGAGTCGGGCCAGACCCTTCAGGCCCAGATTCGCCAGGCCATCGTCGCCGCCATTCTCGACCGCCAGATCGCGGCTTCCATGCCGCTGCCATCCTGCCGCATCCTTGCCGAAAAACTCGGCGTGGCGCGCGGCACTGTGGTGCTGGCCTTCCAGCAGCTTGTCGACCAGGGCTTTCTGGTGGCGCGCGAGCGGCGCGGCCATTTCGTCAATCCGGAAGTGCTGGCAACGCCGGCCAAGCCGCAGCAGAAGTCCATCGATCTGGCCAACGAGATAGACTGGAAGTCGCGCCGGCAGATCGCCGCCAGCGACATGCCCCGCCCGGCCAAGCAGGAAAACTGGATCAAGTCTTCCTACCCCTTCGTCTATGGCCAGTTCGATCCGGCGCTGTTTCCGACCGCCGAATGGCGCGAGTGCAACCGCATGGCGCTGGCCGTGCTCGAAATCCGCAACTGGGCGGCCGACATGGTCGACCGCGACGATCCGCTGCTGATCGAGCAGATCCAGGCGCGCCTGCTGCCGCGGCGCGGCATCTTCGCCAATCCGGACGAGATCATCGTCACGCTCGGCGCGCAGAATGCGCTCTATATGCTGGCTTCGCTGCTGATGACCAAGGGCAGCAAGGTCGCCATGGAAGATCCGGGCTATCCCGACGCGCGCTCGATCTTCCGCCTCGCCGGTGCCGATATCCATCCGACGCCGGTAGACCAGTCGGGTATCGTCACATCGTCGATCCCGAACGATGCCGGCTTCGTCTTCGTCACCCCAAGCCATCATTGCCCGACCATGGTGCCGCTTAGCGCCGAGCGCCGGCAGGACCTTCTGGCGCGCGCCAGCCGTCACAACCAGATCATCATCGAGGACGGCTATGACAGCCAGTTGCTGGACGAAGCGCCGCAGCAGGCGTTGAAGAGCATCGATCGCTCGGGCCGCGTCATCTATGTCGGTTCGATGTCGAAGACGCTCGCGCCGGGCCTGCGGCTTGGCTACATCGTCGCCTCTGCCGAACTCATCGCCGAACTGCGCGCACTGCGCCGCTTCATGCTGCGCCACCCGCCGGCAAACAACCAGCGCGCCGTGGCGCTGTTCCTGTCGCTCGGCCATCATGAAGCATTGGTGCGCCGCCTGTCGTCGGCCTTCGACGAACGGCGCAAGCGTCTGGTCCAGGCGATCTCGGCCTTCCTGCCCGAATGGCGCTCGACGGATTCGGCCGGCGGCACGTCGTTGTGGCTGGAAGGGCCGCGCGGTACCGATTCGCGTGGGCTTTCCGAAGCCGCCGCCGCCCGCAGCGTCATCATCGAGCCGGGCGACCGCTTCTTCGACCAGGCCGACAAGCCATCGCGCTTCATGCGGCTCGGCATTTCCTCGATTGCGCTCCAGCACATCGAGCCCGGTATCCGCGAGCTTGCGACGGCTGCCGGGCGCCGGCCTGCAGCCGCCTGACCATATAGCCCTCCCAGGCTTGCAATGACCTCGCCTGCGCATCCCGACGGATGCGCAGGCGCTTCATCGAATCCAGCCTGAACAAGCCACATTCTCTGGCCCATCTGGCCGAAATCCGTGGCCCATACGCACGCCGTTTGGCCGCTGCATAGTCCCGCAATCAAGGGGAACGAAGCAGCGTGACCGAAGGCACATTCGGCGCGGGGATGCTTCCAAATACGGTGGAGGTTTCGATGTCGACCGCCCTGGAACAGCATGACCTTACGGCAGCAGATCAACGTTCCCGCCGTTCCGGTGGCCGGGAAGCCCGGCGCGCCATGCGCGCAGCCCCCTTGGCGGACGACGTCCGTCCCATCCGGCCCGGACTGGAGGGCGGCAGGTACAAGCCTTTAGGCCAGAACGATCTTGAACGAATCCACGAAGCGGTTCTGACGCTTCTCGAAACCGTCGGTTTCGCCAACGCAATTCCAAGCTGTATCGAGGCGCTGAAGCGTGTCGGCGCAAGCTACGATGCCGACGGCCGCATCCGCTTTCCCCGCGAACTGGTTCTGTCGACAATCAGGACCGCCGCGCGCAACTTCACGCTGCATGGCCAGGACCCCAGACACGACATGGTGATCCAGGGCACGCGCGTCCATTACGGCACGGCGGGTGCTGCGGTTCATCTGGTCGATGTCGAAAAGCGCGAATATCGCGAGTCGCTGCTGCAGGACATTTATGACGCCGCCCGCATCGTCGATGGGCTGGACAATATCCACTTCTTCCAGCGCCCGATGGTGCCGCGCGACATCCCCGATCCCGCCGATATGGATTTCAACACGCTCTATGCCTGCGTGATGGGCACCTCGAAGCATGTCGGCACCAGCTTCACCGTGCGCGAGAACGTCGCACCAGCGCTGGAAATGCTCTACGCCATTGCCGGCGGCGAGGAGAATTTCCGCGCCCGGCCCTTCGTCTCCAACTCCAATTGCTTTGTCGTGCCGCCGATGAAATTTGCAGAGGACGCCTGCGGCGTGCTTGAAGCCTGCGTCGAAGGCGGCATCCCGATCCTGCTTCTCTCAGCCGGTCAGGCTGGCGCGACCGCGCCTGCGGCGATCGCCGGCGCCGTGGTCCAGGCGGTCGCCGAAGTGTTGGCCGGTCTCGTCTACGTCAACGCGCTGAAACCCGGCCATCCGGCGATCTTCGGCACATGGCCGTTCGTTTCGGATTTGCGCACCGGTGCGATGTCGGGCGGTTCGGCCGAGCAGGCGCTGCTGTCGGCGGCCTGCGCGCAGATGGCGCAATTCTACGACCTGCCCGGCGGCTCGGCTGCCGGCATGGCCGATTCCAAGCTGCCCGATATCCAGTCCGGTTACGAAAAGGGCATCACCAACGTTATGGCCGGCCTCTCGGGCCTCAACCTCGTCTATGAGTCCGCCGGCATGCACGCCTCGCTACTGGGTTTCTGCCTCGAAAGCCTGATCATCGACAACGACATGCTCGGCCACTGCCAGCGCTGCGTGCGCGGCATTGAGGTCACCGACGCGGCGCTGTCGATCGATACAATCACGGAAGTCTGCATGAACGGACCGGGCCATTATCTCGGCAACGAGCAGACCTTGAGGCTAATGCAGACGGAATATTTCTACCCCGCTGTCGGCGACCGTTTCTCGCCGAAGGAATGGAATGAGAAGGGCCGCCCCGATATTTTGCAACGGGCAATAGCAGAAAAGAAAAAGATACTGGCGGAGCGTTTTCCGCGTCACGTTCCCAAGAATATCGATGACCGCCTGCGCGCACGTTTTGAAAACATCCTCCTGCCACGCAGCGGCATGGGCGGTTAAATGCGGAATCATCACAGTTGATTGATGGCGGCGTTGCATCTAAGGAGTTGCCCGTCATCAAGTGGAATCAAGATATGAATCAACGTGTGGCGCTCATTACTGGAGTGACCGGCCAGGACGGAGCTTATCTCGCCGAGTTGCTGCTGAAGAAGGGATATGTGGTCCACGGCATGAAGCGCCGGGCCTCGTCCTTCAATTCGGAGCGCGTCAATCACCTCTATGAAGATCCGCACGACACCGGCGTGAAGTTCCATCTCCACTATGGCGATATGACGGATTCTACCAATCTCATTCGCCTGATCCAGGAGACGCAGCCGAACGAGATCTACAATCTCGCCGCGCAAAGCCATGTGCAGGTGAGCTTCGAGACGCCTGAATACACTGCCAACGCCGACGGCATCGGCACACTGCGTATCCTTGAAGCCATCCGTATCCTGGGCATGGAAAAGCGGTCGCGCTTCTATCAGGCTTCAACTTCGGAGCTCTACGGGCTTGTCCAGGAAACGCCGCAGCGCGAAACCACGCCGTTCTATCCGCGCAGCCCCTATGCTGCGGCCAAGCTCTATGGCTACTGGATTACGGTGAACTACCGCGAAGCCTACGGCATGCATGCGTCGAACGGCATCCTGTTCAACCACGAAGGACCGACGCGCGGCGAGACCTTCGTGACCCGCAAGATCACACGCGCGGTTGCAGCCATTCATCACGGTATGCAGAACAAGCTTTATCTCGGCAATCTCGACGCCAAGCGCGATTGGGGCCACGCCCGCGACTACGTCGAAGGCATGTGGCGCATCCTGCAGCAGGAAACCGCCGACGATTATGTGCTTGCCACCGGCGAAACACATACGGTGCGTGAATTCGTCGATCTGGCGTTCGGCGAAGTCGATCGCCGCATCGAATGGAACGGGTCCGGCGTCGACGAAAAGGGCGTATGCGCCAAGAGCGGAGAGATACTGGTCGAGATCGACAAGCGCTATTTCCGCCCGACCGAAGTCGACTTGCTGCTCGGCGACCCGAGCAAGGCACGCGAAAAGCTGGGCTGGACGAGCTCGACGCCATTCAAGGACCTGGTCAGCGAGATGGTCCAGAGCGATCTGCACGTCGTGTCGCGGGAAGCGTGGCGTAATGATCGTTGAGTTTGGCTGAGAGCCCGGCTGCACATCGAATACGACCGACGCAGCCGGTTCTTGTTAGTCGAAGGAATGTCCACCCAGTTTCCGTTACTTGATCGAGTGTGACCGGCGCCCTGCTATTTATCGCCGAGGAAGCCGACGAGGCGCGCACCGAGCGCCTGCGGTATTCGCGCACTACCATCCTTTACATCATGGCCGAGAAGGTTCGTCGGGCGAACCGGCAGCTGTCCTGCATGTGCGCCGCGTCGTGCGGGAACGCGCCGTGAGCGCCGTGCGGCAAAACCATGCCGGACGCTTGCCGCATTTGCCGCACGTTCTGTGCTTGTTCCGCCGGGATTGCCTGTAGGGCCTTGAAATTATTGGTGCCGCTTAGGTGACTCGAACACCTGACCCCATCATTACGAATGATGTGCTCTACCAACTGAGCTAAAGCGGCAACCTTTTTCGCGCCAGGACGCGAGACAATGAGCGCCTGATATCTGCATTGCGCGGCAAATTCAAGCGGCTTTCGCGCGGAATTGCATATCGTGCGCTTGGCTCTGGATGTGAACGAAAAGCGATCGCTTCTCACCGCCGTCTCGGTGATCTGCTGGATGGCGGTCTGTCTCGTGCCTGCGGCCTATGCCGCCACCCGAAGCTTCGCTGCGGCATATTCGTCGGCCAGGCGGTCGATGAGGGCGGACACCGGAGCCACTTCATCCACCGCGCCGATCCCCTGGCCGCAGCCCCATATGTCCTTCCACGCCTTGGTCTTGTCGCCGCCGAAATTCATCGTCGAGGGGTCGGAGACGGCCAGATTGTCCGGGTCCATCCCAGCAGCGCGCACCGAGCCTTTCAAATAATTGCCGTGGATACCGGTGAAGAGGTTCGAATAGACGATATCGGCGGCCCGCGATTCGACGATCATCTGCTTGTAAGGGTCCGCAGCGCGCGCTTCCGTCGTCGCGATGAAGGGCGAGCCGATGTAAGCGAGGTCGGCGCCCATCGCCTGAGCGGCAAGCACTGCCCCGCCATTGGCGATTGCGCCTGCCAGCAGAAGCGGCCCATCGAACCATTGCCGGATTTCCTGGATCAGCGCGAAAGGCGACAGCGTGCCGGCATGGCCGCCGGCCCCCGTCGCCACCGCGATCAGCCCGTCCGCCCCCTTTTCGATTGCCTTGCGGGCATGGCGGTCGTGGACGATGTCGTGAAGCACGATGCCGCCATAGGAGTGGACGGCCTGGTTTACCTCTTCCACCGCGCCGAGCGAGGAGATGACGATCGGCACCTTGTATTTGACGCAAAGCTCGAGATCGTGCTGCAGGCGCGTGTTTGACTTGTGGACGATCTGGTTGACCGCGAAGGGAGCCGATGGCCGATCGGGATTGGCGGCATCGTAGCGCGCAAGTTCTTCGGTTATTTCGGCGAGCCAGTCATCGAGTTGTGATTCGGGCCGCGCGTTCAGTGCCGGAAACGAGCCGACAACGCCGGCCTTGCACTGCGCCAGCACCAGCGGCGGGTGCGAAATGATGAAAAGCGGCGATCCGACGACCGGTATGCGCAGGTTTTTCTTCAAAATGTCAGGAAGCGCCACTGGTTGAGCCTCTCGCTAAAATATTGACGTTTGCGTAAACGTAATCTGTTTTAGCAGATCGATTTCAGCGGGCAATCAGCAATTCTGACAGAATTGACACAAACTTTGCGGGGAAAATCGGCGTTGCGGCCGAATTGAGGAGCCTAATTGGCCCCGCTGGGCGTTGCTTGATTACGCGGCTACGTCTAACCATCTGGTAGCACTGACTTTCATCGTGGGGAAAACGGTTTGGATGCGATCGAAAAGGCGATCCGAAACGCCTTCGAAAAAGGAGATGCCGATGATCGGGCTTTTCGCGAGAAGGTCTATCGTTCGGCATTTGCCGCCCTTGACCGCGCGCTCAAGGCAAACCCCAGCCTGACGGTGGAGGCGGCGATCAACCGCCGCAAGGCCATGCAGGCCAAGATCACCGAGATCGAATCGGAATTCCAGCCCGCCGTGCCGGCGATCGAGCCGGGGCTTGAGGATGTCCGGCCTGAGCGCGGCGGTGCTTCAACGGCGTCGGCGCCTGAAATTGCTGTCGAAGGTCCGGCAGGTGCTGCGGTACCACGCATCGAAATGCCTAGCCGGGGAGAAGCCACAAGCGCCGGGCCGCTTGCCGGCGACAGGGCGATGCCTGTCGAGCCCGACCGCAACGAGGCCCGAGGCCGCAGGTTCCATATCCCGTTCACCCGGATATTCGTCACCGCAACCGTGCTTGCCGCGATCGGCATCGGCGGCTGGTGGGCCTACCAGACCGGTCTGCTGAAATCGCCGGCCGAGCGCGACACCTCCGTTCCCAATCCTCCGGCGACGACCCAAAGCGAGGATTTCATTCCGGAAAATGAAGGCGCTCCGATAAGGCCGGGACAGGCCGACGCGAACCGCAACTGGATCAATGTCTTCTCGCCCGAGGACGCCACGAAGGTGACGACGCCGGGAGATTCGAAGGCCGAAGTCATGCAGGATGCATCGGGCAGCTTCCTGCGCGTACGTTCCGGCCAGTCGGGTGCGACGGTGCTGTTCGACATCGGCCAGGGCGTGCTCGAGCAGGTCGGCGGCAAAACCGCGACCTTCGACATCGTCGCCCGCGGTGAGGATGGCAAGGAAACGCAGATGTCGGTGGACTGCAACTTCGGCGAACTCGGCGATTGCGGCCGCAAGCGATATGCGCTCGGCCAGGAGGAGGGCGATTATCTTTTCGAGATCGATTTCGCCAAGAAGAAACCGGGTGCTGGCGGCACCATCGCCATCAATTCCGACGTCGCGGGCGAGGGCAAGGCGGTCGATATCTACGCGATCAAGGTTTCGATTTCGCAGTAGAAGCATGATCCCAAAAAGTTGCAGACTTCTCGGACAAGGTCATGCGTCATCGGAATGCCTTCAATCGAGCAGCGCCTGCAGGGTTTCTATCCGATCGGCCTCCGCCGTCGGCTTGTCCCAGCGCAGCCGCGAAATGCGCGGAAAGCGCATGGCGACGCCGGATTTATGCCGCGTCGAGCGGTTGAGGCCCTCGAAGGCCACCTCCAGCACCAGCCCCTGCTTCCGGTCGGCGCGAACCGAGCGCACCGGCCCGAAACGCTCGATCGTGTTGTCGCGGACATATTTGTCGATCTGGCGCAGTTCCTCGTCGGTGAAGCCGAAATAGGCCTTGCCGACCGGCACCAGTTCTTCGCTGCCTTCCGGCCCGGACCAAACGCCGAATGTGTAGTCGGAGTAGAAGCTTGAGCGCTTGCCGTGGCCGCGCTGCGCATACATCAGCACGGCATCGACGGTGAACGGATCGCGCTTCCATTTGAACCATGGGCCTTTGGGCCGGCCGGCGAGATAGGGCGAGTCCCGCCGCTTTAGCATGACCCCCTCAATCACCGGATGCGGCGGGTTGCGGCGCATGTCCTCGAGTGCCGCCCAATCGGCGAAGGGCGCAAGCGGCGACAGGTCGAAGCGCGTCGGATCGAGTTTTCCAACGAAGGCTTCCAGCCGGGCGCGGCGCTCGATGAAGGGCAGGGCGCGCAGATCCTCCGGGCCGTCCTGCAAAAGGTCGTAGCAGCGCACGAATACAGGGTGGCTCTGCTGCATCTTCGGCGTCACCGTCTTGCGGTTCAGCCGCTGCTGAAGGTCCGAGAACGTGCCGGTTTCATGCAACGGATCGCCGACCAGCAACTCGCCGTCTAGTGCGCCGTCGAAGATCATGGCCTCGACCAGATCGGGAAAGGCCGTCGAAATGTCGTCGCCGGTGCGCGAATAGAGCCGCCTCACGCCGCTCTCGCAGACGGCTTGCACGCGGATGCCGTCCCATTTCCACTCAGTGGCGTAGTCGTCCGGGTCGAGTTTTTCGAGGTCGCCGTCGCCGACCGGATTGGAAAGCATGACCGGTCGGAACAGCGCCTTGGCGGTCTTCTGCGGTCGCTCGGTCTTGCCCTCCAGCCATGCGAACAATTCCGTGTAGGGCGGCGTCAGCCCGTGCCACAGCTCCTCGATTTCCGTCACGTCGACCGATCCGAGATTGGCCAGCGCCTGTTTGGCCAGCCGCGCCGAAACGCCGATGCGCAAGCCGCCGGTCACCAGTTTGATGATGGCGTAGCGCGCCGAAATATCGGCCCGGTCCAGCAGCCGCACCAGTACTTTCGGGCCATCGGAACGGCTCGCCGCTTGCAGCGCGCCGACGACATCGGCAAGGGTCGGCTGGCTGTTGGCGGTGAGATGCGTGTCCGGCTCCGGCCACACCAGCGAAACCGTTTCGGCAAGATCGCCGACATAGTCGTATGAGTAGCCGAACAGCACCGGGTCCATGCGCTCGGTGACCAGCATGCGCAGCATGGCCGGCTTTACCGCAGCGATCGACAGGTCGCCGGTGAGAGCTGCCAGCGCCAGCCCGCGATCGGGATCCTCGACCGTGCGGAAATAGTCGGTCATCAGCGTCAGCTTGCCGTTGCGCGACGGCGTCAGCACCAGCCGGTCGAGGAGTTCGGCGAAGCGGTTCATGGGTTGGTGGCCTGCGCGATGAGGGACCGCTTGCGTTCCTTCGCGCCCCCCTCTGGCCTGCCGGCTTGCCTGGGCCGAGACCCGTGGCTCGGGCCAGGCAAGCCGGCAGGCCAGAGGGGGGCAACGTAGGGCGCTGACCTGGACATGACTGCCGACTGCAAACCCATCAATCCCCCTCATCCTCATAGCCGACCAGATGCAGCGGACTCGCCGCGATGCCGTTGAGTTCGCACCAGCGCACCAGCGCCTCCTCGCGGCCATGGGTCACCCACACTTCGCCGGCGCCGGTCTCGGTGATCGTCTCGGTCAGCTCGTCCCAGTCGGAATGGTCCGAGATGATCAGCGGCAGTTCGACGCCGCGCTGTTTGGAGCGCTGGCGGATGCGCATCCAGCCCGACGCGAAGCACGAAACCGGGTCGGGAAAGCGCCGCGCCCAGCGGTCGGCGAAGGCCGAGGGCGGGCCGACGACGATGGCGCCGGCGAAATCGGTTTTCGCGCCGCTGTCCAGCGTTGCCGGCTGGAGGTCGCCGAGCGCAATACCCTGGCTCTCGTAATAGTCGCACAGCTTCGCGAGCGCGCCGTGGATGAAGATGGTGCGTTCATAGCCGGCCTCGCGCAGCAGCTTTATCACGCGCTGCGCCTTGCCGAGCGCATAGGCGCCGATCATATGCGCGCGCTCGGGAAACTGTTCGGCCGATTTCAGCACCCGCGCGATTTCGCCACTATCCGGTGGATGCCTGAACACCGGCAGGCCGAAGGTCGCCTCGGTGATGAACACATCGCAGCGGATCGGCGCGAAGGGCACGCAAGTCGAATCTGGCTGGCGCTTGTAGTCGCCGGAAGCGACGATGCGTATATCGTCCTTTTCGACGCAGATCTGGGCCGAGCCGAGCACATGGCCGGCCGGGTGGAATGTCACCGCAACGCCGTTGACGTCGATCGTCTCGCCGAGCTTTGCCGGTTGCGTCGTGCCGGCGAAATCCGCGCCGTAGCGCAGCGCCATGATGTCCAGCGTCTCGCGCGTCGCAAGCACCGAGCTGTGGCCCGAGCGGGCGTGATCGGAATGGCCGTGGGTGATCAGGGCGCGGGCGACCGGCCGGACCGGGTCGATATAAAAATCGCCGGGAGGGCAATAGAGCCCTTCCGGGCGGGGATGGAGCAGGTCGCGTGCGCGCATACGCTCAAGATAGGGTTTTGCGCCGCGCAGAAAAGCCTGTTGAATTTTGCTCCTGACAAGCGATATAGCGCTCCACCGGCGCTTCCGCCGCAGGAATGCGCCACTTGAAACCCTTGCAAACCTCTTCCGGTGACCTGCTGGCAGACCGCCGCGCCGATTACGCCGAATTCCTGTTCGGCTCAGGCGACCATGCCGCCGCCGCCGAACTGATGCTCGGTGCGGTCGAGCTTGCGCCGGCTTGGGCGATGGGCTGGTTCCGGCTCGGCGAAATGCACGAGGCCGCCGGCAATCCGGCGGCTGCTGCTGAAGCCTGGCGCATGGTGCTGAAGCTGGAGCCGCTGGATCGTCCGGGTGCCGCGCTGAAGCTTGAACTGATCGGCGCTGCCGAGGCGGCGGATGCGCCGCCCAGCGCTTTCGTTGAAGCTCTGTTCGACCAGTATGCGCCGAAATTCGACGATGCGCTGGTCAACAAGCTCGAATACCGGGTGCCGGATTTGCTGGCCGGGGCGATCCGCGCCGCGCATGCCGGGCGTTTCGCGCTTGCCATCGATCTCGGCTGCGGCACCGGGCTGATGGGCAAGCGCCTGCGCGCGGTCTGCGATCATCTCGCAGGTTACGACATCTCGGCCGAGATGCTGCGCAAGGCGCGCGAAAAAGCCGTCTACCACCAGTTGGTCAAGGCCGATCTGCAGACGCTCGTCTACGATGGCGAGCCGGCCGATCTCGTCACGGCGGCAGACGTGTTCATGTATGTCGGCGCGCTCGACGGTGTCGTGAAGACTGCCGCCGACATGCTCGAACGGGACGGGCTGTTCGCCTTCTCGGTCGAGCTTTTGCGTGGCAAGGGAGATTTTGTGCTGCAGCCATCGCGGCGTTATGCGCATTCGGAGGGCTACGTGAGGGGGCTGCTTGCCGCGAATGGCTTTGCGTTGCTTTCCGCTGCAACCGCCGTGATCCGTCAGGACCGCCGCGAGCCGGTGGACGGGCTGATCGTGATTGCGCGCAGGGGCTAGCGCCGGCGTGTCTCCCTCCCCCTTGAGGGGAGGGTGGCGGCGAAGCCGCCGGGTGGGGTCGCTGCGGCAATGCTCGACGTTCCTTTTGTGCCGAGCGCTGCCGCAACGACCCCCTCTGTCGCCTTTGGCGACATCTCCCCCTCGAGGGGGGAGAAAACGTAGGCGCACGTCACCATCGCACCACACTTCCGGCAACACGCCACCCATTGTAACCTTCAGCCCCGATGCTAGCCGAAGGAGAACTGCCTTGGTCGAAACGTCATGCCATTGCGGCGCCATTCGCCTTGAAGTCGAGACTGCTCCTGCCGAGGTGACGGATTGCAACTGTTCGATATGCCGGCGCTACGGGACGCTGTGGGCCTACTATAAGGCTGATCAGGTGCGACGGGTGCCGCCGGCGGGCACGACCGACATCTACAGATGCCACGACAGGGACCTTGAGTTCCATCGTTGCGCATCATGCGGTTGCGTAACGCACTGGGCCGGTGGCGATCGCGTAGGCGTCAATGCCCGGTTGATGGCGCCCGAAATTCTGGCGAGGGCGAAAGTGCGTCGTCTCGATGGCGCCGACACCTGGAAATTTTTTGACGACTGACGCATTCGGGAGTGCGTGAGGCCGATCACCTTTTGTTCCATATTTTGCTTGGCGCGGGGCGTCCGTCGCGCTAGATCTTTGGCGTGAACGACCAGAGCCGCACCGAAAAGAGCCAGAGCGCCGCCATCCTTCCCGAACCGTTCGTCAAATGGTTCGCCGGGCGGGGCTGGTCGCCGCGCGCGCATCAGATCGAGCTGCTGTCGCGCGCGCAGGCGGGAAAGTCGGTGCTGCTGATTGCGCCGACGGGGGCGGGCAAGACGCTGGCCGGCTTCATGCCGACGCTGACCGAGCTGGCGACGCGCCCGAAGCGCAGGCCGGGACAGGCGCATCGCGGCATCCACACGCTCTATATCTCGCCGCTCAAGGCGCTGGCCGTCGATATCGAGCGCAATCTCGGCAAGCCGGTGGGCGAGATGGGCCTGCCGATCACCATGGAGACGCGCACCGGCGACACGCCGCAGCACAAGCGCCAGCGCCAGAAGCTGGTGCCGCCGGATATTTTGATGACCACGCCGGAGCAACTGGCGCTGCTGATTGCGGCCTCTGATGCCAAGCGCTTCTTCGAGGATCTGCGCTATGTCGTGCTGGATGAACTGCATTCGCTGGTGACCTCCAAGCGCGGCCATCTGCTGGCGCTCGGGCTGGCGCGGCTGCGCTCGATCGTGCCCGGCCTGCAGGCGATCGGCCTTTCGGCCACGGTGTCGGAGCCCGACGAATTGCGGCGCTGGCTGGTGAGCCAGAACCCGCAAGGCGACATGGCCGACCTGATAACCGTGCCGGGCGGGGCCAAGCCGGAAATCTCCATCCTGGAATCGGAAGAGCGCGTGCCGTGGTCCGGCCATTCGGCGCGCTATGCCATTCCCGAAATCTATGACGCGATCCGGCGGCACCGGACGACGCTGCTTTTCGTCAACACGCGCAGCCAGGCCGAGCTCCTGTTTCAGGAACTGTGGCGCGGCAATGACGACAATCTGCCGATCGCGCTGCATCACGGCTCGCTCGATGTCGGCCAGCGAAGGCGCGTCGAAAAGGCGATGGAGACGAATTCGCTGCGCGCCATCGTCGCGACTTCCACGCTCGATCTCGGCATCGACTGGGGCGATGTCGATCTGGTCGTGCATGTCGGCGCACCCAAGGGGGCGAGCCGGCTGGCGCAGCGCATCGGCCGCTCCAACCACCGCATGGACGAACCGAGCCAGGCGATCCTCATTCCCGCCAACCGCTTCGAGGTTTTGGAGTGCCGGGCAGCACTGGAGGCGAATTATCTCGGCGCGCAGGACACGCCGCCGCTGATCGAAGGCGCGCTCGACGTGCTGGCGCAGCATGTGCTTGGCAGCGCCTGTGCCGCACCCTTCCATGCCGATGCGCTGTTCGAGGAGGTGAGGAGCGCAGCACCCTATGTGAACCTCGACCGCCACACTTTCGACCGTGTCATCGATTTCGTCGCCACCGGTGGCTATGCGCTGAGAAGCTATGAACGCTACGCTCGCATAAAGCTGACCAAAGACGGCGCGTGGCGCGTCAGCCATCCGCGGATTGCCCAGCAATACCGGCTGAACATCGGCACCATCGTCGAGATGCCGGAACTGAACGTGCGCTATGTGCGACAGGGCCGGGGCATGGTCGCGCGTGGCGGACCGGTGCTCGGCAAGGTCGAGGAATATTTCGCCGAGACGCTGCGGCCGGGCGACAATTTTCTCTTTGCCGGCAAGATCCTGCGTTTCGAAGGCATCCGCGAGAACGAGTGTTTCGTCTCCAACGGCAGCGGCGCCAACATCATCGTGCCGTCCTATGCCGGCGGCAAGTTTCCGCTGTCGACCTATCTCGCCGGCGAGGTGCGGGCGATGCTGGCCGACCCCGACCGCTGGAAGCGGCTGCCCGAGCAGGTGGCCGACTGGCTGCGCCTGCAAAAGGAAAAGTCGGTGCTGCCGCGCCGCGACGAAATGCTGGTGGAGACCTTTCCGCGCGGCAACAGGCATTACATGGTCGCCTATCCCTTCGAGGGCCGGCTGGCGCACCAGACGCTCGGCATGCTTCTGACGCGGCGGCTGGAGCGGGTCGGCGCGCGGCCGCTCGGCTTCGTCGCCACCGACTATTCGCTGGCGGTCTGGGCGCTGGACGACATGGGCCACATGTTCCGCATGAAGAAACCGTCGCTCGGCGAACTCTTCGACGAGGACATGCTGGGCGACGATCTCGACGCCTGGCTGAATGACAGCTGGATGCTGAAGCGCATGTTCCGCAATTGCGCGGTGATTGCCGGGCTGATCGAAAAGCGCTTTCCCGGACAGGAGAAAAGCGGACGGCAGGTTACGGTTTCCGCCGACCTGATCTATGATGTGCTGCGCAGCCACGAGCCAGACCACATATTGCTGCAGGCAACGCGCACGGACGCTGCTTCCGGCCTGCTCGATGTCAGGAGACTGGCCGAGATGCTCTCGCGCATACGCGGGCGAATCGTGCATAAGAGCCTTGACCACATCTCGCCGCTGGCCGTGCCGGTGATGCTGGAGATCGGCAAGGAGCCGGTGAATGGCGGCGCCAACGAGACGCTTCTGATGGAAGCCGCAGACCTGATCGAAGAGGCAATGGGCCCGCAATGACGCTTGCCGCCCGCGCAATGACACCGAAGAACGAGGCGATCACCATCGCCGGCGAACGGGTGATCTGCGACCAGCGCGGCGTGCTGTTCATGCCGGAGATGGAGATGCTGGTGGTTTCCGATCTGCATCTGGAAAAGGGTTCGTCCTATGCCGTGCGGCGCGGCGCGCTGCTGCCGCCTTACGACACCGCTGCCACGCTTACGCGGCTCGCCCATGTCATCGAGGAATACGATCCGAAGCGGGTCATCAGCCTGGGCGACAGTTTTCACGACGGGGCAGGGGCCGCGCGCCTGCCCGACATCTTCCGCCATGGGCTGGAAGCGATGATGGCCGGCCGCGACTGGTTCTGGATCGCCGGCAACCACGATCCGCAGGCGCCCGCCGACCTGCCCGGCGAAACGGTGCAGGAGATCGCCGTGGGCGGGCTGACCTTCCGGCATGAACCCTCGGCTTCCCCGGTGGAGGGCGAGATTTCGGGCCACCTTCACCCTTGCGCGCGCATCGTCCAGCGCGGCCGCTCGGTGCGGCGGCGCTGCTTCGCCAGCGACGGCGCCCGTATCATCATGCCGGCTTTCGGGGCTTATACGGGCTCGCTGAACGTGCTCGACCGCGCCTATGCCGGCCTGTTCCGCATGGAAAGCCTGATTGCGTATATGCTTGGTGCGCACCGGATATTTCCGATTGCGGGGTCGATGTTAAGGCCGGGGTAGTGGTGCAGTTGCGCGAGGTTTGCGCTCTACGGCGCCCCCCTCTGGCCTGCCGGCCATCTCCCCCTCAGGTGGGGAGATTAGCAGCG
>VFQQ010003144.1_pt1 | contig 16653 bp, 27 predicted proteins | sample 3512341 | NCBI WGS metagenome assembly VFQQ01 (sample SAMN10412373, study PRJNA504923) | tailings metagenome | isolation source: Relicate 2 Philex TSF1 revegetated site | place: Philippines: Tuba, Benguet | collected 2017-08-29 | reverse complement strand
GGGCGATGCAGGCGGCGGAGGGGCGCAGGGCGGACGCCATGGTGCTAGGGTTCTTGCCGGGAGTGTGCTGGTGGCTGGGAGGTGCTGCTGCCTGTGGCAGGCTTGCTGTATGCCGGTGGGTAGGAGACGAGGTGGAAATGGGTGAGGGTGGCGGCGGGAGGGCACCCTGTATGCCCGCATGTGGGCGGGCGCACGCTGTGCTGTGGTGCGGCAATGTCGCAGCACAGCACGCTGTGGGCGGGCAGCACACTGGTGCCCAACACGTTCCCAGATCCCTGCCGAGCGGTGTGCCACATGCGGCTGATGTACCATCTTGTGCTGAACCGTTTGCTGGGGAGGAGAACAGCTGCGGCTCCCAGCTCGCAACCCGCTGCAGCTAGTGATGCGCTGTGCAAACCTGTATAATTGCATGAAGCTGCTGGGCTTCCTTGACGAGTTCGTGGCATCGCAGCCCTAGAAATAAGCTTCAATGCTGTAACCGGGGTGGGCACATTTTGCAGCACTAATGCCATCAGCAGGGGGAGACATGCACACTGTGCGTCAGTGGGCTGTCTTTGCCGCATGAGCCAGCGGTGGCCATCGGGCCGCATTCACAACTGCACAGATGGGATATATCATAGTCATAGATCAGATGCAGAGGCTCCAACACTCCTTGCATGCTGCAAGGAGCAAGGGGGAGGGGCCGGCTCCCGCCGTACTTCCGCCGCTGCGTGCCAGGCGGGCAAGCGGCGGCAGCCGGTGAAGGGTGGCGGCTGCCGCTCGCGGCACTGTGGCGCGAATATCGCTTGCGTGACAACTTCTTGTACGCTGGCACAGCCGCGGGTGAGGCTCGCAGGGCTCTGGCCGGCGCGGCAACGCTGGCTCGCAGCCCAGTTTTGGCCGCCGCCTGGCCCAATGCTGGCGCGTGATCACAGCAAGCGTGCGGGCAGGGTGTCGCGAGCGAGCACCGGCTTGCTCGGCCTGGGCCGGCGGCACCGCCCGGCGGCGGCACCGCTTCCGCCTCAACCTGTCCGCGCCGCTTGTTTCCCCTCTTTGCAGCGGCATGGCGAACAAGAAGCGTGGCAGAGATGACGAGCTGCCTGAGGGCGTGCAGGAGGCGCTGGACTCCCTCAGTCAGACGCTGGATCGGGAGAGCACGGAGCAGAAGATGCGGGTGCGGGTTGCGAGCGGTGCTCAGGGCAGACGGTGATTGTGGACGGCAGCCACTGCTCTTGCATCATCATGAGCCGACAGAAGGGCCAGTGGCCATCACCACTGCGCTCATCTGGCCATCTTCGGCATGCCTGTGCAGGCTGCCCCGCCTGCAAGCAGCCCATGCCTCCACACGTCACACTCCCACTCTTCTGCCCCTCCTCCCACTCTTCTCCAGGCGCTGGAACGTGTGGTCGCGCTGATCGACCCTGCAGACGAGACGTACAGCGTGCAGCGCGCCCTGGTGGCAGGCGACGCAGCCTTCTACCTCACTGAGCTGCTGTCCGACCCATCACCGCACGTGGCGGTGCGGGCGGCCGAAGCAGTGGCGTCCCTGTGCCAGCATTCGGTGCCTGCACGGGCGCGGCTGGCGGGTGGGCCTCTCATGGGCCTGGAATCTAAGGTGGAGCGCGTCAGCCTCAACCCTGTGCAGTCAGGTGAGGCATGGCAGCTACTGCCGGGGCTGGTGGGGCCTGTGCTGCCTCGTCGGCAGCCGGCTGTCCCTTGGTACTCATGCCGGCTCTGGTGCTGAAGTGCTGTGCTGGCTCACCCAGCTCTGTTCCAACTCATATGCACTGCTCTGCCCCGCAGACTTTGTGGACAGCGGCGCCATGGCTGCGCTCGTGCCCATGCTGCTGCAGCGGCAGGAGGCGGCCAGGGAGGCAGCGTTGGAAGCCATCAGCGCCCTCTGCTCCTTCAACCAGGCAGGCTGCTTCTACTAAAAGCTGCTGGTGCAAGCCGCTGCTACTGCAAGCTGCTGCTGCTATGCATGCTTGAATGTGGCTGATGCTGGTATGCTGCTGGTTCTGCTGCCCTGACATGCTGATGTCTGCTTCCCAAGCCGAATCGGCATTGCCAGCGGGCCCTCTGCTTCCTTATTCTGCTGCACCGCACCTGTGTCTCACTACCCTCGCAGGACGGCAAGCTTGCGCAGCTGGAGGGCTTGGTGCAGGCCCTGCAGCGGCAGCCCGACCTCACTGTGCAGGTGTGCAGGGCGGGCTCTGGGCTGCCTGGCGGCTGCTTGCATTGTCACGCATGTGCAGACACGTGCACACACCGTCAGCTGGGTAAAACCGGCTGTTAACCCTTTGACTACACTGTTGCTGCTTCTCCACCTGATACGCTGGTGCACTGCTTGACACGGCACACCGTCCTGACGCTCTGCCCCTCACAGGTTTTCGAGCACTTGGATGTGCTAGTGAGCACCATGGAATGCGGCAGCGACGAGGCGGCGCAGCAGCTGGACTTGCTGCATTCCCCGCTGCTGTCCCAGCTGCGCCAGGCTGGCAGGCCGCAGGCTGCTGTGGTCGCGCTGAGCCTGCTCGCCACGCTGTGCGAGCAGCGGCCAGAGGCGGCGGAGGATCTCAGGCACCAGGGCGCGCTGGCGGCGGTCGCGCCGTTTGTGCTCAACGGTGCGTTTGCGTTGGGCACGGGTAGCGCCTGCGCACGTTCAAGCCGGATGTGTGCTTGCATGGAGGCCATGGGCTTGCAAGCTGCACAATTAGCCGCACAATTAGCCTCCGCCCCTGGCCCTCCTTAGCCCCGTGCGCGCAACAAGCCTGCCCCCCACTTCCTCTCGCCCTGTCACCCTGACTGCAGGCAGCTCAGTGCTGCAGGACTCAGCGGCACGTGCTCTCTGGCTGCTCATCAAAGGAGACAAGAAGTGCTTGTGGCGCGAACAGGGCCTGCTTGGCTGCGACCCGCTGCAGCTGGCGTCGCAGCTGGTGGCCCTCATTGAGACGGCAGAGGCAGAAGAGGTGAGCAAAAATGCTTTGAACATGTCGGCTGGAACCTGTGGGCGGGGGGAGGCTGTTTGGTGGGCTGCGCTTAGGAGCAGGCTGCCATGGACGGCCCATGCAAGCATGCCGGCCGCCTCCACGGCCCTCCGCTGCTCGCCCCAAGCTGATGCCTGCCCATCTTTATGCTTGATTGGTTGTCGCAGGCGCGGGTGCAGCGAGACTTGGATGAGCTGGACGGCGGCGGCAGCGGGTATGCCAGCGGCAGTGATGAGGACGCTCGGCCTGTGGCGCCGGCGGTCACACCGACCGCGGCCGACATTTGCCACGCGGAGGAGGCGGGGCACGTGCTAAAAGCGCTGGCGGCAGCCCATCCAGAAGTGCAAACCCTGTTGGACGCCCGGGATGTGCCGCTCACACGCGGACCCTCTGGCTGCTGTATTTGCTGACCTGGGTGCAGCTGGTGCCCCCTGCTTGGGGGCAAGCTGACCGACTGACCGACGTGCTACATTTGCACTCCATCAATTTCATGTCTGGATGGCAGCTGCGACGCTGGCACACATCGCACGCTGCACTCGACTGAGGTGCAGCGTGGGAAATCCTACCGCCAATTACGCTTGAAGCACTCACAGCTGTTCCAGCACAGGTCAATCCTCAATATGTGATCCTGAAGGCCCAACAGAAGCAGAACCTAGCAAATGCAGACCCAAGCAATGCATTGCAACCGTTTAAATTGCGGCGCACGACGGGCGGGACCGCCTGGCTCAGCGAGTGGGGAGGGTGTCCAGAGGCACCGCCGCACTCTGCAACCCGCCGTTCCGAGTCCCAGTTGCCTGATCGCCCGCATAGCAACACACAGCGGGCGCCCACGGATCGGCATACCCCGGCGTTCACGACCCGTTCACGACCCATATATTCCCTGGCGCCGCCGGCCACCACAATCGACACTGGCATGCTTGATGTTTGGTTTGCCATGGCCGCCCGGTGGTCCAAGTGAGCCAGGAGCGACGGCGGACTTCGAGCCACCGATATGCAGGTGGGCGGGCCGCTTTCACGCTAAGATGGCTTTGTAAGCTTGCAACCGGCCGATTGGCGCAGCCATCGACGGCCGCGCCGGCCCTGTGCGGGACTTGCGAGCGCGCTTGAGCTGCCGCCCTGCCCAACACGCCTCTGCGGCATTCGTGCCTTACGGTCGCCAATGCAGGCGTTCCCAAGCGCCAAGGCGGGCCTGGACAGCGCTGTGCCGTTTACTGCTTGCGCCGGGGCCACCCCCTGGGGCCCAGGCAGCCATGCCGTCCAGCTCAACCACGAGCAGGATGCACGCCAGGACGGGGCCGCCCAGCGCAGCTGCTGGGGGCCGCTCCCAGGCCCCGCGGCAGCCCGCCCTACCGCCGGCGCCACCCCGCAGGCACGTGGCTGCGCCCCCTTGCATAGGGATGCAGTCGGCACACTTTGGCGCAGCTCCGCCTGCCATAGATTGCATATTGATGAGCAATGTCGCCTGATCAGCCTGTCTCAATCTCCATCCGCGCAAAGCAGGTGCAGTCGCTGCGGCTGATGCCGGGCATGAGCGCCAGCCCCGCTCGAGCGCTGGCCCTCCTCAACTCTAGCAGCCTGGCGCACCGCGGCAAGTACGGAGCACTGCCCAGCATGTCCAACCTGCTGCCGCACGGCCCCTTTGGCTCCGTGCCCAGCAACGTCCAGGGCGGCGCGGCGGGCGGCGGCGGCAGCGGCGGCGCGTGCTCGCCGTTCAAGCCGGCGGCGACCAGCTCGCAGGTGGGTTGCTGCGGCCCTGTATCTGCCGGCCCTGCCCACACCACCTGCCGCTGTGATGTGTGCGTGCCTGAGGCACCACATACTGACGTTTTTGCCAACTCCTTGCTTCTCACCGCAGATGGTCCCGTCCCCTGAGCCGCCAGCCAGCTTTAGCGCGCCGCCTGCCGCAGCGATCGAGCTGCCCCAAGCGCCTCAGCTGCAGCACACGGTGCATGTGCAGCAGCTGGACGGCTGGGCAGCTTCTCGCCTCCTGAATGCCATGCAGCAGGGGGCTGCGCTGCTGCCGCCGCAGCTGCCGCCGCAGCTGCGGCCCTTCTGCCTGCCCCTGCCTGCTGTCCCGGGCGGCCGCGGCGGCGATGGGGCGGGCCCATCGCAGCTTGCAGGCCAGGCACCAGAGATGCAGCAGGCTTACAACCTTAGCAGCTTTGAAATGGACTTTGAGTTCAGCCTGGAGGTAGACGGCAGCGGCCTGAGCAGCGAGAGCAGCCCCGCCACCACGCTGGGCCTCCACGCTCTGATGGACGAAGTGCAGGAGCACGGAGACGCGCTGTGAGCGCTGCGTGCTGCCCGTTGTGCTGCCGTGGATGCCCGCCGTGCCGCGCTGTGCCTGCTGTGCTTGCTGGGCCCGCTGTGCAGCGTACTGTGTGCAAGACCTGTTTGCCTTGCACACCGGAGACCCTCCCCGCGGCGCCTGCACTTGCCACCACAACTGAACCAATCTCAACAAACCCCTGCTTCTTCCCTCCCCTGACATCCCCACAGCACGAGCACCCTGATGGTCACAAGCGACATTTTCAGGCCGATGCCGCTCCAGGGCGCTGGGGACGCTGAGCGTGAGCGGCTGGCTCAGCAGGCAGTTCGTGCGCTTCGTGAGGACAGCATCAGCCCCTCCCCAGAGTGCAGCCCCCTGCTGCTGCTGGGCCTGGGCCTGCCGCCTGCGGTGCGGGGCGCTGCCCTGAAGCAGCAGCAGCAGCAGCAGGCAGCCCAGCAGCAGGCAGCCCAGCAGCAGGCGCCTGCCCCGCCGCCGCAGCCGGCCACCTGGCAGCAGCTGGTGGCGCCGCAGCTGCCGCCCTTGGGTGTGCAGCCCATGGCTGCCCCAGCAGCCAAGCCGCCACCCATGGATCCCATCCATACCTCTGTGTTTGCAAGCGCTGTGCCCAGCGTGCATGGCGTCAGCAGCGAAAGCGGCAGCGACGGCAGCAGCAACTGCGGGCAGGTCAGCAGCAGCGGCAGTGAGTGCAGCGGCTGCGGCACCGCCGGCGGCGTGTGCAGCGACAGCGGCGTGGCAGCGCTGCTGGCCCTGTGCAGCATCGCCAATCAGGCCGACAGCCAGGCTGTGCCGCTCAAGCGGGAGCCGTCCATGCTGCCCGGCACCCTTGTGTGCGAGCAGCTGAAGCAGCCTGGGGAGCAGCCAGCAGAGCCGCCGCGGCGCCCGCAGCGGCCACCATCCCAGCGAGCCCGGCATCAGGCACGGCGGCCTGCGCAGCAGGCGCAGCAGCAGCAGGCGGGCCGCCAGCCCGCCAAGCCCAGCGGCGGCAGCAAGAGCCCTGCCGCAGCGGCCAAGCTGGGCGTCAAGCGCGGCAGCGTGTGCAAGGCTCGCCCCCGGCCTGCCAGCAGCCCTCCCGCCAGCAAGCGTGCCAGGGTGGCAGCAGCGGCAGCCAGAGCCTTGCCGGCAGCAGCCCGCAAGGCTGCGGACAAGCCGGCAGCCAAGCCAGCAGCCGGTGCGGCGGCTGGGGCCAAAGCGCCCAAGCCTGAGCCCAAGCGGGCACTGAGCATCGATCTGCTGGAGGCGCAGGTGAGCAGCAGAAGCCAAAGAGCCTGGCTTGGCTTTAGTATCTGCCTGTGTGCGCATGTTGCCGTTCTGAGTGGGTGCCTGCGCTGCGCTGCGCCGGCAAGCCTCAGCAGTGGGCCTGTCCTGCACGGCAAGCGGTGCACGCGTAGAGCTGCACCGCTGCAGGAGCACACGCCGCATTTGCCAAACCCTTGCCCCTCCGCCGTGCTTCCCCCTCCTCCAGGGCTGCTTTGACATGCAGCAGGACAAGGCGGCCGCGCACATGGGCTTCGGCAAGACGTGGTTCAAAGAGGTGCGTTGCCAGATTAAGGCGGTCCTTTGCTCTGCACATTGCTGTCGTTCACGATGGCACCCCGACACAAGCCACTGGCATCAACGCCACATCTCAGCCTAATGCTGCTCTGGTGTTTCCTCCTGCCTGTCATTGCAGGCTATCAAGAAGATTGGCATCGAGCGCTGGCCCTACCGCCAGCTGTCCACGCTGAAGCAGAGCGTGCTGGTGCCGCTCGAGGTGCGCAGGCTTGCGCGTAATCTGCGATCGCTCTGTGTGAGGCACATGGCCTGCACTGCGTGTAATGTGTAATCACTTACCCAGGACAGTGTAGTCCGCTGCGATTTCCTGGATGGCACTACGCCCACATATGAATCGCCCTGCTCCCCTCAACCCTCACCCTCGCCCTGCAGGAGGCCATCACGCAGCACGGGCGCCAGTGCTCGCCGCGCCGCGCCTCCGAGCTGCTGGCCGCTGTGCGTGCTGAGTATGCCGCTGTGCGGGACAAGGCCATTCGCGCCAGCGCAGCTGAGGACTCCCAGGCCGGCCAGGAGGGCAAGAAGGGTGCGTTGCCTGGGATGGGCTGGCTGGGCAGTCCTCGGCTTACCCAAAATGCATGGTGTGATTGCATCTCAACCAGCCCATGCCGTTCCAACCCACGAACTGCAACCCCAGCAGCCATCCCATGCCACTCATCCATCACCTCCCTCCGATGTCCTCCTCCTGATGTTGCAGATGACCTGCTGAGCGACGCGATGCGCGGCCTGCGCCAGGACATTGCGTACAAGCCCCGCAACGAGGCCAAGCGCGCGGCGGACGAGGGCAGCAGCATCCCAGGTGCGCAGCGGCGGGGGGCAGTGCACAGCTATGCCTGCGGGCTTGCTGTTCCGGCTGTTACCGCCGGCAAGTAGTGGGCATGCGCAGGGCACAGACCCAGCCGGGCACAGCATGCATGGCAGCAGCAGCTAGCACGCCTCAGCCAGCCTTGCGATGTAGGCTGGGAAGGTTGGCCCCTTCCCCAGCATGGCACATGTTTCTTATCAAACCATTTCCTGTTCCCCTGCTCTCCTGTTCCCCTGTTACCTCCCACAGAGGAGCGGCTGGAACGGGAGGTGCAGCGAGTGGTGCACAAGTGGCACGCCCGGCTCTGCCAGCCCTGAGCACAGCATGCAGCACACACTCGCAGCATGCACAGCACACACCGCATGGCTGGGCGCCAAAGTCCCCATGCTACAGGACGTTTTTTTCCACCGGGCCTCTGCTCGCGTGCAGCCTGCTATGCCGTTCCGGCAGCCGCCCTTTTCGCCCTCAGGCTGCCCCGTAGTTTTCCACCGCTTCGGCCACTCCTTTGCTTCGGTTGTCCCGCAGCGCGGCTGCCGGTTTGTGCCGCCCGCCCCTGTCTGTCCTGGTGGCAGACTACTGGCGTAGTACCGCATTTCATTGCCTTTTCAGTGCACCAAAGTATTTTCCAAGACTTGGCCGCCTCTCAGCGTGTGCTGCGACTGCAGCAGCGCATGGCCAGCCCACAATGCGACTCACTTACAATTGACGTCCCCCCACACCCTTCCCAGAAGCCGTCCCACTTCTTCAGCGCTCTATCCCTTTTCTCTCGCCCATGTCCGTTCTTTGTCTCTTGCTTCGACCGCACCACAGCCATGGCCTGCACCAACCTACACTTCCAAGCGCCTGCATCGCACTCGCGCAGCAACTGCAAGTCTTTGATGATCCAGCCGCAACGCCTGCCCCACTCCCTCCCCCACCCTGCGCCCCTCGCTCATCCCATTCCCTTGGGCACGCTTGCACCCACCATCCTGCCCGACCCTTCCGCCCCGCTGTCCCTGCCCCGGGGCCCCCGCAACGCCTGCACCTCTCCTCAACTCATCGGCCCCTGCTTGACCCGCGGACCCACTAGCCCTGCGACCCAAACAGACGGCTCAACCTCCAATGCAACGCTGCCTTTCAGCACTTGCTATCCCTCCATCCTGACCATCGCACTCGAAGCACCCATCCATCCCGACCTGCTGCACTGCTCGCTCGAAACGCCCTCTCCGCGCTGCTGCTGTCAAAAGCAGCGTTACTACTAGCCCACTGCCGTCCTTCTCAAGACGCGTTTTTTTTGTACCGATCCTGCCCCGCGCTGAACCAGCCTCTTTTTCCCACCTGTCTCTTCCCTGTGCTGAGTCGACTTGCCTGCTTGCCATGCACGGTCCGCTGCGTACGCTGGCAGCAGCCGTGCCCCTCGCTCTCAACGCACTTGCAACCCTGCCGCCACACTTTTGTCCTGCTGCAACCCTCGCGGATGGCTGCACCCCTACATGGCTCCCAGTTGGGGCGCCTCCTTTCCACTGTGTTCGAATGGCGCTTGCCGCCTGTAAACAGATGGCACTGATGGCACTTGAGCAAGACACAGCTGCCCGGCAGTACGGGTGGTGCAGTGTGCTAAGGAGTCGGCTGCCCCTCCAGTCTTGAGGTGTTGCCGCTCTGGACAGGTACAGGATATTGACAATGTATGCCTTCTGCCGGCTGCCGGCAGGTACTAATGCTGCGTTGCGCTGCACGCGCATAGTACACGCCGCGGCCACGCTGGCGGCAGCGCTGGCGGGACTAGCTGCCGAGGCTAGCGGCCGCTGCGCCTGATGGCTCTTGCAATCGACCCTCGCGTCCTGCGACACTGTCAGGCGCCACCACTAGCCGCTTGCGAGGCACCTTGCGCACGACAAGCAAGGCCGGTTCGGCTGCCGCACCCCGCAGCCCTCTCCGGCCTGCTCACAGGCTGGGCACGTCTAAGTGAGTCCACAGGCGAGACGGGGCGGCCCGCAAGCCCAGCATTGGCGGCAGCAATCAGCCCAACACTGTGCCCGCCCGGAGGACGTGCACTTGGCCCTTTGCGCCCGCAAGCGCTGCTACAACGCCTAGCAGCCGGCAGGGGCGGCCTCCCAGCCTGCAACCCAGGTGCCGAACCGCACCCTCCCCCAGCCTCGCCTTGCAACCCCACAGGCCCTCCTGGCGCACTGAACACCCGCACAAACGGACTTGGAGTCATCAGAGGGGCCCCGCCGCGCTGAATGGAAGCCCTCCTGCCGCCCGACGGCGGAGGCGGCACCGCCCTTCCCGGCATGCAGCAGGTGAGCCCGGCTTGCTCGCCTGCCTGCGAGCCCCTCTGGCAGCTTGCACTTCTTCATCCCAGAATCTGCACTGCTGCTGTGCACCTTGGTGATCCTGCCTGCAGCAAACCTGGCATGCACCAACAACAAGGCCCGTGACCCCAGCCCTCGCCTCCCTGTATTGCCGCAGCCCGCTGTGCGGGGCAGCCCCTGCCAGCCCGCCCTGTCCTTGACGGATGAGGTTCGGTTTGAATGGGACCGCGGCCTGCCCCTGAAGCACCTGAACGGACTGCTCAGCGGAGGAGACGCCCAGGAGTGAGCCGCTGTGGTGCCAGCCGGTGGAACAGTTCAAATGCTAAGCACGCGCTGCCCGGTGGTGCCCCTCCTGCTGCCCCCAGCTGCCCCCCATGCTTCCAGCAACCGAGCGCATGCATTTTTGTGCTCCTCCCAAACCGCAGGCTGGCCCTCGCTACAGCATACGATGAGGCAGAGGACCGGGAGTGCTCCAACATCCTGCTCGCCCTCAGCGGCCAGCCTGGCGCATCTGTCGCTTCGCGCAGCTCAGGAACCACCACAGCACGGCCCAGCGTGCACAGCGGGCAGGCAGCGGCGCCGCCAGCCACTGTTCCGGTTCCGGTGGTGGCCGTGGCAGCGCAGTTTGGCTTCCCGATCGCACCGGCAGCAGCTGGCGCGTTCATGGAGCCAAGTGGACGGGAGACTGCCCTCCCGCGTAACGGCTGTATGCGATTGGCACACAGCCGGTGATTGATCTGCTAAGCGCCACCTACAGGGCACACGGCAGCGGCGCTGGCGGTCGGGCGGCCCCCAGCAGTTTGGACACCGGCTGGGGCAGCGGCCTCGGCAGCAGCCACCTGATTGGCCTTGCCAGGGGCTTTGAGCACGTGGCACTCCCCAGTGCACCGCACAGCTTGCTAGGCAACTTGCTGCAGCCGCCGGCAGGCAGCTTGCGGAGCCAGAGCATGCGTGGCGGCTGCGCCGCCCTTCCGCTCAGCCTGCACGGCAGCGGGCTGCCGGCCGGAGCTCACAACAACCTGCTGCAGCTGTCCGAGTCGCCTGCTGCTGACCTGGCTGAGGAAGAGCGGCGCATGGCCCACATTGACGAGTCGGCAGCCGGCGCACGGCTGCGGTGAGTGTGTTGCTCAGGGCTTGCTTGTGGGAAGATGATATGCGGTGCAAGGGCATTGTTGGGGTGTGTGTGCATTGTTAGGGGTGGCAATTCGGTTGTGTTGATGACCTGTGTTGTGTTGTGCAGGTGCCAGGGACACTGATTGTCGCCATCTGCACGCCCTTCCCTGCCGCCTTGCAGCTTTGAGGCATTTTGCCGCCCGCTGGACAGCCTCGCGCAGCCCTGCTGCAGCAGCGGCGGCGGTGCTGGCGCAGCGCCAGCCCTGCAGCTCAGCGACGCTGCCACCGCCCGCCAGCAGAGCTGGCCTGCGCCTCACAAGGTTGGGCAGAGCGGGCACCTGGTGGAGGTGCAGCAGCCGGACGAGCGGCAGCCGGTGCAGCATGCGCAGCAGGGCCAGCAGCAGCAGCACGGCCAGCAGCCACCGCAGCGGCACAGCAGCCCGCTGGCGCAGCCGTCCTGCGCAGCGAATGGCAGCGGCCGTGCGTGCCCACAGCCGCCGCACAGCCCGCATGCGGGTCAGGAGGGGTGCAGCCTTCGCGCATGTGGCGCTGATGAGGAGGCGGCAGCTGGCGAGGCGCAGCCGAACCAGGGGCGCCAGCCTGCCCGCAAGCGCAAGTATGAGGCGTCCCAGCTGACTTTGCAGATTTTTGAGGAGGAGGTGCGCACTGTGTGTTGCTCTTGGGGTTTGAGAAACGGGCAAGGAGACTGGGCGTGGCTGGCATGGAGGCTGCCTACAAACCCACAGCCAGCCCACCACGGCTTGATGGCTGCTAGATTGCGGACACATCCCGCACACCGCACCCACCGTCATCTGTCCCTCAATGTTGCTCTTCACCTCCAGGGCTGCTTCGACATGGACCAGAATAAAGCGGCGATGCACCTGGGCTTTGGCTCAGCCACGATGATCAAGAAGCAGGCGCGCCTCTGCCGCACAAGCCTCTGAACTTACCGCTTTGTTCAGACGCCTTGTTTAGGGCAAGGCAAGCCACGAGCTCGTGTGCCACAGCAACGCCTGCCCTGTGTGGCGTTGCAGGCACTGCAAGGCAGCCACTGCTGGTGCAATGCAACACAGCTGCAGCAAGGATGAGCAGCTGGTGAATGCACCGCAACTTCACAAACTGCTTCCACAGATGAAGAAGCTGGGCTTGCAGGACTGGCCCTACCGCAAGCGCTCAACGCGCAAGACAATGGTGGAGAATGCGGAGGTGCGGTACTGGCTGCTCTTGTTCAAAGTGGTTGTTGATAGCGCCGGTAGTATCCCAGAAACTGCGCCAGGGGTTATGCAGCGCTGCTGCATTCGTCCCTCACTGGCTGCGGTAGTGAGTTGGTGTGCGCCGGTGCTGCTGGGTCAAACCTGTGGGGCATACCTGTCTCAGTTGCAGTTTGCGATGGTCCTGTTTGACCCCAGCCATCCGTTGGTCACGATTCCATTTCCATGGCTTGCCTGCCCCCTCTCTTCAACTTGCAGCTGTTCATAGAGGCAAAGGCGGCGCTGCACTGCAAGCCAGATATGCAGGCCAAGGCGGCGGTCCTATTGGCCTACGTGCGCCAGCTGTACGCCACAGCTGTGGCCAACCCCTTGGGCTTGTGCTCCACCAACTGCCCTGGCAGGAATAAGAATGGCAAGTGTAGGCATGACCGCTGTGCATGCAGTGCTCTTGCATGGTTTTTGAAAGGAAGGTGCTTGCTGGATGGGGCAGATACTGCTGCGCTGCATGCGGCGCCGTGGCGTGCCGGCTACTGAACACGGGTCGATGTGCGCATGCACCCTCCTCTGCACCCCCTCTGCAGGCCTGACTCAAGATGAGGAGCGGTTCCGGCAGGCGCTCTATAAGCTGAGAGATGAGGCACACAAAATTGAGGGTGAGGGGCAGCGCGGCTGATGTCACTGCTGAGCTGATGTCGCTGCTGGGGTGCGCCATGGGCACTGCAGGAGCAAGAGCACTTGCACGCTCGGCCTCGCACATCGCCGGATCCCCAGCGTGCCTCACACGTTTTCCCACTCTGCTCCTGCCGTAACCACCTCCCCTGTGTGCAGAGCAGGGGCGGTGGGGCTACCGTCTTCAGCGGGTGTTGGACAGGCACTGCCGGGAGCTGGGCATTGCAACGAGCTGTGAAGAGCTGGACAGTGTACCTGCCGGCCCTGAAACCGGCCACGCTGCTGCTCAGAGTGCTCCGCCCGCCAAGCCTGCAGCCAAGCGCAGCGCCGCACAGCCAGCCGGCCGCAGCAGGCAGGTGCAGCGCAGGCGCACGTCGCGCAAAGCGCATTAGCCGCATGCTGGGAGCTACCACCCAGACCGGCCTGCCACCCGGCCCTAGAGGCCCTGCTGTGCTGCAATAGGCATGGCGGCACGGCAGCACCACTGCCGCCCTTCTCTTTCGCCGGTGCGCCCTGCATCTGCAGCGGCGGCCGCAACCTGCTAGAGCCGCCTCTCACCCTTGACATTCCCTTTGACGCTATGGGTTCCGCTTCTCCGGAGCCCCAATGCACCCACTGACCGACCGTTGTTCCCAACTGTGTACCAGTATACTTCGACCTTTTGGCTATGAAAGACAGCCACATGACTGGCCTGCTTTGACCTGCTTTGACTCAACGTGCTGTGACCATCACTTGACCGCAACTCGACTCGTTTCCGTGCTCTGACTTTTGACCCCCATCACCAACACACGCACTGCTGCACTATCCCGGCACCCATTATCCATTTCTTGCACTATTGGTTTCCCAAGGCTGCTCTGTAGACCCCAGAACTGTCTCACCCCTTTGGTTGCCGCTCGGTGCTGAGTAACGTTTGTTCCCCATGTGCCGCTTGCACTGGCATGCTGGGTTCCCGCCGCCGCCGAGGCGTCAAAACAAGTATCAGTGAACGCCCCGCCCTTCTCATGTCTCCTCCCTCCCAACCCAGCCCTGCATTCTGTTCTCCTTGCCGGCTTCCTTCACGCTCCTTTCCACGGGCCCAGTAACTATGTCCAACCACAGCTCTTCTCACCAGCTCCCTGCACCCCTCTCCCTCCTTTCTTGCTGCTGCTTCCGAGGCCCTGTAAAGCTTTCTTTCCCAACGCTGTCTTGCACGCTGCCGCTACCCTGCTCTCAACCTCCCTCCCTCTCCTGGCCTTCCTCGCTGCCTTTTATTCACTCCTTTTTGGCGCCCGTATTGCTCTCCTGCCCCTCGACCTTTCTGAACCGGCCCACTTTAGCCCCCCGCCGCCCACACCATGCTTGCAACATGCCCAGCCCACCCCTCCCTTGCCCCTCTCCAGCCTGGTTTGATTTCAGCTCTCTCACGGGCTGCCTGTAACATAAGTGTACGTCTGATGTCTTGAAACAGATCAGAAGTCTGAAGCAAGTGTCCCTCATGCAGAGGCAAAGGCATCTGAGGGATCTGGGCTGAGCGGCCGAGCTGTGGACGGAGTGGCCAGCCCGCTGGGCCCAGACAGTTCCACAGCTGGCCAGCGGGGCGAGTCCGCCCCTGCAGCAGCAGCACCATCTGCATCCCCCGCTCGCATCCAGCCGCCGCCGCTGCTGTCGATCCCATTGCTGCCATTCCCGCTGCCCTGCTGCCGCCCCGCGCTGCCTCGCCGCACGGTGACCACCGCCGGCGGTGGCGTCTTGCCTGCCGCTGCACTGAGACTGAATCCATTTGCCTCGCCATCTAGCTGCACCGCCACTGCTGCCGGTGGTGCTGCTGCACTCGCTGCCTTGCAAGCATCATGGCCGTCGCCGCTGCATGCGGCCGCCGCTGCTGCCACGTCAGCCGCTGACGCGGCAAGCGCAGCAGCCGATTGGTAGTCAGACAGCAGCAGTCCAACAGCGCGGATTGTGGCTGCACAAATTTGGTTCAGCGGCAGAATCCTGCAGCAGAGTGGAATGTGTTGAGCGGGTTTGGGGCAAGTATAGTTGCCTGAACATGAGGGAATGGGCAGTGTATATTTTCGTGTAGCAGCCGTGGCTCCAGCCCACCTGCTGGGCTCTTCTGTTTGGGTGCCCACGTTCTCAACGCCCGCCAGCAAAAAGGTGAGCACACCCATCACAGGCAGGGTGGCCCACCCAAAAATGGGCCTGGGGTCGAGGGAGGGAGGCAGGAATGGCAGGTGACGGAAAATAAAAGGGGCAGGAATGGCAGGTGACAGGAAGCATGGCCGGGCAAGGGTCAGCATGGCGGGCTGGAGGAGGGACTGGCCCAATTGGAGTGCATGGTACAGCTGCCCCGCGCAGCCGAGCGCACCGCCGCCCGAGCAAACGCACCAGAATGCAAAGGGCAGGAAGGTGATGTACACGGTAAGGAAGCGCAGCGTGTGCCTGCGGCAGGCATCGGGCGGAACAGGGAGGCAGCATGAGGGGGCGGGGTTGGTGTTGGGGGCTGAGCAGGCGGGTGGGTGGATGGGTGCATGCATCTGATGGTGCAAGGCAGCTTGCCCTGCTTGCGCAGCAGGATGCACACGGCAATTTTCTTCTTCTCACGAACATATCTGTCCCACCTGTTCCAGGCATGAGGGATTGGTTGGCGCAGGATGCGCTCGCAGCCGCCCGTAATTACATCACAGTGGTTGATGAGCGCCTGCGCAGATGGAAGGGCGTTGCAAAGGGGGCAGCTGTTCTCACCCTGCGCCTAGTCAGCCATTTGTTGCTGCGGGAGCACAGCAGCTGCGCACAGCACGTACAGCAGCACATGCTGCAGGAACGGTGCTGACATGCACTTGACATGCTCGGATGCGACCTCCCAGAGGGCTTGCCTCGAGCTGCTGCCGCTCAATGTCGCTCAGACCTTCGGCTCGGTCCAGCAGGCTGGACAGCACCTGGCAGGAGCGGGCAAGTGAGAGTTGGCGGCATTGAGGGGTGGCATATCAAGCAGAAGGGCGCACGCTGATGCACGGCTCCCCGGTGCCCTACAATCCACCACTTGCCCGCCTACGAGCACCGTTCGCAGGTGTACACACATCGAGCCCCACAGGATCGTATGCATCCCAGTCCTAGCTCCCACCAAACAAGTGCCTGCCCACCTGCAGCACCGCAATGGGCGGCGAGCCTCGCGCCTTGAGCCACTCCAGCTCTGCCTCAGGTAGGACGGCTGCCAAGTGGTCGTCCAGGTAGTGCTGCTTCTGCCGCAGGTAGGATGCCAGCGCGGGCGTGAAGGCGGCGTTCCAGCGGTGCAGCGCGGGCACCAGGTGCGGGTTGTCACGCCCCACGTAGCACAGGCTCTGCACAGCAGGGAGGGCGGAGGGGTTGGCGGAGGGCAATTGCGGGACGGCCACAGCAGGTGAGCAGCGCATGCCCGGCCAAAACGACAAATGAGACAGGTGGTGAAGGGGCTGCACATCAGTGCACTGCACGCCCATGCTAGGATCTCTGATGGTTCTGCTGTATGCACAAGCACATGTAGCCTGCCCTTACCAGCCGCATGATGGAGCGGCAGGTGATGTAGGCGCTGCCCCACAACGTGCGGGCCTCCCACCAGCGCCCGTCTGCACGGCAAGGGCCGCCCCAAGCGGGCAGAGCGGTGGGTCATCAAGTCAATACTGAACTTGTGCATGATGTGCCATTGATCGAAAGCGCAACCACCAGTTTGCACCCAACCCCACCAGCAGCTGTTTGGGCAGCCGGATCCACCCCTGCTTCCCACAAACAGTACCAGCCCCGC
>VFQQ010003143.1_pt1 | contig 16657 bp, 16 predicted proteins | sample 3512341 | NCBI WGS metagenome assembly VFQQ01 (sample SAMN10412373, study PRJNA504923) | tailings metagenome | isolation source: Relicate 2 Philex TSF1 revegetated site | place: Philippines: Tuba, Benguet | collected 2017-08-29 | reverse complement strand
TGAAAAGGAACGACCATGCATCTTTCGACGCATAACTGGATGCGCGCCGAGCCGCTGGCCAAGACGCTCGCGCGGATCAAGAAATACGGTTACGAGAGCATCGAAATCTCCGGTGAGCCGACGCAGTACGACGTCAAGGAAACCCGTGCCCTGCTCAAGGGGCACGGCATACGCTGCTGGGGGGCGGTGACGCTGACGCTGGGCGAGCGCAACCTCGCCGCTAAGGACGAAGGCCAGCGCGCGCGTTCGGTCGACTACGTGAAAAGCGTCATCACCATGGTCAGCGAGCTGGACGGCGAGATCATCACGTTGGTGCCGGCAACCGTCGGCAAGGTGGTGCCCGACGGCACCGAGGAGGAAGAGTGGAAATGGGTGGTGGACGCCACCCGCGAGTGTTTCGCCCATGCGCAGAAGAAGGGCGTGCGGATCGCGGTCGAGCCGCTGAACCGCTTCGAGACCTATCTGTTCAACCGCGCCGCGCAGGCGCTGGCGCTTGCCGATGCAGTCAGCCCGGAATGCGGCGTCTGCCTCGACGCCTTCCACCTCAATATCGAGGAAGAGAACATGTATGACGCGATCCGGCTCGCAGGAAAGCGCCTGTTCGATTTCCATGTTGCCGACAACAATCGGTTCGCGGCAGGCCTCGGCCAGCTCGACTGGCCGAAGATCATCGGCACGCTGAAGGAGATCGGCTATGACGGCGCCGTCACCAACGAGTTCGTAGCGCCCGTCGACCGCACGCCGGCCAACAAATACCCGACGATGGTGGAGCGCAACCCGGTCGATATCCCGCCGGAGCAGCTCAAATTCATTCAGGATCACGGCTCGAGCCTTCTGACCGAAGACTTCTATGCCGACCAGATGCGGATTACGGCGGAAACCATCCTGCCGCTGATCAAGTAGAACGCCGGCGGTCCGGCATTTTGAGCCCTTTCGCCCCACATGGCGGAAGGGCTGGGGAGAATTATGCGCATAAAACACGTACAGGCATGGTGGGTCCGTATACCCATCGCAGCAGATCGCCAGCACCGCAGCGATTTCGGTCAGGTCCGAACCTTCGACGCCGCGATCCTGCGCATCGAGACCGACGACGGGCTCGTCGGCTGGGGCGAAGGCAAGAACGCCGCCGGCAGCGCCGGCACCTATGGCGCGCTCGTCCACCTGCTCAACCACGAAATCGGCCCGCAGCTGATCGGCAAGCAGGCCGGTGACATCGGTGTGATCTGGGAGATGCTCTACAACGGCGTGCGGCACGAATCCGCCGCAGCTTCCGGCCACGCCATGCCGCAACTGGCGCGCCGTGGCCTGTCGATTGCCGCCATCAGCGCCGTCGACATCGCGCTGTGGGACATTCTGGGCAAGTCGCTCGGCAAGCCGGTGTGGCAATTGCTCGGCGGGCGCAAGCTGGAGCGGATGCCCGCCTATGCCTCCGGCGGCTGGGCGAATGCCGAGGCGATCGGCGACCAGCTCAAATCCTATATCGACCGCGGCGGTTTCAAGGCGGTGAAGATGCGCGTCGGCGCCATGGACGGCGCGCCGCACATATCGGCGGCACGCGTGCGGGCCGCACGCAAGGCGCTCGGCCCCGATGTCGAGATCATGGTCGATGCGCATGGCACCTATACGGTGGCCGAGGCGAAGCGCTTCATCAACCTGGTTTCGGACTGCGACCTCGCCTGGTTCGAGGAGCCGGTGATCGCCGACGACAAGCAGGGCATGGCCGAGGTTCGCGCGGCCGGCTGCGTGCCGATCGCTGCCGGCGAAAGCGAGGCGACGCGCTATGCTTTTCGCGACCTTGCCGTGTTGAAGTCGGCTGACATCTTCCAGCCCGACCCCGCCTTTTGCGGCGGCATCAGCGAGGCGATGAAGATCGGCACCATTGCCAGCGCCTTCAATCTGCGCTTCGCGCCGCATCTGTGGGCCGGCGCGCCCTGCTTTTTCGCCGGACTTCATGTCTGCGCGGCATCGCCCGCCAGCTTCACCATCGAATATTCGCTTGGTGCAAATCCGATGATCCATGACCTGATCGAGGAGACGGTCGAGGCAAGCGACGGTATGATCGCCATCCCCGATTCTCCCGGTCTGGGGTTCACGGTCTCCGAACGGTTTCTGGAGGCCCACGCACAGAGCGCCTGAAGATGAAAGAAAAGAACCTGCTGGCGGACCTCGCCTCCTATCTGTTCTCCTGCTCCAACGCTGAGAGCGGGCGCACGCCCTCGGAACGTGAACTGGCCGAGCATTTCGCCGTCAGCCGCGGCCAGATCCGGGAGTCGCTGGCGATCCTGGAAGCCATGCGCATCGTCGAACGCCGCGCGAAGTCCGGCATTTATCTGACGACGCGGCAGGCCAGCGTCGAGGCGATGGCGCTGTTTGCCAAGGCCGGTGTGCCGCTCGACCCAATCCAGATCTACGAGACGGTGGAGTTGCGCAAGATACATGAGATCAAGGCCGCCGAGCTCGCCTGTTCGCGGGCCACGGAAGAGAACTATGAGCGGCTGCGCGAAATCCTGAAAGATTCTGAAGAGCGTCTTGCCGCCGGCGAACCGCTTGGAAAGCTCGACCGGGATTTCCATCTCGAAATCGTGCGGGCGACCCAGAACAGCGTCTTCCACAAGATCTGCAGCGTCTACTACCTGATGGGCGAGGAGCGCCTGCCGATCTATTTCAGCGACCCAGAACGCGGCCGCCGCTCGCATAATGAGCACATCCAGATCTATGAGGCGCTGCTGCGCCGGGACGGCAATCTCGCGCAGGCATTGATGAGTGCGCATCTGCAGGGGGCCGAGAGCTACTGGAAGGACCTGATCGGCGGCATCGACAGTGCCGAAGGCGAGCGAAAGCCGGAGCAGGTCTGACCGGTGCCGGTGATCCTTTCCACCCATGCGCTGCATCCGAAGGCAACCGCGATGCTTGCCGGACATGGAGAGCTGGTCATCGCCTCGGCGCTGGATGATGCGGCTTTGGTGCGTGAAGCGGAAAATGCCGACATCGTCATCGTGCGCGCGCCGCTGCCGGCTGCCCTTTTTGCGAATGCGCCCAAGCTGCGGGCGGCGATACGCCATGGCGCCGGGCTCGACATGATCCCGGTCGACGCCGCCACGCAGGCCGGCGTGCTGGTTGCCAATGTGCCGGGCGTCAACGCCCGCTCTGTGGCTGAGCACGTCATCTTCACGACGCTGGCACTGTTGCGCCGCTTTCGCAGCGTCGACGCCGACCTGCGCGCGCAGGGCTGGCTTGCCGGGCGCGAACATTCCTACTTCGCCAATGAACTCGCCGGCCGCACGATGGGCATCATCGGCATGGGCAATATCGGCCGCGCCGTTTTTTCCATCGCCTGCAATGGCTTCGGCGTCGAGGTGATTGCCAACAGCCGCAATCCGAAAAGCCTGCCGGAGGGTGCGCGCTTCGCCACCGTCGACCAGCTTGTCGAGCAGAGCGACATCGTCGTGCTCTGCTGCCCACTGACACCTGAGACGACCGGGCTGATGAGCCGCGAGCGCATCGGCCGCATGAAGCCCGGTGCGCTGCTCATAAACGTCTCGCGCGGGCCGGTGGTCGATGACGACGCATTGATTGAGGCACTGAGCGACGGCACCATCGGGGGTGCTGCGCTCGACGTTTTTTCGACCCAGCCGCTGCCGCCGGACCATCCCTATTTTTCCTTCCCGAACGTGATCGTCACGCCGCATCTGGCGGGCATCACGGAAGAAAGCATGGAACGCATGGGCACCGGCGCGGCGGCGGAGGCAATCCGCGTGCTTGGCGGCAAGCTGCCGGTCAATCTGCGCAATGCGGAAGTGGTGGAGGCTTATCGGCGGCGGTTTGGGGGGTGAGGAACGGCATCTCCCTATTAAGGGGAGGTGGCGGCGAATCCGCCGGGTGGGGTCGCTGCGGCAGTGCTCGGCATGGGCCTGCGCGATTCTTCAACGCCGTGTTCCGTCCAACAGCCCCCTCTGGCCTGCCGGCCATCTCCCCCGCAAGGAGGGAGATCAGCCTTCATCTCCGCTTTCGCCAATCTTCAACCTTGCAAAACAGGCGGCCAAGCCGATGACAGCTAATCTCCCTCCTTGCGGGGGAGATGGCCGGCAGGCCAGAGGGGGGTGCTCCAGAGAACACAAGCTTATCCGTTGCCACGCCTGCCTTCGCATCTGGCCATTGTCAAAGAACCGGGAATGCGGGGCGCAGGGGCCTTGCCTTCCTAGTTGTAAGTTTCGTGGCGCAGCCGATGCGCCCCGCCAGCGCTCTTGTCCCGCTCAGTCGCCTCCACATTCGCGTGGCCAGCCGTAGCCAAGACCCGGACTTAGGGGCTCATCACCCAGCAGTGCTACCGCAGCACCACCAACCCGGACGCCGACGCTTCCCCCTGATACCCGGTGCGCACCAGGGATCCCGTTGGAAGCGGATTTGCGGGGACAAGTATGCGGGAGGTGTTTTGGGTGTGGATAGATTGGGCGTGGAAAAATGTATGGGGTGAGGAAAAACAATGGGTTGGGTGGAAAGTGGGTGAGATTCTTTCCCACAGTTTCCGCCGATAATTCTGCACCGCAGCGGTCTTCGTCACCATTCCGGCAACCACCTGCGATAAAGAACAAGCTGGCTGCACAGGCAGCGCCAAGACGAGGACTTGGTCGCGCTCGATGATACTGCGGCCCATGGGTCCAAGATAACCTGCGCTTCGCTCCGGTAACCGGATGACGATCTCGTTAGCCTCCCAGCGCGGCCTCCGCAGCCGCCGCTATGGCGAGCAGGCGGCGGTCGTGGCTGTGGCGGGCGAAGAGCATCAGGCCGGCGGGCAGGCTCATTCCCGGCATGGGCAGCGAGATGGATGTCAGGTCGAACTGGTTGGCGACCTGCGGATTGCGCAGCAGCAGGCCGTCGGCGCGGTCCTGAAGCGCGCGGTCGTTTTCGAGTGGCGCGATTTCGGGTGCTGTGATCGGCACCGTCGGCAGTGCCAGTACATCAAGGGGAGCGAGGCGGGCATCCATGGCGCGGGCGAGTTCGTTGCGTCGCTTGATGAGCTTGATGTACGCCGAGGCGGACACCGACAGACGTCGGGTCAGAGGTCCGGCGACGCGCGGATCTACCTGCGTGGCCAGTTCGGGATCAGCCAGCCAGCCGGCATGAACAGACGCCGCTTCGATGCCCGCTATGGTGCCGTCCTTGGTGGCGTCTATCATTGCGTCGACGAGATCGTCGATTGGGTGATCGATCAGGTGCGCGCCGGCGCTCTCCAGTAGATGCAGGGATCGCTGGAAGCCATCCGCCACGGCGGGGTCCAGCCCTTCCAGAAGACTGCCCTTCGGCACGCCGATGCGCAGGCCCGCGAGCGGCAGGGGAACAAGCGTAGCCGGTTCGCCGCCCGCCATGACCGCATCGGCCAGCGCACAATCCGTGACGGTCCTGGCCAGCGGGCCGACCGAATCCAGCGTAAAGGACAGCGGAAAGACGCCGTCGAGCGGCACGCGATTTGCCGTTGGCTTGAACCCGACGACGCCGTTGAGGGCTGCCGGGATGCGCACCGAACCGCCCGTGTCCGAGCCGATGGCGATATCGCTGGTGCCTTCCGCCGCAGACACGCCGGCGCCCGAAGACGAGCCGCCGGGAATGCGGGCCGGGTCGGCGGCATTGCCCGGCGTGCCGAAATGCGGGTTGGTACCGACGGCGGTGAAAGCGAATTCGGTCATGGCCGTCTTGCCGATGATGACCGCGCCGGACTGGCGGAGACGGCGGACGATCACGGCATCACGGTCTGCCGGCGTAGCGGCGCGGCGGATGGCGGAACCGGCAAGGGTGGGCTCGCCGGCGACGTCGAACAGGTCCTTGATCGAGACGATTTTTCCGTCGAGCGGCCCGAGCGAGACGCCCGCCTTGCAGCGCGCGTCCGAGGCATCAGCGGCAGCGCGGGCGGCCTCGGCATAGGGCTTCGTGAAGACGCGTTCTTCATCGGCGCGGGCGGACAGGCGGGAGAGGACGGCTTCGAGGCGGTCGCGTGATGAAGGCATGGCTCCCCGGCTTGCTTCGGCCCCATGCCCTTCGATACAAGGGCGCTGGCGCGTCATAAGGCGCATAGGCTGTCCTTCGATTCAACGGTGTTCCGCGGAGAATTCGATTGTGGCAGCCGGAGCGCCGGCAGGATAAACGAGGAGCGTTATGCAGAAGACGATCGAGACCATAAAGGGCAATGACGACGGGGCGAGCTATGAATTCCCGGTCTTCCGTATCGCCGGTTCGTCGCCGGATGCGCCTTCGGCCTATATCCAGGCGGCGCTGCACAGCGACGAACTGCCCGGCGTGGTGGCGATCGACGCGCTGATGCCGAAGCTGCGCAAGGCCGAGACCCAGGGCCGGATACGCGGCGCGCTGACCATCGTGCCGCGCGCCAATCCCGTCGGGCGGACGCAGCAGTTTTTCGGCGCGCCGCAAGGCCGTTTCCATCTCGGCACGCGGACCAATTTCAATCGCGATTTCCCACTGCTCGCCCGCCCGGATGCCGGCCTGCTGCCCGGCGAAGACAGACCGATGAATGCGGACCAGCGGCTGAAGGCCCGGCTGCTGAAGCTGTCGCTCGGGCACGACATCGTGCTCGACCTTCACTGCGATGACGAGGGCCTGCCCTATCTCTACATCCAGAAGGAGCTGTGGCCGGCGATGGCCGACTGCGCTGCCTGCATGGGCGTCGAGGCGGTCATTTTGTGGAGCGACGCGTCTGGCGCCTCCTTCGACGAGGCGGCACTCTATCCCTATCTGCAACTGCCGGCCGCGGATGCAAGACTGGAACGGCGCGCTGTGACCACGGTGGAGTATCGCGGCATTCTCGATGTGGACACTGGCCTTGCGGAAGCCGACGCCGAAGGGCTCTACCGGCTTCTGGTGGCGCGCGGCGTGGTCGAGGACAAATCGGTGATTACGCCGAAGGAATTCATCGGTAAGGTCGCGCCGATCGATCATATCGACATGGTGCCTTCGCCTTGTGCGGGTGCGGTTCTCTATGACGTAAAGCCCGGCGACCGCGTCACGGCAGGCCAGCGCATCGCGACGATCGTCACGGCTCCGGGCGAGGAAGGTGGACGCGTGGAGGTGCTTGCACCACAGGCGGGGTTCATCCTGACGCGGCGGTCGACGCGCGCGACGCTGGCGGGCGCCGATCTGGTCAAGCTGGTGGGCGACCAGCGCAGCGCCGACGCGCGATCGGGCGCACTGGAGGCGTAATAAAAGCATTTCGGGATGGTGCAGAATTGCCCTTCATCCGCCTGCCGGCACCTTCTCCCCGTAATGACGGGGAGAAGGGAGAAGCTTCAACGCTGACGCCCCCTCTCCCCGTATTTCACGGGGAGAGGGTAAGGGTGAGGGGCTGTTTCTGCCAAACCTGAACGATCAGCTGGCGTGGCGCAGGCTGATGCCGCTGGCCTGGTCGAACAGCACGACCTTGTTGGGGTTCCACGAAAACCGCACCGCCTCTTCGAGCGCGACATTGGTGCGGGCGGGAACGGTAGCGCGCAGCATGGTGTCGCCGACGCGCAAGGTCAGGATCTTTTCGACGCCGTGGTTTTCGACGTCGTGCACCCGCGCCTCGACCGGCGCGCCGGCTTCCAGAAGCAGGTCCTCCGGGCGGATACCGAAGACGAGCGGGCGATCCCCTTCCGCCGCGCTCGTCCCGGTCGCCCCCGCGAAAGGCAGTTCGAAATTCTTCTGCGTCATCACGGCCCGGCCGCCTCGCAGTTCGCCCTCGATCAGGTTCATCGGCGGCGAGCCGACGGAGCGGGCGACGAAGGTGTTGAGCGGGTTGTTGTAGATCTCGTTCGGCGTGCCGACCTGGACCAGATGGCCTTCGTTGAGAACGCCGATCTTGTCGCCCATCGACATCGCCTCGATCTGGTCGTGGGTGACGAACAGGAAGGTCGCGCCGAGATTGACCTGCAGGTTCTTGAGTTCGGTGCGCAGCGCCTCGCGCAACTTGGCGTCGAGCGCCGACAGCGGCTCGTCCATGAGGAAGACGCGCGGCTTGCGCACGATGGCGCGGCCGATGGAGACGCGCTGCATTTCACCGCCGGAGAGGCGGTCGGTCTTGCGGTCGAGAAGATGTTCGATACGCAATGTCTTGGCGGCGCGGTTGACGCGCTCGTCAATCTCGGCGCGCTCGAGGCGGCGGATTTTCGGCTTGAGCGGGAATTCGAGGTTTTCGCGCACCGTGTAGCGCGGATAGAGCGAATATTGCTGGAGCACCAGCGCCACGTCGCGCTCGGCAGCACCCCATGAACCGACATCGACGCCGTCGATGAGGATGTTGCCCTCGGTCGGCTTTTCGAGCCCGGCGATGAGGCGCAGCGTCGTTGTCTTGCCGGCACCGGTCTGGCCGAGCAGGACGAAGAATTCGCCGTCCTGGATTTCGAGGTCGAGGCCGTTGAGCGCGGCGTGGGCGCCGAACTTTTTCGTGATGTTTTTCAGCTGGATATGGGCCATCAGAGTCGAACCCCCAGCGAATTGCCGCTCTTGGTGTCGAAGAAATGCGCCTGGGTCGGGTCGATGCGGGCGAAGACCTTGTCGCCGGCGCTGGCGACGAAACCGCTGCGCGTGCGGGCGCGCAGCATCTGCGAGCCGAGCTTCAGATCGACGATGTCGTAGGAGCCGAGCGGTTCGATAATCTGCGCCTCGACCGGCAGGAAACCTTCCCGCGCTTGATGCTCGACCATGACGCCTTCCGGCCGAATGCCGAGCGCCAGGCTGCCGTTTGCGCCCTTGAGGCGGTCGATCTTGCCGAGCAGTTCGTTGGGGAAGGCAAAGCCCTTTTCGGCGCCATCGACGGTGACGCGGGCCGAACCCGCTTCCTCCGAGACCTGGGCCTTGGCGATGTTCATGACCGGGCTGCCGACGAACTGGGCGACGAAGAGATTGGCCGGATAGGAATAGACCTCTGACGGCGTGCCGACCTGCTGGAGAATGCCTTCATGCATGATGACGATGCGATCGGCGAGGCTCATCGCCTCGACCTGATCGTGGGTGACGTAGATGGTGGTCGAGCCCTGTTCCAGATGCAGCCGCTTGATCTCGGCCCGCATCTCCTCGCGCAATTTGGCGTCGAGCGCGCCGATCGGTTCGTCCATGAGCATGGCTTTCGGCCGGCGCACCAGCGCACGGCCTATCGCGACCCGCTGCATGTCGCCGCCGGACAATGCCGAGGGCCTGCGGCTCAGGAGATTGGTGATGCGCAGCACACCGGCGATGCCGCGCACTGCCTTATCCACCTCGCCGCGGCTCATGCGGGTCGCGCGCAGCGGAAAGGCCATGTTCTCGTATACGGTCATGTGCGGGTAGAGCGAGAAGGACTGGAACACCATGGCGATGTCGCGGTCCGAGCATTTCAGATGCTGCACCGCGTGGCCGTCGATGAGAATGTCGCCCTCGTCGATGGTCTCCAGACCGGCGATAGCGCGTAGCGTCGTCGTCTTGCCGCAGCCGGACTGGCCGAGCAGCACGATGAATTCGTTGTCCTCGATTCTGAGGTTGAGATTCTTGATGACCTGGACGGCGCCGAAGAATTTCTGAATGCCGCGAAGCTCGATCTGGGTCACGAATGGCCCTCCTTGCCGCGCGGGCCTTCCGCCTCGGTCACCACCTTGGAACCGAACCAGTTGGTGCACATGAAGGTTATCAGCCCGATGATGATGACGGTCAGCCCGTAGCGGTGCAGGAACAGGTTCCACGGCTGGCAGAGCGCGATAATGCCCAGGATCATGACGATCTCGGCTATGCGCTGGAGGGTGTCGCTGCGGGTCATTTGCGGATCGCTCCGAAGGACATACCGCGCAGCAGGTGGTTGCGCAGGAGGAATGTGAAGATCGCGACCGGCAGCAGGAACAGGAAGGTGCCGGCGGCGATCACCGTCCAGTCGGGCAGGCCGGAACCGACCTGCGACGGGATGAAGGGCGGCGCGGTCTGGGCGCGGCGGTTGGTCATGATCAGCGCGAAGGCGTATTCGTTCCAGGCGGTGATGAAACAGAACACGGCGGTGGCGGCGATGCCGGTAGCGGCTTCCGGCAGGACGATCTTGAAGAAGGCTTCCATGCGCGTGTAACCGTCGACAAGGGCCGCCTCCTCATACTCCTTGGGTATCTCGTCGATGAAGCCCTTCATCAGCCAGACCGAGAAGGACAGGTTGAAGGCGGTGTAGAGGATGATGAGGCCCCAATGTGTGTCGTTGAGGCCGACAGCGCGATACATCAGGAACATCGGGATCGCCACCACGACGGGCGGCAGCATGCGCGTCGACAGGATGAAGAAGAGCAGGTCCGCCTCGCCCTTCACCTTGAAGCGGGAGAAGCCGTAGGCGGTGAATGTGCCCATGCCGACGGCAAGCACGGTGGAGGTGATCGCCACGATCAGCGAGTTCATGAAGCGGCTGGGATAGCCGGAAAGCTGGACCTCGCCCTTGCCGGAACGCACGACTTTTTCGCCGCCGTCGAAGACGAGACGCTCCCACCACGGGGCAGCTTCGTATTCTTCCGGCGTGGGCGCCGTGCGCAGCTGCGCACGCTTGGTGAAGAGCTTTACGAAGGGCGATATTTCGGGCTCGAAGACCACCGTCGGCGGGATCGTGGTCGCCAGATTGCGCGGCTTGAAGGCGGTCGAGGTGATCCAGTAGATCGGGGCGAGGAAGATCAGCGTGATGATGAGGACGCCGACGATGGCGAGGCGGTTGAGCGCGACTTCGCTGCCGGTGCGGACTGCGGCCATCTCAAAGCTCTCCGAAGTTTACGCCGCCCCTCATCCGCCTGCCGGCACCTTCTCCCCGTATAGTGACGGGGAGAAGGAGGCTGGCCGCAGCGTTGGCGATCTCCCTCTCCCCGTTTTTCACGGGGAGAGGGTAAGGGTGAGGGGCAAGTTGCGGGAACAAAGTGGGTCGCATGCAGGTCTATCGCTCCTTCACCTTGTTCAGGTATTTCACGTAGATGTTGGTGATGGCGATGACCATGATCAGCACGATGTAGGCGAGCGCGCAGGAGCGGCCGGTCTGCCATTCCTGGAACGCCATCTTGTAGAGCCGGATCGATATGACTTCGGTCGTCGGCTGGCTGGTCAGGATGTAGGCGAGATCGAAGGTCTTGAAGGCCTCCATGGTGCGGAAGATGATGGCGATCATCAGGATCGGCGCTACCAGCGGCAGCGTGATGCGGAAGAAGGTGTAGAACGAGCCGGCGCGGTCGATTGCAGCGGCCTCGTAGAGATGCTTGGGCACTGCCGAGAGACCGGCGAGCGAAAGCAGCATGACGAAGGGCGACCACATCCAGATATCGGTGATGGCGATCGCGTAAAGCGCCATGTCCGGGTTGGCCAGCCACTCGAAATTGCCCAGCCCCAGCGCATAATTGATGACGCCCCAGGACGGATCGTAGAGCAGCTTCCAGAAAAGGCCGACGACGGCCATCGAAAGCATCATCGGCAAAAGCAGCAGCGTCGTGATCAGCCCCTTGAAGGGGATGTCGCGGTTGAGCAGCATCGCCACGCCGAAGCCGACCAGCACCTGGCCCGTGACCGAGACGATGACGTATTTGGCGGTGATGGCGAAGTTCGACCAGATGAAGGGGTCGTTCAGAAGCTCGCGATAATTTTGCAGGCCGACGAAATTGGCCGGCGCGTTGGTGGAAGCGCGGAAATCGGTGAAGGAATAATAGAGCGAATAGAGCAGTGGGAAGATGTTGAAGACGATCAGGAACAGGATCGTCGGGATGATGAACAGGTTGCGGATCGAGATGTCGCTCATGCCGCGGCTGGCTGCACGCGAGCGCTGATCGAGCGTGGTCATGACTGCTGTCGCCAAGAAACTCTCCTCCTCCGAGAGGCTTCCGATATTTTATCTGCCGGATCCCGCGCTGTTGCCGCGCCTTGACGGACCTGGCGAAAGAAAAGGAGGGGGCGCTGCAGGCACCCCCTCCAAGGGGTTTCGGCCTTTACTGGCCGCGGCCGTATTTGGCGAAGGTCGCCTTCCAGTCGCCGGCCAGCGCGTCGAGCACTTCCTTCGACGAGCCTTCGCCGCCGACGATGTGCGGATAGAGGCGCTGGTTGAGCTGCTGGAGCAGCTCGGCATATTCCGGCACCGCCCAGAAATCCTTCACCTTGAACATGGTCTCGTAGAAGGCCTTGTTGTAGGGCGTGGCATTCTGGAATTCGGCCGATTCAAGCACTGCCTTCGAGCAGGTGTAGCCGCCGAGTTCGGCCCACTTCTTCTGGGTCTCGTCCTTGATGAACCATTCGAGGAATTTCAGCGCCTCTTCCTGGTTCTTCGAATAGGACACGATCGAGATGCCCTGCCCGCCAAGGGCCGCGAACTGATCGCCATCCGGTCCTGGAGGGTTGGCGAAGAAGCCGGTGTTCTTGGCATGCGGGTTGGTCGCCTCGTTGAGCAGCGAGGGGAAGAAGGCGAAGTAGTTCATGCTCATTGCCGCCAGGCCTTCGGTGATGGCCTGGTTGTTCTCGACGAAGAAGGTCTTGGCCCAGCCCGGAGGCGTGAACTTGTAGAGCTCCTTGTATGCGTCTAGGGCTGCGACCGCCTTGTCCGAGTTGATGATGCCGTCGACCTTGTAGGTCGAATAATCGCCAAGCTCGCCGCCATAGCTGAACAGCGCGTTCTCGAAGCCCATGGCCATCGCGTCATAGGAATTGTCGGTGTAGATGGCGATGCCGTAGCGCTTCTCGTCCGGACGGTAGAAGAACTCGGAGATGTCGCGCAGCGCCTTCCAGTCCTTCGGCACGTCGAGCTCATAGCCATATTTGGCCTTGAAGGCTTCCTTCTCCTTCGGGTCCTCGAACCAGTCCTTGCGATAGGACCAGCCGACGGCGTCGCCCTCCAGCGGGATGGCCCAGTACTTGCCGCTATTGCCGGGATATTCGGCGTAGGCCTTGACGGTGGCGGGGGCCATGACCTCGCCGAGATTGTGCTTCTTGAAGAAGTCGGTCAGGTCGACATAGTGACCGCCGGTCGAGCCGGCGCCGAGCCATTGCGAGTCGCCGACAACCATGTCGTAGGCATCGCCCTTGGCGTTGAATTCGGTGAAGGTCTTGGTCTGGAAATCAGCCCATGGCGTCGTCTCGACGGTGACCTTCACACCGGTTTCGGCTTCATACTGGTTGACGAGTTCCTGCAGGTAGTTGGCCGGATCCCATTCCGCCCAGAAGATGGTCAGTTCCTGCGAGAAAGCCGAAGTGCTGCAGGCTAGCGATAGGCCAATACCGGCAAGCAAGCCGGTCAATGTCTTGCGCATTATGCGTTCCTCCCGTGGTGCGCAACTCTACCTCTTGGTCGGGCAGCGCGCGGCGCTGCTCCGGGTAGTCTTTCAGTGCTGCTGCCTTGGGGCGCGGTCCTCCTCGACCTGCCCTGAACCGATTTAGGCGATGATGCCCAATCCGCTCCTCCTGTGCATCTGGTATTACCAATTGGCGCTTTGCCGTCAAGTGCTTTCTTTGATGGAGCCGAGCGCCGCATAGGCGCAACTTCAAGATAAATTCATATTCACTCTGGCTCATCTACGCCGGAAACGCCGGAACTCCGTTATAGACATGGACCACTAACGGCGCAGCAAAACATCAAATCTGGTAGAACCAGATTTGCAAGCCCTCGTCATACAGACCACACCGCCCTTCTACGCCGCACTACCCTCGCTGATTGCAGCGCGCACAAGCGCTGCAGCTGCCCATTGCGCGACTGAGCGCGTTTCCTCGCTGCCCAAACCCCACATATCCTTCAGCACGATCAGCACCTCGACGCCAAAAACCAGCGAAAGCGCCTGCGCCAGACGTTCGCTGCCGGCCGGCGAAATCATGTCGCTGAGCGGGACAATCGCCTCGCGCAAAAGCTCGACGCGATGGCCGCGCTTGAACTGAGGCTCCGTGCCCAACGTGCCGGCCTGGCGCTGTGCCCACTGGTCGAGCGACAGTTTTAGCGCGGCCTTGAAGGTCGCCTCGAATTCCTCGATGCGCGGCAGCGATGTGCCGATGAGATCGGCGACGCGTTCGCCGGTGTCTTTCGAATTCGAGCGCCAGTCGAGGATCGGCCCAAGCCCCTCGTCGACCACGGCCTGCACGAGAGCCGCCTGGCTCGGGAAATAGCGATAGGCGGTGGCGCGCGACACGCCGGCGGCTTCCGCAGCCTCGCTCACCGAAGGCGTGGCGCCCTGCTGCATCAGCCGGATCGCCGTATCGAGCATTAGCCGGCGTGTGCGTGCCCGCGGCCCGCGCTCGGCTTCTTCGACGATTTCGGCTTGTTGACGTGAGACTGGCATATCAATACGATACGCGCGTCTCAAAAATTTGCAATGGCCGAAATCGATTGCTTGAGACCAAACCGCGACGGGGAAAATGGTCGCGGCCGGGAGGGACCGTGAAGCGCATCTATGTGGTCGGCACCGCCGACACGAAGGGCGAGGAGCTCGACTTTCTCGCGGCCCGGATTGAAGCACTCGGGTCGGTGCCCGTGCGGGTGGATGTCGGCACGAAGCCTGCCGGGATCGCGGTGGAGATTTCCGCTGCCAAGGTCGCGCAGCATGGCGCGGACACAACCCAAGCGGAACTCGCCAGCGGCGACCGGGGCCGCGCGGTGGCGGCGATGGCGGATGCGTTTGCGCGTTTCATCGCCACGCGCAACGACATTGCCGGCATCATCGGCATCGGCGGTGGCGGCGGCACCTCGATCGTGACCGCCGGGATGCGCGAGTTGCCGCTCGGCCTGCCCAAGATCATGGTTTCGACGCTGGCCTCGGGCGACGTCTCTCCCTATGTCGGCGTGTCCGACATCGTCATGGTGCCGTCGATCACCGACCTTGCCGGGCTGAACCGCATCAGCCGCGTGGTGCTCTCCAACGCCGCGCAGGCGATCGTCGGCATGGCCGCCAACCCTGTCAAAATCGAGGACGGCCGACCTTCGATCGGGCTGACGATGTTCGGCGTCACCACGCCTTGCGTCACCGCGATTTCGGAGCAGTTGCGCGACCGCTATGATTGCCTCGTCTTCCACGCCACCGGCACCGGCGGGCGGACGATGGAGAAGCTTGCCGACAGCGGCATGCTCGACGGCGTCATCGACATCACCACGACCGAAATCTGCGACCTGCTGTTCGGCGGCGTATTGGCTGCCGGAGAGGACAGGCTGGACGCAATCGCGCGAACCGAACTGCCTTACGTCGGCTCGGTCGGGGCGCTCGATATGGTGAATTTCTGGGCGCCGGAAACGGTGCCGGTGCGCTATCGCGAGCGGCGGTTCTACAAGCACAATTCCAATGTGACGCTGATGCGCACGACCGCGAACGAATGCCGCCAGATCGGCCAATGGATCGGCCGCAAGCTCAGCGCCTGCGAGGGGCCGATGCATTTTTTTCTCCCCGAAAAAGGCGTCTCGGCGCTCGATATCGAGGGCGGGGCTTTCTTCGATCCGGAAGCTGACGAAGCGCTTTTCGATGCCATCGAGACGAGCCTGAAGCCCGCACCGAACCGACGCATCGAGCGCCTGCCGCTGCACATCAACAATCCTGAATTCGCAGAAGCGGCAGTCGCCGCCTTCCTTGCCATTGCAAAACAGTGAGACAAAAATGCCGGCAATTCCCCGCAAGAAAATCCTCGAAAAATTCCGCGACATGATCGAGCGCGGCGTGCCGATCGTCGGCGGCGGGGCGGGCACCGGCCTGTCGGCCAAGGCCGAGGAAGCGGGCGGCATCGACCTGATCATCATCTACAATTCGGGCCGCTACCGCATGGCGGGGCGAGGCTCGGCGGCGGGGCTGCTCGCCTATGGCAACGCAAACGAGATCGTCAGGGAAATGGCCGTCGAGGTGCTGCCGGTGGTCAGGCATACGCCGGTGCTGGCCGGCGTCAACGGCACCGACCCGTTTATCCTCATGCCGCGCTTCCTCGCCGAATTGAAGGATATCGGTTTTTCCGGCGTGCAGAATTTTCCGACCATCGGCCTGTTCGACGGCAATATGCGCCAGAGCTTCGAGGAGACCGGCATGGGCTACGGGCTCGAAGTCGACATGATTGCTCAGGCGCATGGGCTCGACCTTTTGACCACGCCCTACGTCTTCAACCCAGACGAGGCCCGCGCCATGACCAGGGCCGGCGCGGACATCGTCGTTGCCCATATGGGCGTGACGACCGGTGGCTCGATCGGCGCGACCTCGGCCAAGACGCTGGGTGACTGCGTCGGGGAAATCGACGCGATCGCCGAGGCGGCGCGCTCGACGCGCAAGGACGTCATCGTGCTTTGCCATGGCGGGCCGATCTCGATGCCGGAGGACGCGCGCTACGTCCTTGAGAACGCCAGCGGCTGCCATGGCTTCTACGGCGCAAGCTCGATGGAGCGGCTGCCGGCGGAGGCCGCGATCCGCGACCAGACGGCAAGCTTCAAGAGCCTGACGCTGATGCCGGCCGCGAACCAGAACTGAGGAGGAATTTGCCATGAGCAAGGAGCGCAATTTCGTCTATCCGAAGGACGTGAACACCTTCGCCTTCGACTGGGGCCGGCTGGCGCTGACGGTCGCTCCCGAGGTAAACGGCGCGGCGCGCTTTTCCGGCGGCGTCGTCGATTTGCAGAAGGGCCAGGGCCATTCGCGCCATAACCATCCGGGCGCGGAGGAGATCATCTTCGTCATTTCCGGCAACGGCGAGCAGATGG
>VFQQ010003142.1_pt1 | contig 16674 bp, 28 predicted proteins | sample 3512341 | NCBI WGS metagenome assembly VFQQ01 (sample SAMN10412373, study PRJNA504923) | tailings metagenome | isolation source: Relicate 2 Philex TSF1 revegetated site | place: Philippines: Tuba, Benguet | collected 2017-08-29 | reverse complement strand
ATTGTGCTGGCACCGGCGGGGCTCCAGCCCAGCAGCAGTGCCAGCGTCCGGGCGATCTCTGAAAGCAATGCACCAGCCATGCAGTGCATGCTCTGCACGCCCACCAGCCGGCGCCCTACTTTGCCCCTTCCCCACCCTTCCATGTTGCAGGCGAGGCGCGCACCACGGTGGTGAGCGCGGTGCGCCACACGCTGGTGGATGCGCAGCACCCCGTGGACCAGCTGCTGCCCGCTGCCCTGCCAGAGTTCCTGGCCCGCATCGGCGACGAGGACAGGTGGGGGACGGGTGTTTGGGGGAAAATGATGGTTGGGGGAGGAGGAGTGGCGCTCTGTTGCAGCAGGTTGCTGGGCTGCCGGGCAGGTGTGCATGCTGGGGTGGGGCGGGCTTTCGCAGTGCAGGCAAGCTCCATTGCAACTACTTCAAAACCTTTTGACCAAGCCAACCCGCTCCCTCCTGCCCCCTGCTGCCTGCCCCCAGGCACGTGCGGCGCGCGGCGGTGCAGGTGCTGTCCACGGCGGCACACAACAAGCCAGGCCTGGTGGTGGAGCACCTGCCGGCTGCGCTGCCGCTGCTGTACCAACAGACCATTGTGAGCTTGTGGGCAGCTGAGGGCCCGCCCATTGCATGATTCGTAGCATTGTCGCCTGCATTCTGGTGTCCCCAGCAGTGCAGCTGGGCTGGCTATCGCTTGTGGCCTGGCTGCTGCGTGCCGCCTTTGGTGCGGGGTGAGCCGCCATGCCCCGTCGCCTGCAACCCACGGTGGGTTACCCACCCCGCCCCGCCATTCTCTTATTCCTCTTCCTCCTCAGGTCAACAAGGACTTGATCCGAACCGTGGACCTGGGGCCTTTCAAGCACCAGATCGACGACGGCCTAGAGCTGCGCAAGGTGTGGCAGGAGCGGTGCAGTCTGAAGGTGGTGTGGGTGTGAAGCGAGGTGCAATGCTCAGCGCCTGACGGGCGCCGTATCCGCCTCATCTGAGGCTTCACAGAACTGTGTGGCTGCGAGCGGCTTGCGCTTTCGCCGTCTTTGGCCCACCTGCCCACGTCAGCCACCGTATGACTACCTTCCCTGTCCCATTTCTCCCTCCCCCGCCCTCAGGCCGCCTACGAGTGCATGGACGAGCTGCTGGACCGCTGCTACGACCGCGTGGACGCAGCAGCATTCATCCAGCACCTGGAGAGCGGGCTGCGGGTGCGCGCGCGGTGTCGCCTGCTAGTGCACCCTGTGCTCTGGGCTGCGCACGTGCCGCTGCTCAAATAGCAGCATCCCAGGGGGGGGATGGGATGACTGACAAGCCGCCGTAGCGATGCTGCTGCTTCCCGCCTTCTAGCCACTCACTGCCCTGCTGTGCGCCCCTCCCACACTCTCTCATTTATCGCAGGACCACTACGACGTGAAGACGCTGTGCCACCCCATCCTGTCCAAGCTGGCCGCCATGGCGCCCGGGCAGGTGGGTGAAGGGGCTGGATATTCAACTGGCAAGGTGGCTGCAGCACACCGCCCCTCCTGCCCGCTCGACCCGCATGCCCCAGCTGCCGGCTACTTTCCTGCCTGCACCCCTCAGAGTTGGTTGCTAGCTCAGCACCATTCTACGGCCCATCCCCATTCGCACGCCTCCCTCCCTCCCCCGGCAGGTCACCTCCTCCCTGGACCGGCTGGTGGAGCCGCTGCAGGCCACGCTGCAGGCCAAGGTCAAGGCAGACGCAGGTGCGCACGGGTGCACAGGTGCACACCCTGCCTGCGGGGCTGGTGCCACTTGGGAGGCAGCGGAGGCGGCAGGGACCTTTTTGTCCAAGTGCACCACCTGGCAGCCCCACATGCTAGATCCACTTGCTGATCCACCTGCTGACTCCCCTCCCTTCCCTGCCCCACCCGGCTCTCGGCACTGTGTGTGCAGTCAAGCAGGAGATTGACCGCAACGAGGACATGCTGCGCTCGTGCCTGCGCGCCGTGGATGCGCTGGCCAAGATGCCCAACGCGCAGCAGGTCAGTGAGGGGAAGGGCAAGGGTGCAGGGGAGGGCGGGTGGCTGACTGCACGTGGCTCTTCGCAGGCCGTGTTCACGGCGGAGTTGTCTGCCTCCTGCTTCGCCTCGGCAGGAAGTCAAGCCGCACCCACCCGCCCTGTTTGTGTTTCGCAGGTGGCTCCCTTCAAGCAGTTCCTGGACAGCGTGGTCATGGGCCCCCTGCTCAAGGTAAGGGAACTCACAGCCTTTGGACAGTGATGAATCGCAGTGGGATCTATATGGAGCTGGCCTGGAAGTCTGCAGGCCTTTCCACACCACCAAAGAAACCGATCAATGACTGGCACAATGCAGGACAAGTACATTGCGATCCGCGAAGAGCGGCGCGAGCTGGAGAGCAGCACATCAGACGCCATGGAGGCGTGATGCACCACCGCCGGTCCCCGTGCTTGCACACTGGCCCAGCGCTTCCGCTGCTGCCTCTGTAGCTCGCTGCAGCACCTGCTGCCCTCAAATGAAAATGTGTGCGTTGTCAACAGGACTGCAGCCTTGTAAAAATAGATACGGCAGGGTGGCAGCGCCCAGGCGGAGCGATGCGAGCCGCTGCGCCCTGCCGCGGTTCGAGCAGCGGAGGTCAATGTTTGTGCACGCCGACTCGCAGGTGTGGCCTAGTGGCTCAGCGCCACTTGCCTGGTCGCGATGGCCCCTTTTCAGGGCGGCGAGAGCTCGGACAGCAGCAGCAGTAGCAGCAGCGATTCCGAGCCTAGCCGTGGCGGCTCTCCGGAGCGGCGGGAGAGCCATGCAGACAATCCCGAGGACGATGAGGAGCCGCAGGTCAGCCTACGACGCGCCTGCGCGAGGCCGCACTTGCCACCGGCGCAAAGCTGGGGATTTTCGGCTTATCTACCGGAGCACTGCACTCGCACATGTACATACATGTAGCTGCTGTGCAGAGCGCCCTCCAAGGCCTGCTTGCGCCACTGAAGCGGCGCCACGCCGCCGCCCGAGCTCGCAGCTGCCTCAACCTTCTCCCTACCTTTTGCAGGACACCGATGACGAGCAGGATGTGAAGAAGATAGAGGTGGTGCCGTTTCCGTACAGCGAGCAGCCCGAGGACAAGAATGAGCTGCAGGTGCGGGCCTGTGTCAAACGTTTCATTATTTCGGACAGCACTGTGCCCAGCTGGCGAGGCCGTGTCACCATGTCCAAACGACCAATTCATGCCCTGCCACCCCTCCAACTGCAGGCGCTGATCATTCAGGACCTGAAGACCGAGGATGACAGCCAGCCGGGCGGCTTTGCGCGCCGCCGCGTGCAGAAAGGCCTCTTCGTTGTGGTGCGCGGCAGCGACGACAAGAGTGGCAACGAGGCGACCTGGGTGGCGCTGGTGAACAAGGTGGGAAGAGGTGGGCTGCGGTGCTGGTGTCAGAGGAAAGGCTGGGGCATGCGGAGTTCAACACGCAGGCTAGTGCGGTTGGACAGCTCGCTCTCACCGCACCTGCCGCCCTGCTGGTACTCACCCTTCAGGTGTACCGAGGCAAGAAGCGAGAGCTGCGTGTGGGCGTTACTTGGTTCAACCGCAAGTCAGACATACCTGCCAAGGAGGCTCGGCGCGCCAAGCTGGCGAGCGATGGGCCCCGCCAGGTGGGTGTACGGCTGTTGATGGCGGTGGGCAGGCTGGCGATTGCCCGACGTGTGTGGCATGCTGCTGAACGGAAAATCCTCCTGCAACTTTCGGCACACCATCCCATCCCCCGTGACAACCGTCGCCCTCCTCCCTGCACCCCACTCCCCCCCCTCGTCAGCTGCTGTTTAGCAATTCGGAGGACAGCATCGAGGCCAAGTACATCCGACACCCAGCCGTGGCCTGGTTCCTGCCTGCCGGCGCAGCGCCGCCACGCATGCGCTGCGGCTCGGGGCCCACAAGGTGGGGAGAGCGTCAGCCTGATGCTGTGGCACATGGGTTGCGGCATTGAACCCACAGTGCTGTGCAATAACAGCGTGCTGCTGCGGCTGGTCCATGCTGCTGCTTTGCTGCAGCTGGTTTCCGGCCTGTGCTGGCTCAAACCCTTCCCTCTCTGCTCGTGCGGCTGACCTCGCAGGCACGAGCGTGTGCGGCCGGGCTTCCTGGTGCAGCGCGTTTATGACAGCGAGGCGGAAAAAGTGTACAACATTGGCTCCCCAGAGCTGCTTCGGGAGTGCCCAGACCTGGCGAAGCAGGTGTGAGGAAGCTGCTCCCGACTTCCATGGCTGCTGCGCATGCTGCTGCTGCGGGCAGTGGGGAGCTCATTGCGCAAGCGTCGCCTGCCGCGCTCTGCTGGCCAGCTCACGCCCCCCAGCCACCGTTTAACAACCTGCAGGTGGAGGGGCTGGTGAGCAGGAGCTTGAAAGAGCTGGCGCGGCTCCGGGCGGAGGAGGAGGAGCAGGATGCGCAGCAGGGCACGGCGGGAAAGCTGCAGGTGTGCTGGGCAGCACCTGCCTAGGACAGCAAGCGCCCTTTGGTGTGACTGGTAGAGAGCGCCGCCCTCCGGCTTCTCATGCGTCTGTGCCAGGCGCATACCAACGGCGTGCCCCAGGCTGTTTGCGATGCATTGTGCCGACTGAGCGGATGCACCCTTCCCCCTCCCCTGTGCAGCCGTTGCCGCTGCCGGCGGAGGCTGACCAGGAGCCCAGCAAGAGTGAGTCGGAGTCAGAGACTTCCTTCTTGTCTTCTTCGGACTCTGAATCTGACGACGATTCCGAGGGGCGGGCGGCTGAACAGGCAGCAGCCCTGGCCAGCAAGGCGGCGGCCGCAGCAGAGGCCAAGCGGCGGCGGCAAGAGGAGGCGGCCGAGCGAGCGGCGGCGGCAGAGGTGCAGAAGCAGCGGCAGCTGCAGGAGGCTGTGGATGCTGAAGCGCTGCGGCTTGCAGCGCTGCTACCACAGCAGGCACAGCAGGCCGAGCAGCAGGAGCAGGAGCAGCAGCAGGGGCAAGAGGAGCAGCAGCAGGCTCAGCAGCAGCAGGCTCAGCAGCCCGACGAGCAGCAGCAGGGAGCCGCAGGCCCAGTAGGGGCAGCACCTGTCAGCACAAAGGCCATCACCTCACCAGGGCCGGCCCATGGCGGCTGGCGCCGCCCTGCGCAGCAGCTGCAAAAGCACGCTGGCCGCCTGCCTTGGCGCACGGCACCTGCACCCGGCAAGCCCGCCGCTGGAGGCGCAGGCTCTGCCCTGCCATTAGTCAAGCCGACTCCTGCGCAGGCTGCGGCTCGAGACGCAGCAGAGGTGCAAGCGCTGCTGCAGGGCTGCTGCACACCTAGCCCCAAGCCGCTGGCGGTGCTGCTGCGCGCCATCTGCGGGTGCACACAGGTGCGCGGGCAATGGCAGATTGTTGAGGCTGTCCATCATTGTGGTTTGAGCTCGCGCTCTGGATTGTCTAGTGTCATGTGGACTGACCTGCTCCGCATTTAACCTGCCACAGCAAGCATCTGAGCCAAGTTGTGAGTGGTTTTCCCTGCCGCCTCCCCACCTGCGCTGCACAGGCGGCTGCGCAGGCGTTGCTCATGGAGCAGGTGCAGCTCATGTTTGGTCGGGTGCTGCTCACCTGGCTGTGGCACCTGGTGTCCCTCCAGCTGCCCGACCTGCAAGAAGCAGCCAAGGCCGGTAGGCAAAGCAGGCACAGCAGGGATGGCATGCGCTGCATGCAGACCTGCTTGCAGCATCACATGCCTGTGTGCTGCCCTGCGTCCTGCTGTGTAGCACCGCATGCCTGTTTGCTGCTCTGCGTTCGCCAAGCACCCCACACCCTGCACACCATGCTCTGCATGGACCCCTGCCTGCAGATCCCACTGCCGCTGAGGCGGCTGCTGAGGTGGCGGGCTGCATCGAGCTCCTGCTCAAGGCGCTGGAGCGGCAGCGCTACACGGGTGGCTACGAAAAGTGGCTTGGCCTGGTGAGGCGTGGGTGCCGGCTGCACCAGGCACGCAGCTGTGCATTGGCGGTGTACAGCGGGGCGGGACGCCTGCCGGTTTGCTTCACCCCTGGCTCCCCCTGCCTCCTCTCATACTGCCCTACGTATTGCGCCCTCCTGCGCTGCAGGTGCAAGGCATCAAGCTCATATCGGCGCTGGTCCTCAACGTACAGGGCGCCTACCCGCCAGGCGTGCAGCAGGCGGCGGCACGGCTCAAGGCAAGCAGTAGTGGGCAGGCAGCCGCAATCCGGCTTGTCTGTATGTTGCTGGGCACTCCATCACGGGTCTGGATAACACTGCCGGCCCCCATCCACTGCCCCTCCCTCGCACTGCAGGACTTGTGGTCCGAGCGCGCCCTGGAGCTGCGGAGGAACAAGAGCCAGCGGCAGCGGCAGAAGGAGCAGGAGCAGCAGCGGGAGGCGGCCAAGGAGCGGGCCGAGGCGCAGCTGCTGCAGCGCAGCCCGCTGGCCGGCAAGGCGGCTGCGCTGGCCACCAGCGGGCTGAGGGCCACGGCGCTGGGGGCAGGCGGAGGTGCGGGGCGCTGCTGCCGCTCATCTGGGGCCTGTGCCTGCTGCAGTGCTTGTAGCGTAGCAGCTGCTGCCGGCTGCATATCAAGTAGACGAACACATGCTGCACTGTTGCTCTTAACTGCTCCCTTCAACCTACATTGCTGGCCTTTCTGCGACCTTGCACTTCCCGCCCCGTCCTTGTATGCAGCCACGTACGTGCGGCCGCGGCACTCGCCCTCCCCAGCAGCAGCAGCAAGCCTCAAACCCCAGTCCGTGCTTGCAAGCCTGGCTGGTGTGCCTGGCACAGCTGCCCAGCGGCCTGCCGAGCAGCGGCGGCTGTCGCTCAGCGAGGTTGCAGCGCCGCCGGCGGCAGTTGCCAAAGATCAGCAGCAGCCCGGCAAGCCTGCTCAGCCCCAGCAGCAGCAGCAGCAGCAGCAGCAGCAGTCCGGCAAGCCTGCTCAGCCCCAGCAGCAGCAGCAGCCCGGCAAGCCGGCACAGTCACAGCAGCAGCCCAGCAAGCCGACAGTAGCAAAGGCGCCGATCAAGGCAGCAGCAGCAGCAGCAGGCGATGACCCTCTGTCCGCTGCCTGGATGACTGCGTTCAAGGGGCCGCCTGGCGGAAACCAGCCGCTGCCCCGTAGCGTGACGGCACCAGCGCAGCAGGCTGCAGCAATAGCCAAGCCAGGGGTAGTGGCGGCGGCGGGAGCGGGGCCTGGTGTTCTCAGAGCACCAGTGCCGCGCTCCCTGTCTGCCCCAGAGCGGGAGGCGCGGCAGCAGGCAGCACCGGCGGCTGCAGCAGCGACAGGGGCTACAGCAGCGTCAAGCGGCGCAGCTGAAAGCAGCCAGAAGCAGGCGGCGCCGCCAGGCCCGAAGGAGGCGGCCGCAGGCAGTGCAGCGGCAGCAGCAGGCGGGGGCAAGCCCACAAGCGTGCAAATGGGCATTGCGGAAGCCATGCTGGAGGAGGTTCGGGCCAAGCAGAAGGCGCAGAAGCGGCCGGCTCCAGAGGCGCTTGATGTGATGGAGGCAGCGGAGCAACGCAAAGCAACGCGCCCGCGCACAGGTGTCAAGTCGCATGCGGAACCCGGCAGCGGCGGCCATGCGGGCGGCAGCAAGGGCCACAACAAGTTGGCCGCGCTTGTGCGCAAGGCGCAGCGGCAGGGAGGCAGGCTGTAAGCAGGCAGCGGCTTGTGGCTTGCTGAGCTCTTGTTGCAACACTTGGCTGCCTGGTTATTATGACGTTTACCGGCTATTTGATATCCCACAGTAACTAGCAGCTATGCACAGCACGGGCCAGGCAGGCGATGATTTATAGATCGAGGTGCAGTTGGGGCTGGATGCATGAACAAGTTTATCGGTAGGCCACCGGGAAGAGCAGTGGGCTGGGAAAGAGGCAGAGGGAATGGGTCGGTCTAAATGCAATACAAGGGCAAATGCATGGTGCCCAGTGGGCGCGTCAGATCAAAATAGAGCCGGCAATTGCGCCGGCGTCCCGAGAAAGCCCATGGAGAGACATGGATGGAAATCGAGCAGCTAGGGGTTGAAAGCGGGCGCTACTTAGGGGCGCTGGTAATCACGTCTCATAAAATCGATCGAGATGGGGGACATTTGCTGGCCTTTCTGTCCCTATCTACAGCTGTCGATAAAGCTATCTGCCGGGTGGTGCCTGATGATGCTGCTTCAGTGTGCATCTGTGGCAGGAGCGGGCGCGTTGGCCGCAGCGGCGACCTTGCTGGCACCGCTGCCCACCCGCCGGCCGCTGCTCTGGCTGCTGCCGCCACCCAGGGCCGCGGCGGCAAGGCCCAGCACTCCCACTGCGCCCGCCGCCACCGCCCACTTGCCGGCGGACAGCAGCAGTGGCACGCCAGCAGGGCGTGCGCGCGTGCTGCGCTTGCTGGGTGCCAGCAGAGGAGTGACCTTGAGCGAGCCGCCCCCCCTGGCCAAAATGCTGTCTTCTGCACCATCCGCCTGGTCCTGCTCCTGCACATCGATAGCGCCTGCCTCCTCAGCGGCTGCCGCTGCAGCCGCAGCAGTGGCCACCGCCGCCTCCAGCTCAGCGATGCGAGCCAGTGCCGCCTCCAGGCGCTGCCGCAGCTGCGCCTGAGCGGCCTCCAGTGCAGCCGCCTGCTGCTCCGTTGCCAGCTGCACCTTGCGCACGGCGGCCGAGCGCTCGTCGGCGGCGGCCTGCGTGGCGCAGGAAGGCAGGGAGACAGGTGGGTCGTCGTGGGCAGGTAGAGTGCCCTGATGCTGCTCATGGCCAATGCACACCATAACTATTTCGCCCTCAAAACTGTGGTAGCACTGACCTCGCTCCTTGGGGCTCCCTCTTCTTTTCAGACACCCCTGCCCACCTTGGTCTCTGCCAGCTGCTGCTGCAGGGCGTCCCGGTCGGCAGCGGCAGCGTCGCGCTCCCGGCGCGCCTCGGCAGCCGCCTCCTGTGCCGTCTGCAGCTTGGCGGCGACGCTCTCCTCCACCTGCTCAGCAGCCCGTGAGGCCTGCTGTGTTGCCGCCGCCTCAGACTGCAGCAGCACAGAGGCAGGGGAATATTGCCGTGAAGAATGTCAAACACTAGACTGCCTGGCATTGCTGAGCCAACAATGCTATCACAGCCATCAATCGGCAGCAGCCATCACCATGCACGGCAACGCACCTGGATCTGAGCCTGCGCCTGCGCCAGCTGGGCAGCTAGGCGGGCCGCCTCCTCCTTGTGCGCCGCTTCTGCGGCTGCCAGTGCGTCCTCCTTTGCCTGCACCGCGGCACGCAGTGCCTCCACCTGCATATGGTCAGGGACACGGATTGGACAGCAGTGGTTGGGATGACCGTGCCGTGCTGGGGACACCTGCCCCACGCAGCCTTACCGTCTCAGCATGGTTTCCCGTGGCCTTGCATGCACCAACCACCAGCCACCGTGGCTATCCCGCACATGCCCGCTTGCTCATCCACAATTTCACAGCAGCACGCACCTCGGCCTGCAGCGCCTCTGCCTGCTGCATGTGGGCCGTGGCGTCGGCCTCCGCCGCCGCCAGCTTCTGCTGGGCAGCCTCCAGCGCTGCAGTCGCCGCGTCCAGCTCGGCCGCACTGCGCGTGCTGTGGTCCTGGCCCCTGCTGACCTGGCGGGACAGCTCAGCCACTCGCTCCAGCAGTTCCGCCTCCTGCTGCCGCAGTCCGCCCAGCACAGCGTCATAGGAGGCCTGGGCTGCAGTCAGCTGGCCCCGAGCCTCCTCGGCCGCAGCAGCTGAGGCGGCCTCCGCAGCCTGGAGATGAGCGAGAAGGATGGTGGAGGGATCAGCAAAGTGGAGGGTTGGACGGCTCGAGGCAAGTGTCCGGCCAGCTGAACCGGCATCGTCTTGCCTCTTCAAGCACTGATTCCCACCCAGCACCCGGCTAAGTGCCGCCCCAGCCGCCTGGCCCCGGAAGGAAGCATACCGCCCACCTCCAGAGCGGCGGCGCGCTGCTGGTGCGCCGCCAGCGCCTCGCGGGCTGCCGCCAGCTCAGCCGCCTGCCCCGCCAGCCGCTCGTTCAGCTCAAACACGGCGTCGTTGGCCTCCTGCTCAGGTGGGGCACACAGGCATGCGAGATTGAGGCAGATGGACATGTGGTATGAGCTGAGGTGAAAGGCTGCAAGCCATTGCGGCTTGAGGGCCCTGCAGGCAGCACGCACTGGCCCTGCCTGCTGCATTGCTCGCCACTCCCCTGCCATCCCTGCACCGCCCAACCCTGGCACACACACCTGCCCCGCAGCGTCGGCCTCGTCTCGCTCGCCGGCCTGGCGGCGCAGGCTGTCGCTGGCTGTCTCCAGAGACGCCACCAGCAGCTGTTGGGTGGTGGGGGGTTGGGGAGGCGGGCTGGAGTCAGTGGATGCATGCCAAGCACATGCTCTACCCATCGTGCACATGGCGACGTTCCAGCAATCCAGAAACTTCCCACAAGACACCATGCAATACATCAGCCCTTAGCCTTGTGCTCCCGTGAGTCCACCTGCTTCTCCGCCTCCAGCACCGCCGCCCGCTGCGTCAGGTTGAGCAGCGTCTGCGAGGCGGCCTCCCGGCTCTCCTCTGCCACGGTGGCGCGCGAGTGCAGGGCGCGCGCCTCGTCGCGCACAGCATCCAGCGCCGCCTGCAGCTCCTCGTTGGCGCCCTCCAGCTCCCGCTTCTCGGCCTGGCGCAGATGAACAGGGGTGCGGTGGGTCGGTTGGGTGGGTGGGTGAGGCATGTGCGGAGAACGTGGCATGGCTGGCGAGCCTTGTGGTTGTTGGATGAAAACCATTCCAGTCAGCTAGGCCATGAAGCATGGATGGAATGAGGCTTGCAGGGGCGCTGCCGGCTGGGTGCGGATTCAGCTGATCAGGATCGCAGCGGGCACCACGCGGCCACAAGCAAGGCCATGCACCTTGCACCCACCTGCAGGGCCGTCAGCTGCTGCTGCAGCACTGCTGCAGCTGCCTTGTAGGGGTTGTAGAATGCGCTGGACTCATTGGCTGCCTCGCTGCCGCGGGGGGTGGCGGCCGTGGAGGGAGCCGCGGAGCTCAGCTGGCTGCCGCCGCCCGCCTCCTCACCCTCGGTGCCCTGCCCCGTGCCCAGCTGGCCGGGCAGCTGCCCGCTGCTCTTGGCGCTGGTGCTGGCTGAGCGGGTGAAGGAGAAGGTGCGGCCCACCTGCAGCAGGGAGAGGGAAAGGAGGTTGCAGGGGCAGGCAACCGCACGCAAGGCGGCGGGAGAGGCGGGAGGGCCACAGGAGCGAGCGGCCGATCAGCGGCGGCATCAACATCGGTCGCTGATCGTGCTCGCTGCCCGATGCTGACGCGGGGAACGCCCACAAACGCTGCCAAAAACAAACAAAACACTCGCCTTGCTGGCTATCTTTTTCGCAATTCCCTTCTTCTGTTTCTTCTGATCTGCGCCGCCCAGGGCAGCCTGAGCGGCCTGCGGCAGCTCCTGCGTCATGGCTGGGTCGCTCCGCCCGGTCGAGGCGTCTAGCAGCCGCAAGTCTATCGCAGGGCAATCCCAAAGCACTTGGCAGCGATGCACGGGACGTGGGCTGCGGTCTGGGCCGCCTTATCTCGTCCTTTTGCCAAGCCCCGCCACCCGAGCCTGCATGGAAGGCTGCAGGCGTGGCGCAGGCTGCAATTGGTCTCAGTGCACCCTAGCAGTCCTGATCTACTGTTCTGAAGGGGGCACCGCACCAACAAGCAGCTCCTCGCTCAAAGACCTTCGCGTTTGGTGCTGAGGTGAGACGGATCGAAGCTTAGGGCGTGCCAATTGCATTGCAAGGCGTCCAAAAGCAATCAGATCGCAGCCCAGCTACCGCAACCCACTGCCACCGCCTGTCGCCGCCACCGCCTGCCGCCACCGTCGCCGTTCTCCGCAGGCTGCTTTCATCCGCCACAATGGAGGCGTTCCCGCCCTCGCTCGACCTGCGGGGCGCCACCCTGGTGCTGCCAGTGGTGGCGGTGGGCAACGTCGGCCAGCTGGCAGCAGACCTGCTGATCAGCACGCTGCGCCTGCCCCGCGCCGGCCGCCTCGCCGACGATGCCCTGCTGCCGGCTGTGGGTGGTGCCGCCTACCCACATGCCCCTGGGCTGGCCACTGCGCTGGAGGTGCACCGCGCCTCGGGCAGCGGCGTCGCGGTGGCACAGCAGCGTAGCGCTGCAGCCCCGGGCACGCAGGTGCCGTTTGCGCACCGCCTGGCCGCATTCCTCAAAGCGGCGGGCGTGGAGCAGGTGGGCGAGGAGGAGCTGGGCAGCTGGAGCAGAGTTTGCATTGGACTGACGTTCGGCCAAATTGGCTCCGCTCAGACACAGCCAGTCGAGATTTTCTAGTCACCCCAACACCCGCCCACCCATCCAACTGCCCCCGAATTGCCCCAGGTATTGGTGCTGGGGAGCATTGAGGCGGGCTTCCGGCGCGACGCCCAGCTGGCAGGCCCCCAGCTGCGCTGGTGGGCGCCCGCCGATGCCGGCGCCAGCAGCGCGCTGGTGCAGAGGTGCCAGGCCGCTTCAGGGCTGCTGCAGCTGGAGGGCTCCTTCTTTGACGACCGCGCACTGGAGGCACGCCAGCTCCAGCCCTGGCCTCTCCTGCGTGAGCTGGCGGCGGCGGGCGTGCCATGCGCTGCCCTGCTGAGCTTCAGCACTGAAGGCGACAATGTGGCGGAGGCATTCGGCATGGCCACAGCGGCGGCGGCGGTGGCGGGCCTGCAAGCACCTGCAGCGGCGGGCGGCGAGGCCCCAGCGGGGGAGCAGCAGTGGATGCCGCCTCCCTCGTGGCAGCATGTATTTGGCTCTGCCCCTGCCGTGTACTGAGCAATCCGCTGGTGGTCCTGTAAATCAATTGAGAGTCGTGGCAACCATGAGATGGCACAGCGCTGAAATGTGCGAAGCGAATGGGCCAGGCCGCCCCATGGCGCCGCCGCCCGCCACTCCCTGAGCAACCCTCGGCACCATTGAACCTCCCCCACGCCCCCAGGGCAAGGTCCAATGCCTGGGAGAGGGCCGCTTCCTGCCCTGCCTCGTGTGGCGGCAGACGCTGATGCCCCTGGGCGAGCACGCCAGTCGTGAGGCTGCTGAGTGCGCATACGACCTGGGCAAGCTGCTGGTGGGTGGCTGGAGGCATGCAGTGGGCTGGGGCTGATGCTGGAGAGCACGGCAGCGCCCCGACCGCTGCCGGCGCTCGTGCGTCGCTGTGCAGATGGCTGGCGTGATTGGAGGGCTCACAAGGCTGATATTCCTCTTGCCTTCCCATCCCTGTTGGTCTCAGCTGGTGCACAAGCTGGATGCAGGGCGGATTGCAGCGCTCAAGCTGCACAACCCCATCGCTACCTACACCAGCCACCCCTTTTGGCAGCAGCTGAGCGGCCCGCACTGCAGCTTCAAGGAGGCCTGCAGCCTGCTGGCGGCAGGCCTGGCGGCGGAGTTTTTGGAGCAGGCGGCAGCCAGGCACGCACCGCAGCAGCGGGGCATGGCAGCGGCTGCCGCTGCGCCACGGCGGCCGGCAGCTGCACAAGCCGGCACCGCAGCAGGGGCAGCGGCTGCGGCGGCTGCAGCTGGGAGCCATCATGCTTACGACAGCGAGAGCACCGACATTGGCGGCAAGCACACGGAGAGCAACAGCCCCAAGCGTGGCAGCCCCAAACGGGGCAAGCACAACACCATTTGGCATGGCTTAGAGCCTCATAACCGCAGGATCTACTCGCTAGAGCTGTCTGCATCCCTGGCCAGGGGCGAGACCACCAGTATGAGCATACCAGGTGCGTGAATCAGGCCGCATTTATGGCAGTCAGTGTGCTATTGTTCTTTTATTGATGTTGTGACTGCTGAGATTCAGAGGCTCCCAAAGTGTGCGCTACATGTCGCCCACGACTGCCACACCATTCACAGATCGCTACCTGGCGGCCATTGCTGGTGTTAGTACATCTGAGCTGTCGGCTTCCCTCACAGTGACCACTCCTGATGGCAGGTGCGCTTGACTTTTGTCATGTGCTTAACACAGCAATGACTGATGTGGAAGCAGCTGCCCGGGAGTTAGCGCAAAAGTATGGCCCATTGAAATCCAGCTGCAATGTGTCTTTACATTGCCTGCAGGCAGCATGAGGGGCCTGCGCGCTTCTATGACTACGAACACATGCACTACCTGGGGCGCATGTCGGCTGCGATTGCCGCCCTCGGTGCCATGCCGGGCGACCTCCTGTGCTTTGAGCCGTCGGGCCCAGCGGCCACTTATGTGACCCTTCGGCGGGCTGCAAAGCGCACCAGCGCAGCGCTCCAAGCAGAGGAGCAGCAGCTGCCATCACCACCGCCGGCGCAGCAGCAGGGGCAGAAGGAGGCAGGTGCGGCCGTCAGCCAGTACAGGAGCATGACACAGAGCTCTTCGGAGCGTACAAACCGTAGCGCAGAGAGCAGCGATTGTAGCGGCCTAGGCCATCAGCCAGCTGCAAAGCGCCGCAAGGGGCGCAATGGGGAGGCTGGTCACCTGGATGCACAGCACAGCAAGCAGCAGCAGCAGCAGCAGCAGCAGCAGATTCGGCAGCCGTTGCCACCACCGGCACAGCAGCAGCAGCAACAGCAGCAGCCACCCCGGCAGCCGAATCAGTTACCCCGGCAGCCGAATCAGCAGTTTGCCACGACTTGGCAGGGGCTTGAGCCGGAGGATCTGGGCTGCTACGCCGTGCCCCTGGCCGCCATGAGTGTGGGGCCTCACCACAAGCTATCGATCCCATGTGAGGGGAGGCCCTTAGCTGCATTTGCCCACCTCTGCTGTGCACCTGTGCCCCAGGTACAAATTGATGCATACCCTTGTCTCCTCACCTGGCTGCAGCCCGATATGCCCAGGCAGTGTTTGGCATGGTGCCAAGCTCAGTGGAGGCCCCACTCTCGGTCATCATGCACACCCCAGACAACAGGCAAGTGAGGCGGACTGGTGTGTTCAAGCAGGCATACCACTTGGGTCATATAAATCACCGCCCAACTCTGCTGCAGGGCCCACGCCTGCCGGCTGGCTGCCCACCCCACACGGAAAACCGGCTGCTTCCTCACGCGCCTGAGCAGCCTCATGCACAGCCTGGAGGCGGCGGTTGGAGACAGTCTGCAGCTGCGGCCCAAGGGGCAGGGAGCCGCCACCGCAGCATATGCTCAGGAAGCCCAACTGAGGGGTCGGAAGGCAACGCTGCCCCACTCCTGCACACAGCCTCTGCAAGATAGCTGGCACATGATACCTGCGATTGCTGCACAGGAATTCCTGCGTCACTTGTTTGGTGTACCTGACTGCTTCCGGTCAACCATGAGCACATGTAGTGCAAACCCCGTTGCCCGATGTGAAGTTGGGGCTCACAGGAGCGCTGCATTGGGGAGCACGCAGGCCAGGCCGCCCCATGGCGCCGCCGCCCGCCACTCCCTGAGCAATCACTGGCACCATGGAGCCGCCCCCACGCCCCCAGGGCAAGGTCCAATGCCTGGGAGAGGGCCGCTTCCTGCCCTGCCTCGTGTGGCGGCAGACGCTGATGCCCCTGGGCGAGCACGCCAGTCGTGAGGCTGCTGAGTGCGCATACGACCTGGGCAAGCTGCTGGTGGGTGGCTGGAGGCATGCAGTGGGCTGGGGCTGATGCTGGAGAGCACGGCAGCGCCCCGACCGCTGCCGGCGCTCGTGCGTCGCTGTGCAGATGGCTGGCGTGATTGGAGGGCTCACAAGGCTGATATTCCTCTTGCCTTCCCATCCCTGTTGGTCTCAGCTGGTGCACAAGCTGGATGCAGGGCGGATTGCAGCGCTCAAGCTGCACAACCCCATCGCTACCTACACCAGCCACCCCTTTTGGCAGCAGCTGAGCGGCCCGCACTGCAGCTTCAAGGAGGCCTGCAGCCTGCTGGCGGCAGGCCTGGCGGCGGAGTTTTTGGAGCAGGCACCCAGCAGGAAGGCAGCCAGGCATGCACAGCAGCAGCGGGGCAGGGCAGCGGCAGCTGCATCGCCAGCGGCTGCACAAGGCGGCACCGCAGCAGGGGCAGCGGCGGCTGCGGCGGCTGCTGGAGACGGTCATGCTTACGACAGCGAGAGCACCGACAAGCACACGGAGAGCAACAGCCCCAAGCGTGGCAGACCCAAACGTGGCAAGTACATCACCAGCTGGCTGGGCCTGGAGCCTCTTGACAGCGGCACGTACTCGATGCCGCTGTCTGAATCTGTGGTCAATCAAGGCAGGACCACCATACCGGGTGCGCCAGCCATGGCTGTAGCCACCGTTGCACTGTCCGTGCTGGTGTTGCTTTGCCGGGTTGCAAACGAGGCCAAGTGTGATACCCAAACCCTGCTGAATAATGCCCCTTGCAGAGCGGTACTTGAAGGCCATTTGCGGAACAGCTGAGCCGCCAGCCTCCATAACTGTGAAGACCCCAGATGGCAGGTGCGCTTGACTTTTGTCATGTGCATTACACAGCAATGACTGATGTGGAAGCAGCTGCCCGGGAGTTAGCGCAAAAGTATGGCCCATTGAAATCCAGCTGCAATGTGTCTTTACATTGCCTGCAGGCAGCATGAGGGGCCTGCGCGCTTCTATGACTACGAACACATGCACTACCTGGGGCGCATGTCGGCTGCGATTGCCGCTCTGGGTGCCATGCCAGGAGACGTGCTCTGCTTCTCCCCCCTGGCCCAGCTGCAGCCAGCCTGACACTGCAGCGAGCTGCCAAACGCAAGCAGCCACTCCCTGCCGCAGAGGCACCACCACAGCAGCAGCAGCAGCAGCAGCAGCAGCAGCAGCAGCAGCAGCAGCAGCAGCAGC
>VFQQ010003140.1_pt1 | contig 16676 bp, 16 predicted proteins | sample 3512341 | NCBI WGS metagenome assembly VFQQ01 (sample SAMN10412373, study PRJNA504923) | tailings metagenome | isolation source: Relicate 2 Philex TSF1 revegetated site | place: Philippines: Tuba, Benguet | collected 2017-08-29 | reverse complement strand
GGACGAAGGTGACCTCCTCCTCGCGCAGGTTGCCGCCGGGTTTCAGCAGCGGATGTGGGTCAACGCGGAGGGGGGCCGAAACATTCATCGGTCGATCTTCCTTCTATTCGGCGACGACGGCGCCGTGATCGGCTGCGAAGAACTGCTCGTATTTATTCTCCACACCGCGCCAGGCCTCGGCATCGGCCGGCGGTTCGCCCTTGGCGGAAATCACCGGCCACGTCTTTGCCATTTCGGTATTCAGCGCCAGCCATTTCGCGGCGGCCGGATCGGTGTCAGGAATGATGGCTTCGGCCGGGCATTCCGGCTCGCAGACACCGCAATCGATGCATTGCGCCGGGTCGATGACCAGCATCGTCTCGCCTTCGTAGAAGCAGTCGACCGGGCAGACTTCCACACAGTCCATGAACTTGCAGCGAATACAGGCTTCCGTCACAACATAGGTCATCGCCGTGATCCGTTCTCAGTGGTGCAGGCCGGTCAGGGTTTCGCGATGCAGGTCGATACTCAGGCCCTGCATCGCCGTGTCGTTGATCTCACCGCCCATCGCCTTCAGACTCTCCTCGCGGATCTGCGCCATCAGTCCCCGGCGCAGCGCGAGGAATTCAGACGACATCGCCACCGCGGCATCGCGCGGGCGCTCCAGCGGCACCACGATCTCGGCCTTGATACGCCCGGGCCGCGCCGTCATCACGTAGATGCGGTCAGACAGGAAGATCGCCTCGTCGATGTCATGGGTCACGAACAGCACAGAGATTTTCAGGTGCTGCCACATATTGGTGAGGATCTGCTGCATGATGCTGCGGGTCTGCGCATCCAGCGCGCCGAACGGCTCATCCAGCAGCAGGACCTTCGGGCTGGTCGCCAGGGCGCGCACGATACCGACGCGCTGCTTCATGCCGCCCGACAACTTGTCGGGATAGTGGTTCTCGAAGGACAGCAGGCCGGCGAGGCCGAGCAGGGTTCTGGCCGCGCGCTCGCGTTCCAGGCGGCTCATGCCCTGCATCTTGAGGCCGAATTCGACATTCTCCCGCACGGTTTTCCAGGGGAACAGGGAATACTGCTGGAACACCATGCCGCGATCGGCGCTCGGCGCGGTGACGGCCTCGCCATCGACCTCGACCGTGCCGGTGGTCGGTTTCAGAAAGCCGGCCACCGCATTGAGCAGCGTGGATTTCCCGCAGCCCGAAGGCCCGATGATGGACACGAATTCGCCGGGCCGCACCACGATATCGGTGGACTGCACCGCTTCGACGGAATCCTTCAGCGTTTCATATTTGAGGCCGAAATCGCGGACTTCGATATGGCCGAGCTTGGAGCTTTCCATGCGCCTCTCCTACCTGCCGCCCAGCCAGGGCATGACCATGCGGCCGACCAGCCGGATGGCGCCGCTGGAGAGCAGTCCCAGCGCGCCGATGCTGATCATGCCGAGTGCGATGTCGGAATACTGCACCAGCGAATAGGCCTCCCAGGTGAAATAGCCGATGCCGAACTGGCCCGAGATCATCTCCGCCGCGATCAGCGAGACCCAGGCGACGCCCATGCCCACGGTAAGCCCGGTGAAAATCTGCGGCAGCGAGGACGGGAAATAGACTTCGCGGAAGATCGACACCTCGCGGGCGCCCAGACATTTGGCGGCACGCACCAGCACCGGATCGACGGTCGCCATGCCATGCAGCGTGTTGATCAGGATCGGGAAAAACGAGCCAAGGAAAGTGATGAAGACGATGCTTTCCTCGTTGTTGGGCCACAGCATGATCGACATCGGCACCCAGGCGATGGCCGGGATCGGCCGGACCACCTCGGTGACCGGGAAGATGATCTCCTTCAGCATCAGGAAGCGCCCCATCAGCAGACCGAGCGGAACGGCAACAATCGTCGCGATGGCGAAGCCGATCACGATCCGGCGCATGCTGATCAGCATATGCTCGATATACTGCGGACCGCTGAAGGCCAGAATGGCGCGCTCCAGAACCTGTTCCGGCGACGGCACATTGATGAAGCGGATATAGATATTCACGCGATACTTGGTCAGGAAATGCCAGGCTGCAATCGCGAGGACGATGGCGATCAGGCCGATCACGACGGCACGCAGCTGGGGACGGTAATACCGCAGCAGTCGGGCCGCCTTCTGGCCAACGTTCAGCACCGGTGCCGGCTGGGGCGGCGGGGCCTGCGTCACAGGGGTGGCGTCCTCGGCCACCCCGTCACGAACTGCTCTGACTGCAGCACTGCGCATCAGCTCAGCCTCCCGCCGCCACGGCCTTCATGGCATCGGCATACATCAGCACCTTGCCGTTGGTCTTGGCCGCATAGGCCTCGGCATCCTTCTTCAGCAGGAAGGGCACCACTTCGACTTTCCCGCCCTGGCTTGCCAGCACATAGAAGGCCTGATCGGCGAACAGCTTGATGCCGCGGATATCGTCAAACAGATAGGCGACGGCAGCTTTTTTGCCCTTTTTCTGCTGCTCGGCCATGCCGCCGAACATGCAGGTGGCACTGGCGTAAATCTTGATACCGTCCTCGGTCCAGATTTCCGCCGCCTTGCGCGGATTGACGATCGGCGTCTTGCAGAACGCGTCCTCGCCGGAAATCTCGTAGTTGCTGTAATCCGATTTCTGGCTGTCGTAATCGAGCTTCAGTTCGGCATAGGCCTGGCGCAGATATTTGTCGTTGGCCCAGGCCTCGACATCGAAGTCCTTCATGCGGCCCATATTCTGCAGAACCTTGGCATCCTCGGCCGCATCTTTCACCAGTTCCGGCTTGATCGTCGGATCCATCGTCATGATGCCGCTGGGGCCGAGGAAGATGTAAACGACTTCCTTTTCGATGCCGGTCCACTGCGCGATCTTCTCGGCCGCCAGTTTCGGATTGGCCTTGACCCAGGCATTGGCCTCGACCAGCGCCTTCAGATAGGCAACGACGATTTCAGGATATTTCTCGGCGAAATCGGTGCGCGCCACCACGCCATGCCAGGTCGGCGCATTGGTTTCGACGCCATCGAAGATCTTGCGGGCGAAACCGCGGAAGGGCAGCAGCTCGGCAAACGGCACGAAATCCGCATGCGAGTCGATTTTCTTTTCCTGCAGATTGGTGGTGCCCACTTCAGGGCTCTGGCTTACCAGCCGGAAATAATCCTGCGGCCAGCCCTGATCCTGCATCGCCTTGAGCACCATGCCATGCGCCGCCGATCCGAAGGGCACGCTCAGCACTTTGCCTTTCAGGTCCTTCAGCTCGAAGTAATTCGAGTCCTTGTGGACCACGACGCCATTGCCGCTGCCATGGATATTATAGGCGGCGACCGCGATGAGCTGGCTTTTGCTTTCCGGGTTGCTCTGGAAGGTGAAGCCGTTGACGACCAGCGGATAGTCGCCCATCGCGCCGATATGCAGCTTGTTGGCCATCATGCCGTTGGTGACCGGCGGGCCGGAGGTGAAATTCTGCCAGTCGAGCTTGATCTGCATGCCGGCATATTTTCCGGTCTTCGGCAGATACTTCTCCATCAGCTTCAGCTCGCGGATCACCACGCCGGCCGTCGCCGTGTTCGTGGTGGTATCCTGCGTGCCGATGCCGACGGTCAGGGTTGTCTGCGCGGCGGCGGATGCCGACCAGGCCATGCAGAAAGCTGTTGCCAGATACACATTACGAAGAACGCCGCTGCTGTTCATTGTCACCTCCGCTGATCTCCGGTTGTCCCGTAGTCGCTTCCCCCGTTTTCCCTATCCTCCGGTCGTGGGGCGTTCAGGACAAATGGCGCGGCGGGTTTCCAGTTGATTAGTTGCCGCGATTTCCGCGCTGGACAGAAATTCGGCATTTGCTCGCGGTCGAGCATGATTTTTTGGCAGCAGGGCGGCTCAGCTCTGGTTTTCGTGCAAAGCCGCCAGGGCAGCACGATCACGCACGACGATCTGGCTTTTCCGGCAATGAAGGATGCCGTCATTCTGCAGCCGTTTGAGAAAGATCGTGACCCATTGCCGCGTGGCGCCGACCATATGGGCGAAGTCGGCATGCGTGAAGGCGGTCGCGATGAAGGTGCCGTTCTCGTCGGGAATCCCATAGGTATCGGTGAGATGCAGCAGCAGATGCACCAGCCGCTCGGTCGCCGAGCGGGTACCCAGCATCTGCGCCAGCGTCGAATAGCATTTCCCCTTGAAGGCCAGGCCTTCGATGATGCCGATCGCCAGCGCCGGAATTTCGGTGATCAGGGATTTCAGCTGCCTGCCGGGCAGCCAGACCGCGCTGCTGTTGCTGGCGGCGACCCCGGTCCAGCTATGGACTCCGGTGCCGAACACTTCCGGCCCGCCGACGAAATTGCCGGGATACCAGTAGGCCAGCGTGATCTCGCGGCCCGAGGGCGAGATGTAGAAAACGCGAATCCGGCCGCTTTCGATCAGATAGATGCCGTCATGCTGGGCACCCTGGTTGAACAGGGTGGCGCCCTTGTAGAAGACCTTGCGCCGGCCATGCGAAAGAACCAGCTCGCGTTCGCGCGGGGATAGAGGATCGAGCAGCGAGGGCAGCCTGCCGATGACGCTCTGGTTCTCCGCCAGAATCAGGGCTGAGCTTTCGGGACTACCCCGAACCATCGGTGCAACGCTGCTGGTCTGCGCAAGGCGGTCGGCGCTGGTGCCTTCCTGCATGTCTGGCCTCCACGGCACGGGGAGGCCGCGTCTGGGGGGCCGCGCGACCTCTCTCAGGAGGTAGCAAATGGCATGCCAGTAAGAGCCGCGCGGTCAGGCCGCGCAGCGATCCAGTGCCCAGCGCACCAGCTTGCGAACGTCCGGGTCGGGATCATTCGCCGCCGCGTTGAGCGCCGGAACGGCATCGGCGTCGCCGATTTCGCCCAACGCCGCCGCAGCTTCCTTGCGCAGATTGCTGATGCTGTGCTGCAGGGCCAGACCGAGCACCGGGATCGCGTCCTTGGCCTTCATGCGGCCCAGCGCGCTGGCCGCCTTGGTGCGGACCTGCCAGTAATCGTCGTCCATGCGACCGATCAGCGAGGGCACCGCCTCCGGCAGCTTGGCTTTGCCGATCGACGCGGCGGCCTCTTCACGCACCTGCCAGTTCTCATCCGCCAGGCCTTTGATCAGCGAGGCCGCGCCATGGCTGCCCGGCTTGCTGAAAACGAGCGACGACATCGCCGTGCGGCGCACGGTGGCATCGCTGTCCTGTGCTGCATTCATCAGCGCCGGCAAGGCGTCTTCCGCCTTCAGATAGCCCAGCACACCGAGCGCCTCGCGCCGCACTTCCGGCACCGGATCCTGCAGCGCGCGCAGCGACGCCGCCATGGCATCCGGATCGCGCAACTGCCGCAGCGCCCGCAAGGCAGCCGACCGGACGAACGGGTCCGCATGTTCGGCGCGTTCGATCAGCAGCTCGTTGCAGCCGCATTCCTTCTTCTCGGCCAGCGAGTCCGCCGCCGCCGCGCGAACGGCGGGCACGGCATCTTCCAGCGCCGCCACCAGGCCGCGCACGACCTCCGGGCCGTCATGCTCGTCGAGGGATTTCGCCGCCGCCTCGCGCACGCCGGCATCCTCGTCATTCAGACCGGCGACCAGCAGGTCGATGGCGCCCGGATCGAAGGCTTCGCCCAGTTCGAGCATCGCGACGCGGCGAATGCCGGCATCGTCGCTGGCGCAACGCAGGCGAAGCTCTTCCAGGTCGTCGTCAAACGTCTCGAATTGCGCGGCCATGATCGCCTCACCGCAGCAGATAGGGGATATTGACCTTCACCGCGCCGGTCGGGCAATCCGCCTCGCACGGCATGCAGTACCAGCATTCGTCGTATTTCATATAGGCCTTGCCGCGACTCTCATCGATGGCCAGCACATCGAGCGGGCAGACATCGATGCAGACGCGGCAGCCCTTATGCGCGATGCATTTCTCGTCGTCGACGACGACCGGGACACTGGTGACATGATTGGCAAATGGCATGGGGAGCTCCTGGACTGGTCTGGTCGTCGGTTATTCAGCCGCTTCGGCTTTGACGCGCAGCCGGTGATAGGCATCCTTTTCGGTGTCGTCGATCGGCACCACGTAAGGATCGACCGCGCGCTTGCGATGCGCCATCTGTCCATCCGCGTCCTTGTAGAGCATGGTGTGACAGAACCAGTCGGCGTTGTCGGTGTCCGGGTGATCGACACGATAGTGGTAGAGACCCCAGCGGCTTTCGGTACGATAGAGCGACGCCGCCGCCGCCATGTCGGCGCAGTCGAGGATGGACTGCACTTCGAGGGCGCGCAGCAGTTCATGCGGGTCGCGGGCGACGAGCTGGCTGAGATCCTCGCGGATTTCGGCAAAGCGCTCCTGGCCGATATGGATCTTGGCGGTGATCTTGGGCGGCTGCAGGTAATCGTTCACCATGCGCCGGGTCTTGTATTCCATCTCATGCGGCGTCAGTCCGTCGGTCAGCCTGGTCGGCGCCATGACGCGGGCCTGTTCGGCGGCCACGAAAGCCTCGTCATACTCCGGCAACTCGGTCTCGGCGCAGTAATCGGCCGCCGTCTGCCCGGCAATACCGCCATTCACGAAGGCGCCCAGCATGTAATTGTGCGCCACGCTGGCCATGTCGCCGGCCGCGAAAAGCCCGGGCACGGTCGTGCGCGCGAATTCATCGACCCAGACGCCAGAGGCGCTGTGGCCACCACAGAAGCCGATTTCCGAGATATGCATCTCGACCATGCGGTTGCGGTAATTTGTACCGCGCCGCTCGTGGAAGCGGCCACGCGTCGGGCGTTCGTTGGTGTGCAGGATGGTTTCGATTTCGCTGATGGTTTCCTCGGCGAGGTGGTCGATCTTCAGGAAGACCGGGCCATTGCCGCTCTGCAGCTCGCGCCAGAATTCCATCATCATCTGGCCGCTCCAGTAATCGCATTCGATGAAACGCTGGCCCTTGTTGTTGGCGGTGTAGCCGCCGAAGGGTCCCGTCACATAGGCGCAGGCCGGGCCGTTATAGTCCTTGATCAGCGGATTGATCTGGAAACATTCGAGATTGGCCAGCTCGGCGCCGGCGTGATAGGCCATGGCATAGCCATCGCCGCAATTGGCCGCATTCTCGTAAGTGCCGAAGAGATAGCCGGAACTTGGCAGGCCGAGCCGCCCGGCCGCGCCGCAGGCCAGGATCACCGCCTTGGCGCGCACGATCAGGAATTCGCCGGTGCGGGTGTTCACGCCGACAGCACCGGAAATGCGGCCATCGCTGGCGGTCAGCAGCCGCGTGGCATTGTAGCGGTTGCTGATGACGACCTGCAGGCGCCGCAACTGCCTGTATAGCACCTTTTTCACATGATGGCCTTCGGGCATCGGCAGCACGTAGGTGCCCATGTGATGCACCTTGCGCACGTTGTATTCGCCGGAACCGTCCTTCTCGAACTTGACGCCGAGAGAATCCAGATACTGGATCATGTCGTAGCTGCCATTGGCATAGGCCAGGATGGCTTTCTGATGCACGATGCCGTCGTTGGCGACGGTGATCTCCTTGACGTATTGCTCGGGCGTCGCATAGCCCGGGATGATGGCGTTGTTCAGTCCATCCATGCCCATGCTGATGGCGCCGCTGCGTTTGACATTGGCCTTTTCCATCAGGAAAACCTTGAGCTTCGGATTGCGCTCCTTGGCCTTGATCGCCGCCATCGGGCCGGCGGTGCCGCCGCCGATGACCAGAAGGTCGGTTTCCACGATTTCGGTCTTGTTTTCGAAGGCGGTCATGCTGGGTACCGTCGGTGGGCTGGGGTGGGATCAGGATCGCCCGGCAGGTCCGGGCCGGTAAGCAATTAGTTGCCGGCTTCGGCAAGCTCGCGCAGGTAGGACCAGGGAAACACGCCGCGGTCATGTCCATCGGAGAAATGCAGATTCACGGCATAGGCGCCGATCGGCTTGATCTGCTGAATGCTCAGGCCGGAGAAACCGGCAGGAAAGGCACCCTGCACTTTTGCCTTGGTACACCACGCGCAGCGGCAGGCGGTTCGCAATGCATCGGCATCCAGGATCACCGACGGGCTGGCGCTGAAGCGCAGTTCCACACGGCGTCCCGCATCCTGCAGCACGACTTCACTGGGCGCGGCGCGCCCTGACAGGTCGGGCAATGCGGCAGCCTGGGCGGCAAGGTCGAGCAGCATCGTGAAATCCTCCATCTGGCGAAGGACATCTCGGGCCGAACGCCACGCCGGTACGAGCAATTAGTTGCCAAATGCGATGACTGGTCACGCGGCGGGTGGTTGTTTTCTGCCTGCTTTTCTTGAACGATACGCGCAAAGCCTTTATGACCTAGATATGGACGAGAAGCGCACGCTGGCCGAACAGTTGCGGGACACGCTCGCCGAGCAGATCGTGACCGGCGAACGCCTGCCCGGTGCCCGGCTGGATGAAGCCGATCTGGCCGAAACCTTCGGCATGTCGCGCACGCCGGTCCGCGAGGCGCTCAAGGCGCTGGCGGGCATCGGCCTGGTGGAATACCGCCCGCATCGCGGTGTGCTGGTGGCTCTGCCCACCACCCGCCGCATCGAGGAAATGTTCGAGGTGATGGCCGAGGTGGAAGCCACCTGTGCCCGTCTCGCCACCCTGCGCATGACGGCACCGGAACGCCGTGAACTTGCAGGCGTTCACGACGCGGCGCTGAGCCTGGTGAAGAATGGCGACCTGTCCGGCTATGCCGCCTTCAACAATGACTTCCACGACCTGATCTATCGCGGCAGCAAGAACGACTTCCTGGCCGAGACGGCCTGGGCGACGCGTCGACGCCTGCTGCCCTTCCGCCGCTCGCAGTTCCGCGTGCTGGGCCGCCTGCACGATTCCCATGCCGAGCATGATCGCGTGGTGCAGGCCATTCTCTCCGGCGATGCGACCGGCGCCGAGGCCGCCATGCGCGGCCATGTCGGCAAGGTGACAATCGTGTCGGTCGGCCAGGTTACCGGGACGCGGCCAGAGCCGGCGGCTGCCGCGACGTCTCCAGCCAGGCCCGCCATCCGCCCAGCGAAGTGATATCCGGCGCATCCACTGTCGCGGATGCCTCGCAGACAAACCCCTTCACCACGCTGCCGTCCTCCAGCGTCACATCGCCAATCCCCAGCGGTGCCGGAATGCCGGCAACGAATGTGCCGAAACCGGCGGTCGGCACCTGCCAAAGCTCACCCAGAATCGCCGTGCCACCCTGACGGGTCCGCACCATGCCGGGACGAGGCAATGCGCCGGCAATGACATAGAGCTTATATTCAGACGAGGTGCGGCAGTCGGACAGCAGCCGCGCGCCCAGGTCGCGCAGTTGATAATTGAGCGGCAGGCCCGACATATGCGCGCCGAAAACCGCGACAGTAACGGACGGATAGTTTGCGGTGCCGATGGCAGGCGCCGTTTCGGGATAGGCATGGCGGGTCGCACCGAGCGAGAGCCCGCTGTCACGATGATACGCCGCGCCGATCGTGGCCAGCAGCGGCTCGGAGAAACGCGGCCCGATCAGGGTGATGCCGGCCGGCAAGCCATCGGGCTGCAAGCCATTCGGCACCGCCAGCGCCGCCAGATCGAAGTAGTTCACGAAATTTGTGTAATAGCCGAGGTTGCTGTTGAACTGGATGGGCTCGGCCTCCAGCTCCTTCACCGTGTAGATGGTGCCGCTGGTCGGCAGCAGCATCACATCGATCTGACCCCAGGTGGCCGAGGAGGCCTGCTGCAATTCGCGGATGCGGTAGTAGTGGCGATGGACATCGACGCCGGTCGCCTGTTTGCCGGCCTCGATGATTTTGCGCGTGACAGGATGCAGCGCATCGGCATAGCTGCTCAGGAAATCGCCCACCGCCGCGGTACGTTCCGCCGTGCCGGCCGGCGTATACAGCAGCCCGGCGGCTTCAGCGAAAGGCGTGTAATCGATCTCCACCTTTTCACCGCCCAGCGCCGTCATTCGGTCTACGGCGCGCAGGAACAACGCCTCGGCTGCGCTGTTGCCGAAGAATTTAAGCTGATCCTGTCGCGGCACACCGAAACGGAAATGTTTTGGCAGGGCAGATGGGCGTGCATGCCAGCCGGCAGGCGCCGGCCTGCTATAACCATCGGTGGCATCATATCCGGCCGCGACAGCCAGCACCGCGCTGGCGTCATGCACGGTCAGTCCGAAGATCGAGATGCAGTCGAGCGCCTTGCAGGCCGGCAGCATGCCGCTGGCGCTGAGCAGTCCGACGGTAGGTTTCAGCCCGACGATGTTGTTGAAGCCGGCCGGCACGCGGCCGGACCCGGCCGTGTCGGTGCCCAGAGAGAAACTGACCAGGCCTGAACTCACCGCAACCGCCGAACCGGAGCTGGACCCCCCCGGAATGTAATCCGCGTTGAAGGGATTGCGCGCCACGCCATACGGACTGCGCACGCCGACAAGGCCGGTGGCGAACTGGTCGAGATTGGTCTTGCCGATCAGGATCGCGCCGGCGGCAAGTAACTTCTCCACCACGGCCGCGGACTTGTCCGGCATGAAAAGGAAATCCGGGCAGGCTGCGGTGGTGGGCAAACCCGCCACATCGATATTGTCCTTCACCGCGAAGGGAATGCCCCAGAGCGGCTGCCGTGCGTTGCGCCCCGAGGCTTCCAGCGCGGCAGCCCGCGCGAGCGCCAGGTCCTTCGGCACCAGCGTGATCCAGACATGATCCTCGCCGCGCGCCGCGATGCGGTCGTAGATCGCTGCCACCAGTTCAGTCGGCCGCAGGCCTTTGTCGTAAGAGGACGTGAGGGTTTTCAGGTCGAGTGAGATATCCATGTACCGGCTCCGCCAGACCGCTGTGGTCGGGATTTCAATAGATTGTATGCAATAGGCGTACCGCGCCTGGATGCTACAAATCCCATGAAAATCAATAGAATAGCTTTGCACAATTGCCTGCAGCTTGCATACAATCCAGGGCAATTGCCTTTTATTTAATCATTCATTGAAGGCATCCCTCCCGCCTTCGATTTCAGCAGGGCCGGCTTTTTCCCAGCGCGGCCAATCCATTACGGCAGGGGCCGGGCTTCGTGTCGGTATTGGCATATCGGTTGCAATGACAAACCCCAGACAAGCAGCAAACGGGGGCCTCTGCCATGCAACGTCGCGTTTTCCTTCTCGCGTGTTCCGCCATTGTCGCAGCCGGGCTGACGGCCGGCACAGCCGTCGCGCAATCGCGCCAGGAGACGCTGCTGGTCGTGGTCGAAGCCGGCATGAACAATCTCGATATCCATGGCGTCGGCACCAGCGGCCGGTCCTATGTGGCCGCCTGGAACATGTACGACCGCCTGGTCACCTTCGGCCGCAAGACGCTGCCCGATGGCACGCTGTCCTATGATTACAGCAAGATCGAACCTGAACTGGCCGAGAGCTACACGGTGGCGCCGGATGGCACCTCGGTGACCTTCAAGCTGCGCCGCAACGCGAAATTCCATGATGGCGCGCCGGTGACGGCCAAAGATGTGAAATGGTCCTATGACCGCGCCGTCAGCGTCGGCGGCTTCCCCACATTCCAGATGGCCGCCGGTTCGCTGACCAAGCCGGAGCAGTTCGTGGTGGTGGACGACCACACCTTCCGCGTCGACCTGCCCAAGCGCGACAAGCTGTCGCTGCCCGACATGGCCGTGGTGGTGCCGGCCATCTACAATTCCGAACTCGCCAAGAAAAACGCCACGGAAAAGGATCCGTGGGCGATGGACTGGATGAAGACCAATTCCGCCGGCGGCGGCGCCTACAAGCTGGAAAAGTGGACGCCGGGCCAGGAAATCACCTTCACCCGTTTCGATGACTGGAAAAGCGGCCCGCTGCCCAAGATGAAGCGCGTCATCATCCGCGACGTGCCGTCGGCCGGCAATCGCCGCGCCCTGATGGAACGCGGCGATGCCGATATCTCGCTCGACATGCCGCAGAAAGACGCCTCCGAAATCTTCGCCGAGAAGGGCTCGGGCAAATATGTCGTGGTCGGCGTGCCGATCGAGAATTCGCTGAAATACATCGGCATGATCACGACAGCCAAGCCCTTCGACGATGTGAAGGTGCGCCAGGCCATGGCCTATGCCGTGCCTTTCGAGCAGATTTCGAAATCCGCCATCTATGGCCGCGGCAATATGATGTATGGCGCGAAGAGCAGCTCGCCGACCGAGCCGGTCTGGCCGCAGCCCTTCCCCTACGACGTCAATCTGGACAAGGCCAAGGCGCTGCTGGCCGAAGCCGGCTATCCGAATGGCTTTGAGACCACGATCTCCTTCGACCTCGGCGAAGCCACCGCCGACGAGCCGACCGCCGTGCTGCTGCAGGAAAGCCTGGCCAAGATCGGAATCAAGGCCAGCATCGAAAAAATCCCGAGCGCCAACTTCCGCAACGCCATGCTGCAGAAGAACCGCCCGATCCATATCGCCAGCTTCGGCGGCTGGCTGAACTTCCCGGACTATTACTTCTTCTGGGGCTATCACGGCCAGAATGCGGTGTTCAACACCATGTCCTACCAGAACAAGGCCATGGACGCGCTGATCGATGCCTCGCGCTTCGAAACCGATCCGGCCAAGTACAAGGACCAGGTGCTAGGCTTCATCAAGATGTCGATGGAAGACGTGCCGCGCATTCCGCTGTACCAGCAGATGCTGGATGTCGGCATGCAGAAGAACATCAAGGGCTATACCTACTGGTTCCATCGCCAGCTCGATTTCCGTCAGTTCGAGAAGCTGTAAGGCTTCGGGTGGCGTAAGGCAGGAGGGCGGCGATGCTGCGGCTGATCGGAAAGCGTCTCGTGGGAGCGATCCCCAGCGTGATCGGCGTGCTGATTGTCACCTTCCTGCTCACCCGCGCTCTGCCCGGTGATCCTGCCGTCTTCTTCGCCGGCCCTGCCGCCACGCAGCAGGCCATCGAGGAGGTGCGCAAAAGCCTCGGTCTCGACAAGAGCCTGCCCGAGCAGTTCATCGTCTACCTGAAGGATCTGGCGCGCGGCCATCTCGGCAACTCGGTCGCGACCGGCCAGCCGGTGCTGACTGAAATCCGCACCCGGCTGCCGGCCTCGCTGGAACTCACGCTCTACGGCCTGCTGGTGTCGGTGCTGATCGCCGTTCCGCTCGGCGTGCTGGCGGCCACGCGTCCCGGCTCCTGGATCGATCATGCCTGCCGTGTCGTCACCACCGCAGGGGTCTCGCTGCCGGCCTTCTTCACCGGGCTGCTGCTGGTCTATGTGCTGTATTACCTGCTCGGCTGGGCGCCGGCACCGCTCGGCCGGCTCGACATCTTCTTCTCGGCGCCAAGCAATATCACCGGCTTCTATACCATCGACGCGCTGATCGAGGGCAATCTCGAAACCTTCCGCGCCGCCTGCGCCCAGCTACTGCTGCCGGTCACGGCCCTGGCGATCTTCACTTTGGCGCCGCTGGCGCGCATGACGCGCGCCGCCATGCTGGAAGTGCTGAACAGCGACTTCATCCGCACGGCGCGGGCGTCGGGCCTGCCAAAGCACAAGATCGTTTACGGCTATGCCTTCCGCAATGCCATGCTGCCGGTCGTCACCACGCTGGGCATGGTTTTCTCTTTCCTGCTCGGCGCCAATGTGCTGGTCGAGAAAGTCTTCTCCTGGCCCGGCATCGGCACATTCGCCATCGAGGCGCTGGTCGCATCGGACTACGCGCCGATCCAGGGTTTCGTGCTGACCATGGCTTTGCTCTATGTGGGCCTGAACCTCGCCATCGATATTCTCTATATCGTGATAGATCCGCGCGTGGGGTTCGAGGCATGAGCACAGCCGCCACCGTCAAGCATATCCGCTACGTGCTGACCGAGAATCCGGTCACGCTGTTCGCCTTCGCGCTGTTCGGCTTCATCCTGCTCTGCGCCATCTTCGGCCCCTGGATCGCGCCCTATAATCCACTGCAGACCAACGCCGCCATGGCACTGAAGCCGCCCTCGGCCGCACACTGGTTCGGCACGGATTCGCTCGGCCGCGACATCTTCAGCCGCGTGCTGGTCGCCACCCGGCTCGATCTCGGCATCGCCTTCGCCTCGGTGATCCTGACCTTCGCGATCGGTGCGCTGGCCGGTATCGCGGCGGGTTTCTTCGGCGGCTGGGTCGACCGCGTCGTCGGACGGCTGGCCGACACGATCATGGCCTTCCCGCTTTTCGTGTTGGCGATGGGCATCGTGGCAGCACTTGGCAATTCAGTCGGCAATATCGTGCTGGCCACCGCCATCATCAACACGCCGCTTTATGCCCGTGTGGCGCGCGCCGAAGCCAATATCCGGCGCAATGCCGGCTTCGTCGAGGCCGCGCGGCTGTCGGGCAACGGCGAGGCCCGCATCCTGCTGATGCAGATCCTGCCGAATATTCTTCCTATTCTCATGGTGCAGTGCTCGCTCACCATGGGCTACGCCATCCTGAATGCGGCGGGGCTGTCGTTTATCGGCCTCGGCATCGCGCCGCCGACGCCGGAATGGGGCATCCTGGTGGCCGAAGGCGCCGCCTACATGATTTCCGGCGAATGGTGGGTGGCATTGTTCCCCGGCCTGGCGCTGATGGTCGCCGTCTTCTGCTTCAACCTGCTGGGCGACGGCCTCAGGGATATTGTGGACCCGAGGAGAAGGACATGAGTGCAGTCCCGGTCCTCAGCGTCGACAGTCTCAGCGTCGAATTCCGCACGCGCGGCGGGATCGTCAAGGCGCTTGAGAATATCAACTTCGCAGTCAACAAGGGCGAGATGGTCGCCATCGTCGGCGAAAGCGGCTCGGGCAAATCCGTCACGGCCTTCACCGTCATGGGCATTCTCGATGCCGCCGGCCGGGTGACACGCGGCAGCGCCACCTTTGGCGGCCTCGACCTGCTGCAGGCGCCGGAAGCGGCGCTGCGCGACATCCGCGGTCGCGAGATGTCGATGATCTTCCAGAATCCGCGCGTGGCGCTCAATCCGATCCGACGCGTCGGCGACCAGATTGCCGATGTGCTGCTGCAGCATGGCAATGTCACCCGCCGCGAGGCGCCGAAACGCGCCATCGAGATGCTGCAGAAGGTGCGCATCCCAGATCCGGAGCGCCGCGCCAAGGCCTATCCCTTCGAACTGTCGGGCGGCATGTGCCAGCGCATCATGATCGCGATTGCGCTCGCCTGTTCGCCCCGGCTGCTGATCGCCGACGAGCCGACCACCGGTCTGGATGTCACCACGCAGGCGGCGATCATGGATCTGATCGCCGAACTGGGCCAGGACCAGGGCATGGCGACCTTGCTGATCACCCATGACCTGGGCATGGCGGCGGAATACTGCGACCAGATCGTGGTGATGCATGCCGGCCATATCGTGGAGGCCGCACCGACCGCCGAGTTGTTCGCGCATCCGCGCCATCCCTACACCGCCAAGCTGATCGCCGCGACGCCGAAGCCGACCGTCAATCTGATGGATCTTGCCGCCATCCCCGGCAACCTGCCCGACCTGCGCGCCGCCGAGATCGCGCCCTGCCGCTACAGCGCGCGCTGCGAACGCAAGCAGGCGCGCTGCGATCAGGCCCTGCCACAAGTGCTTGGCGATGTGCAGAACAGCGTTGTCGCCTGCTGGAATCCGCTATGAAGGACATCTTCAACAAACCGCTGATCGACGCCCAGGCGCTGTACAAGCATTTCGCTGTGGGCCGGAAGCCAAGCCTGCTGGAACGCGCGCGCGGCACGGCCAAGCCGGTCTCGATGCTGCATGCCGTGGACGATGTCACCTTCACCATCGGCAAGGGCGAGACGCTCGGCCTCGTCGGCGAGAGCGGCTGCGGCAAGTCGACGCTGGTCCGCCTGCTGACCCGGCTGCTCGATCTCACCGACGGCAGCATCCATCTCGATGGCGAGGAGATCGGCCATCTGCCGGCGAAAGGCTTTGGCCGCAGCTCCTATCGCCCGCGCATCCAGATGGTGTTTCAGGATGCCGGCGACAGCCTCAATCCGCGCTTCACGGCTTTCACCGCCATTGCCGATCCGATCCGCCGCCTGAAGCCGATGTCGCGCGACGCGCTGCAAACCCGCGTCGAGGAGCTGGCCGGCATGTGCGGCCTGCCGCTGGAACTGCTCGGTCGCTTCCCGCATCAGCTGTCCGGCGGGCAGAAGGCACGCGTCGGCATCGCCCGCGCCATCGCGGTGGAACCCGACCTGCTGATCCTGGATGAGCCGACCGCCGCGCTGGATGTCTCGGTGCAGGTGGTGATCCTGCAACTGCTGGAGGATCTCAAGCAGCGGCTCGGCATGAGCTACCTGTTCGTCAGCCATGACCTCAACGTGGTGCGCCTGCTCTGTGATCGCGTCATGGTGATGTATCTGGGCAAGATCGTGGAAACCGGCCCGGCCGAACGCGTGTTCCGCCACCCGGCGCATCCCTATACCAAGGCGCTGCTCTCGGCGATCCCGCATTTCGACAGCGTCTCTGAAGAGGGGGGCCAAGCCACCCCTCGCCTGCGCATTTCCGGCGAACCGCGCAGCCCGATTGATCCCGATCCGAATGTCTGCCGCTTCTACGGCCGCTGCCCCAATGGTACGGAGGCCTGCACACAGATGATGCCGCTGCTGCAGGGCGTGGGGCCCGGCCATTCGGTTGCCTGCCATTTCCCGCTGGCCGATACTGTCGCTGCCGATATCGCCAAGCCCGACCCGCTGATCGAGGATGTTGCATGAGTCAGGAGACGTTTGACGCCGAAGCCTATCTGGAGGCGACGGCAGCCGCGATGAACATCACCATCGCGC
>VFQQ010003139.1_pt1 | contig 16677 bp, 15 predicted proteins | sample 3512341 | NCBI WGS metagenome assembly VFQQ01 (sample SAMN10412373, study PRJNA504923) | tailings metagenome | isolation source: Relicate 2 Philex TSF1 revegetated site | place: Philippines: Tuba, Benguet | collected 2017-08-29 | reverse complement strand
GTGTTGTGAGGGCTGTGTATGAATGCACATGCTAGACAATAACTTAGGAAGACGCTAAGTGCTTGATCCCAAAACCAACATGGCCATACAAACGGCGTAGAAAAAGAGAGTGGAACAGGCTGGGAAGTGGTGTGAGCCTACAAGCTGTGAGGCACTGAGCACTTTGTGTCGTGGTGCTTCTTGGCTGGGCCGGACTTCGTGCTTGGCGTGGGAGCAGGTGCCTGGGCTACGCCGCTTGCGGCCTGCGTCCCTGCTGTGCCAGAAGCACGACTGCTAGTAGTGACCCGGGAGTTCTCGAACCCTCTGCGGGGCCTGGGGTCCTGGGCGTCAGTGAAGCCTGGTGGTGCAGGTCGAGCAGGGGATGAGGACTGGCCTGGCGGCAGAGTCGCGACTTTGTTGGGCTGCACGCCACATGGCACCTGCACAGTGGAGGCAAGCAAGGGGTACAAGCACAGGCATGTGAGCATGGTCCAAGCGTTGCTGGTAAGGTTAAAGAATGGTTTGCTATGCGTGCACCAGTGCAGGGCCCAAAAGATGCAGCAAGCGAGGGCTCGGGGGCGTGCTGCGTGTGCAAGCACTCACAAAGCGGTATTCGAGGCCTATCACACCCCACTTCTTGTCAGCGAGCTTCTCGAACGCGTAGGTGGACAGGTCCAGGTGCTGCATGTCTCCACAGCACCAACGCTTGTTGCTGAACATGTTGGCAGGGTAGTCGCACGGGCGAATGTCTGTGATTTGGACGATGAGGGAGGCGGACTGGTCATAGCAGACGTTCTGGCGGTCCAGCTCTTGGCCCTGCACACACAGGTGCATACGAAGGGGCTGCTAGCATTGCTGATGGTGCAAGCCGGGGCATTCAAGGCTACGCGAGAGCGAGGGGCAGGCTGCCCTGAGCAGTGCCTGCCACGGGCGCGCTGACGTGCATGTCTCAAGCTGCAGCACTCACAAAGCCGTCCTTGAACTTCATATTCTTGCAGCGCACTTCCACGCACAGACCGCACATGCCACGGATGTCTGGACCCCATTCGGACATGACATCCGTGAAGGCAGCCACGTCCCATCCTGCACATGTAAGTATCATCATAGCAAAGCCTTGTGTGACACAAGCGTGCGAGAAGAGCAAGCGCGGTGCGGCCTGAATGGCGGGCGGGACATGCACTGCCGTACAGGTTAATGTGCTCTCTTTGACTGCCCTCTGCACTGGCCAACCTGCTGACTATGCATCCAGGCAGCCTGTATGGTATGGCATGTATGACCCAACAGGGCCAGGCAGTCAGCAGGCTGGGTCAGGACCCCTTGTGGATGTTTAGGACGTGGCCCGTGCACACTGCACACACCTGTATTGACGTTGGGTGACAGGTATTTGTGCCAGCAGTGCCCGTCGTGGATGTCCCTGTAAGCAAGAGACAGTGCAGGCATAGTGCTCAGGCGCTGCGGAAGGGTGTGCTGAGGATAAGCACGTGGCCAACCCATTCGACTGCGCGCACAGCTGCGTACGCACTGAGACAGCGTGCGGCGTGGACTTCTGCACCCTGCACTCTCACCATTGGTCATCGGGTGCGCCATATCTGCGTAGCACCAAAGGGGCAGACACACAAAGCATGCTCATGATGGGGCGCGCGATGGCACGCGCTCGGTCGTCCGCTCTTGCTCGCAAATTGATGCGCACGTTGGGAGCCACTGCAGCAGTCAGCATGCCATGTGTTGAATGCACTGCTCTTTGCCATGGACTGGAGTGCATCTGTGGGCTCACCTGGTCGCGCGGCCTGTGCGCCACTCTGTATAGAGGTTGAAGTTCCACTCGCCCGCAACTGCGTGCGTGTTGCTGGCCACTACCAGCAACGCTAGGAGTGCGCTTGCAAGCGACGCGACGCGGCTGTTAGTGGGTCGTTGAAGCGCCATTGCTGCAAGCTGTGGCTTGCGCCAGCTGTGTGTGGGCTGCGCTTGTGTGGACTGAGGTGAAGTACATCTGCCTTTATGCGGAGACCTCTCTGCGCCACTCGCTTGCTCTGCGCGCGTGTGAGCGTCGGCCGTCTCTTGGTCCTATGAAATGCCCGTTCATCTTCTGGTCTGTCTGGTCACCATTGGCCTTCGCGTGCACACGGCTTGCATCGAACATGCGTTGCAGCGGGGTTTGCAGGGCAGCAAGGGCCGCACTGGGGAGCAGAGTAGAAGCTAGGAACTGCACCATCCTCGCAGCTCCCACAGTGGCAGACTGGGCAGCACACCAGCGGGGACGTGGCGAAGAGCAGTCCAGCGTGCTGCAGAGGCGTTGCTACAGCTAGAACGCACAGCGGGCCGGCGAACCCTTGTACTTGTTGCGCACAGGTGCAGCTTTTCAGCGCTTGAACTCTGACAGCCTACTTCCTGGGACTGCAGACAGCAGGCACCAGTATGAAGCGCTTGGGAGAGGGTGCAATCCTGTACCTTGCTGCGTCTGTATGCATTCATACGCCGCGCTGGCTTGCTTTGGCGCTCTGTTGAATGCTTACACACGTTTACATGATACTGCAAGCAACAGGGACATGATGATACAAACGGTCTGGCTGCCTGACAAATGATATTCATCTGCATGCAGCAACATCACACAACATGTCTCTCCTCAACAACACCGACCACACAACATGCGCCTACATCTCTACGTCTTACGCAAAGAGCACTGCATGGTGTAATCACAAAGTCGGCATCACCAAAGTACAGCCCAACACTTGCCATCATGCACATGAAAACACAAGCAAGTCATGAAAGGACATGAAATGTAAGGATCACGGAGTCTAAGGCCAAGGGTTCACAGGCTTGATAAGCCATACTAAGTTAGAGTGGGGTTCACGAGAGTTCAGGGTAAGCATACAACTCAAGTAATCACTCATGCATGTGGCTCTCAACAACACCAATGTAGAAGCCATCCTGCATGATAAGGGGTCTTGGTCCATGCACAACTCGTGGGTACATGGAAGCTAGGTATAGGCTATATGCATGCTCTTTTCAACACCATGTATACGCAACCGACTTCTTGACTCGCTGGCTGCATGCATGGCAACATGAGCAGCAGTCTTAAGGCCATCCTACCGAGGCAACTGAAATTATACAATACGAGCATGCATTCCATGCACAACCTTCTCACATGCTCTCATCACCACAATGTGCATGCACCAGGAACTTTCTGCGTATGTATGCGTCGCTTCTGCTTAAGGGTGTACAAGCTTGTATGAAGCCAAGAAGACTCTGATAAGCCTTAGGCTGGAGCAACCCTGTAATACATGGATGGCTGCGTGTGCTTTTGTGTGCATGGGGCCCGATATGCTAAGAGAGCGCTTTCCATGTGCGCACACGGACTTCAGGGATGCCCAACCTGGCAATGATGGTGCGCTGATATGCACTCAACAACCAACGACAGGAAAGGCGTGATAGTGTGCTTGTGTGTGTGCGTGTGGAGGGAAAGAAGCTCGGAGTTCCGCTGGTCAGCCAGCCAAAGGCGCCGATGCATGCACGACGTGGACTTCGTGAGTCACATGTGGCGTAGGATAGCTGAGTAGCATGAACGCCAACATTCATGGTTGCAGCCTGGTGGGTGCCACATCTCACCTCACCAGTCACACCTCACCCGTCCCTGTGGCTGAATAAGAGGCGTGGCGTGTAAGGGTAGGGTGCCACACCTCACTGTGGCCATGGTCTAGGGTCGTCTCTGTCAGTGAAGCCAGGAGGGGCAGGCTGGCCTGGAGAGGGAGACTGGCCTCTGGGCAGAGTGGCGACCTTGTTGGGCTTGGCACCACAGGGCACCTGCGGACACCAAGACATGCGCATGCTCTTGGCCAAAAGCAGACAAGGGGCTGGCCTTACTAGGGATACTGGGCATGATGCTGGCTGGGGGCACGAAGCGCCTCCATGTGCGTGTGTACACGCGGTCATGCAACGGTGTGACGTGTGTGTGCGTGTGTGCATGGAATGCAAGGAGTGCATGGGATGAAATGCATGGGGAGCATAGGCGGCATGGCAGACATGGTTTACTCACAAAGCGGTACTCGATGCCAATGACGCCCAAGTCCGTGTCAGCCAGCTTCTCGAAGGCGAATGTAGACAGGTCCAGGTGTGGCATGTCACCGCAGCACCAGCGCTTGTTGCTGTAAGCATTGGGTGGGTACTCGCATGGGCAGATGTCGGTCACTTGTATGATGAGACTGGCTGACGTGTCGTAGCACACAGAGGACCGGTCAAGCTCTGCACCCTGCGACACACACGCCCACGCACATACGCACACACACATACACACACACGCATAGGCTTTCCACATGCATTTACCCAGCCCACATGGCCTTGCTGCGTTAGCTGCAGTCTTGCATGCCAGCAGAGCCCGGCCCTGGCTGACACACATGGATGGAGTGTGACAAAGAAACATGCATGCATGTGACCATGCATCTTGCATGCGCCTGAAAACAGGGCCTTGCACGTGCCAGCACTCACGTAGCCGTCCCTGAATCTCATATTCTTGCAGCGGACCTCCATGCACATGCCACACATGCCAAAGCCATCACTGCCCCACTCAGACATGATGTCAGACGTAGCAGCCACATCCCAACCTGCATGCAACAAGCAAGACATGGAGAGCACACATTTGAAGAGCACATTGCGACACGCTTGTCCACACACTGGAAGCAAGACAGGGCAGCATCTCGTGGTATGCCTGCACCCAGGCTTTGAATGGCGGCTTAGCGAGCAATCCATGGGACAGGGGCGGAAGCACATCTGGCGATGTGACGATGTGTGCCGCCCTGGCGCAGCATGGTACAAGGCGTGGCTGGTGAATGGCGCACATGCTGCTTAGTGCAATCTGCGCATGCACACACCTGTCTTGACGTTGGGCGACAGGTAAGAGTGCCAGCAGTGACCTGCGAACACAGCGTGTCACAGCTTGCCGCACACGGAGGGCTAAATGCGAGCATGCTTCTGTGGGTTGGATTGGGGGGCTGGCAGCTCCATGCCAGCAAGCTGCCCGGGCTAGTGTAGCGGTAAGGATACGCATCAGCGCACCCACCACAACCCACCGTCATGGATGGTCCTGCAAGCACCGAGAGCAGGAAGGAGATAGGTGTCAGTTTGTCAAACTAGACATGTGTACACACATGAACATTACCACATGAAGGTCAGGTTGGGTGCATGCAAGCAGGCCTAACAGTGAAGAGGTACGAGCTTAAGTGCAGACTCACCAGAAGTCATCCAGGCCACCATATCTGCGTAGCATGCACACAACAGCGAGCACACATGCCATGTGTACCTTGTGCATGCGACGATATGCGCACCTCGTGGTCAAACACACGCACATGCGAGGATACGAACGGCATGCGTGCGTCCCTGTGCTACAGGCAACATGACAGCATGTGGCTTAGGTGCGTACCTTGTTGCGCGAGCAGTGACCCAGTTGCCGTATCCCTGCGCGTTGGGTGAGCTTCGCGGAATGGGCACGGGCTGCTGCGAAGGCGATGGAGACGAGGTCTTGGGGCTGGGCTGAGGAGAAGGATCTGTGCTGTATCTTGGCTCGCCAGGGGTTGGGGTCGCGCCCTGGGGTGCGTCTGAGGGCCAAAACCAGCGCCAGCCATTCCACTGCCACTCGCCTGCCACACTGCAAACGCTGGTCGCGACAAGCAGCGCGATGAGGGCGCGTCCCATCGCTGGGAATTGATGTGTTTGTGTTGCCTTCATCGCGTGCTTGTGCACTTCGCGCATAGACGCGGCTGTGTGCGTTGGACTGCAAAAATCGGCTGTGCGAGTGTGGTTCGGAGGATTTCCTCCGCAACAAAGAGCGCTGCTTCTGCGCAACGATCCTGTCTGTTGCGGGGGTGCACCTTCTTGCCTCACACTCACCTTCCTTCGTCTCAAAACCTCGCACATTGGCATCTGCACACGATAAGCGAGGTGCTGGGCGTGATAGACCGCGGGTTTGGGCTGGGTTTGGGGAGCTTGGGTCGCGAGACAGACTGGGCGCGGAACCCTCCTCGCAGCTCCGACAATGGCAGACTGGGAAGCAGAGTAGCAGGGACCGTAGCCACGAGCATCCAGCGTGCTACAGACCCAGCGCTACAGCCATCAGCGCGCAGCGAGGCGACCAGTGCGTATTGGGCAGCCAAAGCCTCGCACTCAGCTACAGCTTTCAGCGCTCCGACCATTGCAGGATGCTCATGGGGCATCAGGGAAGGTACTGCAGCAGCGAGCCAGCGCTGGGATGAAAGGCAGTGGGGGCCATGAGTCTGACAGGTCGCATGGCTCGGGTTGATGGGTGGGCAGGGGGGTGGCAGGAAGCCTCACTGCCCAGCAGCAGGCACGTCAGCTTGTTCTAGCAGTGCCCAGCAGTGCTGGGCGCAGTACAGGGCGCAGGGGAGGGGAGGGGCCTGGGTTCGGGTGGGGGCACCTGACGCACGCGCGCCGCAGGCTCGCGATGCGGGCCCAGCGAGCGGCTGGCCCCCGCGCAGAGTCCATGCGGGGCGCACTCGCACAGTGGAGGCGTCGCACTGTGAGCACGCGACCGCGCAGAGAATGTCTAGCAGAGCGAGCTGTGTACCCGTCAGCGGTCACGCGTGAGGGTTGGCGCCGCGTGCGCAATGCCCGACGACGCGCCTGCTGTGTAGCACCGCAGTGCTCCGCTGGGCGAATGAGCACCTTGTTGCACCGTGCTATAGCGCTGGTTTGTTTGAGGCAAGCTGTTCCCTGCTTGTCTGCCTTGCCGTCGTGCCATATCTTACCATCTAACCTACATACCGTACCCTGACAGCCGCTTTACAAGGTGAGTGCGACTAGCACGACGTCAAGCACAGCGCAAGGATGCATGAAGCCAAGAAAGCCATGGGAGCCAAAGACATTACACCTAGCAATGCACACCTCAAGGTCAGAGCGCGCTGACCACGAGAGCGCCACGTGGGGGGCCGCTCGCAATGAACATTAGGGTCACGCATATACTGAGGTGTCTACGTTGCTACTGCTACTCGTCTACAGCTGCTTCTCCTTCTTTATATGGTCCAGGAGCCCATGACACGCATCATCTAGCAAGTCCAACACCTGCACACGTACGACGTACACATATACACATGCATGCCGCTGCGCACACAGACGTCTGACGTTCACGACGCATTCGTTGACCCTGTCCATGGAACAGTGTCTCACACATACGAGGACGCAGCGCAAGGCCTACGAAGACCACACTGCTGCGACATTCTGCCGTGTCAATGCACCATCCTGCACACCAAGGGTACGTGCCAATGCAGAGCCTGAGGGCTGTTACGTGGCCACACTCACCAGTTCAAATCCCTGTTGTCCGCCATAGTACGGGTCAGGTACGGAGTCTGTCTTGTTCTTTGTGCAGTAACTGGTCATCAACGAGCAACGAGACCTGCATATCATACACACACACGCACGCACGCACGCACGCACACACACGTGAGGCACACGTTCACACACACGGATGTACGTTATCACTGCCCTGTCAACCAGCAGTGACAAGCACAAGGTGACGAGGCCAGCGTGCGCCCTGTTACGACATTACACCATGTGCGTGCACCCTGTTCGTGATGCTCACACACGCCATAGACACGGCCATTGACACACACACACACACACACACACACATACACATACACATACATACACACACGTACTCACTTGTAGTCATCAGGTACGTTGCGTCTCGCACCCCAGTAGTCCGCAGCAGCCTGCGCACACATGACACAACCAGTGAGGCACACTCAAAGCACACGAGACCAAGGTGGTCATCACTGCACCTCTATGCATACCTCGGTGCGCGGGCTCTTCAGGCATGCCCGGCAAAGGCGCGCTGTTTCGCGGCTTTCACTCACGACGAGCACGTGTTTCATGTCTATTGCAAAGGCCACTCACATACACAGCGCGTAGGTTCTTCGACTCCATGCCAATGATGTAGTCAAATGTAGACAGATCTACTGGCTTGAGAGGACGTGACCGTGATGTGAGGACTATGCCTCGCCGCTTGGCTGTGACACACACACACACACACAGACGCACACACACACACGAGCACAAATACACATACACGTGGCTTTTCAGTTTTCAGGCGTAGTATGGCCGCAGCATGGCCGTGTGTTTGCGCGTACTTGGGTGGGTGCGTAACTGGGCCATGTGCATGTGTGTGTGTGTGTGTGTGTGTGTGTCAAGTCACGCACCTGTGGCTGTCATGCGGTCATCTGAGGGGTCACCTTCGTGATAGCTCCATCCCCCTTCCTCGTACCTGTGTACACACACACGCGCGCGCGCGCGAACACGTCCCCATACATTGTCAGCTACCTTGCTGCACTGTGTGTGCACATGACGGCGTGTGCATGAGCCTCTGCGAGCATGCGTATGGGACGCGAAATTCTACTGACGGACACTTCACCCAGAGTCCTGTTCACAAACCACCCCAGCGTCTGAGTGGGCCGTACACGTGCATCACACAGACAGAGAGAAAGAGAGAGAGGTGAGGATACACAAAGACACACACACACACACACACACATACACATACATTTACACACACATGCACACACACAGACAGACATGGGACACACACACACACATACACACACACACACATACACACATCGTCGGCTACCTTGCTGCACTGCGTTTGCACACATGACGGCGCGCGATGCGTGTGACAGGGCGCGTGGTGCGTAACTCCGCGTTGTGACATACACCGTGCGTTGGTCTGCTCGCTCCTACGCACCAGTCTGGGTTGCCTCCTCCCGTCCCACAGCTGTCTATAAAGAACCTGTCTTGCAGCCCTTCTTTATCTACCACTGCCTTGAACACTGCCTCTGCTGCTGGCGACCTGCAAATGTTGCCTGCATACATCAACATGGACAGACACCACACGAATACTAACACTGATTGTCGGCTTCACTCCCCAGGGTTTGTTGCCGACACCGCGCGTATGAACTCCCACTGTACTGGGCTCTAAGCTGCATGGAGTGCTCCTTCTCCAGAGCTGCAACGGCTGTATGTTGTGCTGCCCGGCTCTGCAGCGGCTCTGTGCTGTGTACCACGTACCTAGACAGACGAAGAGGACACCTATCTTGCCGCCCTCCGCTCTCCCTTGACTGGCCATCGCACGTACTGTGGCCTGCGATGCGAAAGGCAGCAGTCAGTGTGTTGGTCTGTGCGCGGATGGATGGCTGCGGCAGGGTAGGGGGCCAATGCCAGGACCCGCCGCAGTGCAAATGCAGCTGGGCACTGCACGTCCTGCGCCAGCGGCCTGCATCGCGCCCGCACCTGATGCCGCCTTGCTGTATATCTACTGCACTGTCTAGTCGTCCTCCAGGAGTGGGCGGCCTCGCGCGCGAGCATCAGGCTGCGAAGCGGCAGGTGGGCGAGGTAGGCTGGTCAAGGCTCACTCGATGGGTGGGCGCACGCTACTGCCGTCCCGATGGCAGCCTCCACGTAGCACACTGGCAAGTCTACAATCTGGTGAGCACAGAGCGAGGATGCAGGGTCATCCGTGCGAGTACGCACGCCGCACGGTACTCTCACTCGCAGGGACGCACCCAGTCACACTCGGTCCTTCGCCCGTTCTTTTCGCTGCGCACACTGCTCTTAGTAATGACGTGTGTGTGTGAACATGGATGAGGTAGCAGTGAACAGTGAGCCCTCGCTACAGACCGCGCCCTGCTGTAGCGGCATCGCTCAGGCACCTACGCCGGAACTGCCCCTGGACGCTCTCACACGCATCCTCGCCTTCTGCAGCTGGTACGCAGCTCACCAGGCACTCTCTATGACAGCTCTGATGGTGCAGACGCGCCAGCGCTTGCTAGAAGGGGAGCCGACAGGGCCGAACGGACTTCGTGCTCTGTGGATTGTCTTTGCGCGTTGCCCTTGCAGTCTTGACTCCGCACGGGCGGCGTGTGTGTGCACCGCGTGGCGGGCAGCAGTGAGCACCTGCCAGCACCTATGGAGGGGCCACCTGCAGCAGGAGTTCGGTCTCACGCTGGTGCCAGACGGCACAACAGCACACCACTTCTTCCAGCTATGCGTGGTGAGATGGCTCTGCACACCATACCACAGTGCATACACCAGGGCCTCAAGCACACCGGTGCATGATTTGCAGGCCGCGTAGACATCTGCGGCGATGTGCACTGTGCAGACTCAATGCGCACATACAGTATGAAGCGCAACCTGATACTGCCTTCGTGCCTGTGCCACCTGCTTGCAGCGAAGCGCCATCACCCCTGCGCTCAGCGACATACAGCGCTTCCAACACCTCGTACACGCCATAGACCAGCACGGTGGCTGGTCCCTGCAGCTCACCCTGCCCAGCGGCCACACTCAGATGGTCACGCCCACCAAGGTCAACACACACGTACAGAGCGTGTGGATAGAGTTTGACATCCCCGTGTCCACAGAGCCACAAAACACCTCTGAGGGCGTGCAGCCAGGTGGTCAGCGAGGGAGTCCATGCGGCTATGCAGTCAGGCTGGTTGCAACGGCGCCGGGCGCGGCGGCACCGGCGGCGCGTGCGAGTGGCACAGACAGTTTGCAGCTAGCCACAGCGCCAGCGGGTGAGAGCCGTCATCTCAGCACCCTGAATGTTATCACTCATCCAAGGGTGAGCTTTGATGGCGATGAGACGTACACGCTACTACTCTCACACACAGACGGTGAGTCGTGATCCCATGTCGCTGCTCATGTACTTACCCCGCATACAGCGCGCACAAAGCTCAGTAGGCATAGCAGAGCGACCTAAGGCAGGGTTTACACATAGTATCTGCGGCAAGTGTTTGTGTGCCTCTTTGTACTGCTCTGCTGTGTAGGTCTGTACGCGTGGACCGAGCCTGACGCAGGCCCGCGGCTGGTCGCATACGTGCACATGGAGCACTTGCTGCCCCTCGCGCTGGGTGTGCTACACATGCCCCAGGCGCTGCATGGCAGGTGGGGTGCGCTGCCTTACCTGTTTGGGGACGACCATCTGACACCTGCCAAGCTGCCTGCACCACTGGCAGCAGCAGCCACACCAGCCACACAGAAAGCCACAGCAGCCACAGAAGCTACATCACAGCCAGCCCTACAGTCACCTGCCGTGCAGCGTACCCCACCAACTCCACCAACCTTGCCACTGCTAGCCAATGACAGCCGCGATGCAGAGCAAGCACAGCACCAGGCTCTACACACACAGCCCAGGCCCAGCACCGGTCAGCCCACCAGCCAGCGCCTACTCAGACGTGCATGTCAGACATGCGCGATCCCATTCCACGACCCCTCCTACCCACAGCACGCGCAGCACGGACGCAGCGCCGAGACCCATCACGCCCAGGACGCACAGCACGCGAACGCTGCTGAGTACCTCGGTGCCTTGTTGCACGTGGACCTGAGCCAGCTCTCAGCGAGTAGCAGTGAGGACAATACCACACAGAGCTTCGTGCTGCGTGTGTCTGCGAGCGTGGCTGGCCGGGACAGCGGGCAGGTATGGCAGTTTGGCAGCTCGGCAGGTGCAGGCCAGTGGGTGGGGGTGGAGAGGGGAGGGGTAGGGACGGGTGCGGACGCACGACTGGCTGCGTGTGTGGCTGCACTGCGTTCTGACCCACCCATACATGACCCCCTAGTCGACCTACTCCAAGCAACCTCAAAACCCCCATCACCACACACACAGCCGACACAGCAGACACTAGCAAGACATGCAGTAGATACACGTCAGCAGGGGCCAGCGTCACAGCACACGGTAGCAGCAGCAGGCAGTAAAGGCGGTACAGGTGTGGGGGCAGCGTTGCCTGTAGCCACACGGCTACACGCTGTGTTGGAGCGTACGGGCATGGCTGACTTTGCGTTGTACCACCTACACTGGCCCTGGCAGCACGGTCAAAGGGGTGAGACACAGCAGCGCCTGGGTCCGCAGCACGGTGAGAGGGATCAGATACGGCAGCGCCTGGGTCCGCAGCACAGTGGAAGGGGTGAGACACGGCAGGATGCTGCGGCCAGTGGGGCTGTAGGCAGCGAGGGTAGGAACAGGGAGGGTGGGCTCAGTGCCATGTGGGCTGATCAGTTTCCAGAGGCCGTTGGACGCTTGCTCATCGGCAGGTACGCGTACATACACACACACACACACGGACACACACCTGGGCGCAAGCACAGTCCTGATGTTACTATTCTAGCGCGGCTAGGTGCGATCAATGCAAGGTTCTTCCTACATGTTTGTTTCATTTGTTCCCCACGTGTGTGCAGGTGTGGGTTGGAGGTGTGGAAGAAAGAGCGTGTGCCAGACGACATCAGTGTGAGACAAGAGTGGAGGACGTTGCTAGCACAAGGTGGGGGCCTACGCTTGACCAGTGCACACGGGGACTGTGTCATGCCTGAGCTGTGCAACCTGAGAAATCAGGACGAGGGTTCAGGCCTGCGAGTCCTTAGCTGTGGGTTTGATGCATTTCTGCTGCAGGGTCTGTCAACGTGCATGAACAAGACAACGCAGAGACAGACGTACTGGACCTGTGTACTCTTCACTTCATGTGAGTGCACATCGTGCGCACTGCACCGGTGCCCAGCAATGCTGGGTCCTGTCACAAACGCGCTACAGGTGTGACATCTTGGCGTACTGTAAGTGCGCCTGTGTCCATGCAAGGCATGAATGTCTGCTTGTCTCTCAGGGTTGACGGTGTTGCTCAAGGGCTCCTATGCATGTATGGCTCGTCTCTTATTGCCTTGCAGGGTTGACGGTGTGTGTCAAAAGCTCTGGGACAACAGCCTGGACTTCTGGTTCGCACCCACACACAACCCACACACGGATACACACTGGCAGGAGACCGGCACAGGCAGCCACACGGACCACTTCGGAGTGCTCAGACTGAACATGACAGACAAGTCAGCGGCCAAACTATGGGGCTTTAGAGAGTAGATGCTGTACCGTACATGATGTGCCAAGGCACACCAGGACCCCATTGCATGCAGTTCGTTTCTCATGCACACAAAGACTAAGCGTGCGCTTGCATGTATCGGACTCCACTGCGATGCATATGATAAGATTTGCCCGCATAGACGGCTGACGCAGTCTCGTAAGCATTCACACTTTTCAGTCCCGAACATTGTTTTGGGAAGAGATGTCTCCGATATAGAGCGAGCTTGAAACCCCTTGTATGCTGCGTCATCGATTTGACTCCACCTTGCGCTTGGTTCCATTTCGAACCGCACCGCACGGCGTGGAGCCCACATGCGTGTTAGCCTTTGAGTTTGCTGTTCTCAATGGCAGTCCTGGTGCCGCGCCCAAGGGTCGTGGGCGCCTGTGGCCAAGACGGGTGTGTGCGTGTGTGTGTGTGTGTGTGTGTGTGTGTGTGCATGTGCGCGGGCGAAGGTCATGCTACATTACTCTTTCGCCTTCACGTTGCGCATGGTTTCAACTCGGGCTGCACAGCACGGCCCACACGCCACATGTGTGTGTTCGTGCATGGGCTTGCCGTCGACCTTTGCTGTTCACCTTGGCACAAGTGGTGCCGCGGCTAAGGATCATGCACGCGTGCGGCCTAGAAACGGGCGTGTGTGTGTGTGTGTGTGTGTGTGTGTGTGTGTATGTGTGCCCTCTGCTGTATGCACATCGCGCTGCTACGCAAGGAGCTGCCTTGGCCCTCAAACACGTCTATCTCTGCATGACATGACTTGACCGCGAATCTACGTCCATATGACTGGCTTACACGTGTAACAAATGATATCATGCGCGCGCCCTTCCTCTGCAATGATCTGTCAGCTCCGCTGAACTGCAAATCTACCTGCCCAACCCAGTAAAACAGACCAGCAGGCAAAGCATGCAGGCATGAGCCACTCTATAGGCCATGAAAAGGAGAATTCACTGATGTATAGCGGCGCATAGTACATTTCTACGGTACGGGTAGGTACATGCTAAGTCAGTCATATTGTCTGCCACACGGTGTCTGTGCCCCTGACTGTACTGAATGCCCATGTGCCTCTCTAGGCGTCCTGTATTCAGTGATCAGCCTGATGCCTGCTTGTCACTACACAAAACATACTACGAACCCACAGGACATGCCACGCGTCGATACCGTTGCTACTACTACTGCTGTTACAGTTAATGCGAGCCCATGCGCCGCATGCACGAATCGCTGCACGCAGCCAGATGTCGCTCCAGCTGCTGCACCTGTGCAAGCAATCCCACCTCCTGCTGTGCATGCGCCTGCGCCAGCCGCGCAATCTCCGCATGCATGGCTGCTTGCCGCTGCTGCTGCGCGCGCACGTTTGCCTGCAGTTTAGCTTGGCTACCAGCGCCTGCTCTCGCTTGTCTTGCGTTTCCGCCGCCTTCAGAAAAGCTATCTCTGTGCGCAGAGCATCCTCGCGGTCTGCGTACTCCTGCCTGAGAGGCTGCGCGTAACCGCCGCCGCTGCCGCCGGTGGCGGCTGCGGCGGCGCAGGCTGGCATTATTTTTGCAATTCTCGCGCCACGGCGCGATGCTGCGCACGTGCGCGTTGTCTGCAAATGCAGATTGCTCTCACTGCCTGGCCGCTGTTACTCTTGCCCGCAGCTGTGACAGCTCAGCCTGCAGGGCTGCCTCCCGCTCCGCATGCGCCTGCGCAGCCGCTTGCTTGGCCACATACAGCTGGGCTCTCTCCACTTGCAAAGCCGTCACCTGCTGCTCGAGTGCCTGCTGTGCCTTTTTCGCCATGACCTGGTGCACAGCCAGCTCGCGGCGCACAGCAGCCTCACGCTGCTCGGCTGCCTTCACAGCCGCCTTCAGCTGGGCCCGCTCAGCCATGTGCTCTGCAGCCCGCTCCTCGTGTGCCCGCTCGGCCGCTTTCACCTGCGCCATCATGTGACGCCGCTCATCCATGTTTTCTGCAATCCGCTGATCGTGCGCCTGCTCGGCTGCCTTGGCTGCCTTCTGCTGCTGCGCCATCTGCCACTGCAGCTCAGCGTACCGCTGCTCGCTAGCTGCAGCTGCAGCAGCCGTGGCAGCTGGCTGGGGCTGTGCAGCTGCGGCGCCGCGTGGCTGGTAATGGGCATGCGCCGCGGGGTCGAGTCCGCGCAGCATGTCTATTTCACGCAGCAGTTGGTTCTCACGCACTGCCCGTGCGGTTGCGGCGAACTTGAGCACCGTGGTCTCCGCGCGCAGCACGGCCTCCGTGCTCTGCGTGCCGCCCGGTGCAGGGTCAGGTGCAGGCGCTGGGGCCGCCATGCGCTGTGCACCAGCCGCAGCGGCCGCAGGGTGTGGTGCCGCTGGGCCATCTGCGGGCTGCGCACCGGCCGGCTCAGCTGCGACACACCGTCGCGCCGTGCTCTGCGTGCCGGCCGGTGCAGGGCCAAAGGCTGATGGCGCTGGGGCGGCCGCGCCCGCTGGCTCGGCGGCGACGGACGTTGGGATAGCTGGCGCTGCGGCAGCTGCTGCAGGCGCCTGACCAGGCGGCTGTGTGTTGCTGGCAGCTGCTGCAGCATGCTCCTGCGGCCGCATGGTTGGCGGCGGCTGGGTGTCGTTGTCGCTGTCAGACTGGAGTGTCAACTGCAGGGCGCAATAGGGCAGCGATCACGAGCTTGTATAAGCGGTACAACTAGCATAGTATGCTCATAGTCTCGGTCTGATTGCTGTGACACATGTGGCAATTCCTTACATCTATGAACATCTGTCCTGCGGAGGCTCTCTTGCGCTTCTTCGTCACTTGAAGTGTAGAAGTGCAGGGCTGCGTGAGGCCGTTCGTGATAGTCTGGCTCGGCCCCGCAGCGATGTCGGCCGCTGTGGGCTGCGCGCCTGTCACACACTGCTGGGCGGCCGCAAGTGCCTTGGGAGCCTGCGACGCACGTGGACAAAACAGCGTCAAGCCATACGCGTTGCACACAGAGACGCGCTGCGCGGATGCAGAAATGCCCCTTCAGGGAACCGAACTCTGTACTCACCGCCGCTTCTGCACAAGTCGTAAGGCTGCCACGTGCCGCCGCGGCGGCTGCTGCGTCAGGCGCGCTGCCTGCGGGTTGCTCGTCAGGGCGCAAGGTTGCTACCCCTGCGCCGCCGGCCGCCGGACCCAGATCTACGCCACCGCCCGCGACGGCTGCATCAGGCACTGCGCCCTGATGGCCTGCTGCTTGAGCCGTAGCGCTGCTGGCGTTGTAGAGGGGCTGCGGCACAGGGCTGCCATCAATGCGCGCCAGGTGAGGGTTCAGGGTCGTGCGGCTGAGTTCGCAAAGGAAGGCGTCCGCTGCGCTGACGCACTCAGCCTGCGACCAAATGCAAGCCAGACGCACTGACTGCTGGCGTGCGGCTCTGCGTGGCATCTGCTGAGGGAGAAGACGCCCGAGGTCTTGATCGCCCACCTTCTGCACCTCGCGCGCTGTGGCCATCGCTATCTACTCTTAATCCTCTACGCTACACTATCTAGATCGAGCCTCTACGCTACGCTACACTGCTGATTGCCTGGGGGAGCGCGTGCACAGGCGGGTGTGCCGGACCTCATTGCGCGCCAAGTGTGACTCTGCCCCTTCGGGGACGCACAGTCGCTGTCTTACAGCCATCTACACCTCCTTGAGGTCCGACCCAGTACACTAAGCTTATGAATGAATAAGAATACAACAAAACTACGACTACTCCGCTCGCCTGCTGTGTAACCCAGACGCTCGTGCCACTAGAGCCTACACATACTATCAAGCTACGCCTGCGATGAAGCCCGCCAACCCCGCCACCCACGACACTCTGAACCGCGCGTC
>VFQQ010003138.1_pt1 | contig 16677 bp, 24 predicted proteins | sample 3512341 | NCBI WGS metagenome assembly VFQQ01 (sample SAMN10412373, study PRJNA504923) | tailings metagenome | isolation source: Relicate 2 Philex TSF1 revegetated site | place: Philippines: Tuba, Benguet | collected 2017-08-29 | reverse complement strand
AACGCCTGGAGCGAGGGGACCAATCTGCATGAGGGGGTGATCTGCATGCAACACACATGCGCGGGCTGGCGGGAAGGACCTTAATTCGTTAAGAGGTAGACCCGCTGATCAAGATCTTCGCTCGTCAGCAAGGGCGCGCTCTATGAGCAGCGCGAGCTGCTGCTCTGCCCTGCTGCACCGCGGTCGCCCGCGGCCTATGCCCTGCACACACTGCTGGCGCCGTGCCAGCGGCAGCTGCTCCCATGGCCGCTGCATGTGCTCAGTATTTCTCTTGCCATGTCAATTCTGTATTGAGATGCGCCAACACAACGTATGCGTGGCTGAGGCACACGGCATGCCTGAGGCGTGCTAAGCCGAGTGCGCTTCGTGCGGGTGCTGCTGAATGGCCATGGGCCCTGCACACACTATATGCCCGAGGGCAGGAGGAAGGGCGAGGCGTGCCGCAAAAGACAGTGATTGGCCCTGTGGTACGTTACACTTGGCGTCATGCGGGCCGTTCAAGATGGTCAGTCAAGGGGCCGAGGTTACAGTGCTTGTCACAATGCATGCAGGGTTCATCGAGCTATTCCACCTGGCGGCTTCCAGCGATCAGCAGGCAGGTGGCTCCCCTGCTTCTGGTGCGCCGGGCTGCGGCAAGCCTTCATCCTGCTGCTGCACCGCCTGGTCAGCGGCAGTCGGTTGAAGGGGTTCTATGGCCATCAGTACGTCACTGAGCAGCTCCGCAACTGCTGCGGCATCAGCATCGGTATCCATCGGAGCCCCACCCGAGTGCTGCTGCTGCGGCGGCGGCGGCGGCGGTGGCAGTTGTTCCCCAGGCTGCTGCGCCTGCTGCGCCTACATTTCTGCAGCAGGCGGGGTGTCATCATCTGCTAGGATACCCGAAAGGAACTGCTCCGCCGCTGCCTCCGCTGCTTGAGCCTCTGCTGCTGCCACTGCAGCAGCTGCCTCCACTGCTGCCATTGCCTCGCCAGCCTCTGCAGCTGCCGCCGCCGCTGCCTGTGCCGCTGCCCCTGCCCTGGCCTCAGCCGCTGCTGCCGTTCGATCAATCACCGCCGCATCAGGTCTCTGTACCTGATGCCCAGGTGGCGCATCCACCCCTCGCCTCGCAAGCGTCCCCTGCTGCACTGCACTGCCCTCCTGCAGTTCTCTCTGCAACTGCTGGGCGGCTGCAGCCGCCATTGCCGCAGCTTGAGCTGCGGTCGGTGGGTCATGCGGCGGAGCCAGCTGCTGGACTGCCCTAGGCGACTGCTGCTGCTGCTGCGGCCGCTGCGGTGACACTGGCTGCTGCTGCTGCTGCTGCTGCTGCTGCCGCTGCGGTGACATCGGCTGCTGTTGCTGCTGTTGCTGCGCCTGCTGTGCCTGCTGCGCCTGCTGCGCGGCCAACCGCTCGGCCAGCTGCTGCGCCTGCTGCGCCTGCTGCTGCTGCACGCGCGCCTGTGCAGCCCGCAGCGCATGCTGTGCTTGGAGCAGCTCCGCCTCCACACCAGCAAGCGCCCACCGCGCCTGCGAGGCCTGTGCTGCCGCGTCTTGGTAGCTACGTGCTGCAGGGCCGTGCAGCGCCTGCAGCTGTTCTGCGTATGCCTGCAGCTTTGCCACCCGGGCTTCTGCTGCCTGCTTCCGCTGCGCCAGATCCCGCAATCTGCCCGCCAGGACGGGCAGCACGTGCACCTGTGGGCCAGTGTACTGCTGTGCCTGCCGCGCCTGCTGCGCCTGCTGCGCCTGCTGCACCTGCTGCTGCCCCGCCTGCGCCTGCTGCACCTGCTGCGCCTGCTGCTGCTGCTGCTGCTGCTGCTGCTGCTGGGGCTGGCATGCCTGCTGCCCAGCCTGTGTGCGTTGCACCTCTTGCGCCTGCTGCGCTTGCTGGGGCTGACGCGGCTCCTGCTGGGGCTGGCATGCCTGCTGTGCCTGCTGCGCCTGCTGCCACTGCGCTGCTGCCGCTTGCCGCGCCAGCTTGCGCTGCCGGCCGTCCTTTAGCTCTTGCTCCATTAGCTCAGCCATTTGCACGCTCAGGCCGTGCAGGGACTGCACATCAGGTAAGGTGGAAAGCACGTAACGGTAGTGACGTAAACAACTGCGTTTAAAACCGTGCATGCAGCAAAGATCACCTGGTGATGTGCAGGCACAAGATAGCAGTGCTACTCAAGCACAAATCTAGTCACTCCAGCCGCTGAGCTGCCACGGCACTGGATGCTGTTACCAAGAGAGCGACAACCGCCCCCGCACCCGCTGCTGGAGTATGAAGCGCTGCCCCGAAGCCAGCAGGTTCACGGGTGCCCCCAGGTTGATAAATTGGATCGAGTTGCTGATGTCTCGGTCCACGGCAGCTGCGTCGGAAAAGCAGGGCGGGTAGAGGTGCTTGCAAGCGCTCTGGATTTGATGCGGATGGAACGTAAGATGGAAGCAGCGGCTGGATGGGCCGCCACTTTCAATGTAAGCTGTAAATTAAGCATTGCGAGGACGGCACAGCTGCGCCCCCATCACGCCAACAGTGGCTACACAAATGCAAAGCAGTCGTGGCCACACAAGCGGCCAGCCAGGCTCACCCACAAGCTCGAGCATCTTTTGATACTCTCTCAACATCTCCAGGCGCTGCCTGCGGGACGACTGCCGCACAGGCAGCCTCGCCAATGCGCTCTCAAGGGACTCAGCACTTCGCATCGCAGCCGGGCGCACCTCTGCTGCGCGCTGCTGCCCCGGTGGGCTCGGCTGCTGAGCGGCAGGGTAGGCAGGCCTGAGCACAGCCTGCTGCTGCCCCTGTTGCGCTTGGCGCTGCTGCTGCTGCACCTGCTGTGCCTGTGGTGCCAACGCCTGCTCTGCTGCCCCCTGCTGCATTGCCCGCTGCTGTGCACGCTGGGCATGCTGCTCCTGCTGCCGGTGGGGCACCGGCAGGAGCGCCGCCTGCCGCGCCTCACGCTGCTCCTGCTGTGCCTGCTGCGCCGATGGCTGGGCAGGCCTGGGGTGCCCCATCAGGAGAGGCTCACGCAGCAGTGGCGGGTCGGGCCCCCCTGGTTCGGCAGCCAGCGCGGCCGCCAGGCGGGATACCCGATCCTCCAGGAACCGGTGCCGCCGCCGCTCGCACATCTGGTATTCGTGCACCTGCTCAGGGGCACGGCGGCAGGGCTTGGGCCTCTTATGCTGGGATGCCGAGGGACTCCTGTCGCTGCACACATCGCACGGCAGCTGCACGCAGTTGCCTGAAGCAGTGCCACACTATTGCCAACCGCCTGCCCTCCATGTCTCCCCAGCCTCCCCCATCCAGCCCCCAGCCGCGCACCTGCCAGCGGTTGGCGCCCGCTGGAGGTGGCGGAGGCGGCTGCGAGTGGAAGCCCAGCTGGCGCAGCTCTTCATCTAGCCGCTTAGCCAGGTCGAGGGAGGCATCAGCCAGGATCTCACGCCAGCTGGGGCAGGACAGGGGGGTGTGGATGCAAGGGGGTGTGGATGGGAAAGAGCATAGTGGGGCAGCAGTTGGCTTGCCAACCAGCGCTGGGTTGAGGAGGGGAAGGTTGGCTGGCATGTTGCATCAGCAGCACATGGGACATGGCAGCACACCAACCTAGAGATGCCATGAGTGCAGACACAAAACACGTGTCCGCCCGCTTGCAAAGCATGCACCCGGGCTGCATGCAGTTCACCGCCGCTTCAGTGCCCCCACCTGCCAAAGCCGTGCAGCAGCACGCCCTGCAGCAGCCGCACATCGTTGAAGCCGGTCCCTGCGGGCAGAATCCCAGCAACTGTTTTTCAAGTAGTTCCGAAAAGGAACCAGGGAGGGAGGAGCTCAACGTGGCACCTGGGCAGCTGCATGTACCCCCATTGCATTCCCCCGGCAGCCCACTGATGCGTGCCCAGCGGCCTCACAGGCGTGGCAGGCCTCGTGCAGCGCGGGGCGGGCCAGGCTGCGGGAAGCATCTGAGCCTGGGTTCGCCAGGGCAGGCAGTGAGGTGCGCACCAGGTGCAGCATGCCCTGCAGGGAGGGGCCAATGCAATGAGGCAACGGTCCGGCAGTCGAGTATCTGGGCTGTGGCATGCAAAAAGAGGTACATGCCTCAAGGCGGCGAATGCAACACGCCCTTGCATGCGAGCGCTTTAGAAAAGTTGCAGATTGTACCGCACCAGGCGCTCGAGAACGGATGTCGCGCTGTGGCCGCACAGCAGCGCCGCCCTCAGCCGCTCCTCATCTGACACGGCCCCGCCGCCGGCCTGCTGCTCCTGCGGCGGCTGCAGATGCTGCTGCCCCCGCTCCTGCTGCTGTTGCTCCTGGTGCTGCTGCGGCGGCTGCTGCTGCTCCTGGTGCTGCTCGCCTTCAGTCAGGATGGGCTGCCCATCGCCATCCCCTGGCTGCACAGCCGCCACCACTGCATGCATCAGCTGGTCGCCGTACTGCGGGGCGCAGGACGAATGGTGTTCAAAATGAGGCACGCAGAAATTAGTAGAGGGGCAGCACAGCGTGCAGCTGGCCAAGCGTCTACCAGTCAAGAGCAAGCACTGCAGCAAAGCAGCGAGTTGGCAGGATGCAAGTTAGAAGTCACATCCAACCTGCGCCACTTCTTTGGGCTCCTTGCCGGGGGCATGGGCGGCCAGTGGTGCCCAGTCAAAGCCGTCTGCACCCTCCGCCTCTGCCACACCATACTGCATCAGCAGCTCCAGGAAGCACAGGCGCTGCAGAGAGGAAGGTGACGAGAGTTGGGAAAGAGATTAAGTACCAAGGGGTAACCAGCCTGTGGGGAAGGCTAGCACAAGTAGGCAGGCAAGTAGAGGAGGCATGGGGGCTGAACAGGCTGGCTGTGCTGGATCCAGCGCAGCAACCGAGCATGCGTCAAGCAACACATGCCATGCAGTCCCTCAACTGCTGTGCCCTCGTCACCTGCAGGGCGGTGAAGCCCCAGGCGCGCACAAGCTGGTCCCCCTGCACCAGCTGCGCAGGCCAGCCGCCCAGCGGGCGCAGCGTGCCCTCCGCCCGACAGCTCTCCGCCAGCGCCTTTGCATATTCACCTGCAAAAACACAGTAACTGTTTTCAAAGTGCAGTTGGGGCCTTCAAGTAGCTGGCTGGAGCGGGCAGTGTGCCTGCGCCTGGCTGGCGGGGTCTCACGCCCGTCTCTGCCCCAAGCATGGCTGTTCAGCAGCGCTCCACCAAACCAGCCACAAATAGTTGTTCATGTGCGCTGCCGCACCTTGGTCAGCCAGGATCTGGGCGCGCGTGCGCCGCCGCCGGCGCTGCCGCCCCGGAGCGGGCTGCTGCTGCCGCAGCGGCTGCTGCTCCTCCTCGACCTGCACAAGCACAAAGAAGGGGCCAGGCAGATGCAGTTGAATACATTCACAAGGGCTGCCTCACAGTCACCGGCTCCGCCGCCGAAATCACCTCATTTGTTGCCTTCACAGCTCGCCCACCCACTTGCTAATTCTACCAAATGCCACGCTGACCTCGGCCCCCACCAGCTCGACAGCCTCCATCTTTTCATCCGCCCTTCAAACCCCACCTACACACTTGTATCAAATGAGCAACCAAAGAGCACTGTAGCAGCTTAGAAAACAAGGCAATAAGTTCCAAGGCTGCCTCACCCCCACCAGCTCGGCCGCCTCCATCTCTTCGTCCGCCGCCGCCTGCTGCTCCTCGTCCGAACCCATGCGGAAATCCTCATCTGCGGTGCAGGTGCAAGACAGCGGCACCATATTTGTAAGCGTGGCATGAAAATATGCGTATTTTGTGTCCACTATCCATGTGCCAGCAACAGCAAGATGGTGCAACATAACGCAGCCAAGCACAAAAACATTGAAAGCACCACATGCGCAGCATTGGCGAGGGCCATTCTGCTCGCACCCCCACCTGACTCGCGGCCACTGGCGCTGCTGCGCCGCTGCCGCCCACTGCTGCCCCTGCTGCCATCGCTGTCGCTGAGCTCAGCGGCCCTCAGCAGCGCATCGAGCTGGTCGGTCTGATCGATCTCTATCAGCTGCCGCCGCTGCCGCTTGCCCTTACCGAGCGCCTCCTCTGCCGCCGCCTGCGCCTGCACCCAGTGCCCCGCCAGCAGCGCTTCCCAAAAGCCGCGCGCTTCCCCGGCAGTCTCCATTGCACCCAGTACCGCTGCCGCCTCCGCCTCTGCATCGCCTGCCGCCGCCGCCGCATCGCCGCCCGCTGCCTCTGGTTGCTCCTGCAGCTCAAAGTGAGCCACCTTGAAGCCAGCCAGGATGTCGTTGGCTGCCGCTGCCGCCGCCACCGCATCCTGGGCACCATTTTCGGCCTCCAAATCGCTCCGGTCCAGCAGAGCATCGATGGCCTCGTCCGTCCACACAACCGCACGGTGGTCCTGCCCGCCCAGCCGACCAGCCTCATGCTCCTGTACAGCCGTGGGCACAGGCCGGTGTGCGCGAGCTGGCGCCATGGCACCAGCGCCTGCCTCGGGGGCAGCAGCAGCAGCAGCAGCAGCAGCAGCAGCAGCAGCAGCAGCAGCAGCAGCAGTGGCAGCGTGGGGGCCGGCCGAGTCGCCTCCAGCAGCCCCAGGCTCTGCGCATAGAGGGCCCACAAGCAGCAGGTATAAATGAAGGGGGGCAGGACGGGGTTATTTGGGGCACAGCGCAGCATGCAAATGCCGCCCATGCCACGTGGGCAGCACATCTACATGCTGCTTGCCTGCGCTGGGCCGCTCCTCCCCCTGCTGCTCCTCGGTGAACAGGTCGGCGGCACCAAAGCGAATCAGGTCCTGCAGTGTAGTTCGGCAACAAATCGACATGGTATGCTTGAACCGCGGGGATCTGCAAGGATAATGCCGCTGCAAGGATATTGCAGGCTGCAGCAGCCTGCCCTGCCACCACCAGTAACCCTCGGGGAGCTTTCCTGCTGCTTGCCTGAAGCTCTGTGGAGGTGAGTCGCTCCTCCGAGGGCTTGTGCCGCAGCTTGCGCACCACCACCGCCTCCAGCACCAGCTTGGATTTGGCGCGCTACGAGAGAAGGAGGGGAATGGTGAGCGGCGGAGGAATGAGCAGCAGGTTTGGGGCATCGCCAGCGAGTGCAGGTGATGCCACTCCTTCGGCGCTGGAGGCACACAGGGGGCTTTGATGTCACCGCGGCCTGCACAGCTTGCGCCACACTGCCACATCGCCTCACAACTGGGCCAGCACAGCGGGGGACACAACACACAGGAACACACACAGAGAAGACCAGCGGGCGCCCACCTGCACCATGCGCTCCTCCACTGTGTTGCGCGCCACAAAACGCGCACAGGGGGCGTTGATTTCACCGCAACCTGCACAGCTCGCCTCCCAACCGGGCCAGCACAGCAGGCGCCCACCTGCACCATGCGCTCTTCCACCGTGTTGCGCGCCACAAAGCGAAACACAAGCACGCCGCGCTCCTGCGGCACAGCGCAGCGCAGCGTGCGGTGTGCAGGGTGGAAAGCCAGGTGGAGCAAGGTGAGGGGGAGCCGGCGCACACGACAGCCTTGCCAGGAAGCCCAGCCAAATGCGATCAGTGCGCCTTGCTACCCCTGCTGGCATTGCTGCTGCTCCTGTTGCCAACCGGTGCTGGTCCGCACCTGCCCCAGCCGATGCGCCCGCGCCTGAGCCTGCAGGTCATTTTGCGGGTTCCAATCTGCACAGCAGGGGATGGGCAGCGCCAGGCTTGCGTAAGGGGAGGGTCTGTTGCAAGCCCAGAGCAAGTGAAGCAGTGCGCTCAGTCAGATACCCGGTCTTTCACAAGTGTCAAGTCCATTCCATCTTGCGCTGCGCTCCAGATGCAACACAACGCAACAACGCAGCTCCCAGCAGATCCGCACCTGAGTCGAAGATCACCATTGGTTCGGCTGTGACGCCTTACATCAACAAACTTGATAAAAAGGATTCAAGTTGGCGCCCACCTGAGTCGAAGGTGACCACTGTATCGGCTGTGCATCTAAAGATGCAAGTTGTAACATCAATTCAAGTCGGCCCACCTGAGTCGAATATCACCACTGTATCGGCGGTAGCCAGGTTGATGCCCAGCCCGCCCGCCCGCGTGGACAGCAGGAACAGGAAATATTTGCTGGGGTGGGCGTTGAAGGCGTCGATGCGGCGCTGGCGCTCCGCCGTGCCTGGTGAGGGGAGAGAGATGACAATCCAAATAATTGAAAACGTGAGCAGTGAGTGAGTATGTGAGGGAAAACTGAGCTGTGCAAGGGTGCGCGAGAATGTGGCGAAAGATGTGTGTCGGCCTGGGGGAGCTGCTATGTGCGCTGCTTGGTGCGCAGCCCAGCCGAGCACGCGCCCGCGGCTGCAGGAGCGGCCGGCGTGTCGGCCCTCAACTCTCACCCACGCTGCCGTGCAGGAGGAGGTAGCCGTGCCGCCCTGCCCGGCATACATAGCCCAGCTCAGCATGTACGGCCGCAACAACTAAAACACCCACTCCGCAACAGCTAAAACACCCACACCTCACCCACGCTGCCGTCCAGGCGGAGGTAGCCGTGCCCTGCTGCCTCTGCATACCAGCCCAGGGTGTCCAGCATGAACAGGAACTGGCTGTAGATGAGCACGCGGTGCCCTTCGGCCTTGAGTTTCTGCGACAGGCGAGGCAACAGGGACAGACGGGCGGTCTGGCTTGAACAGCAATAGGAGCGCCAGCCCTGGGCTTGAGAGTTCTGCAGACGGTAAAGAAGAACGGCAATTTGGTATCAACTCACATCTCAGCTAATTCAAGCGTTGACCTGTCGGCGGCTGTGCTTGACATCAGCTGGAACACGCCGTGAGCAACACCCCAAGCTAGGGATGCGTGCTAGCTACTCATCCATGCCACGCCTTCCAAACCCCTATGCGGCTCACCTGCAGCAGCACACGGTGCAGCAGCCCTCACCCTCACCTGCAGCATGCGGTGCAGCAGCGCCAGCTTGCCAGATCCCGCCAGCAGCAGGTCCAGCCAGGCTGGGCCCACGGGACGGGGGTCGGGCGGGTGGAACAGCAGGAAGACGTGCTGGCACTGCAGAAGGATGCAAGTTGAGGGGGGAGGGGCGAGGTTGCTGCAAGGGCGGGGGTTGGGTGGGACAGCAGGAAGACGTGCTGGCACTGCAGGGGAAGGCGAGGTGCAATGGAGCAGATAACGGTTGCAATCCTTGCGCATGCAACACACACCGTGCACTGCTTGCTGCGCCTCCTCACTGCATTGCGCAGCTGCATCCGCATGCGCCGAGTGGGAGCTGTGCAATGCTTTTTGAAACCCTGGCCAGCATGCACTCAGCCCCACTTTTTGCACCCACCACTTTGCGCAGCTCCATCTGCACGTGTTGACAATTGCACATCACAGCACCATGCCACACTACCCTTGTTTGCACCCACCGCCTTGCGCAGCTCCATGAGCACGTTTTTGAGGCGGGTCACGCCGCCCCGCGTCAGGCTCTCGTAGCTGTCGGTCAGGATGCGGCGGTACACCTGCGGTCGCGGGACAGGACCAAGCACGGCCAGAAAGGTGAGATGGCAGCGGCTGGGCATTGAGAAGGATGCGGCGGTACACCTGCGAGTGAAAATCATGCAAGGGCAGAGGATCAAGAGAGCTGCGGCTGGGCACCGAAGACGGATGCGGCGGTACACCTGCAGATACGGTGCAGGGCTATAATCTCTGATGGGCGGGCCGGCAGATGCAAGCAGCCCAGCATGCGACAGCAGCAGCAGAACATGATAATAGTAAGGCAAACGTGAAACACGAGCAGCAACTTGCAACATTGCAGGGTCCCAGCTGGTGCGCCCTCAGGGCTGCTGCAAAACGCGCTGCTTGCTCCACCGCCCACCTGCTTCTGCGACCCGCTCAGCTCCACAGCCACGATCTGCTCCCGCTTGGGCGGCAGCTCACGCAGCACGTCGCTCTACAGGTCATTGAAGAAAGGGATCAGTAACCGTTGGAACGAGTGCAGGTGGAGTGCTTCGTGCCTCCTTAGTCACCTCACCCCACTCATTCGAAGCAGCTCAAGCAGTCGGCGTCATGCCAAGCAGCAACCTGCTGTTGCACTTCTCAGGTCCAACCAACCACCCTCAGCCCAAACCGCCCAGGCACTTGCCTTCATGCGGCGCAGCAGGTGTGGGCGCAGCAGGCTGTGCAGGCGGGCCACCTGCTCCTCGTGGCCAATGTCGGCAAACTCGCGCTCAAAGGCCTCTGCGTGCGGGGGAGGGCAGTGACTGATTTGCTGAGTAAAGCTGCTTTGTGCAGCCAGCTTTTAAAATGCTCTGCCCGGCTGGGAAACAAGAACAAGTAACGGGAGCAACATGAACATCGAGCCACACAACAGCTGCAACTATGCCGTGCACTGGATAGAAAGGTGTTCCCATGGTGAAAATGAGCAGCTCCACTACTTTGACCCACCCAATGATGCGAAGCGCTCCGGCTCCAGGAAGTGCAGCAGCATGAACAGCTCGCTCAGGTCGTTCTAGAGCAGGGGGAGCAAATGTGAGGCAATCAAACCAGCTGCTCAAGCTGGCTGATGAACGTGCCAGAGCCGGGCAGGCTCTGGAGGGTGCAGTGAGGCCACACGAGCAAACTTGCCACCAGCTAGAGCGAGCCCAGGGGCACCCTCTGAGCAGGCAGAAACGCTGCACACAAACACCTGCCACATTCCCAGGCACCCACCCACTTGCCCCCACCCACCTGCAGCGGCGTGCCGGTGAGCAGCAGGCGGTGGCGCACGTGCAGGCCTCGCAGCGCTTGGAACAGCCGCGCCTACGGGGTGGGGGGTACAAGAGCAGATGCACGCTGGTTGCATGCACAGAGAGACGATGGGAGGTGCGACGCTCACATGACTGCAACCCATGCCAGCTGGAGATGCGCCAGAAGCACGAACACACGAAGGCGGGGCAAGGCATGCATAGCAGGCCCAGCAAGCCCAGCGGGAACAGCAGGCTTGCCTCGCTGTTCTTGAGCCGGTGCCCCTCGTCCACCACCAGCACCTCCCACTCCTGCAAGGAACGGGAGAAAGATTGACAGCACACGATTCAATAGGACATGGTGCAGGCGTAGGCATGCCAACTTCCGCGGTGCCAAAAGCAGTGGGAGGGTGTGCAGCCAGTCGCAGCAGAACCATCCCTCCCTCACCAGCTTGCGGAGGTCGTCTGCCTCGGCCACAGCAAACTCGTAGCTCGTCAGCAGCACGTGGAACAGCACCGCGCGCTGCAGCAGCTCGCGCCGCCGGCCTGCAGCAGCGGCGCAGCAAGTTCGAGGGCAAGTGACATCCAGTTGCATGGTGAGCCTTGCGGCAAGGCTCGCACAAATATGACATGAACTTTGGCATGCAATGGAGCGCCCAGGCCTCAAGTGTGGCTGTACCGCTGCACAAGCACACACCGCAGTTTGCCTTGCGAGAGAATCACCAGGGAGAATCACCAGCTGGCTCACCCGCCGCGCTGATGGTGCGGGCACCCATCCCCCGCCCAAACAGCTCGTGCTCCTTGATGGCGGCCCGAGACTCGGCGCTGCACAAAGGTGCAAAGCAAGGTGCAAAGCATCGGTGGGGATCGCGATGATGATGTCGAGGCGATCAACTTGCCAGGAGGGAGTGGAAAGCACCCACCACACTTCACGCTTGCTAGGCAGCACCGCTCAGCCTGAAAACCAGGGCACCCTCCAGGGGGTGTACTGTCCGATTGTCCTATGAGCTTCCTACCACTCACTTGCCAGTCAGCGCGACCACGTTGAGCTGTGGCGCAAACCGCGCCAGCTCCCGCAGCCAGTTGGGCAGCGTGCTCAGCGGGACCACGACCAGGTGGGGCCGAGTTGCGCCGCTGTGGCTCAGCGCCGCCAGGAGGGAAATGGCCTGCTTTGTGAAGAGAACAGGACCGCCGTAACTGTATATTGATGCAATGCATGCGGAGCAACCCTTCGGCCCATGCTCGCGGGGCACAGCTTGAGTGCATCCGGCATGCCGGCTGCACCATGCCTGCTGAATCCCCCGCTGCGCACCTGCACCGTCTTGCCCAGCCCCATTTCATCAGCCAGGATCAGGTTGCGCTGCGCCTGGTAGCCTTGGTACAGCCATTTCAAGCCCTCCAGCTGCAGGGTAGCAAGAGCATGAGGAGCGCAGTCAGTGCAGTCGCCTAATTGCTGCTGCGCACCAGCATACCCGCAACTCCTCCCTGCTGTGGCCAGCGGCTGCAGCAGCGAGCGTCAAGGGCAGCCAGAGAGATGCACTTGCTTCAACTCAGCAGCTAGCAGCTGGCCCCCTTACCTGGTAGGGGTGCAGCTGGCCCCGCAGAAAGTATGGGCTAGTCGGGAAGCGGCGCGGCTGCTGGCTGCCGCCCTCCTGGCCGGCATCCGCTGGCTGGCCCACATCCTGCACCCGCTGCTGCCGCTGCTCCTGCTCCTGCTCCTGCCGGTCAGGTTGCTGCTCATCAAATTGCTGCTGGTCGGGCTGCCCGCCCTCCCCCGCTTCTTCTGAACGCGCCAGCAGGCGCAGCTCTGCATCAAGATCCACCTCACCAATGGGCCGCCGCCGCCGAAACTGCTGGATCAGCGGCTGAGCCTCTGGAATGTCTGCCTCGTCCTCCCATGTGCACTCGCTGTATGGCAGCTCCCGCCACTTGCACAAAAGCTGGCTGCCCGCGGCGGCAGCAGCGGAGGCGCCGCCAGCAGCGGCAGCAGCAGCAGAGGAGCCGCCAGCGGGGCGTTCTGCTATCACTCGCTCCACTTCCAGCCAGCTGGGCTTCACTCCATCCACCAGCTCGTCGTCCTGCGGAGTTGGGAAGCAGCTGGTTGCGTCCAATCTGCCTCTCCTTCCTCCGGCAGCCGCCTTGCGGTGCGCAGTGCAAGCGCTGCCCACTTGCAAGCACTCACTTTTGCCACAAGGACTTCTCCCCCAGCCTCCCGCCGGCGTGCCCACCTGCTGTGCCTGCTGTGCTCGCTTGGCATTAAAGTGCTTGAGGCGGCGCTGCAGGCCTGGGTAGAGCGTCGCCGCCTCTTGCAGCTCAACTTCCTTCACCCATTCGCAGTGCAGGTGCGAGCGGCCGGCCCACTTGATTCGGTATTCGCGCGCCGCGCCGCCACCGCGCACCGCCAGGATGCCATCGATTGCGCGGCCCAGCAGGGCGCGGCGACTGCACTGCGGGCACGCCCAGCGGCGCTCGGTGGGGGAGCGATGGCGCTGCTGGGGCGTGAGGCAGGCGGTGTGGTACCTGGCAGGAAATGTGGGGCGGGAGGCAGGGATGGGGCGAGCACAGCAGGGGCGAGCAGGAGGAGGTGATAGGGCCGTAAAAGAGCCCAAGGGTAAATGCAGCAATGAAGACAGGGTCAGTCCAGCTAGCACCCGGGCCGCGGCACGTCAAAAGAAGGGAAGTCACACGGCAAGCGAGAACCCCCCACCGCTCCCGCTACTCACTGGTTTGGGCACCAGCCGCAGCGCACGGCGCTCTCCATGCCTTGCACATCGCCACAGGCCTGGCAAAACTCGTTCTGTGAGGTTAAAAGTGTGGGGAAAGCAGTGAGGTTGGGGTGCAGCACGGTGGAGCGGCGGTGCAGGCTGAGCGAGCGGCGGCGCCGGCGGCAGTGGCGGCGAGTGGCGCGACCGTGTGCTATCGACTCACCCACTGCCGCTCTTCATCGTCGGATGCGCTAGAGCTCCCGCTGCCGCTGCTGAGCGACGCTTCCCACTCGCCCTCGCCGCCCGAGCCCTCATCGCCCCGTGCCCCCCTCATACGCTATTCAAAATGTCATGCCCAGTTCGGTGCTCCTGCCTCAGGTAGCTGCGGCGAGCGGAGGCAAAAGTGGGGGGCCACTTGGCGCCGCCGCTGCTGCCCGCCTCAAGCCTGTGCAGCCACAAGTGATCAGAAAGCGACAGCAGCCGTTAAACGCCCCGCTAGGTCGCTGGGAGTCGCGCAGCCACTGCTGCCGCTGCGCTGCCGCCGCCGGCGCTACTCGCCCGCTAGGGCCCGTCTTTGCAGGACGTCCCCAGTCTCCCATGCCTGCCTTTGCCTACTGTGGCAGCTTTACATGCAGCAGCAGGCGGCGGTTGCGGTTCAGGGCTCGTGCATATCCCTCGCTCTCCTCCGCCTCCACGTCAAAGCCGCTCGACTTGTAGAGCGCTGCTGCCGCCGCGTTGCAGGCCTCCACGTGCACTGCAGCAGGGGCAGGCCGGTACAAGGCAGGCGGTGTGAGCGTGAGAGGTGTGGAAATGATTTAAATCAAAGCAGCAGCAGTCGCTGTCCGCCTGGCGCTTCCATGCCAACGGCATACAGGAGTAGCGAGAGAGGGAGGTCGCATTCGCACACAAGCACCTTACCAATCAGCACCACCACTGCCCAACCGCCTGCCACCAAACCAGGCCGCACCAGCCGAGCACCAACCCCTCACCCACCCACCGTACAAGTGCTGCACTCCCGCCTCCGCTGCATGCCGCATGGCCTCCTGAATGAGCCGGCGCGCCACGCCACGCCGCCGCGCGCCCTCCCACACCGCTACATTGCTCAGGTAGGCGCGCAGGCGGCGGCGGTTGCCCTCTGGCGGCAGCCGCCCCACCAGCTGCTCAGCGGGCAGCACCGCGCCTTGGTTGATGTCCAGGCAACCCACCACGAGGTGAGGGCTGCCGCCGGGCTGCAGGGAGATGGGCGGCCAGCGGCGGGCGGGGTGCTGGTCAGGCAGCGTTGAGCGCTGCTCCATGGCAGGGCTGCACCCGCAACATACGGCTGCTTCCAACTTCTACAGCGCCCGTCAGTCGAATCAGTGCTTGAGGGCTTGTCAAGCCCTGCTGCCCCGCCCCTCACACCTGTGTGAGAGTGCGCCCGCCACCCCTGCTCACCTCGGCTGGCAGCATGCAGGCGGGGTCTGCGCCGGGCGGGCAGCTGCTGGCCGGCTGCACTGCTATGAGCGGCGTGACGGTGCAGTCCTTGTACTCCACATCCGTGCCTGCTACTTTGGCCTCCAGAGTGTGCCAGGCTGAGACGGCCTTCATTCTCAGGAAGGACTGCAGGTGTAGGGAAGGACAGGGAGGCAGGAGATTTTGAGGTTGTGATACAAACGAAGCTGGTGTGCAGTGTGGCGTGCAGACCAGCAAATGGTGCAACGACTTCCTTCATTTATTGGCAGCAGGGATCACAGAAAGGAGAAGCCAGTTGCATGGTAGCCAACCGAGTCACAAACCAGCTCACCTGCCGCGCAAATTCGCTGCGGTCGGGTGGCACCACGGTGAAGGCCGCCGCTCGCAATCTGCCGCACGCTCGTAGTTCTGCTGCCGAGTTTGCCTTCTTGATGGCTAGCTGTGTCGGCGCTGCATCTCCTGCTGCTCGCACCACCAGCCGCTGCCGCCGCTGCCTGCTGCCGCCGCGGGTGGCCGCTGGCGGCGGCGGCGGCAGTGGCAGTGCTGCTGCTCGCATCAACGCATGTAGCTGCGGCATGTCGATTTTGGGAGCTGTGAGCGCGAGTAGGTAGGCCGCGGAGGGTCTTTGGAGGTGTGAAACGTGGGCACGAGTTTGGCAGCACAACCCTGGGCGGGCGGGCGGCACACAAGCGTGCAGATCAATGAGAGCGTGTCTGCTAGATTGCAGTGGCGGAAGCAGAGTGCCATGCAAGGGGCTCTGAACGTGCTGCATGATGGACCGCAGCAAGAGTCAAGGCCAAACGTGGCGCATTGGTGTTTGCCTTACAGTAATACAGTGCCTGTCTCAATCGCAAGGCTCACAGCCGGTCCAAAACAATGCCGCTCGCCGCGCCCACTCTGAGCGGCGCTTGCAGCCAGCCGCAGGCCAATCCTCGCACACGGACCCTTGCATCAGCATCTCTCCAACGCAGTAGGCGCTCCAGCCGCGTGGCCGCCAGTGCACAGCAGCAGCAACAGGTCCGCCGCCGCCGCTGCTGCCGCCTCTGCCGCCGCCGCTATCGTGCTCTCCTTGCCATCCGTAGCACAGCCTCCAGCAGCTCCTTGCTAAATACATCTGCCGCTAGACTTGCCACGTGTGCAGGACGAGGGCAGCCTGATCGCTCGCTTCCCGGATGCGTTCCGAGCGCTGCCGCTGGTGGCGGGGGCGGCAGGCATCGCGGGCGTGGTGGCCAACCGCGTGTCATCGGGGGTGCGTCCTGCCTCCTGGCTATTTTACATGATGTTACATCAAGCTGCAGCCTAGCAGCATTGCATGCCTCTGCTTCCACCTGCTTGCGGCCGCCCGCTGGGCATAACCGAGCTCAGTGCATCCGTACCCCAGCCCCTTGCCCTCACCCGGCATCCGCCGCTGGCCACCCCGCAGATCGCCCCGGTTGTCTCAGCGGGCTCCTCCCAATCCCGAGCAGACGTGCTGGTCATCGTCATGTCAGCGGTGCTAGTGCTGACGGGCCTGCAGTGGCTGTCGCTCAAGCCCAAGGAGCCGCCGCAGGTGGAACTGGAGGGGCAGGAGGTGTCGCACCGCGCCCCCGGCCTGCCAAAGGCATTAGCAGCGGAGCTGCAGTGGTGAGTGCTGAGGTTGCAGCGATGGGTGCAGCTGTGAGTGCAGGGAAGGCACAGGGTCGAGGGCGGTAGGGATGGTTATTGCAGGGTTGATGAAGGCAGCTGCATGTGATTTGGAAGGCGGTTTGTGCGCAGGGATGACTGCGGCATGTTGCTTCTGCTGCCGCTGCCACCCTGCTGTTGCTCTGCGTTGCGAGTAAAAGCAGCAGGACCTGCACCTGCTAAACTGCACATCCAGCACCCAGCAAGGTGCCACTGCCACCCCCGATGCGCCACAGGGTGTGGGACTCCCTGCGCAGCGCCACCCGC
>VFQQ010003136.1_pt1 | contig 16682 bp, 12 predicted proteins | sample 3512341 | NCBI WGS metagenome assembly VFQQ01 (sample SAMN10412373, study PRJNA504923) | tailings metagenome | isolation source: Relicate 2 Philex TSF1 revegetated site | place: Philippines: Tuba, Benguet | collected 2017-08-29 | reverse complement strand
TCCCGGTGAAATCGTTTTCCTTGCGCACGGTCCTGCTCGCTCTCGCCGTTACCGGTCCGCTGCCGGCCAGCCCGGGAGACGTCCGTGACCTCGGCGAATCCCTCGTCTACGTGCGGATGGAGCGCGTGACGGCAGACTCCGCCGCCCTGCCGGCGGCGCCGTCGCTCGTGCTCGACCTGCGCTACGCCGCCGGGGATGACGCGGCGGCCGCCGCGCTGCAGGCCGGGCTGCGCCGCCAACCCGCCGGGCAGCGCCTGCTGCTGGTGCTGGCCAATCCCGAGACCGCCGCCCCGCTGCGGCGCATCCTCGAGCCGGCCCAGCTGCCCGCCCGCGTGCTGGTGCTCGGCCGGGCCGGGGAGAACTTTGGGCCCGACATCCCGGTCGTCTTTGATGCCGGGGCCGAACGCACCGCGTGGGCCGCCGGCGGCACCGGGGACCTCGCGGCCCTGATCACGGATTACCCCGGCAAGGTCCGGCTCGATGAAGCCGCCATCGTGCGCCGGCATCAAAACGGCGGGCCGGAGGATGGCGAACCGCCCGCAGCCGCGGCGGCCGGCGCGCCGGTGGCGGACCGGGTGCTGCAACGGGCCGTGCAGCTGCATCGCGGGCTCAACGCCCTGCCCTCCGGCCGGAATTGAGCCGGACTCCGCCTTTGCAATTCAGCGCAATTCGTATCCCCTGAACCTGCCGCATGCCGCCTCCCGGACACATCCTGGTCGTCTGCACCGCCAACATCTGCCGCAGCCCGATGGCCGCGGGGCTGTTGCAACATGCGCTGGCCGCGCAACCGGAGCCGCTGCGCTCGCTGAAGGTCGTCTCCGCCGGCCTCGCCGCCCGCGCCGGCGAGCGGGTTTCCGAAAACTCGATCCTGGCGCTTAAAAAGACCGGCATCGACATCGCCGGCCACCGCAGCCAGCCCGTCACGCAGGGACTCCTCGACGGCGCGCTCGTGGTGCTGTGCATGACCGAATCGCACCGGCAGATGATCGAGCTGCAGGCCTCGCCCCCTCCGGCCCGCCTGCACCTTTTCCGCGAATTCCTGCCCGCCGCGGCCGGCCACGAGATCCCCGACCCCTTCGGCGGACCGCTCCGGCTCTACGAACAGAGCCGCGACGAGATGGTCGAGGCCGTGCCGGCCATCGTGGCCTTCCTTAAGACACTCGTTGAGGGCCCCAGGGCCTGATTTTCGATTTTCGATTCTGGATTTTCGATTCCCGGTCCGCTCTGCTTGGACCCGGCTCGAACGCCGAGTCCGGCGCCTCCGCCCTCCCAAATCGAAAATCCATCCATGTCCCTGAACGCCTCCCCTCTCGCCCAGCTTGATCCCGCCGTTCACGCCGCCATCACCGGCGAGCTGGCCCGCCAGCAGAGCCACATCGAGCTCATCGCCTCGGAGAACTTCACCTACCCGGCCGTGCTGGAGGCGCAGGGCAGCGTCCTGACCAACAAATACGCCGAGGGTTATCCCGCCAAGCGCTGGTATGGCGGCTGCGAGCAGGTGGACAAGATCGAGACCCTCGCCATCGAGCGCGCGAAGCAGCTTTTCGGGGCGGAGCACGCCAACGTGCAGCCGCACTCCGGCTCGCAGGCCAACACCGCCGTCTACGCCTCCGTGCTTCAGCCGGGCGACAAGCTCCTCGGCATGAACCTCAGCCACGGCGGGCACCTCACGCACGGCAACCCGGCCAACTTCTCCGGCAAGCTCTACCAATTCGTCCAATACGGCGTCCGCGAGGACACCGGCCTCATCGACTACGACGAGCTCGCGGCGGTGGCGCAGCGCGAAAAACCGAAGATGATCACCGTCGGCGCCAGCGCCTACTCGCGCGTCATCGACTTCGCCCGCATGGGCGAGATCGCCCGCTCGGTCGGCGCCCTGCTCTTCGCCGACATTGCCCACATCGCCGGCCTCGTGGCCTCGGGCCACCACCCCTCGCCGGTGCCGCACGCGGATTTCGTGACGACCACCACGCACAAGACCCTGCGCGGCCCGCGCGGCGGTCTCGTCCTCTGCAAGGCCGCGCACGCCAAGGCGCTCGACTCGGCCGTCTTCCCCGGCGCACAAGGCGGGCCGCTCATGCACGTCATCGCCGCCAAGGCCGTGTGCTTCGGCGAATGCCTCAAGCCGGAATTCAAGGCCTACAGCGCCCAGGTGATCGCCAACGCCCGCGCCCTCGCCGCCGCCATGATGCAGCGCGGCTACAAGGTCGTTTCCGGCGGCACCGACAACCATCTCATGCTGATCGACCTCCGGGCCAACCTGCCGGAGCTCACCGCCAAAAAAGCGCAGGAGACCCTCGATCTCGCCCACATCACCTGCAACAAGAACACCGTGCCCTTCGAGACCCGCTCGCCCTTCCAGGCCTCGGGCATCCGGCTCGGCACCCCGGCCATGACCACGCGCGGATTGAAAGAACCGGAAATGGCCGAAATCGCCGCCTGCATCGACACCGTGCTCAAGGCCATCGGCACCCCCGGCGAAGCCGCCGCCCTCACCGCCACCACGGCCCGCGTCACCGCGCTCACCGCCCGGTTCCCCCTGCCCTACCGGGCCTGAGCGCCCGGACCGTCCGGCTGGGGTGGTTACCCCTGATTCAGCCTTAACCATTGTGCAGGGGCGGGCCGGACCCATAGTGGCCGGCGCACCGCCATGAGCACCACCGCGCCACCCCGTCTGTTGCGCCGTCGCACCCTGATCGCGGGTGTCCTCCTGCTGGGCATGGCCATCTCGATCTTCGGCCACATCCGCGCACGGAATCTGGAAGAGGCGCGCATCATGGCGGAGTTCACCCGCCGGGCGGAGATCCGCAATTCCCTCACGGAATCGGTGGTCAACAACTACGAAGCCCGGCTCTTCGGCCTGCGCCACCTGTTCCTGGGTTCCGACGAAGTCACCCGCCGGGAGTTCGCCCGCGCAGCCCGGGAGATTCTGGCGCGCCATGCCGGCATCACGGCCCTGCAATGGGTGCCGGTCGTCCCGGCGGCGGAGCGCGCCGCGGTTGAAGCCCGGGCGGCCCGGGAACTCGGCCGGGCCTTCGAATTCACCGCCCGTGACGCCACCGGCCGGCTGGGGCGCGCCCCCGAAGCGGCCGAACACCTGCCGATCCTTTACACCGAGCCGCTGGCCGGCAACGAACCGGCGCTGGGCTTCGACCTCGCCTTCGGACCCACGGTCGAAACCCTGCGGCGCGCACGCACCACCGGCCGCATGGCGGTCAGCCAGTTGCTCCGGCTCGTGCAAGAGCCCACGGAAGCACGCAGCGGCGTCATCTTCATCTGGCCCGTCTATCATTTTGCCGACGATGAGGGCCGCACGATCCACGGCTTCATCCAGGGTGTCTTCCGGGTCCGGGAAATGCTGGAAGCTTCCTTTCGGCTGCAGCCAAGCGATGCCGTGGAGGCGCTGTATTTCGACCCGCACGAGACCGATCCGGTCCACCGGCCGATCTATTACCGGCTCGCCGCCTCGGCCAACACCGCGGCGCCGGCACCGACCGAGGCGGAGTTTCGCGCCGGGCCGCATCGCGAATACCGGCTGAAGGTGGGCGACCGGGAATGGGGCGTGCTTTACCGGCCCGCCGCGGCCTGGCTGCGGTTCCAACAGCCGACGTATCCGGTGTGGCGGCTGGCGGGCGGATTTGTCATGACCGCCCTGCTGGCCGCGCTCATCCACGCCCTGGGGCGCCGGAACGAGCACATCGAGCGGGTGGTCGAGGAGCGCACCGCCGAGCTGAGCGAAAGCCGGCGGCAGCTGGAGAGCATCCTGCAGGCGCTGCCGGGCATGGCCTACCGTTGCACCTACGGACCGGAGGGCATGCAGCCGTTCTATTTCAGCGCCGGCGCGCTGGCGCTGACCGGGTTTTCCGCGGAAGAACTCATTGCCGGGCGGCCGCACCTACGCGAGCTCATCCATCCCGCCGACCTGCCCGTCGTGCGGGAACGCACCCGCGAAGCGCTCGATGAAGGCCGGCCTTTCGAGCTGGAATACCGGCTGCGCCTGCCCGACGGCGTCGAGAAATGGGTGCTCTCCCGCGGGCACGGCGTGCAGGACGCCGGCGGCCGGCTGTTTTTCTTTGAGGGGCTGGTGATCGACATCACCGCCCGCAAACAGGCCGAAGCGGAGCGTCTTGCCCTGGAACGCCGCCTGCTGGAAAGCCAGAAGCTGGAGAGCCTGGGTCTGCTGGCCGGCGGCGTGGCCCATGATTTCAACAACCTGCTGACCAGCATCGTCGGCAACGCCGGCCTCGCCCGGCTCGACCTGGCCGAAGGCTCGGCCGCCGACACCTGCCTGAAACAGATCGAAACCGCCGCACAAAACGCCGCCGAACTCTGCCAGCAGATGCTCACCTTCGCCGGCAAAAGCCGGCTCAGCATGGAGCCGACCGACCTCAACCACCTCGTCGAAAACCTCATGCCGCTGGTGCAGCCTTCGCTCAACCGGCAGGTCCGCCTCCAGCAGCGCCTCGAACCCGGCCTGCCGCCCGTCCGCGCCGACGCCTCGCAACTGCGTCAGGTCATCATGAACCTGGTCATCAATGCCTCCGACGCCATCGGCGACCGGCCGGGCGAACTCACCGTGACCACCGGCCGCACCACGCTCAACCGCCGGCAACTGGCCGAAAGCATCATCGGTTCCGAAATGGCCGAGGGTCCGTGCGTGCTGCTGGAGGTGCGCGACACCGGGCAGGGCATGACCCGCGAAGTGCTCGCCCGTATTTTCGATCCGTTCTTCACCACCAAATTCGCCGGCCGCGGCCTCGGTCTTGCCGCCGTGCCCGGCATCGTGCGCAGCCATGGCGGAGCCCTGCAGGTCAGCAGCAAACCCGGCCAGGGCTCCGCCTTCCGGCTTTATCTGCCGCTGCTCGCGGACGACCGGGCCGCCGCCCCAAAACCCCGGGCATGAGCCGGCTGGACGATGTGCGCACCGGCGCCCTGGCCCTGCCCGGCGCCAAGGTTGTCCGGCAATGGGGCGACTGCCTCGTTTTCAAGGTCGCGGGCAAGGTCTTCCTCGTGGTGGCCGAGGAAGCCGGCATCCTGCTGAGCCTTTCGTTCAAGTGCACGCCGGACGAATTCGCGGAGCTGACCGAAATCGACGGCCTTCGGCAGGCCCCCTATTTCGCCCGGAGACATTGGGTGCAGGTGGAGGACCCGGTCGCGCTCACCGCGGCGGAGCTGGCGGCCCGGATCCGCCGCAGTCACGCCCTGGTGGTCGCCGGTCTGCCGCAAAAAACCCGCCGCATGTTGGGTTGAAGCCGTTTCTTGCGGAGGGCTTGGAACTTCCGCTTGCGGCCCGGCGTCGGCAGCGGAACACTTCGCCTCCTTTTCTCCGTGTCCACCGCGCCAGCATCCACGCCGCCATCCCGCCCGCTCTCCCTCGGCGTGATTTTTCTGACGCTCTACATCGACCTGATCGGTTTCTCGATCATCTTCCCGCTGGGTCCGGACCTGCTGGCGCACTACCTTGCGACCGACGGCCAGGCCGGGGTGCTCGGCTGGGTTTTGCAGCAAACCGACCGCCTCGCCGCGGCCCTCGGCCAGGAACAGGCCTTTGTGGCGGTGCTGTTCGGCGGCATCCTCAGCTCGGTCTTTTCCCTCCTGCAGTTTGTCTTCGCCCCCTTCTGGGGCGCGCTGTCGGACCGCCTGGGGCGCCGCCGCGTGCTGCGCTTCACCGTGGCCGGCACCGCACTGGGCTATCTGGTCTGGGTGTGCAGCGGCTCCTTCTGGATGTTTCTGCTCTCCCGCATCATCACCGGCGCCTTCAGCGGCAACCTGTCCGTCGCGACCGCCGCCGTCGCCGATGTGACCGACCGGCAGGAGCGTTCGCGTGCCATGGGACTCGTGGGCGCGGCCTTTGGCCTCGGGCTGGTCACCGGACCCATGCTCGGCGCCCTCACCGTGCACTGGAACGTGCTCGACCACGCGCCCGGGCTGGCGCGGTTCGGCCTCAATCCGTTTTCCGTCCCCGCGCTCATCTCGCTCGCGCTCTGTGCGGTCAACCTCGTGTGGATCTCGCTGCGGTTCACCGAAACGCTCAGCCCGGCCGCGCGGGCGGCCGCGCGCGACCCGCGCATCCGCAACCCCATCGCCGCGATCCTCGGGCTGCGCGATCCGCATGTGCGCCGGACCAACGTGGTCGCCTTCGTGTTCTCCACGGCGTTTGTCGCCATGGAAACCTCGCTCACCTTTCTCGCCGCGGAGCGTTTCGGCTACACCGCCCGGCAAAACGGCCTCCTGCTCGGCTTCCTCGGCGTGTGCGCCATCCTCACGCAGGGGTTTGTCGTGCGCCGGCTGCTGCTGCACCTGGACGAGGTCCGCGTGCTGGGCCTGGGACTTGCCGCCACCTGCGCCGGCCTGCTGGCCGTCGGTTTCGCGCCCGCGCCGGCCCTGCTTTTCGCCGGGCTGGCCGTGCTGGCGCTGGGCGCCGGCCTTGTGAATCCGGCCTCGACCGGGCTCATCTCGCTCTACAGCCCGGCGGAGGAGCAGGGGCGCGTGCTCGGCATCTTCCGCTCGCTCGGCGCGCTGTCGCGCGCAATCACGCCGCTGCTCGCCGGCGCGGTGTTCTGGATCTGGGGCGCCAAGTCGCTCTATGTCATCGGCGCCCTGCTGGCCGCGGCGGCCGGGTGGCTGAGCCTGCGGCTGCCGCATCCGTCCAAATGATCCTGCGCCTCCCCCTCGTCCTCGGTCTGCTGCTGCTCGTCGCCGGCTGCGTGACGCGGCCCGCCGAACCCACCCGGCCCGGCCACACCACGCTCGGTTCGCCGTTGATCATCGTGCCCGCGCTGAAGCTGGGCAACTACCTGCTCGTCGAGGCCCGGTGGGATCGCCGCGGCCCCTACCACTTCCTCGTGGACACGGGTTCCTCGACCACGTTGGTGACGCCCGAGCTGGCCGCGCGTTATCCGGGCCGCAACCTGCCGCCGGGCGGCATGCCGCAGGTGCGCGTGCGGTCGGCTACCGGCGAAACCGCGCTGCTGCCCGCCACCACGATCCGCCGCATCGAACTGGGCGAGGTCCGCTTCGAGGACGTGCCGGTGCTCGTGCACGACCTCCGCGAGCTGAGCGCGCATTTCGGGATGAAGATCGACGGCATCCTCGGCTTCCAGCTCTTCCGCGAGACGGTGATGACGCTCGACTACCCGCAGTCGCGCCTCCTGCTGCAACGCCCCCACCCCGCCCCCCTCCATCCGGGCGTCGCCCTGCCGCTGGATCCGGCGCGCCGCGCGCCGTTCGTCCGGCTCAAGCTGGGTGAACAGGAACTCGGCACCCTGATCGACTCGGGCAGCGACGCCACCCTCTCGCTCAACCTCGAGGGGCTGACCCCGGATTTCGCCGCCCCGCCCCGGCCGGGCGCCCTGGTGGGCACGCTCACCGGCGATCATCTCCAGCAACTGGGCCGTTGGCGCGCGCCGCTGAAGATCGGACCCTATGAAATCCCCAGCCCGGTGGTGGACGTGACCGAAACCTTCAGCTCGCTCGGCGGCGGGATTCTGCGGCACTTCACCGTCACCTTCGACCAGGAACGCGATCGCGTGATCTTCCACCGGGAGACCCACGATCCCGTCGCGCTGGAAATCCGGCGGAGCAGCGGCCTGAGTTTCACCCGGTTTCCCGCCTACTGGCGCGTGGCCGGCGTAGTGCCGGGCTCACCCGCCGCGGCCGCCGGCGTGCAGGCCGGCGACCTGGTGACGCGCATCAACGACGAACCCGTCGCCCGGTGGAATTTCAGCCGCTTCGAGCAGCTGGTCGCGGATGTGGACGAGATCCGTTTCCGGTTTCTCAACGGCACGCGCGAAACCGAACGCGTGCTGCCGGTCTTTGCGCCGGTGCCGTGAACGCCGGGCGCGGGCTCACTCCCGCCGGCGCAACAGGAACGCCGCGGCCCCGTCGTGGCCGGAGCTCCAGGGCAAGCCCTGCACCGATGTCTCCAGCTTGAACGGCGCCCCGGCGCGGCTGTCGAAAAACGTCCGGATCACCTTTTCGTTTTCCTCGGCATCGATGCTGCACGTGGAATACACCAGCCGGCCGCCGGGCGCCACCAGGCGCGCCGCGCAGTGCAGCATGGTCGCCTGCTGGCGCGCATGCTTCTGAAAATCCGCCTCCTGGAGCCGCCATTTGACGTCCACCCGGTGCCGCATGACACCGGTATTGGAACACGGCACATCCATCAGCACGGCGGCATAGGATTCGGGCAGCTGGTGCTCCCGCAGGAGCTTGGCGGCATCGCGGGTGAAATCGCCCAGCACCAACGCCACCTCCACACCCTCCACCCGCGCGAGGTTCGACTTCAAGCGCTCGAGGCGGGGCGAAGGTTTGTCCTCCGCCGGCGGCAGATCCATCGCCACGAGCCGGCCGGACCCGAGCAGATCGGCGATAAACAGGCTCTTGCCGCCCGGTGCCGCGCAAAGATCCAGCACGGTTTCACCGGGCTGCGGCGCGAGCAGCTCCACGGCCAGGCGGGTGCCGGGATCCTGCAGGTAAATACGGCCGGACCGGAGCAACGGCTCGACCTCGGCCCAGCGGCCGGACGGCACCTCGAAAAACCCCGGCCACGCGGATGGCTGCAAAAACTCCGGCGGCGCACCCGCCGCGGCATCCCGGTTGAAGGCCGGACGCCAGCGGGCATATACCGGCGCCGGCGTCTGGTTCCACTCGAGCAGGCGGCGGGTGGGCTCCGCTCCGTATTGCAGGAGCCAGCGGCGCACCAGCCATTCCGGATGGGAAAAATACTCGGCCAGCTCCCCGGCCGTCGCCAGCTTCGGGGGCGGGGCCACCGCCAGCAGCGGGGCGAGCTTGCGCACCACGGCGTTCACCAGGCGCGCCTCGGCCGGACTGGCGAGCACCTTGGCCTGCTCCACCGCATGATGCACAATCTTGGCCACCCCGCCTTCCTCCGCGGGACGGCCCGCGGCCTCGAGCAGTTCGTAGCCGGCCACATAGAGCACGGCCCGGGTGGAAAACCGCGGCGGATGCGCCACCAGCCGGCGCAGCGACGCTTCGAGCCGGCCAAAATGACGCACGGTGCCGAACACGAGGTGCTGCGCCCGGGCGCGCTCCACGCCCGACAGGCCCGCCAGCAGCGTTTCCGCAAGTTCGTCCACCCGCTCATGGCGGTCGAGCCAGCGGGCGATCAGGCGCGCCGCGGCCACCCAGGCGCCGGCGGGGGTTCGGGCAGGGGCGGTGCTCATGAAAGCACCCCGCTGACACACTGTTTGACAAGGTTCGTCATTATCCGCTCAACTCTCCCGTTCAGGCCCTCACTCACGCAACCATGAATTCCGAAGCTGTCTCCGCGCTCCTCGCCAAGAATCCGTCCCTCAAGACGGCCAAAGCCAAACTCGAGGCCATGGAACCGGGCGCCTACGTGGTGCACCGCAGCTGGGGATTCGGCCGGATAAAGAGTTACGACGAGGCCGCCCAGCGCCTCCACATCGATTTCAAGGGCAAAAAGGGCCACCCCATGGACCCCGTTTTCTGCGTGGGCACCATGGACATCCTGCCGGCCAACCATCTGCTCGTGCGCAAGGAGACCGAACCCAAGCAGATCGCCGAGCTCATCGCGGAAAACCCCGCGCAGCTCGTGGTCGAGGCCCTGCAATCCTACCCGAACAACGCCGCCACCGTGATCGAGATGGAGATCACCCTCGCGCAGGTCGTCGGCGAGGACAAATTCAAGAAATGGTGGGCCGCCGCCAAGAAGGCCGTCGCCAAGGATCCCCGCGTGGCCATCCCCGCCAAGAAGACGGAGTGTTACGTCCTGCGCGACACCCCCGTGTCCGCCGAGGATGAAATTCTCGAGCAGTTCAACGCCACCCGTTCGGCCCGGCGCCGCATCGCCCTCGCCGAGGAGCTGCTCGGCTCGGCCGGCAAAAAGGACATCAAGGGCGACCTCAGCGTCATTCTCAACGGCGTCGCCGAGGCCGTGAAAACCAGCAACCAGCTCGACGTGGCGGAGCGGCTCTACGGCGCCGCCGTCCGCGACGACCTGGCGAAGCTGCTCGGCGCCGACAGCAGCGGCTTCGAACCGCAGCAATCCGCCCTCATCGCCAACGTGCGCGACCTGCCCGACATCGCCGAGAAGATCCCCGTGCACTTCCAGGGACGTTTCCTCGAACTCGTGCAGGAAACCCACCCGATCGAGAGCCGCGACATCCTTTTCTCCCTGCTCAAGGTCTCCCAGGGCAAATTCACCACGGAATGCATCAACTTCCTGGTCGAGCACGGTCATGCCGACGAGCTCGCCGCCGCCCTCCGGCGCTGGCAGACGGAGCAAAACCTGCGCGCCCCGGTGCTGCTGTGGGTCGTCAAGAACCGCCACTCGAAGAAATTCGCCAAGCTGCTGCACGACCTCATCACCCCGCGTCTGCTCGGCTCCATTTTCTTCGCCATCGACTACGAGGCCCTGCAGGCCTCCAGCGCCCGCCGGATCCCGCTGGCCGACATCCTCAGCGAGGACACCGACCTCATCTCGGACCTCCTCTCGACCGCCGACCCGGAAACCGCCCGCGACCTGGCCAACACCCTCATGCTCAACCAGGGCTTCGAGGAGCTGACCAAAAAATCTCTCCTCGCGCGCTTCATCAAAATCTTCCCCAAGATCCAGTCGCTCGTCGCCGCCGATGCCGAGAGCAAGGAAGAGCAGCTGCTCGTGTCGCAGGCCTCGTTCGAGCGCAAGCGCGAGGAATACGAGACCATCGTCTCCAAGAAGATCCCCGAGAACTCCAAGGCCATCGCCGCCGCCCGCGAGCACGGCGACCTCAAGGAGAACTCCGAGTACAAGATGGCCAAGCAGGACCAGCAGGTGCTCATGGCCCAGAAGACCCTGCTCGAAAAGGACCTCGGCCGCGCCCGCGTCACCGATTTCAAGGAAGCCACCACCGACCAGGTCAGCGTCGGCACGGTCGTCGAGGTGCAGAACGTGTCGTCCGGCCAGACCGTCCGCTACACCCTGCTCGGCGCCTGGGACGGCAATCCCGACAAGAACATCCTCTCCTACAAGACGCCCTTCGGCGCCGCCCTCCTCGGCAAGAAAACCGGCGACACCGTCACCGTGAAAACCGGCGCCTCGGAGGATGACTACAAGATCATCAGCATCAGCCGATACGCGGATACGGTCTGATTCCGTCCCGCGCCCCGGCGACTTTTCCAACCCCGGCCTTCCCGGCCGGGGTTTTGTTTGGCCCGGCAAGACCGGCCGCGCGCGCCTTGCCAAGCGCCACACCGTGGCTCACGGTTGCGGACCGTGAACGCCTCCTGGGACAGTCTCAAGATCCTCTCCGACCCCACCCGCCTGCGGGTGCTCGCCCTGGTGTCCAAGGAAGAGCTGTCGGTTGCCGAGCTGCAGGAAATCCTCGGCATGGGCCAGTCACGCATCTCCTCGCAGCTCGCCCAGCTCCGCCAGGCCGGGCTCGTTTCCGACCGCCGCGAAGGCAAGAACGCCTTCTACTCCCTGCGGCCGGGCCTGTCGCCCCGCATCCTCAACCTGCTGAAGGCCGCCCTCGAGGCCATCGCCGAGCAACCGGCCCTCGGCGAGGACCGCGACAATCTCGACCGCATCCTGCAAAAGCGCCGGCGCACCCAGGAGCAGTATTTCAACCTCATCGCCGGCCGTCTCGGCCGCCACTATTGCCCCGGCCGCTCCTGGGAGGCCATCGGTCATCTCGCGCTGCGGCTCACGCCTGCGATCACCATTGCCGACCTCGGCGCCGGCGAAGGGCTGGTATCGCAGCTGCTCGCCCGCCGGGCGAAGCAGGTTTGGTGCATCGACAATTCCCCGCGCATGGTCGAGGTCGGCACCGAGCTTGCCAGGAAAAACGGCCTGGCGAACCTCGCCTACAAGCTGGGCGACATCGAACAGGTGCCGCTGCCCGACCGTTCCGTGGACCTCGCCATCCTCAGCCAGGCGCTGCACCACGCGCAGCATCCGCAGGCCGCGGTCAACGAGGCCTACCGCATCCTCCGGCCCGGCGGGCAGCTCCTCGTGCTGGACCTGAATGCACACACCTTTGAAAAAGCCCGCGAGCTCTACGCCGACATCTGGCTTGGGTTCAAGGAGAGCACCCTGCACGGCTTCCTGAAAAAGGCCGGCTTCAGCAAGGTCGAGATCGCCACCGTGGCCCGCGAAGCGCAGGAGCCGCACTTCGAAACCCTCCTCGCCAGCGGCACCAAGACCGGCCGTTGAATCCGCGGCAGGCGTGAGCCGGCGTGCATTTCGCCTTTTCCTCCATGGCCGGGCCGAGGCTTTGCCTCGCCTCTTCCGAAAACAAGGTCCTGCCCTCGACCGCCGCCTTGAACGGACGCGGGGCCTGCAAAGCACCGCCAACCGGCTCCGGCTCGGACAAATGGCGACAGACCGGCCGCGCTACACGAACCCGCTGGGCATTCCCCTGTTCACGGCGATGCAAAAGCTCGCGGCGATTCTACCATCCCCAATGGCTCCCCCAAAACTTGGAAAACGGGTCAAAACCTGTTCACAGGTGTCCAAGGAACGGATACAAGCCCGGTTTCACAACCCGTTGATTTTAGGCCAGAAAGACCCGAATTGGCCAAAGCTGTCCCCTGCTGGGACAATGTCGAAATGGTGCCCAAGGGGGGACTCGAACCCCCATGCTGTTAAGGCACAGGCTTCTGAGACCTGCGTGTCTACCAATTCCACCACCTGGGCGTGACGGGAGGGGCAAAACATACGCCCGGCCGCCCATGCGCAAGAAAATTGATTTCCCTCCATCCGCCGCCCGGCCAAACTGCCTTTCTCCATGAAAAAGGAAGCCATCCTCGCCAAGATCCGCGCCGAAAAAGTCGTCGCCCTCATCCGGGCCGACCAGCCCGACGGCTTGCTCGACTGCGCCAAGGCCCTCGCCGCCGGCGGGTTGACCAGCATCGAGCTTACGATGACGACCCCCGGCGCCATCCACATGCTGGAGAAGGCCTCCGCGGAGCTGCCCGACTTTCTCTTCGGCCTCGGCACCGTGCTCGACGCCGAGACCGCCCGCGCGGGCATCCTCGCCGGCGCAAAGTTCATCGTCACCCCCGCCCTGCGGCCGGACGTGATCACCCTGTGCAAGCGCTACAGTGTGCCCATCTTCAGCGGCGCCTTCACGCCAACGGAGATCGTCAACGCCTGGGAAGCCGGCGCCGATGCCGCCAAGGTCTTCCCTGCCGAGTTTTTCGGCCCGGCCTACATCAAGTCCGTGAAGGCCCCGCTGCCGCACATCGAGCTCCTGCCCACCGGCGGGGTCAACGAAAGCAACGTGGGCGAATTCCTGAAGGCCGGCGCCTTCGCCACCGCCGCCGGCAGCTCGCTGGTCGAGGCCAAGGCGCTCAAGGAAAAGAACTGGGCCGCCATCACCGCCAAGGCCAGGGCCTTCGTCGCCGCAGTCGCTGCAGCCAAGTGACCGGCCGCCCGCGCGGGCTCAGGACGGCTCCAGAAACTTCCGGATGTCGGGGATCTCCTTGACGCGGCGGCCGCCCGCGCGCCGCTCAAGGTAGGGATCTTCCTCGGGCACGATCTCGACATCCTCGTCCCCGTCTTCCGTCTCCTCGTCGTCCGCCCCGGTGGCGGTGCCGGCGATCACCCAGTTGGGCTCCTCGTCGAAGACATGGGACATCCGCCGCGCCTGCGGTTCGAGGATCATGGCCGGGTTCTTCACCCGGCCGGCTTTGACCGGCTCGATCAGAAACGGGAAAAACTGCTCGCGAAACCGGTTCTGGAAGGTTGAGAGCCATTTGTTCGCCACCCCCTCGCGCCGGTTGAGCAGCAGCACGTCGGCAAAATGGGCGCAGGCCTCATACCACACGAGCAGGCCGGGATGCTTTTCCGCCAGTTGGCAATGCACCACGCACAGGATGCGGGCCAGTTCGCCGCCGGATAGCGGCAACCAGGCCTTGGCCGCCTCGATGAAATCCACCGGATTGGCCCGTCCGTCGGCGATCAAAAACACATGCGTCGCATCCCCGAGCCCGGGCAGGTTCAGGCTGCGGTCCTCATTCCAAGACCAGCGGGCCGGCGCCGGCAACCCGGCATCCGCCGGATCGGGCGCCTCGTCGGCGGCCAGCAACACGAGCGCACGCTCGGTCGCGGCTTCCAGACCGTCGGCCACGAGATTGCCCACCACCTCCCGCCGGCCCGAACCGGCGGCCCCCAGCACGAGGTAAACGAGCGGTTTTTCCGCAGACATCAGAATTTGAAGGTTTGGTTCTGCGCGGCGTGCCGCATCCAGTGGTCCACCAGCACGAGCGCGGCCATGGCCTCCACAATCGGCACCGCGCGCGGCACCACGCAAGGATCATGCCGGCCGCGGGCAAGCAGTTCCGTATCCTGCCCGTGCACGTCCACGGTCTTTTGCGTCTGCAGGATCGTGGCCGTGGGTTTGAAGGCCACGCGGAAAACCAGGTCCTCCCCGTTGCTGATGCCGCCCTGCACGCCGCCGGAGCGGTTGGTGACGGTGCGCACGCGGCCCTCGCGCATCACGAAGGCATCGTTGTGTTCCGAGCCCTTGAGCAACGCGCCGGCAAAGCCGCTGCCGATTTCAAAACCCTTCGTCGCGGGCAGCGAAAGCATCGCCTTGGCCAGGTCGGCCTCCAGCCGGTCAAACACCGGTTCGCCCAGTCCGGCGGGCAGACCCTGCACGCGGCACTCGATGACGCCGCCAACCGAGTCGCCTGAGCTGCGCACGGCCTTGATGCGCTCGATCATCCGGGCCGCCGTGGCGGAATGCGGGCAGCGGACCGGCGTGGCCTCGATTTCGGCGAGCGTCGGCAGGGTTTCGCGCGGCGGCATCGTGATGTCATGCACCTGGGTGAGGTAGGCACGCAGTTCCACCCGGCCGGCCAGGGCGAGGATTTTTCTGGCGATGACCCCGGCCGCCACCCGGCCGATCGTCTCGCGGGCCGAGCTGCGGCCGCCTCCCCGCGGGTCGCGATGGCCGAATTTCGCCTGGTAGGTGTAGTCCGCATGCGACGGCCGGTATTTCTCCTGCATTTCCGTGTAAGCGGAAGGCCGGGCATCCGTGGTGCGCACCAGCAGGGAAATCGGCGTGCCGGTGGTCTTGCCTTCGTGCACGCCGGACAGAATCTCGACGGCATCCGCCTCCTTGCGCGGGGTCACGATGTCACTCTGTCCCGGCCGGCGCCGGTCCAGCTCCACCTGGATCTCTTCCGGAGTGAGGGACAGGTTCGGCGGGCAGCCGTCCACGACCACGCCCACGGCGGGCCCATGGCTTTCGCCCCAGGTCGAAATGGTGAAGAGTTTGCCGAAAGTATTGGGCATGCCAGCCGCGAAAATTGTCCCGCCGGCGCAACCCGGCAAGCGGCAAATCCCCACCAAGGTGGTGCCCCCGCCCCGACTTGAACGGGGATACGCGGTTTAGGAAACCGCTGCTCTATCCAGTTGAGCTACGGGGACCCAAGGACGAGCGCGGAGGTTGCAACAGTTGCAGGGCCTCTGCAAGTCGGACACGGCCAACTTACTGTTCGGGTGGCGGAGGCTCTTCCTCGACCGGGGGCGCGTTTTCCTCACCCGGCGGCACATTCCCGGGCGGTTCATCCCCGGTCGGCGGGGCCGGCTCCTCGGACGGGGGCTCGGACGCCGGGGCATTCTCCACCGGCGGCTGCGGCAGCGTTTCCATCCCCTCGAGCGCCATGTTTTCTTCATCAAGGAGCTCGTCGAACTCCTGGAGCGACACCGACGGTCCCTGGAGACTCGAAGGCGCGCCATATTCGGACGAAGTATAGATGCCGGCATCAAAGATGCGCCATTCGCTGCCACCCTGGGGATAGACCGGGTCGACCTCCGTCGCGATCGAGGAACGGCCGGTGCTGAAACCGAGGAGCAGCTGTCCGAAGGTCATGACCTCCGGCCGGATGGCGCCCGGAGTGAAGACGAATCCTGCAGGCAGGTTGGAGGGCGGGCTGATGATGACCGACTCGATCTGCCCGGGAGCCGCCGGATCATCCTCATCGTTTTCGTTGTTCAGGAGCCGCTCGGCACCCGGCTCCGCCGCACCCAAGGTGCCCCGGCTGATCTGACCCTTGAGCTCGTCATTGTGTGAAATCGCATCATCGCCCATGCCGCCTTCGATGAAGTCGTCGCCGTTGCCGCCGTAGAGATTGTCGTCCTGGCCGTTGCCATACAGGAGATCGTCGCCGACCATGCCATGGAGGGTGTCATCGCCCGCTTCGCCGTAAATGGTGTCGTTGCCGCCGATGTCGTCGGCGGACTCGGGCACCGTGTAATCGAGCAGATCAAAACCGCGCACGATGATGTCGGCGGTCCCATCAACCGCATAGCCGAAGCTGAGGAAGGCACCGGCATTCACCCCGTTGATGCCGACAAGGCGGATGATGTTGGCGTTGTCGCCGAGAATTACATCGGCATCACGCGACCGGCCGCCGGGTGACAAATCGCCTTCATCATCAACGGCCGCCGCCGTGCCGTTGCCGCCGAAAATCGTGTCGGCCCCATCCGGGCGCTGCATCCGGTCGGTCAGGCCGAAGAGCGAGGAGCTGCCGCCCGCGATGTCATCCTGGCCCAGGCCGCCGAAAATGAGGTCGTTGCCGCCGCCACCCTCGATGTAGTCGTCGCCATCGGAGTCCGCGCCCACCCAGAACTCGGTGGCGAAGAGGGCGGCGGCCGCCGCCCGCACGGCGGCGCGGTCGATGGTGCCGTCGGCCGCAATGGCCACCGG
>VFQQ010003135.1_pt1 | contig 16689 bp, 13 predicted proteins | sample 3512341 | NCBI WGS metagenome assembly VFQQ01 (sample SAMN10412373, study PRJNA504923) | tailings metagenome | isolation source: Relicate 2 Philex TSF1 revegetated site | place: Philippines: Tuba, Benguet | collected 2017-08-29 | reverse complement strand
TTATGGGGGATTCCAAGCTACCTCCGGAGTTTCCGGGCGGCGGAGTATTGGCTGAAGGCGACTTGGAGCGCCTGGAAGAGGGTGGTCTCGAGGTATTCGAGATTGCTGGAACCATCAAATGGTTCGACGTTGCAAAGGGATACGGCTTCATCGTTCCCGACAACGGTCTGACCGACGTGCTCCTTCACGTCACCTGCCTGCGCGCAGGCGGCTATCAGACGGCCTACGAAGGGGCGCGTATCCATTGCCAGGTTCTGCGCCGCCCGAAGGGCATGCAGGCCTTCCGCATTCTCTCCATGGACGAATCGACGGCCATCCATCCGTCGCTGCTGCCGCAGAGAACCCACGTTCACGTACAACCAGAGAGCGACTGGGAGCGCGTGACGGTGAAGTGGTTTAACCGCGTCCGCGGTTTCGGCTTCCTCTCCAAGGGCGAGGGTACGCCGGACATTTTCGTCCACATGGAGACGCTGCGCCGGTTCGGCTTCACCGAGCTCCGTCCCGGCCAGACCGTACAGGTCCGCTGGGGCATGGGCTCCAAGGGCTGCATGGCTGCAGAGCTGAAGCCTGACGGCTCGACCGCAGGTATCACATCGCCCCACTGAGATGGGGTCGTCCTAGGCGCTCGGGGGAGCTGCCGAACCGGCGGGCCGGTGGTAGTCTACCGGCTCAAAGTCGAAGCGCGAGCGGTCGAAAGGCCGGCGCGCTTCGTCCGTGTCGGAGACCGAGGCACCAATGAAACTTGTGCGCTATGAAAGTGGGGCTGCCGCGTTGGCGGCCCTTCTCGTTCTTGCCACGGCGAGTGGGACGGCCGTACCGTGGCTGGGGCAGCGGGCCCGGGCGGCTCAACCCGCAACCGCACCTGCTGCGCAGGAGGAACGGTTGGAGCTCGTGACCGCCAGCGGCGTCCACGCCCTCGACGTGGAAATTGCTTCGACACCCGAGAAGCAGGCGCTCGGCCTCATGTACCGCACGAGCCTGCCCGACACGAAGGGCATGCTGTTTCCGCATAAGAAGCCGGCGGAGCTCTCCATGTGGATGCGAAATACCTACATCCCGCTCGACATGGTGTTCATCAAGGCAGACGGCACCGTCCATCGCATCGAGGCCAAGGCAGAACCGTTTTCCGAACGCATCATCTCATCGGACGGCCCGGTCGCTGCCGTGCTCGAAATCGCGGGCGGCGCGGCCGAGCGGATGGGCCTGAAGCCCGGAGACAAGGTCCGCCATTCTCATTTCGGCTCTGCCCCTGCGAACTAGTGCGTGAACGCTGCCGGCCGTAAGCTCACAATCCTCTGAACGGGAGGAACCCGCCGGGAAGGGGGCCGTTTTCCTATTACCGTGGCATCTAGCCCGGAGATAAGGAGAACAAGCTCATGAGAAATCTCTTGGTGGGTGTTGCACTCGTAGCTCTTCTGGGTGCATCGCCCGCGCTGGCGAAAGACAAGCAGTCGCTGAAGAGCGAAAGCTCGGGACAGTCGAGCGCAATGACTGACGAAAATGCAAACAGGCTCCAGAACGAAGACGGGACGTTCCAGGGCAAGCCTGTCGTGAAAGGTCCGGCCAATTGGCATAGCGCAAATGCTGGATCGAGCGGATCGTCGGCGAGCACCGGTGGATCGACCGGCGAGGCCGGATCGAGCACCCGTTAGCTATACGCAACTTCGGCACTTTAACTGATATCGGCCCCGTAACCCCATTACGGGCAAGGGCTGCGCACGGCTTCTGCCGGGCGCAGCTTTTTGTTGCGCCCCGGCGTGACACTCAATCGTTGACCTGATCCATGAAAACCCCATAAAGACGTGGCCTCTGGAACGCGTCGGGGCATAGCTCAGCCTGGTAGAGCGCTTGCTTTGGGAGCAAGAAGTCGCGAGTTCGAATCCCGCTGCCCCGACCAATATTTTTTCACAAGTTGTCTGCCAACTGCTGTCCCACTCGACTGAGTCCGGCTGACGCCGGGCTATGGGGATGGGCGGCGGCGCGCCGGGCGGATAGGTCACGCCAATCCAAAAAGCTGACGCGACTGTGCGAGGCAAGCCGTACAGCCGGCGCCACACAAGCAATTAGTTGTCGGTTTCCATCCAATAAGAACTGAGCTGATCAGCAGATCCTCTTCGTTGCGCCTCCGCGTAACGCGCTTAGTTATTCCACCCAACATTTGGCGAACCCGTTCGTTCGGGTTCGATGCCTTGATTGGGGGAATGCGTTGTCTGCGGACCTTGAGCGGAGGATTTTCGGCGCAATAGACGAAGCGACCTGGGTCGCACTCGCGTCCGAGCTCGTCCGCGCGGGGCAGCCCGACGCCGAGAACCCGCTCGATCCGGACCAGCCCGCCGGACGCGAGGAAGACATCGCCAATCTGGTCGCCGAAAAGCTCGAGGCGATCGGCCTCAAGGTCGAGAAACATGCGCTCGAGCCTGGGCGGCCCAACATCATCGGAACACTGTCCGGGCGTTCGCCTGATGGCCCTACGCTGATCCTCAACGATCACCTCGATACCTACCCGGCGGGAGATCCGGCCAAGTGGACGGCCACCGGCGGAAACCCCTATGAGCCGACGCGCATCGGCGATCGTCTGTACGGACGCGGCACGTCGGATACGCGCGCCAACCTCGCCTGCACGCTGCTTGCCGTCGACGCGATCCAGAAAGCGGGCATCGCACTCAATGGCACGATCAAGTGCGTCTACACGGTCGACGAGGAGAAGAACGGCCCCAAAGGGGCGCTCTATCTGCTCAACGAGCTGGGGCTTCGGGCGGACTATGAAATCACCTGCGAGCCGACGGCGTGGACCGGCAATGACGGGAGTTGGGGAATTGGTGTTGGCGTCGCGAACGCGGGCCATTGCCTTCTCACGCTGAAGACCCAGGGTATCAAATCGCACCTCTGGCGGCCCGACACGGGCGTCAACGCGGTGCTCGGCATAGCCAAGCTCCTCGCTCGTCTCTCGACCCTCGAATTCACGCACGACGCGCCTGAGCTTTACGGCGGCACACGCCCCACCATCGCCATCCTGCGCGTCTCCGGCGGAAAGCCGCGCGAGCTGCAGTTCACGCCCGACGAGAGCGTCGCAGTGCTGGGAGTCGTCGGCATCGTGCCCGGCATGACGCTCGACTCTATCCTCGCAGACATCCGCGCCGTTCTCGCTTCAGCGACCGCTGAGGAACCAGGCCTCATCGCAACCGTCGATCAGTATCCGGGCTCGCTCTTCGTCAACGCTACGCGCGAGCTCGGCCGCGATGCCGAGCCCGCCGCCGCGCTGAGGCGGGCGTACGCCCGCGTGGTCGGTGGCGAGCCCCGCATCTATCGCAAGAACGCGTACAACGACACCATCCGCTTCGCAGAAGCAGGAATCCCCTCGATCACGTTCGGTCCCGGCGAGGACGGCTGGCCGCCGGACAACGAGTACATCAGCATCACCAAATCCATTGCCGCCACCAAAGTGCTCGCCTTGACGATCGTCGAGCTGCTCGGGCTGGCGGAGCAGGAGAAGTCGAAAGCGACGGAGGCACATGCCGATGCTTCCGCCGGATAGGCAGATCCTGGAGAGACGGAGATCCCCAGCAACGCATCTCGCCGGGAACCGCGCACTCGGGCTCGCGTCGGTGTCGCTGCTCCTCATCGCGTGGTGGGTGCTGTCCACCAACAATCTGGTGAACCAGCTGTTCCTGCCCGAACCCGCCAAGGTGTGGGACGCCTTCGTGACGACCGCGACCACGGGCTATCAAGGCGCGACGCTGACCGAGCACATTTACGAGAGCCTGAAGCGCATTCTGTCCGGCTTCTCGCTCGCCTGCGCGGTCGGAATTCCGCTCGGCCTTGTCATGGGCGTCAACCGTCACGTACGCGCGTTCTTCGATCCCCTGATCGAGATATTCCGGCCGCTGCCGCCGCTCGGCATCTACACGCTGCTCGTCATGTGGCTCGGCATCGGCGAGACGTCGAAGGTCGCCCTTCTGTTTCTCGCGGGTCTACCGGCGCTCACCATCTCCGCCATGGAAGCCGTGAAGGGTGTCGATCCCGCGTTCTTGCGTGCGGCGCGTTCGTTGGGCGCAACGCGCTGGCAGCTCCTGCGTCACGTCTACATTCCGGGCTGCCTGCCGGAGATCCTGACCGGCATGCGTATCGCACTCGGCTTCACCTACACCGTGTTGGTGGCCGCCGAGATCGTGGCCGCGCCCGCCGGTCTCGGCTGGCTCGTGTGGGACGCCAGCAAATTTCTGATGAGCGACGTGGTGATCATGGGCCTGCTCGTGCTCGCCATCACCGGCTTCGCTCTCGACCGCATCCTGCGAACGCTCGAAGGCGCTCTGACGCCCTGGCGCCGCACTTGATCATCAACATGGAGTGCACGATGAAATTGACGAGACACCTGACCTCTGTGGCCACGGGCATGCTGGCAACAGCCCTGCTCGGCGCAACGGCAATGGCAGAGGAGAAGCCCGCCGAGGTGCGGATCGGCTACCTGAACCTGGTCAACGCCCAGCTCGTGACCAAGCACCTCGGTCTGCACGAGAAGGAGCTTGGCGTTCCGATCAAGTGGCTGAAATTCGGCAGCGGTGGCGACGTCAACAAGGCGATTGCCGGCGAGCAGATCGACTTCGGCGGCGTCGGAAATCCGCCGGCCACCATCGGCGTGACCCGCGGATTGCCCTACGAGGGCATCCTCGCCCTCAATCTTCTCGGCGATGTCGAGGCGCTGTCGGTCAGAACCGCGAAGGACATCAACTCGGTCAAGGATCTCGCCGGCAAGACGGTGGCGGCTCCGTTCGGCTCCACGACGCACTATCTTCTGCTCACCACGCTGAAGCAGAACGGCGTCAAGCCGGGCGACGTAAAGCTGCTCGACCTCAATCCGGCGGATGCGGCGGCGGCTTGGCTGCGCGGCGATATCGATGCTGCGTGGATCTGGGAGCCCAACCTCGACAAGACGGTCAAGAACGGTGGCAAGATCCTCATCGGCAGCGGCACGCTGGCCAAGAACGGCTATCCCACCTGGGATATCTCCGTCGTCGTGAACGGCTTCGCGAAAAAGTATCCCGATCTCGTCGCGAAGTTCGTGAAGTCCGAGTGCGCCGGCATCGACTACTGGCTGAAGAACCCGGAAGAGACCGCGAAGATCGTCGCCGAGGAGCTGTCGCTGCCGCTCGAGGACGCCAAGCGCATGATCGCCGGCACGGCCGTCGTGCCCTGCAGCGAGCAGATCACGGCCGAGTATCTCGGCACGAGCAAAGTCAAAGGCAAGTTCGTCGACACGCTGGTCTCCACGTCGAAGTTCCTCGTCGAGGAGAAGCGGCTGCCGGAGGAGAAGCCGCGCGCAGCCTTCGAGGCCTTCATCAACCCGAGCTACCTGGAAGCCGCCGCGGCACTGCGGTGACGCGCGCCGCCTGGACCGGAAACGCCACACTTCAGGAAAACGCAGCGTGTCGGATCGAAGCCACTTGAGCACAATACGAGCCCGTGGGCAGCAACAGCTGTCCACGGGCTTCGATTTCGCCTCCCTGCGCCGCGCAACCGAGAGCGGCCTTGCAAGGCCAGCCGATATCGTGCGCGAGGCGTATCGGCGCATCCGCGAGGATGACCGGCCGGGCGTCTGGATCACCTTGCGCGAGGAAGCGGAAGCGATCGCGCTGGCGGAGCGTCTTCCGCCGCGTCCGTCACCGGTCAAGCCGCTCGCGGGTTTCCCGTTCGCGGTGAAGGACAACATCGACGTGGCTGGCTTGCCCACCACGGCGGCTTGCCCCGCCTTCTCCTATGTGCCGGAACGCTCGGCAACCGTCGTCGCCCGGCTTGAAGCGGCAGGCGCCATCTGCATCGGCAAGACGAACCTCGATCAGTTCGCGACCGGCTTGAGCGGAACGCGCTCGCCGTACGGGGCATGTGGTGCCGCGCACGATCCCTCCTACGTGGCGGGCGGATCGAGCTCCGGATCGGCTGTCGCCACCGCTCTGCACCAGGTTGCCTTCGCACTTGGAACCGACACCGGTGGCTCAGGCCGCATTCCGGCAGGTCTCAACAATGTCGTCGGCCTGAAGCCAACTGTCGGCGTCCTCAGCACGCAAGGGCTGGTGCCCAATTGCCGGACACTGGATTGCGTCTCGGTTTTCGCGCTGAGCGTCGCGGATGCACTCCAGGTCGCCGGTCTCGCGCGATCCGGCGAGGATTCCGATCCGTCCCTGCGCGACGATTGGGACCGCGCGACGTTCGATCTCGAGTCTCCCGCCAAGCCCATCACCATCGCCGTTCCCCGCGAGGAGGATCTCGAATTCTTCGGCAACGACGAAGGGCGCACGCTCTTCGAGAATGCGCTCGCCGGGCTCGAGGGACTGGGGGCCCGTCTGCAACCCATCGACTTTGATCCCTTCGTCGAGATCGGGCGGTTGATGTTCGAGGGGCCGTGGATCGCGGAGCGAGCAGCGGCTTTCGGCGCCTTTGTCGAGAGCAACGCCGCCGACGTGCTGCCCCTCACAAGAAAGCTCATCGAGCGCGCCCGGTCGTGGTCCGCGGCCGACACGTTTGCCGCGATCTATCGCCAGCGCAGCATCCGAGCCGAGGTACGCAGCATCTTCAAATCTGTTGATGCGCTCGTCGTCCCGACCGTCGCACCTCTCTACACCATCGACGAGATGCTCGCCGAGCCTGTAGCGCGGAACGATCACCACGGCCGCTACTCCTACTTCGCGAACATCCTCGATCTTTGCGCGGTCTCGGTGCCGTCCGGGTTCTATGAGCGTGGGATGCCGTTCGGCGTCACCTTCCTGGCTCCCGCCTTCCACGACGGACGCGTTGCCGGGCTTGCAGCGGCTTTTCACGCTGCGCGCAATCTGCCGCTAGGCCGGGCGCCCACTCCGCCCTGATCAAATCCCTTTACGCCATCCTTTGTCTGTTCCTTCGGAGAAACTCCATGCGCTCTGCATTCCTCACGACCCTGTCGGCGCTCGCCGCTCTGGGCATCGGTGTCACGGCCGGTCAAGCAGCCGATACGGTCCGCCTTGCGCAAAATCTGGCGCCGATCTCGGGCATCGTCATTGTTGCCAAGCAGAAGGGCTTCTTTGAGAAGTACGATCTCAACGTCGAGGTCTCGAACTTCACGAGCGGCAAGAAGGCGCTCGATGCCGTGCTCGGCGGCGGCGCGGATATCGCCACGACGGCCGAGGCGCCGACCACCGCAGCAGCGCTCTCCAATCAGCCCATCGCGTTCCTGGCGCGCATCGAGTACTCGGACCTGAAAACGCTGACGCGCAAGGCGGCCGGCATCAACACGCTGGCCGATCTCAAGGGCAAGAAGATCGGCTTCACCGCCGGTACGGGCGGCGAGGTCTACACCGCAAACCTGCTCAAGAAGGCGGGTCTGAAGACGACTGATGTGGAGCTCACGAACATCCCGCCGCATGGTCTTGCCGCTGCGCTCGCCGCCGGCAGCATCGATGCCTACAACACCTGGGAACCGAATATTTTTAACGGCAAGAAAGCGTTGGGCGACGCGGCCCAGGAGTTGAACACCAAGGGCATCTACGCCGAGACCTTCAATCTCGTGGTGCTCCAGGACTACCTCGCGAAGAACAAGCCTGTCGTCGAACGTTTCCTCAAGGCCGCCATCGACGCCGAGGCCTGGATCAAAGCGAACCGCGAGGAAGCGATCGCCGTGGTCGCCCAGACCGTTGGACTTCCCAAGGAAGAGCTGGCGCCGATCTGGGACGACTACGTCTACAATGTCGTCCTCGATAACAAGCAGCTCGATGTCTTGAAGACGCACACGGCCTGGCGCCTGGAGACCGGCAACCACCCGGCAGGCGCCACGACGCCGGATTTCTCGAAGGTCATTTTTCCGGAACCGCTTCGCACCGTGGCGCCGGACCGCGTGACATTGTCGGTGAATTGAGCACCCGGGCATCTCGGTAACAGAATGGGCAAGGCTTCGGCATCTCCTGATGCGGGGACGACAGGAGAGCGGATCGTTCTCCTGGCGTCTCTGCCGCTTTTCTTCGGTCTGTGGGAAGCGGTCGCGAGGGCAGGCGTGGTCAATGCCGCGCTCTTTCCTCCGCCAAGCGCGATCGCGGTCGCAGTGTGGGACTGGCTGACAACCGGCCAGCTCGCACTCGATGTCGCCATGAGCCTATCGCGCGTCGTCGTCGGCTTCGTCGCTGGAACGACTTCCGGGGTCGTGATCGGTCTTCTCACCGCACGTTTCGCCCTGGTTTCGAACCTCTTGACGCCGATCTTCCAGATCTTGCGACCGATCCCGCCCATCGCCTTCGTACCGATGGTCATCCTCTGGTTCGGACTCTCCGAGTGGGGAAAATACTTCCTCGTATTCTGGGGCGTGTTCTTCACGGTCTGGCTGGCCACGCATCTCGGCGTGCAACGGGTGGATCCAGGCCTTATCCGCGCTGCGCGCATGCTCGGCGTTCCGGAAACGCGCCTCTTCCGGCACGTTCTGCTCCCGGCGGCGCGCCCCTTCATCTTCGTCGGCATCAGAACCGCAGTGAGCATCGCCTTCTACACGCTCGTCGCGGCTGAGGTCGCCGGCACGTTCGCGGGCGTCGCCTACCGCATCGACGTCGCCTACCAGAACCTGCAGATCGGGCAGGTCATGGGAAGCCTGCTCGTTCTGGGGTTCATCTCGGCGCTCGCCGATCGCGCCTTTAATGCACTCTCGCGCACACTCGTATGGTGGTCCTGACGCAATGACGATTCATCTCACGCAACGCGCCAACGTCAGCCATACCGGACCGGGGAGCATTCGTATCGACGAACTCCATGTTGCCTTCGGCGATTTCGTGGCCCTCGAACGCCTGAGCCTCGACATCCCGTCGGGAACGTTCCTGTGCCTGCTCGGCCCTTCGGGCTGCGGAAAGTCGACAGTGCTCAACTGCGTCGCCGGGTTCGAGTTTCCGAGCGCCGGCAGCATTCTCGTCGACGGCAAACCTGTCGCCGGGCCCGGCCCAGACCGGGGTGTCGTCTTCCAGCAGCCGACGCTCTTCCCGTGGAAGACCGTTCGCGAGAACATCGCCATCGGCCTCACAATGCGCGGCGTTGCGCGCTCGGAGATCGACCGGAGGGTGGACGAGCTCTTGAAGGTGGTCGGCCTGTCGGCCTTCGGTGACCGCTATCCGCAAGCGCTCTCGGGGGGCATGCAGCAGCGGACGGCAATCGCGCGCGTGCTCGCCATCGAGCCGGCCGTGCTGCTCATGGACGAGCCGTTCGCCGCGCTCGATGCCCAGACGCGTGCCATGATGCATGCCCACCTCCTCGAAGTGTGGGCACGCATCGGAAAGACCGTGTTGTTTATTACCCATGATCTCGACGAGGCCTTGCTGCTCGGGGACCGCATCGCCGTCATGAGCGCGTCCCCCGGCAGGATCATCGCTGACTTCCCGATCCCTCTGCCGCGCCCGCGCACCATCGAAAGCACGCTGTCACCCACCTTCATCGACCTGAAGCGGCGTTGCTTGAAGCTGATCGAGGAGCAGGCCTTGAAGGCCTTCGAAGCGAGCGCCCCCACGTCACGGACCGGCGAGTAGTTCCGGCAATCATGCAGCGCAGTCCAGACGGAGACCACACAGCGCTCTCGGCAGCGGAACTGATCGACGCCTACCGCAGCAAAGCCCTGTCGCCTGTTGAAGTGGCGTCCGCCGTCCTCGACCGCATTCAGCGCTTGAACCAGCGCGTCAATGCCTTCGCGTGGCTGGACGCGGACGCGGCGCTCCGATCGGCGAAGGACTCGGAGCGGCGATGGCAGCGCAGCGAGCCGCTGGGCGTAGTCGATGGCGTTCCGGTCACGCTCAAGGATCTCATTCTTGCGAAAGGCTGGCCCACACGGCGCGGCAGCAAAGCCTTCGATCCCGCTCAGGCCTGGGACGAGGACGCACCGGCGGCTGCACGGCTGCGTGAGCAAGGCGCGGTACTCCTCGGAAAGACGACGACATCCGAGTTCGGCTGGAAAAGCCTAGCGGACTCACCGCTGACCGGGACGACACGCAACCCATGGAGCCTTGCGCACACGCCGGGCGGCAGCAGCGGCGGAGCGGCCGTCGCAGCGGCACTGGGGTTCGGCACGCTTCATGTCGCCACCGACGGCGGTGGATCGACCCGCCTGCCCGCCGCCTATAGCGGCGTGTTCGGCTTCAAACCCACGTTCGGCCGCGTCCCGGTTTATCCACCCTCGCAGAACGGCACACTCTTCCATGTCGCGCCCATGACGCGCTCGGTCCTGGATGCCGCACGGTTGCTCGACGTCATCACGCTGCCGGACAGCCGCGACTGGCATGCTCTGCCACATCACGCAACGAGCTGGACCGCGGGACTCGATGGTGGTGTTCGTGGCTTACGCATCGCCTTCAGCCCGACGCTCGGATACGCTGAAGTCGATCCGGAGGTTGCAACCATGGTCGATGCGGCGGCCAAGGTCTTTATCGATCTTGACGCATCCGTCGATGTGACCGATCCCGGCATTGAAGACCCGATCGAAATCTTCCACACGCTCTGGTCCGCAGGTGCTGCCAAGCTCTTTGCAGGTTTGTCTCCCGAGCAACGCGCGCTGACCGAGCCGGATTTACAGGCTCTCGCCGAGCAAGGACGTACGGTTGACGTTGTGACCTATCTGCGCACCTTGGATCGCCGTGAGGCGTTTGGCCGTCACTTCAACGCGTTTCATCAGAAATGGGACTTGCTGCTGACCCCGACGACGGCCAACGCAGCATCGGCAATTGACGCGCCGCCCGACAATCTCGTCGCGCGCCCCATCACCTCGCCCTTCACCTACCCATTCAATCTCACGCAGCAGCCGGCGGCTTCTATCCCTGTCGGTCTGACGTCTCGCGGCTTGCCGGTAGGTTTGCAAATCGTGGGTGCAAAGTATGCGGATGCCGCAGTCCTGCGCGCCGCCCGTGCATTCGAGATGGCGCGGCCGTTTCCCGGACCCACACTCACTTTGCCCTAGGGGTAACAAGCCCGGCGGCGGGAGGAGCGCCCTTTCAGTTCACCTCGATGGGGCCGAGATCGACTTCGCTCGAACGCGGTGATCCGTTGCGGTCGGTTGGCGCATCGGGCGTGAGCGCTCCAGTGCCGACGAAGGGCGCTTCCTCGGTTGGCTTGAAGTCGTTCGGATTGTGATTGAGGGCAGCAGGGAACTTCGCGAACCAGCTTGGTGAGAAGTCTTCGCGGAACGACTCCACGTCGTTCGCGGATCGCCCTTCGATCGTTCCGCCGGCGTAGAAGTTGGATCGATAGACGTTGTCCTCGGCCGTGCCGTCGACTTCCAGTAGCGTCGCGGTCGGGTTCTCTGTCACCTCGTCGCCGTCGACTTGGATGCCCAGGAGCACGTTGTTCGCGAATTCATTGCGGGTTGAATTCGTATTGAACTGCACGGCGGGCCGCTCGGTCGTGATGAACAGGTTGTGGACGATCTTGTTATCGCTCGTGCCGAGCTTCGGATTGTCCGTCTCCTGCCAGAAGCTCACGTTATGCCGCGCCTGAGGGCCGAAGATGTTGTTACGGATGATGCTTCGGCGCACGCTCGTAAAATTGGCGCCGTTCGCGAGGCCGTGGTGGAAATAGTTGCTGTCGACGAGGAAGTAGTCGCTCGCACCCTGTCCACCTTCGCCCTCGCCGGCGTACGCATCGCAGCGGGCATCGTCGAACGGAATGCCGGCTTCTTTGCAGGTGGACGCGGGGTCGGCGTTGATCTGGAAATCGCTCGAGAGATTGCCGTATGTCTCGTTGAAGCGGACGATGTTCCAGTCGCTTCCGTTGCTGAGGTAGATGCCGTGCCCGTCCTCGTCTTTCGCGTCGTGCGCGACGTTGCTTTCCCAAACGTTCCAGTCGGACTGGCCGGAGAAGAACGGATCTCGTAGCTGGTCGTGGCCGTTACAGCCGATTACCACGATGCCGCGCGAGTGCTGGCTTGCGGCATAGTCGGCACCGACCGCGCGCACGCCATACTTGCCGCCGACGAGTTCGAATCCGTCAATCGCGATGTAGTCGGCGTGCTCAAGGTTGAAACAGGTCTGCCGGCCGCTCGTGCAACACGAGATCGAGACGGCGATGGATTGGTCTTCGTTGCGCTCGCCGAAGAGAACGACAGGCTCGTCGTAGGTGCCGCTGTTGTCCTTGGCGAATTCGAAACAGCCTTTGTAGCTGCCCCTGAGGAAATAGATCTGCGTGCCGGGGCGTGCGGCCGAAATGGCGGCCTCAACCGAAGCCGGTGTCTCGCGCGTCGCGCCGTCGCCGCCGCCTTTCGGGCTCACGTAGACGGTCTGCGAAGGCTTCCACTTGGGATCTGTGTAGTAGCGATTGAACCTCTCCGGGAAGCCCATGTACCTCGCGCCGCGTGCGATTGCGGGCTTGCCGGGATCGGTCGGAGCGACCTCCAGGTTGCCGGGAGCCGTGGCGTTCGTCGTTTCGGCTTTGGCGACCTGCCCGCCAGCCGGCTTGTGTGGATTGGCCCCTTCGCCGCCAAGCTTCTTGATGTACGCGCGCGCCAGATCCGCTTGAAAGCCTTTGGGATAGGTTGCGAGAAATGTGTTCCAACCTTCGACTGTGCCAAGCTCTTTGGCCGCTTCGAAGGCCTCCTTCGCGGAGACATCGGGATCCTGCGCGCGGGCGAGGACGGGCAACAGCAAACCGAGGAAAAGGGTCGGGAGAAACAATCGCTTCATGCTCGATCCTTGTGCTGAACAGGGCGCACATTAGCAACGGTATGCGGCAGCTCAATGCAATTGTGGCGCCGGCGGTTTCGCTCAGGCTTGTTGCGCCAAGCCACGATTTTTTCTTGCAGCAGCCGAAACTTCCGGCAATTCTTGCGGCAGTGCAGAAGAGGGGTGTTCAGATGACGCCGGAACTCAAAGCTGCCCTGGCCGCCGAGGACGCCGCAAAGGTGGCGAATGTCATATTGGCCCTGCCGGACCCCGATTTCCTCGAACTCGTCCATGAGCTGCGGTATCGCCGCCACTTGACCGCGGCCATTCACGCGCTCAACAGCTTGGCGGAGAACAAAGGGAACGGCGACAGCGCCCGAAAGGCGATACGGCGCCTAGGCCTGGAGCGGGGCGGCTGAAGCGCCGCGACCGAACTCCAAGAGCTGGAAGCGGATATCCCGCTCCCAGTACACGTGCATTTCATCAATCCATGGTGCGCCGGCCGTCAGCGTCCTTGAGGCGCTTCAGGATTGCGTCGGCGATCACCTGATAGTTGCCGTCGAAGTGATGGCCGCCTGGACGTTCGATCCGTGTTGCGCCATCGAGCTCCGGAAGCACACAGGCCGTTTCGTTGTCGTCCTTCTCCTCGACACCGTAGAAGCACATCACCTTGGATTTCGGCAGCCCAGGAAGATAGCGCTTCACGTCGATATTGGTCGAAGAGGCCATGCCTAGCCAGCCGGAGACCGAAACTTGGAGATCGAAGGTCGGCTCGAACCCGAGTAGCGCGATCAAGGTCGTGCGCGCCTGTGTGTTGGGCTCCAGTTCCGGCCAGGTCATGGGCAGGATATCGGCGCCGAACGAGTAGCCGGCAAGCGCGAGCGACTGAAGCTTCCATTTTTCACGATAGTGGTCGGTGATGCGTTCGATGTCGGCAGCGATTTGTTTCGCTTCCTTCCGCTTCCAGAAGTAGCGAAGAGAGTCGACGCCGACGACCGACACGCCGTGTTCCGAAAGATATTCGCCGATCTGTTTGTCGATGTCGCGCCACCCGCCGTCGCCGGAAAGCAGGATGAGCAGCGTGGTGGCTTGGCCTTGCGCGGGCAGCTCGGTGAGGGGAAGGTCGGCCAGCGCGTGTCCGGTGGGAGGTTTCATCGTAAAGAGGGCAGCCACCGCCGCATCGAAGCGGGCGGCGTCGTCACCGGGAACGACTTGGACCGCCGTGAGCTCGGGACTGTTCGCAAACGCTTTGACCGCATCTGAGGCCGGCGCGTCGAGAATGAGTGTCCAGGGCGCCGGCAGGTCTTCCATGGGATTGTAGGTCACGGTGCCCTTCCCGTCGGACCCCACCGTCGCTCCGTCGCAGATCGGCCGCTTGGTCGCGAACGTCGGGCTGAACCCGATGCTGACGCCGCCGCCCGCGGTGTTGGAGGGTGCTTGGGCAAGCGCCAAATAGGCGAGGGTGCCGCCTTCGCCAACGCCGAGAAGAACGGGCCACTGCCAGTCGGTCATTCCGAGCTGCCGTTGGGCAACGCGCGACAAGTCCTCGAAATCGCCGAACACATAGTGACACGTGTCGTCGCTGTGTTTCGCAAAGACGGTCTTGAGAGCGGGGAGATCGATGAGGGCCACGGCGGCGCCTTTCGCCGTAAGCGCTTCGGCCTGCGCCGTTCGAGCAGCCGTCATGCCTTCGGCACCGGAGATGAAGATGACGAAGCGGCTCGGCTCCTCTTTCGGCGCGACGATCTTGATGTCGCCCAAAGTCTCCTGGTTGACGGTGATGCTCCGCGTTTCGGCATGCCCGGGGTGAGCGCCAAGTCCGGCAAGTACGATCGAAAGCGCGAAGAGGCACCATAACCTCGGCGAGTGAAACGTCATGAAGCGGGCTCCTCCGTCCGGCCGCGTGCCGGTGCACTTGAGATCAACGTCGTAACATCGAGCAGAATTTGAGGCAGCAGGACGCCGCTCGGATAGGCGAGGTATTTGGGCCGCCATTCGGGCCGGAACTTGTTCTTGAACGACCGCAGCCCCTCGAATTTGTAGAACCGGTCGCCGTGGCGGGAAAGCCATGTGCCGAGCCGGCTCCACAGCGGCGCCAAGCGATGCTGCGGCAAGCCGGAAAGCGGCGCCATGCCGAGGTTGAACCAGCGGTAGCCTTCCGCTTTGGCGTTATCCATCAGCGCGGTAAACAGAAAGTCCATGGTGCCGTTCGGCGCGTCGTGACGAACCCGCATGATGTCGATGGACATCTCGTTGCGGTTGGCACTGCGCCAGATGTTGGCGAAAGCGGCGATACGGCCGTTGATCCGAACCAACGCCACATCGTGCAACCTCATGTAGGCGTCGGTCCAGTAGCCGAGAGAGAAGCCTTTCTCTTTCTGCTTTTTCTCCACCAACCAAGCGTCCGAAATCCGCCGCAGATCAGGCAGCAGGGGCTCGACACCGGACGCCGGAACAACTTCGAAGGTGGCGCCCATCCGTTGTGACTTGGACATCGCCTGCCTGAGCTTGCGCCCTTCTGCACCCTCGAGCGTGAAGGTTCTGAGATCCACCCAGGCTTCCTCGCCGAGCTTCACCATGGAGAACCCGGCGTCGAGATAGAGTGGCAGGTTGGTGCTCGCGACCTGATAAAATGCCGGAACGCCGGAGTGGCGGTCGACCAGCTCTTTGAACTGCCAAACGAGCGCAGCCGTATCGGCATCTCCGGCTGCGATGGGATCGCCCATCGCGATCCAACTTGAGCCCTGAGCGCCGTACATGACGAAGCCGGTCTTGTCGGCATTGAAGAGAATGCGCTTGTCGCCGATCAGGGCGAGGTTCGCACTGGCGAGCTCCGACGCGTTGACGATGGTCGCGGCCGTTTCGAGGTCTTGACGCGAAGCCAGGTTGCTGGCTGGCGCTGAGCGGTGCAGGAACCGATAGGCCATCGTCGCAAGGACCGTTACGCCCACGCCGACCGTCGCGCGAAGGAAGCGCGAGGCATCGCCGCGATAAGCGAAATCCCACCACAGGGAATCCTCGTAGGCGATGTCGCGAAACGCAAGGAAGCCGATCCAGATCGAAGTGATGGTAGCGAGGCCGATCGCGAGAATCTCGCTCGATTGCAGGGAGCCCGAAAGGATGCCGCCCTTGCGGTAGAACCACCGCCGTCCCGCGACGAGAAGGCCTGCAATGGTGATACAGACGACCGCCTCCTCGTAGTCGATGCCTTTGAGCAGAGAGAAGGTAGCTCCGAGAACGAGAAGGATGGTGGCGACGTGCCAGGCGCTTTCGAGGCGGCGGGCAAGCCCATACGCCACGATCAGAAGCAGCGTGCCGATGACGCTCGCAACAAAATGCGACGCTTCGACGAACGGCAGCGGAATCGCATAGCGGAGGACGGCCATGCGCTGGTGCTCGGCCGGCAAGGCGCCCGACACCATCAAAATGAATCCGCCCATAAAGACCAGCGTCGCGGAGACGAGAGGGATGGATGCGCCGAGCGATGAGCCAAGCCGGGAGGCGTGCTTCGTCAGGATTTCGTGACGCTCGCGGATCTCGACGATTGCGAGCGCAACCGCAGCGAGCACCATCGGCAGCAAATAATAGATGAAGCGAAAGAGAAGCAGCGAAGCGAGTAAGGCGCTTGCAGGCACCGACGGAATCGCCAGCAGAATGATCCCCTCGAAAACGCCGAGGCCGCCCGGCACGTGACTGATCACGCCGAGCGCGATGGCCGAAGAGAAAATGACGAGGAAGGCCGGGAAGCTCAGGGGCACGTCGGATGGAAGCAGCGCCCAAAGCGCAAAGCCCGAAGCCAGCACGTCTGTGGCGCCGACCAGAAGAGCCAGTCCTGTGACTGTGGCATCCGGCGCCTGTACGTTGAGCCCCGGCAGGGTCGGCCGTTTCGTGGCCGAAAACCACCAGACCCAGGCCACCAGGCCGACGAGGAGGAGGCCCGCCAGCCGCGCTCCGGCTTCCGGAAGTGACAGCACGGTTTCCGCGACGTCGGGTGCAGCCAGAAGTGCAACGCCGGCGACCGCGGCGATGCCGATCCAGATGGCGAGCGTTG
>VFQQ010003133.1_pt1 | contig 16693 bp, 21 predicted proteins | sample 3512341 | NCBI WGS metagenome assembly VFQQ01 (sample SAMN10412373, study PRJNA504923) | tailings metagenome | isolation source: Relicate 2 Philex TSF1 revegetated site | place: Philippines: Tuba, Benguet | collected 2017-08-29 | reverse complement strand
CCGGTCCTGCCAGTCGGCATGTTCCGACGACACCACGTGGCCAATGCCCTCGGCCGCCAATTCCGCCACCGCATCCTCGCGGCGCACGATGTTGAGGACATTGATGCCCTTCTCGGCCGCCAGCTTGGCAAGCATCTTGCCGACAGCGCCATTGGCCGCGTTCTGCGCGATCCAGTCGCCGGATTTCACCTCGAGATCGGCGAGGAGGCGCACCGCGCTCATCGGCATCGAGGTGAGCTGGCAGGCGGTCGCGTCCTCGACGGAGGTCGGCACCACCACCAGCGCCGCGGCACTGGTGAGGTAGAATTCGGACCAGGCCCCGCTGGCGCCCCCGCTGACGCGGTCGCCTACGGCCACAGTGCTGACGCCTTCGCCCAGCTTGTCGACAATGCCCAACGCCTCGGTGCCCGGATGATGCGGCAGCGGCGGCTTGACCCCGTAGTGACCGGTGACGATCATCAGGTCGTGGTTGTGGATCGGCGACAGCACGAGCTTGACCCGCACCTGCCCCTTGCCCGGCTCGGGCAGCGGCACATCCTCGACCCGCAGCACTTTGCCCGGACTGCCATAGGCATCGAACACCACGCTCTTCATCGGCTCGCCTCCGTTGGAGGTGCCGTTCGTAGCCTCGATACCCCGCTCAGTCCAGCGTCTGCCGGTAGCGCAGCATGGCGATGCCCGAGATCACAACGAGGATGATGCCAAGCGCCAGGAACTCGCCGCTGACATCGGCGATATCCCCGCCCTTGAGCATCACGGCCCGCACCACGCGGAGGAAATGCGTGGCCGGAACGCCGGTCCCGATGAACTGCGCCCAGCCCGGCATGCCCGCAAATGGGAACATGAAACCTGACAGCAGGATCGACGGCAGGATGGTGAAGAACGACAGCTGCATCGCCTGCATCTGGCTGCGCGCCACGGTCGAGATCAGGAAGCCGAGCGCCAGGTTGACGACGATGAAAAGGTTGAAGCCGATGAAGAAGGCGAGCCAGCTGCCTTCGAACGGCACGCCGAACACCAGCCCGGCGGCGACCAGAAACACCACCGCCTGCACATAGCCCACGAAGACATAGGGCAGGATCTTGCCCAGCATGACTTCGAGCGGCCGCGCGGGGGTCGCGATCAGCATTTCCATGGTGCCGCGCTCGCTCTCCTTGACGATGGCGACCGCGGTGATCATCGTCATGGTCATCGAGAGGATGATGGCGAGGAGACCCGGCACGATGTTGGTCGAGGTCTTGCCCTCGGGGTTGTACTCGCGGTGCACTACCACCGAAAAGGCGGGCGGCGCGCCAGCCGTAGGCGCCAGCGGCCCTTGCAGCACATCGGTGATGGCGCCGTTGACGATGCCCGACAGCGCCGCGGTGGCGCCGCCGACCGCAGAAGGATCGGACGCGTCGGCAGCGATCAGGATTTGCGGATGGCGGCCGCGGATCACGTCGCGCTCGAAGTTCTGCGGAATGACCACGACGAAGTTTGCTTCGCCCCGGCGCAGCGCTTCCTCGCCTTCGGCCACGCCCATCACGGGGCCCCGGAAGTCGAAATAGCCCGATTGCTGCATGCCGGAAATCACCGCCCGGGTCAGCGGCCCGTTATCGCCCATCTCCACCAGCGTCGGCAGGTGTCGCGGATCCGCGTTGATGGCGAAGCCGAACAGCATCAGCTGCACGATCGGCAGCCCGATCATCATGCCGAAGGTGACGCGATCGCGCCGCATCTGGATGAACTCTTTGTAGAGCACCGCGCCGAAGCGCCTGAGCGAGAAGGCGGTCATGCAGGGACCTTTGCGTCGCCAGCAAAATTGTCGCGCGCGCCCGCCATCAGGTAGATGAAGGCCTCTTCGAGCCCGGCCACCTGCAGGCTCCAGCGATGCGTCCCCTCGGCTTTGAACCGCTCGACCGTGGCTTCGAGCTTCGCCTTGTCGGTGCCCGAGACATGCAGCACCGCGCCGAACCGCGCCACCTGCTCGACCCCCGGCTCCTTCTGCAGCCGATCCTCCAGCGCCGCCAGGTCCGGTCCCTCGACGCGCCAGGTCTCGAGCCCGACCATCCCGGGAATGTCGGCCGAACGCCCGTCGATCAGCTTCTTGCCATAGGCGATGTAGGTGATGAAATCGCACTGCACCGCCTCGTCCATGTAGTGGGTCGAGACCAGCACGGTGACGCCCTTGGCCGAGAGCCGGCGGATCTCGTCCCAGAAGTCGCGGCGCGCCTTGGGATCGACACCGGCGGTGGGTTCGTCGAGCAGCAGCAATTGCGGGTTGTGGAGCAGACATGCGGCGAGCGCCAGCCGCTGCTTCCAGCCCCCCGACAGCGATCCCGCGAGTTGCTTTTGCCGGTCTGCAAGGCCGAGATCGCGCAGCGCCTCGTCCACCCGCTGCTTGCGTTTGTCGAGCCGATACATGCGAGCGACGAAATCGAGATTCTCGCGGATGCTGAGGTCCTCGTAATACGAGAACTTCTGCGTCATGTAGCCGACCTCTTCCTTGATCCGGTCGGCCTGCTTGCGCACATCGAACCCCAGGCACGTGCCCTCGCCCTCGTCGGGCGTCAGCAGGCCGCAGAGCATGCGGATGGTCGTGGTCTTGCCCGAGCCGTTCGGTCCGAGAAATCCGTAGATGGCGCCGCGCGGCACCTTGATGTCGAAATGGTCGACAACGCGCTTCTCAGCAAAATTCTTGGTGAGCCCACGGACATCGATGACCGGCTCGCCGCTCATTTTTCGACCGTTACCGGCTGGCCGGGCTGCAGCACGGCGCCGTCGTCCAGCGTCGCCTCGGCGAGGAAGGTCAACCGGCTGCGTTCATCGCGCGAATAGATCACCGGCGGGGTGAACTGCGGATCGGAGGCGAAGAAACTCACGGTTGCGGTTATGCCGGCGCCGCAGCCGTCGCAGCTCACCTTCAGCGTCTCGCCCATCGTGAAGGCCGGACGATCGGCCTCGGCGAGATAGAATTTCACCTTGAGTGCGTCGGCCGGCTGCAACGCCGCAACGGGCGTGCCAGCGGGTGCCAGTTCGCCGCTGCCGTAATAGAGCCGCTCGACCCGCCCGTCGGCAGGCGACAGCACGGTGCGGTCGGCCAGGTCTTCGCGCGCCTTGTCGGCATCGGCCTCGGCGGCCACAAGCGTTGCCTCGGCCGCGACACGCTGCGGGTCGCGGGCTGGCAGCTCGGCGACACGAAGCTGCGCCTCGAGCTGGCTGACCTGTGCTTGGGCGCTGCGTAAGGTTGCCCGGTCCTGGTCGGCCTTGGCCTGCGGCACTAGGCCTTCGGCCAGCAGCTTGTCGCTGCGTTCGGATTGGCTCTGCGCCAGCGCCAGATCGGCATTGGCCTTGTCGAGATTGGCCCGGATCACGTCGATCTCGGCGTCGCGGCTGCCAGTGGCGAGGTTGTCGGCATTGGCGCGGGCCGCCTCGACCCGCGCTTCGGCGGCGCGAACGGCCGCCTGCTGCTGCTGGCTGTCGAGGATGAACAGCACCTCACCGGCCTTGATCGCCTGCCCCTCGCGCGCAACCACCGTCTCGATCGTGCCGGCGGTTGGCGCGCCGACATAAACATAATCGGCCTCGACATAGCCGTTCCAGCTCGGCACGGGCGCCGGACCGAAGCCGGGCACCAGCGCCAGCAGGCCGGTGAAGAATGCCATGACCTGATCCATCGCGGCCTCCGTTACGAGCTCGACCATTGCCTGGCGCTGGGAGGCGCGCTCAAGCCGTCGAAGAGAATGGTGAGGTGGTTGTCGATCATCTTGTCGACGCTGATGCCGGCCTCCGGCATGATCCCGAAGATCTCTGCCAGCGCGATATGCAGCACCAGCGGGCCGATGATCGACCGGATGGTGAGATGCGGATCGACCGGCCGGAAGTAACCGCGATCGATACCGTTGGCGATCAGGGTCTCGACCACCGGGATCACCTTGTCGAGCACCTCCTGCCGATACATCTGCGCCAGTTCGGGAAAGCCCAGCACCTCGCGGAAGATCAGTTTCGGGATGGCGATGACGCGCGGTTCATGGAAGCGCGTCGTCAGCATCTTCATCACCATGGTGATGACCAGCCGCGGATCGCCTTCGTAGTCCCGCAGAAAGCCCAGTGCATTGTTGGCGATCGGCACGATCGCCCGCCGCACCAGCCCTTCGAGAATTTTCTCCTTGCTGGTGAAGTAGAGATAGATGGCGCCCTTGCTGAGCCCGGCTCGCTTGGCGATGTCCTCGACGCGCGTCTGCGCGAAACCCTGCTCGATGAAGAGATCGAGCGCTGCATCAAGCACCTCGTCCGGTCGCGCCTCGGCGCGCCGCCTGAACTTCGGGATCCGTCGGGGGCTGTCGTCTGTCATCGGCATTCCTTGACCGAGATGAGCAACTGACCCATCAGTCACATATGATATAACTGACTAGTCAGTCAGCTGCAAGGTGCGGAGTTTTGGCTGGTTAGCAAACTGCAAACCAGAAACCGAAGGAACGCTCGCACTATGATCGCCGTTAGGGCATGGAATGGACTGGACCCTTTTTGACCCCCTGAGCGAACGATGCCGATGCGCAAATCGATCGTGAGAACCCTGGCAGTCGCCGCTATCGCCGTTGTGGGCGTGGCTGGCAGCGCCTGGTTCGCCATGGGCGATCTGCGGCCGGCTCCGGTACAAACCGCCACCGCGAACTCCGACGCGCCGGCACTCAAGCCGAGCTATCTCGTGACCGTCCGCACCCCGACGGCGGAAGAACAGGCGCAGCGCGACGCCCTCGCCGAGGCCAAGCCCGCTCAGCCGGTGATCGACCTCACGCCGCGCGCCGTAGTCGATATCGCGGTGGCCCCGGCAGAGTCCGGCCCCAAGGCGACCGTGCTCAGCGACGTCAACGTCCGCTCCGGCCCCGGCACTGACAGTTCTACGCTGACCGTCGCCAGCGCCGGCTCGAAGCTGCCGGTGGTCGGCCAGCAGGGCAGCTGGACGCAGGTCACCCTGCCCGATGGCGGCAATGGCTGGATCGCCAGCAAGTTCCTGCAGCAGTAGGCCGGCCACAACCGACCATTCTCCCGAAAAGTCTTATGTTTCCCTCGTGGACGGGCTAGCCCCTATGGGCTAGCGTCCGCCCCGTTCTTGAGGAGGAAAAGTATGACTGAATCGCGCAAGGTCCGCTGGGGCATCCTGTCCACCGCCAATATCGGTGTGCAGAAGGTCATTCCCGCCATCCTCAAGTCGCCGCATTCCGAAGTCGTCGCCATGGCGTCGCGCGACCTCGCCCGCGCCCACACTGCGCTCGGCCATCTCGCCCTCCGCAGCCAGGCCCGCGCCTATGGCAGCTATGAAGAGCTGTTCGCCGACCCCAATGTCGACGCCATCTACAACCCGCTGCCCAACCACCTGCATGTGCCCATGACGCTCGCCGCCGCCAAGGCCGGCAAGCACGTGCTCTGTGAAAAGCCGATCGCCCTCAATGCCGGCGAAGCTGAACTCCTGCGCCAGTGCCCGACTGACGTGATCGTCATGGAAGCCTTCATGGTCCGCTTCCATCCCCAATGGCACCGCGCCCGCGAGATCGTCCGCTCGGGCGAGCTTGGCGAACTCCGCGCCATCCGCGCCGCCTTCACTTACAACAACACCGACGCCAACAATGTCCGCAACCAGGCCGATATCGGCGGTGGCGGCATCATGGATATCGGCTGCTACCCGATCACCGCCGGCCGCTTCCTGTTCGAGGGCGAGCCGCAGCGCGTCGTTTCGCTGGTCGACCGTGACCCCGACTTCAAGACCGACCGCCTCGCCAGCGTCATCGCCGATTTCGGCTATGGCCGGCAGCTGACCTTCACCTGCTCGACCCAGTCGGTGGGCCACCAGACCATCGAGGTCATCGGCACCAAGGGCCGCGTCGAGATCATCATCCCGTTCAACGCGCCGCCCAATACTGCCACCGCCATCCTTGTCGACAACGGCGCCGCCCTCGACAAGAGCCTGGCCCGTCGCGAAATCATCCGCCCGGTCGACCAGTACACCGAACAGGCCGAGGCCTTCGCCCTTGCCGTCCTCGGCGACAAGCCGCTGCCCTACGGCGTCGAAGACTCGATCCTCAGCATGAAGGTCATCGACGCGATCTTCGAAAGCGAAAAGACCGGCGCCTGGGCGAAGGTTTGAAACGAGCGACTAGTGAGTAGCCAATAGCGAATAGGGCGTCGCGCATCCCCTATTCGCTACTCACCATTCGCTATTCGCTTCTCTTCAGCTCCGGCCGCACCAGCCGCTCCACCAGCAGCCGCACCGCCGGGCCGATCTCGGCAATGTTCTGCGCTTTGCGGCAAATCCCGTAGACCGCCGCCGCGATGAGCTGCGCCAGCTGGCGCGGCCGTTGCGCCGCGCTCTCTTCCAGCACCCGCGCGACTTCGCCCTCGACATGCCGCTCGAGCGCGCCGAACCGCCCGGCGCTCGCCGACGTCGACTCGTCGTAGAGCTCCGCCGCATGCGGCGAGCCTTCGAGCACCCGGTTGATCACCTTGTATTTGGCGATGATGGCGGCAGCGATCCGCGTCGGCGCGTCGCCGTCTTCCGCGAGCGTGGCATCGAAGGCGCCGCGGATATCCTCGCCGATTTCGGCGATCAGCGCTTCGAACACCGCTTCCTTGCCCGCGAAATAGCCGTAGAGCGTCGGCTTGGCCACGCCCGCCTCCTTGGCGATGGCCTCCATGGTAGCCCCGCGCAGGCCGACGCGCAGGATCAGCGCGCGCGCGCCATCGAGGATGCGGGCACGGCGTTCCGGCGACAGTTTTCGGGGCGAGTCAGAAAGTGCGATAGTCATCTTGAACGGATTGAACGATTATCATACATTTCGTTCAGTTACATCATTTTCGAGAGCGAAAGCCATGTCTGATCGTGTCCTCGTCACCGGCGTCTCCGGCTTCCTCGGCGGCCATGTCGCGCTGCAACTGCTCGAAGCACGCTTTACGGTACGCGGGAGCGTCCGCAATCTCAACAAGGCCGACAAAGTTCGCCAGACCCTGGCGAAGGCCGGCGCCGATGTCTCACGCCTCGAATTCGTCGCGCTCGACCTGCTCAAGGACGATGGCTGGACCGAAGCCATGCACGACGTACGCTACCTCCAGCACACCGCCTCGCCATTTCTGCTCGAAACCCCGAAGGACGAGAACGACTTCATCCGCCCGGCCGTGGAGGGGACCCGCCGCGCCATCAAGGCCGCCCTCGCCACCAATGTCGAACGCATCGTGCTGACCTCGTCGATCGCCGCAATCCAGTACGGCCAGGCCGACTACTCGCGCACCCTGACCGAGGCCGACTGGACCAATGTCGACAGTCCCACCACCGGAGCCTACCCCAAATCCAAGACGCTCGCCGAGCGCGAAGCCTGGGCCCTGATGGACGCTGCCGGCCGCCACGACGACCTCGCCGTCATCAACCCGGCAGGCATTTTCGGCCCCCTGCTCGACGAAGATCCCGGCACCTCGTCTCTGCTGGTGAAGCGCCTCATCGATGGCAAGCTGCCGGCCGTCCCGAAACTCGCCATCTCCGCGGTGGATGTCCGCGATGTCGCTGCGCTCCATGTCGACGCCATGACCAACCCCACTGCCGGCGGCGAGCGCTGTGTGGCGTCCGAGGGCACCTACTGGATGGCCGATATCGGCCGCATGCTGAAACCGGCCTTCCCCGATCGCCGCGTCCCCACCGGCGAACTGCCGACCTGGATCGTGCGGCTGGTGGCCCTGTTCGACCGCGACGTGCGCGACAACATGCACGAGATGGGCACCATGAAGCGCGTCGACGGCGGGCGCGGCCCGCAACGCCTCGGCCGACCGCTGATCACCACGGCGGCCTCTGCCACCGCGACTGCCAGAAGCCTCATCGAGCACAAGCTCGTCTGATGCAGAAAGGGGCTAGGCCAACGCCCCGCGATTGGTTATGAAGCACCCCATCGGAACGGGGCTGTAGCTCAGTTGGGAGAGCGCGTCGTTCGCAATGACGAGGTCAGCGGTTCGATCCCGCTCAGCTCCACCATTCCGATTTTAAGCCTTTGATTTTGCTGCGGTTAGCCAACGGAGTTCCGGAGGTTAGCCAACGCTATGTTCTTGTTACTCCCTCAGCTTAGGTCCACAAACCACGGGTCGCCGCCCTGCCGTCCGGCGGCGCCATGCACAGGATCAGCGACGAGCCGCGATCGCGCCGGTCGCTCGCCGCAGATCTTGCAGACGAGCTTGGGCAGTAGCTGCCTGAGTGTCACGCCCCACCCTACTTGGGCTGCCATCAGCCGCAGCGGGTATGGCCGCATGCCGCAGCGACAGTGCGTGACCAGATGCATGCCGGCCAGCTCCATGAGCGGATAGTCGAGCGGTTCGGCGGGGTGGAAAGCTTCGAGCTGGGGCGGATAGCCATACCGCGTCTTGTCATCTTTGCGCCGGCCGGATGGCTCGCGGCTATCGCGGATGATGCGGCCCCGCTGCACCATCAGCACCGTCCTGTTGGGCCGGGCCTCCGCCATGATGTTGAACCCGGCGTTGGCCGCGATGATGTGCCGGGACAGCACCAGGTGCTCGTCGGTTTTGTGCCCATCGGCCCCTAGCGTGATGACGTGATAGGGAAATTCCCCGTAGTCGAAGGCCGACACGGGATCACCGCAAGACGCTCTTTGGTCTGCGCTTCACCGGACGCTTCAAGGCGTTCCTCACCTGCGTGCGGTCAGCGCCGAGCAACTTGACGATATCGTCCTCGGTGAGAAAGGGCGCGCTCTGCTTTAGGGCTCGAACCTGGTTGGCGACGCTGGGCTTGATAGCGATGCTGATCATGATGATGGCCGGGCTTGTGTTCAATGCGGCCATCTAGCATGATGAGAACAGAAGAAGAACGCAAGACGCTAGAGATTGTGGTCGGGAGGGTGAATACCCGCAATGAGCCGAGTGCCAAACACGGGGAAAGCTGAGACGGAGAGGCTTCGGCTCATCGCCAAGCTCGAGGCGGATCTTGACGCGATCGAGCGCATCCCCGCGGCGCAGCGGGAGGCCGAGCACGCCGATATCCGGGCGGAGACATGCCGGGCCATGCTCGGCGACCTCCGCGCCGGCCTGCCGCTCGATTCTCGTGCCGGCGGCGACCATCCCGACGTCATGCGGATGCTCCGTGAGGACGACCAGTGAAGCCCCAGCCCGTCGCCAGCGTCGCCTATCCGCAACAGACGCCGCACACTGCCGCCAGGATGCTGCGCGGCCACCGCATGGGCGCGCTCAAGGATGGTTGGCTGCTGCTCTATGAAGCGCTCGACCGGCCGCCGGCCGAGGCAGCGGTCGACGAGCTGTGCATCGTGCAGACCGCCGACCACCGGTGCCTTGCCCGCATCCTGAAGCGCGGGCGCCGGCCGAACTGCTGGGATCTGCTGACGGTGACGGGCGAGCAGGAACTGGACGTGCCGGTGACTTGGGCGGAGCCGGTGACGCTGATCCTGCCGTTCAAGCCTAGCGACGAGCAGGCTCTGAGGATGCTACCGGTGGCGTGACAACGGGGACGAGACCCACTTGGCGAAGAAGACGCACAAGGATCAGCACGCTGTTCCCCGGTCTTACCTGAGCAGCTGGTGCGACCCGGCCACACCGCCAAAGCAAGAACCCTATGTGTGGCTCTTTCCACGCACGGGAGGGGTAGGAAAGCGACGGGCCCCAGTCAACACTTTCACGGAGAACGATCTCTACACAATCCGCACGGCAGAAGGAGAAAGAGACCTTCGACTCGAGCACGGGCTTTCGACGCTGGAGGGGAAGTTCGTCAAAATTCGTCGAGACATTCTGCTGCGGGCGCGACAGCCCTCCGAAGAGCAGATGTTTTTCCTATCAGCATTTGTAGCGGCACTGCACACACGCACGTTTCGCTTCCGCGATCATCACGCTCAGCACTGGCAGAAGATCGTCGACATGGGCGACGAGATCCTGCGCAACATGGCGACCAAGACCATAAAAGAAAAACGGCGCGCGGCCGCGGCCCAGTTGCCTCCGAGCGGCCCAACGATGGACCTGGAGGAGGCGCGCACCATTGCTGCGTCTCCACTGCAGTCGCTGATGCCGACCTTTATCGAGAGCGAGATGCGCTTCTTGCCGCACATGCAGCACACGGTGCTGCTCGCCGAGGATGGCTGCTTTATTACCTCCGACAACCCGGTGTCCTGGCACGATCCAGACATGCTGGAAAAGCCGCTGATCTATCGGCATCCGGCATTGACGGACGAAAGGCTGGAAATCCTGATGCCGGTCAGTCCCGAGGCCTGCCTTATGATCACCCATGGCGAGCCGCCGGGACCGGGGCTTAAGCCAGTGATCTACAAGGTGGCGCCTGCCGATGTCGTCGACCTGGTCAATCGCCGGACGTCGGTCCACAGCGGTGAAATCATCGTCGCAAATACTGACGCCGCCAAATTGACCTGGTTTACATAGACCGTCGGAAACCCGCCGCACCCGCAGAACAAGTCGACAATCCAGACATTCGGTTTATAGTAGAAGGTGCCTTCCCACCACGATGGCTGGCAGGAAGGCACCTCAGGGCGCGCCAATTGACGGGTCCTCACGGGGCGGGGTGCGGCGGCTTTGCAGGCGAGCTGCACCCCCCATCGCGTCAATTCCGAAATTCTCGCTACATCATCCGCGTCGGTCAATGCCGGAGGTTTATTAGTGGCCACTACCGGTAGTGTCTGCCGCCTCTAACCACGGCAACTACAGTATCTCTTATGTGGATTGCGGGGAAAAGTTTAAACGTTCGATTCGTGCTCCCGAGACTTAATTTTGTCGCCGCGACAGGGCGCCAGCCCGTTGATTCTCCTTGCCGCTGCAGGCAGCAGTCGCCGCGCTTTCGCCTTCATCTGACACTTCGTGAACGTCGGATGCATGATAGAGCTAGCCAAACAGCGGCAACCCCGGCTGATCGAACGTGTATATCATCACCTCCGTCACCGCCTTGGTGCCCCGGCTGGCCTGCCCGATGCCATAGGTCAGCTCGGCGGTCTCCATCCGAAAGCCGGCGAAGGTTTCGCGCACTCCCGGCACATCGTTGAGCGAGACGATGGCTCTGCCCCGCAGACGCCGGAGCCGCGCCGCCATCAACTCGAACTGGCTGCGGTCGAACATGCCGGCGCCATAGTCGTTCTCGCAATCCCAGTACGGCGGATCGAGGTAGAACAGCGTCTCCGGCCCATCGTAGCGATCGAGGAAAAGAGCCCAGTCGAGGTTTTCGATCACCACGCCAGTCAGTCGCTCATAGATTTCCTCGAGCATCGGGGCGAGCTGGGTGAGGTCGAACCGCGCCGGCCGCTCGCCGGCAACGCCGAAATTCTGGCCGACAACCTTGCCGCCATAGGCCGTGCGCTGCAGGTAGAGGAACCGACCGGCGCGTTCGAGATCCGTGAGAGTCGACGGGTCCGTGCGGGTCAGCCGCTCGAACTCGCGCCGCGAGGTGAGTTGGAACTTGAGATAGTCCATGAAGGCGGGATAGTGCCGCTGCAGGATGCGAAAGAGGTTCACCACCTCCCCGTTGCGGTCATTGATGACCTCGGCGTCCGGGCGCCGGTCGCGGCGGAAGAATATGCCGCCCATCCCGATAAAGGGTTCGGCGTAGAGGCCGTGCGGGACTTCGGAGATCCGCTGCACGATCTTGGGCGCGAGCAGGCGCTTTCCGCCCAGATAGGGCGCCGGCGGCGAGCATGGCTCGACCGGCGAGAGAGTAACCGTCATTTGAGGATTTGCCCCTTACATCGGCGCGCCCGAAAGGGCCGGAGCCGGTGTTGAGGAGACTTGCATCGGGCTGGGGATGTATCTGCCAGGATCGGCCCCAGCGAGGGCGGCGCGCGAGCGCCGCCCCCTCCGTCATCAAGCCTGATCAGGCCTTCTTTTCGAACGTCAGTTCGTAGACCCCGCCGATATCGAACTGCTCGATCGCGGCTGGATTGGTCACCGTCATCTTGAGGTTGCCCGTGGGCGTATACTTCGACCAATCCTTGTTGGCGTCGTCATCGGGCAGCCCTTTGAGATAGCTGCCGAAGGCCGCGGCCAACTCGATCTCCGCCACCTGCTCGGTCGGCGTGGCCGCCACGTGGTGGGTGATCTTGGCGACGTAGAACATTGCTCGGACCGTCATCGGTCTTCTCCTTGGTTGATGCCCAGTACCGCCGGGCGCGGATTACTTTGCTGCGGGCTTGCGCTTTGCTGGCGCACGGCGGCGAGCAGGCGGGCGCTCCTTGAGGCCGCGCTGATAGCCGCGCTCTTCCGCTGCCTCCTCGCGCGCCTGGTCCTCGCGCTCGGCACGCTCTTCGCGAAGATCGGCGAGGTGCTGGCCGAGGAGATCCGCAAGAACTCCGAGCGATTGGTTGAGCTTTGCGTGTGACGAGATCAGTTCGCGCATCGGGCCATCCGGCGCCGACAGGCTGCCGATGGTCGCCTCGTTGCGCTGCAGTTGGATAGCGACGACGTTGAGCTGCCCCGTCAGCTCCTTGACCGGCGTCATGTCGGCGAGCTGACCCGCCGCATAGAATTCCTGCACCTTGGGTTGCTCTGGCCCCGCCTTCTTGCCGCGGAGATACGTGAGGGCCGCCCCGCCGGCGCCCACCACGATGAAGATCAGCAGGGCAAACGGTCGCCACTCGGCCGGGATCTGTTCAAGAAAGTCGAGCATTCCCGGTTGCCCCTTTCGAAGCGCGGCCGGTGGCAAAGAACACGCGGAGGGAGCACCAGAGATCGAGCGCCAGCGGCAGCTGATAGATGCCGGTGCCGGAAGTGCCGGCGCTGACGGAGAGAAACACCATGAACCAGATGATCGAGGCGAGCCCGGCGGTGACGGCGCGCACCCAAGGGGAGATGGCCGAATACCAGGTGTCGGCGAAGGTGCCGTTGACGACGAGTGCGATGAGCCTTGCGCTGCCGATGAAGACGGCTAGCCAGCCCCACGCCTCTTCGGAGAGGTTCCAGCTAAGCATGAACTCCCATGCCTTCGCATTGGTCCACTGGGTGGCGGGGTCGGTCAGGCGCCAGCCCCACCACATGATGTTGAACGCCATCACCCACTCGAGGCCGCGCTCAGGGAGATGGCGACGGATGCCGGTGACGATGCGGAAGAACATTCAGCGTCGCCCGTTGAACATGTCGAAGATCGTCCGCACTCGCTTGCCCGGCGGCGCTGACTGTGAGCTGCGCCTGCGCTGTGGCTTCGGATCCTGCGGCGGCCAGATCTCGTCATTGCTGACGCTGCGCCGGCCGAGGAAGAAGCCGGCGACAACGCCAAGGCCGATCAGCCCCGGCCAGCCGGCGAACTTCCACACCACGCCCACAAGCACGAGGCCGGCGATCAGCCAGCCCCACCAGGGCACCAGCGGCACCCACCAAAAGACCAGCCCGACGAGACAGCCGCCGAGATCGAAGCCGAGTAGCGAGCAGGCATTGCCCATCTACGCCTCCACCGTCTTGCGGCTCTTCAGCCAGCCAGAAACGGCTGTGTACACGCCCCAGGCGGCAAGGCCGAAAGCAACCACCGAAAGGGCGGCGAGGCCATAGCTGAGCCACGGCTCGAAGCCGCTGACGCCCTGTAGTCCGAGCGTGGCCTCGTCGACCTTGCTCTGCAGCGTTTCCAGGGCGAGCCCGCCGCCGATGCCGCCAGCCCCCTGCTTGACCTCGTCTATATCGACAGCCTTGATCTCGCCCGGCTTGTCTGTCTCGCCCTGCCGGAAGGCGCTGAGCGCCCGTTCGGTCTTGGGCCCGTAGACGCCATCGGCCTTGAGCTTGTTTGCCTTCTGGAAGGCCTTGAGCGCGTCGCGCGTGGCGGTGCCGAAATCGCCGTCGACCTTGACCTGGTGGCCCGCGCGCACGAGCAGCGCCTGCAGCTCGCGGACGCCTTTGCCCTTGGCGCCCATGCGCAGCATGCCATCGGGCGCAGCGACCTTGCCGCCATAGCGGGCCGCAGCATCTGCCATCTTCGTGTCATAGGCGTTCTTGGCATAGGCGGGGCCGTTGTAGCCGCGAGCGAAGGCCTTCCACCGGCCATCACGCAGCTCGTCGTCAAGCTCGTTCTCGACGACATAGCGCAGCATCACGTCGATCTGAGCCTCGACGCCTTCGTGCATGTAATCGACCATTGCCTTGACGCTGTCGAAACCGAGCGCCTTCCAGTGCAGGCCGAGCACCTGGCCAACACCGAACGACGTGGCCTCGAACGCCGCGACCGGGTCGATCTCGGCCGCGCGGCTCACCTGCTCCCAGCGGGCAGCCTGTGTCTTCGCATAGAGCCGCTTGTTCCACTTTTCCGACGCCAACCCCTCGGCAACGGCGCGACGGCGCTCGTCATCGTCCAGCAGGCGATAGAACACATGTGGCTCGAACAGGATCAGCGGTCGCTGCACGCCTGCCACGGTCGCAAAGACCTTGCCGTTCGATTCTACCTCGGTAACTGCGGCGACATGGGCTGGGGGCAGCTTGTGCTTTTCAGCAGCCGCGTCCGCGGCCCGGATCACTTCGATCGGGAGCATCATTGTCTCTTTCGTGAAGGTGTTGCCCAGCTATGGGCCGTTCAGTTGACTTTGGCGTCGCTCGGAGCACCTATGACGCGGTCCCCACAACCGGAGCCCGTAAAGCAGATGCACGAAGGTAAGCTGTTTCAGCGCGTCGGCGCGGAGTTCGCGGTGAGCGACACCCTTCTGGTCTCGATCTTCAACCATCAGGGTAAAGTTGTCGGGATCGTCGGACGCCGCGTGTCAACGGGCAATTCATTCGAAGAAGAATTCTACAGCGACCCGAAAGCGGCGCTCGACTACGCCGTTGCAGAGATTGGCGCACCAGGCGTTGAGCGGGTCGTGGTCTACGTCGAAGCTGACGATATGTGGGACGACGCTTGGGGCAAGTTGATCAGCCTGCCGGGACTAGGCTAACCGAGCGCGGCCAGTGCCGCCGCCACCGCAGTCCGCCGCCCCTCATCATCCTCGGCGCCGTCGATCGCCACGAAGGCGCTGCGCCGTATCCCGATCAGCGCCTGCGACAGATCCGCGAGGCCCTTCGCATTGGCCGCCACCGCTGGCGCCAGCTGGTTGACCTGGGCGAGGCGCACCTCGTCAGTGGCCGGGCCGTACTCGGCCGCGCAGGTACCGGCGAGGAACGGGACGAGCGCCACATCTGTGCCGGGCGTGCCGGGCTCGCCGGCCAGCAGTTGCGCCTGCGTCAGCCCGAGAAAGGCCGCCGCCTCGGCCATCTGTGTCGGCCAGCTCTGCCGCTCGCCCTCGGTGTAACCGGAAAGCGCCGCCGCCTCGGCCCGGCCAATCGCATCCTTGACGATAGCCTGCGCCTGCTCGGCGGTGAGTTCGTCGATCGGTCTCAGAAAATCCGCCATCACGGCCCCCAATAGAGATACCAGCCCTGCAGCTCGACCATCTTGCCGTTGGCGGTCTTGAAGCGGCCCCAGAGCGTCGTTCCCGAGGGCTGGCCGGAAACGTCGATATTGTTGGTCTGGACATAGGTCAGGCCGCCCACCGTGAAGAGTTCGGTGAGCGTGGCGGTCGTCCAGTTCGTCTTGTTGTTGCGCGAGACTTCCAGCGTGTAGTCGGTGCCGGCAACAGCCGCATCGACCTCTTTGACGATGAGCAGCGCCTTCATATGCCCCGGCGCAGTCAAGGCCGGGAACGGTCCAAGGGTCACCGTCGCATTGCTCGTCGAGCCCGCGGTGTTGAGCTTGATTTCGTCGATCGACAGGTAAGAGCTGTCGCCGTTGTTCGCGGTCACATTCAGCCGGTAGTAGGAGTAGGAGCCGGGCGAGGCGATGTTGTAGGTCCGCGTCTCGGTGGCGTTGTTCCACCCGGTTTGCGACGAGCGAGTATCAAGCGTCACCTGCTCACCCGTGAAGGCGCCGGTGTTCGAACCCAGCAACGTCCAGGCCTGCGGCGCGCGGCTGCCATAGTTGAAGCTGTTCTTGATCGAATAGTTCGCGATCGTCTTCGCCGAACCGAACTGGTACTGAATCCACCCGGTCGTGGTGGCTGCGCTCACCCAGCTGTCGGTACCTGAGGCCGATCCCGAGCTATATTTGTCGAACGCCATATAGCCGAAGCCAGCGCCGCCCGAGGCATACTGTGAGGAGTAGGAGACCGTGTTGCCGCCGGCACTGTTCGACGAGTGTGTCGCCGTCTGATCCGCGCCTGCAGTAGCCGTAGGCTTGAGCAAACCGGCGGTGCCCGTGTCGAGATTGGTCGCGCCGGCAGCATCGACATAGGTCAGCGCATCGAAGCTGTCGGCCACACGGTTGCCGGCCGGGCCAACGATCTCGGCGACATTATCGATGTCCGCGAGGCGCAGGAGGACTTGCGCCAGCGTGGTTTCGAGCTCGTCGGTATTGGCAACGGCATCGGCGCCATTCTTGCTCGCCGTAGCGACCAGCACCGTGCCGTTGGCCGGCACCGCGCCAGCGATGGGCGACACCGGGATCTTGCGATAGCCGGTGCCATCGGTCACGGCGCCGACCACGGCGAACTCAGCATATATGGTCGGGTCCGTCGCCTTCTGGAATCGCAGATAGGCCCGCGCGTTGACGTTGGCGACATCGTCGAGGCCATCGAGCCAGGTCGTCAGCGATACAGCCGCAGCGTCCTGGTTGTCGACATAGAGGAAGGTGATCGAGCCGAACGTGGCGTGGTTGAACCGCACCACGCCGTTGCCCGGATCCGCATCGGTGGTCGTCGTCGAAAAGGTGAGCCGG
>VFQQ010003132.1_pt1 | contig 16694 bp, 26 predicted proteins | sample 3512341 | NCBI WGS metagenome assembly VFQQ01 (sample SAMN10412373, study PRJNA504923) | tailings metagenome | isolation source: Relicate 2 Philex TSF1 revegetated site | place: Philippines: Tuba, Benguet | collected 2017-08-29 | reverse complement strand
TGGAAAGATTGATGCTGAGCCAGTCCCATTGCGCGCAGCCGCTGCATCGCAGCATCACTGGTCAGCTCTCGCAGGCGCTCCATCACGGGCTCATCGTCCAGCCAGGCGCCGCTGGTGGCCGGCTGCAGCAGCGCCTGCCGCGCCTGCTCCTTGGTGGCTGCAGGGGGGATTGGGGGCCCGAGGCAGGATTTGTCACTGTTGTCGGCTGCGCATGGAAGACTGACCTATGTGTACAAACCGTGCTGGCAAAACACAGCCAGATGAAGTGCCCGGGCAGAAAGCTATGTTGTCCACGCTGCCCATCTCCCTGCCGACTGACAAGCGGACCACTGGGATTCCCTCAAACCCAGGCACGCGAAACTCACAACCTCCCCACCCCGCCGCACCTTCAACCAGCGCCACCTGGCGGCAGAGGCACAGATCATAGGCTGTTTGCGCATCTTTCTTAGCAAAGAAGCGCCCCATGTCGATGCCTTTCTCCCGACTGTTTGCACACAGGCTGCCGCTGGCGCCGCCGCCCGGCGGCGGCACAGGCAGCAGGAATGGCAGGGCGCCGCGCTGCGGCTGCCCAATGCGGGTGTAAAACACGCCAGGGGCGCCGCAAGCGCAGGCAGCTGCCTCAGCCGCAGCTGCGGTGGCAGGCGGCAGCTGTCGGTCGCTGCTGCCCGCCACAACGCGCCCCGCAGCGCGCCTGCACATGGGGGGCCAGGCGTGGTTCAAGTGAGCGCAAGTGGGGTCAATGGACCAATGTCTGGCCAGCAAGCGGCGCAAAAGCCAACCTGCATCACAGCCCTGACAGGTGCTCTCACCGCCTTGTTAACTCCCAGCCAACCACCCAGCAACTCACCCCTGACCCTCGCGCCCTGGCTGCTGCAGGGACTGGGACATCTGGTACTGCCCCCGGGCTGCATTGTGTTTCGCAACCAGCCACTTCCAGGCGGCGTCATAGTCGAGGCCGGCCAGGCGTGCCAGCAGCCCCGGCTGAGCCTCGTACTCGCTGCATAGACGGGAGTCAGCAGCCATGTGAGCCAAGCTCGACTCGTCAATCAACCTGCCTCCAGCTGCTGTGCAACCCTGCAACCTTGGGCACAGCCTTGCATGCAGGCCAGAAGCCGCCAGCAAGAGCGTTGCATTTGCGTCGCATAATGCGTGTTGCATTTCCAAGGCTGGGACCATGTGCACACCTGAGCGGGTGGTTGAGGCGCAAGCCAGCCAGCTCTGCTCCGCTGCGCAGCGCCTTCCAGATTTCGGCTTGGTCGTAGCACTCCGACGCGGGCTCCTGCAGCGCAGCATGCAAAGCGCGCACGCCAACCATTAAGCAGTCGACACTAAGCATGCAGTGGTCGCGTGCAAGTCATGGTGGGGCATAGCGCACAGGATAGCCATGCTTGGCGACACCTCACCACGCCTGAGCGACCAGAGTCAGTTTGCAGCTCGCAATCAGGCCTCCCACTCTCACCGGTTTAGGGAAGTCGAAGTGCCAGGTCTGCAACTCCCCTTGCTTGTCCGGGTTGGGCACATTAGCCACAGTCATCACATACTCTCCGTCAGTCCTGCTCCACCGCACGCCAATGTAGCGGGTGCCGCGGGCAGGCTGCTGCTCCTCATCTGCGTCCTCCTCCTCTGCAGCCTGCTCCTGCTCCTCCTGCTGCCGCCGCCGCTTGTGCTGCGCCGGCTGCCGCCGAGCCGGCCGTTGTTGTGCCGGGCGCGCCTGCTGCTCCTGAGGCTGCCCAACTGCCCTCCGCTCCGGCGCCTGCTGCTCCTGTTGCTCGGCCTGCTGCGCCGCCTCCCCAGGCTGCTCTTGAGCAGGCTGCTGCGGCAGCTCTGCCACAGCCAGCGGTGCGTCAGCCCCACCCGCCTCTTGCTTCACTTCTACTACAAGAGCGGCTGCCGTCTGCTGCCCTGCCTGCGCCTGCGGGCCCAGCAGGCCTCTGGGCACAGCCAGCCAGGCTGCCTTGGGAGCAGGCTGCTCAACCTCCTCACCGCCGCCGTTGCCGCCCGCCTGCGACGGGCGGGAGGTCTGCAGCACGCCCAGCCGGCTTGGCAGCTCCGCCGACCCGCTTGCCATCGTGCCACCGGCCTCGCCTGCACGTGTGAAGCGGTAAGAGCCCGGGTAGCGCACTGAAAAGACAGAGCGCCGACAGGGACCCCTTGAGAGGCTCTGCCAGCCCGGGCGGTGCAGCCCACTTGCCTTGGTTGCTCTGGAAGATGCGTTCAAGCGCGCGAACAAGTGCAGAAGGCTCGCAGCGTCGCGCTGTGAAGGGCCAGCACCTTGCTCGCGCCTGTTTTGACGCCTGCCGGGTGCTTTCCGTGAGCGACAAGCAGTGCAGGAGGCCTCAATTGAGCCGAGCGGCGGGCGAAAGCCTGATGCTTCCTGCAGCCGAGCAATCCGCCGCCCGCCCTGCCGTCCACGCTGTGCTGCCATGATGCCAGTGCCAACGTCTTCCCAAAACACACGGAGTCACAGGTTTCAACAAAAGGAAGGCTTGTGCCATTTGAGGTATTACGGAAAAAGGGATGGAGCGACAGGCAGGGAGTCGATGGTGTGTGGGGCAACACTCGGCCAGCAGGCAGGGCCACGGGCGGCCGGCCGCACTGTGCGCGGCCACTGGCACCAGGCAAGCAGCATGGAGCAAGCAGGATCGGTAAGCAGGCCTGTAATGCAGGATGTGGCAGATGGTAGGTGATAGCACACTCGTGGGAGCGTTTCAGTGGTGGTGCTTGAGTTTCGGAGGGTCTTGGTGCGCAAAAGGGCATGCCGGCTGGAGGGCACAGCTATGCCAAATGGGGCTGAAGCAGGGTCTGAGAGACTGAAAGTTTCAACAAGTTGGCTGCCGCAGTGCGACTGCTGGGCGGTTGGTGGCGCGAACGAGTGCCGCACCATGACTTCACGTGTGCACTACATTGGTTGGCGCTCCAGCTGGCCGCGCTGCGGCACGCTCCAGGCTAGGGCGCTTAGTGCACCTTGACCAGGGAGGCGCGCTGCAGCATGGCTGCGTTGGGCACCATGCGGCCGCCCACACCCGGGATACCGCCGGTCTGCACAGAGAGAAAGGCAGTTCAAGACAGATGTGTCAATGGCAGATGGGACACCAAGCACAGCAGCAGCGTGCGATCCTGCCCAGCATGCCAAGCAGGGGCCTCCCAAGGGGCATGCCAGCGCCCGACCGCTGCTGCAGCCCAGAAGTGTGCAAGCGCAGCTAAACCGGCATGCACACAACTGGCGCAATGGGCTGGTGCCAGGCTACGTGCCACGCTGCACAGAAATGCCTGTGCAACCAGGGCGCACCTGGTAGCCGCCGGCGGAGACGCGGCCCATGGACACGCGGGCGGCAGACACGCGGGACATGGACATCTGTACAGGGGAGAGCGAGGACAACAAACTGTTGGCAGGGCAGTCGCGGGTACAGGAGCACGTGCTGTGAGGGTTCAGGCCGCTCTTGGCTGCAGGGCAGGCTGTGCTGACGCCACCGCACAGCAACAAAGCAAGCAGAAGTTGCAGGGTGGTGCTGGACCATGCCAGCGCGTGCAAAGCAGCGTTGCCTCCCAACAACCCTCGCACCTTGTTGATGCCGATGTTGGCGGACGCACCCATGTGCTCGCCTGCAGTTAGGACCGAGGCAAAGCAGCGCGCAGCAGGGGTGAGCATGAAAAGTGCAGTGCTAACATGGAAAGTGCAGCGCGAAATTACAAAGCAGCTTGTCCCATGCAGGCTTGCCGTTTGGCAGGACTGGCACGTGCCAGAGGTAACCGAATAGCTTTGAAACTTGCACCCACCGTGCATGCGGAAGATGTTGGAGAACATGCCGCCGCCGCGGGAGCGGAAGCCCTCGTCGTCCAGCATGTACATCATGATCCACTGCAGGGAAGGAATTGAATAAAGAAACGAATCGATGACGCAGTAAAAGGGAATGAACAACAAGGCTTTCGGCAGCTGGATTCATGTAGCAGGCGAACAGTTGAGGGGTGGACCGATGAGCGGGGGCAGGCTAGAACCACGCAGGCAGTAAAGCAAAGAATAGAGCAACCTGAGCCGTTCAGCAAAGCATCGCCCACTAAGAGCGCACCTTGAGCGGGTCCAGGCCCATGTGCCAGATGAGCGCCCAGATCCAGGCGGCCACCACGTAGTAGGTGCAGCCCAGCACTGCAGGGGGGAAGGATCAATGATGTGGAGATCTTGTCTTGTCCTTGAAGTTGAAACGAGGCAGCTGAGCAGCGGCAATGCCAATTCACAGAACCAGACACGTGTTTCAATTAGTATCAAATGCAATTAACGCCGCTCACCAGAGGCGGTGTACTGCGACTCGGTACCGGAGATGGGCGCCTCCTTGTTGGACCAGAAGGGGTGGTCCCCGCCGCTGGACAGCGTGCAGTACTGCAGAGGCAGGAGGGTGGGTGAAGGGGCGTGTGGGTGAAGGGGCGTTGGGTGGTTCTTGCTGCAGCTGTGGCAGACAAGCAACATGCCAGTAACGCGCCAGCACTGTGCCACGCCATTGCGCATCGCTAACAGCTAGGCAGCAGCTGGGTTTGGCTGCCAGCCATGCGGCAGCCTGAAGTGCAGGGGGTGCGCACCTGGCAGGGGTTGACGGAGTCGCGGGGCGCCTCGTAGCCGTTGAAGCCGAACACAGCGATCAGCGTGGAGGCCATCTGCAGAAATGAAATGCAACAGAGTGGGGTCAGGGCCGGCAGAAGCTTTGAAGCCAAAGACGGCGACCAGGGTGGAGGCCATCTGCAATCCAGGAGACAATGGCAGCGCTTCAGCAGCATGCTGAAACCAGGAGCCGTCAACCCAGCCAACACATGACCCTTGCACCGCATCATCCATACAGCAGGCCACGCAGGTCACTCAGGGAGGGGAAAGCCCCGGTGCAAACCTATCCCATCCTTTGAGCCCAAACAATCATTGATACCCAAAATGACACGCGCCTGAGCCAGGAAGAAGGCCACGTAGGTCAAGGTGCCGGCGCGGGACAGGAACGAGTGCTTGATGGTGCGCACCACAAACACCACCGCCTGGCCGCTGCAGGCAGAGGAAATGAAAGAAGCGTGCAGCGAGATGGGTCAGCGTGCGATGAAGGCTTCACAGTGCGCACCACAAACACCACCGCCTGGCCGCTGCAGGCAGAGGAAATGAAAGAAGCGTGCAGCGAGATGGGTCAGCGTGCGATGAAGGCTTCACAGTGCGCACCACAAACACCACCGCCTGACCGCTGCAAGAGAAAGAATGGAAGCGATTTGGAGCAGGAGGGTGAGCACAGGAACGAGTGCCTGACGGTGCGCACCACAAACGCAGCGGCCTGGCCGCTGCAAGTGAGCGAAATGGGCACAAAATGAAGCAGGAGATGTGAGATTGGGATGGGGGAGAGCACACCACAAACACCCCGGCCAGCGACGGCCGCTGCAAAGTGCAGGCGTGTGAGCGCGAGACAGAACACACTGAATTAAGCATCCACCAAACGCACCTGACGGAGACCTGCAGGTAAGAGCATGGCGATCTCAAGTGCAGCTGCCGAAAAAAATCACGCATTGACGCTAGACAGGAAAAATGGGTGAATGCTGACTGAACCCACCTGACGGAGACCTGGAGGTAGAGCATGGCGCGGGTCATGGCTCCGCGCACATACTTCTGCTCAGTCATGCACTGCTGCAGCACTGTGATGCTGGGGTTGTCGATCTCTGCAGGGTGGGCAGAGGAAGAAAGTGGGTGGGAGTGTTGGGTGTTTGTACAGTGACAGACCCGGCTCAGCAGACGGCCTGCTCCTTTCGCTTCCCAGCAATGCATGCGCATGCTGCATGCATGCGGGGCCTGCATGTTGGCGGCATTCACCCTGCTCTGTGACACGCCTTGCATGCAGCGCACGCACCGGAATAGACGGTGCTTGCGGGGGCGCTGGGGTTGGCGCCGGGCGTGAGCTGCGGGATATACTCGTTGCACCAGTCTTGCAGCACCTCCTGCGGGGGAATAAGCAGGCAGGGAGGCAGGCACGATGAGGCATGTGCTGCATGTAGTGTGCTGCAAGTTGCAGCTGGGCAAATGCGCAGCTAGTGAACGGACTGATTGCAAACATTGCCGACCTGGCAACCTACAAGCAGGCACACTAGTACTGTAATCAGTGATCAACGAGCGTACTCACCGAGCGCTCCTGCAGCGAGAACATGCCAATCTGGCCGTCGAAGAAGTCGGTGCGGGTGGCCACGTAGTACAGCGCCCAGGAGGAGAGGGTGAGGTACAGGCCGTAGCCGATGCCTGCACATGGGGAGGAAGCAAAGCTATTCATTGAGGTGAACAAAAGCACACGGGGTAGAGCGCCCAGGAGGAGAGGGTGAGGTACAGGCCGTAGCCGATGCCTGCAGCAGAACAACAGATAGCCGTGCCTATCAAATGTGGCGCACTCGGGAGCAGATGGCACACACGGCTAGGCAGCACACCAGCCCATCATATTAAACCAGCACACTACAGCAGGGCACAGCCCACCCACCCGCCAGGAAGATGGAGGTGAGGTCCCAGCGGGTTGGAGTTGCTGGTCCTATACAGCAATACAAACCAAGCCATACACAGCAGCAGCTATTCACCCACCGGCAAGGAAGATGGAGGTCAGGTCCCAGCGGTTGGGCAGGGCGGAGGGGGTCACCGTGTCCTTGGACAGAGCAATCATGGCGCCGTCGTTGAACACGGCCAGCAGCACAATCAGGATGGTGGGGAAGTACCTGCACAGGGACGATGGAACCGGATGTGCGGCTCAAAAGTATGGAGCAGAGCAATTAAAGGCGGCCAGCAACACAGGCAGGATGGTGGGGAAGTACCTGCAAAAAAGTGGTCAACTCGGTTCCAATGGAACAGGGTTTCAGGGCTTCATGCATCTTTCATGGTGCTCCTACCAGGGCAAGCCGCAGCTGGCAAGCACCTGCTGCTTCAGATAACTTGGCCACAGCAGCTGCAACCCACCAGTTGTAGATGACGGTCAGCAGGCCGAAGGTGAAGCAGATACGGAAGGTCATGGCGATGGTGTACTTGGCGTACGTCGTCATGCGCTGGAAGATCTGCGCTCCGGTTAGAAGGGGAGGTGCAGCGGAGGAGGTGAATCAGCAAACTGGGCCGTGGCAATGCTGCAGCGTGTGCACGTGTGCCGCACTGGGGAGCGTAGAGCATGCTGCGCCAGCAGCGCTGTGGGTGCAGCGCAGGCAAGCTACCTACATGCACCGGCACTGCTGCCCCCCCTTCCCCCTCCCACCTTGCGGGCGCCGATGATGGCGGTGATGATGGCGGACAGGCCGGGCTGCAGGGCGCAGAGAGACATAAAAGTAATGGTGAGATTGGTTGCACACACAGAGACAGAATACGACGGTCAAGCTGATGATGGCGGACAGGCCGGGCTGCAGGGCAAAGGAAAACGTCGAACGTAAGCGAGCCGCCATGTGTGTTGCACGCCGCACCGCACCGCACAGCAGAGCACAGCACAGTACAGCAGTGCAAGCGAGGCTGTCGGCTGATTGAACGCACCTGGGTCAGCACGATGTCGGCGGCACCGCGGGCGGCGTCGGTGGCGCCTGCAGCAGGTGGTGCAGCGTGGTGCAGGTGCAAGATCAGGCCATGGTACTTGCAGTGCCAGTAGCGCCATGAAGCGCCCCTGACTATGGGCAGCATAGTGGATTGCAGCGCAGCACAGCACAGCGCAGGCGCACCTGCCACGGCAATGCCCACATCCGCCTTCTTCAGGGCGGGGGCGTCGTTCACGCCGTCGCCGGTCATGCCGACCATGTGCTTGCGCTCCTGCAGGGGGGCGGCAGGTTGTGACGTCGAGTGCGAGTGAATGTTTTGGCGAGAGTGAAGACGGGGTGTTGGCGCGCACAGGCTGTGCGTCGGTCAGGATCCTCCCGCCCAGTGCCTCCACCAGAACAAGGAAGCACAGAGAAGCGCGTGTCTACAGTGCCTCTCCTCTACTGACCCACAATCACCACCGGACAAACGCAAGCACACGTGCTTGCCTGCAGGACCTTCACGATCATGAACTTGTGCTCGGGGAACACCTCGGCAAAGCCGTCGGCCTGCGGGGGTAAAAACAAAGGCCACACAAAGGGCGTAAGAGGAGCTAGGATGGCATGTGTGCACACGGGGCAGCGCAGGCCAATGAATGCCGTTCAGCAGGCTGGCCCGGCCCGGCCTCTCAACCAGCCCAGCATGCCCTGCTGGCGAGACAACAGCTCAGCACCAACTGCGTTCAAACACTGGCTGTTAAGTGCGCGCAATCCAGGCCTGCAAAATGCCCACCTCCTCAATCAGGTCCTCCACCGAAGCGTGGCTCACACCCACGGTGCGCGCAGGACCATCACCCACCCCTACTACGTCAGAGCACACGACACCAAATCTGCAAAACAAGCCCACCTCCTCAATGAGGTCCTCCACGGAAGCGTGGCCCTCCACCAGCCCAAAGCCCTGCTTGGCCTGCAGGACAGAACGCGAGGGTGGGCAGCCAAAGGGGGAAGGCCGTCAGCATGCAGTGCACAGTGGCCAACAAATTGCGGCCCTCCCGATGATCAAGCAAACCCAGCCCTGTGCTGAGCACTGCCGCAGTGGGTGGACATGCCCTGTGCCCAACTTGTTTGCCCCTGCACAGTTACTCACAACAATCCCGCACCTTGAGCAGCGCCTCTGTGGTGAACATGTTGGTGCCCATGCCCAGCTGCTTGGCCGTCTCCTTGCCAATCAGCAGCTGGTCGCCGGTGATCATCTTCACGCTGATGCCCATCTGCGATTGAGAACATGGGAACAGAGAGACCAAGGAGTGTCCTCAAACATGGTTCCATGCACCGTCTAACGCCGACCAGGCAGGGTAATGGTGTTCATGCTGATGGCCTAAAAAATCAAAAAAAAAAATTTGAAAATCCTCTGCTGATGGAGTTGCACCACCTCACGAAGCACGCACCTCGTGGCAGCGCTCGATGGTCTCCTCGCTGCCCCCCGCAGCGGCTATCGCCCTCATCCCTATACCCCCCCTTTGGTGTTTTCAATCAAGCAGCGCACCTCGTGGCAGCGCTCGATCGTCTCCTTGGTGTCGTGGCGGGGCGGGTCGAACAGCGGCACCAGGCCAACCATAATCCAGTGGGGGCCGTTGGGGCCGTCGCCTGCAAAACATTGGCAGATTGGGAGGGGAAGTACGTAAATAACTACAGTTAGCTCAGGTCGCCGGGGCGAGCCATGATCCAGTGATCCAGTGGGGGCCGTTGAGGCCGTCGCCTGTCACAGGTGTTGCAGGCAGGGTAGCAGTGTTGAACTGACGGCCATGAATCGAAGGCGCTAATCAGCAGGCATGCAGCGTGGCTGCCACGCTTGGCCCATGCCGTGCGCGCTCACACCCTGCTCTGCTCAGCTGCCACAAGGTGGCAGCCAAAACGACAACGACAGCACCCAGCCGGCTCACCGGAGCCGTCGCCCTCGGCGCGGGCGACGCCCAGGCCGCGGAAGCCGCGGTTTGCGTACCTGTCAGGGGGCACGGGTTCAAAGCACCAAATCAAGGTTAGCGCTGCGGACTGCATGCAACAGGTCACTGACTTACGCGGACCCGGGAGCTGCTCCTTGGCACCAGCAGCAAAGCACACCTGCAGACGCATGCCTGTGCTCCCATACCATCCAAAGCAACGCTCACTCGGTGATCTTCTTGGTGCTCTAAACTGGTTGCTGAAACCACATTGGGACTTTATTTTCAGAAAGGACACGAACCACTCACTCGGTGATCTTCTTCGCGCACTCAACTGGTTACTGAAACCACCCAACAGGGAATTTTTTCCAGCAATTTTTGTTTTCAGAAAGGAAACAAGGGACCACTCACTCGGTGATCGTCTTGGTGCACTCCAATAAAGCCACCCAAGGACTGCAATCGATTCAACTTCTTCATTGCATACAATCAAAAAAGTTAAGCTCACTCGGTGATCTTCTTGGTGCACTCCTCCTCAATCTCCGCCTTGTTGTGCGCGTTGCGGACCACCACCTGTTTTGTTGTGGGCAAAGAACAGCAGCATGGGTGTTTAAAAGGGCAGCACTGTGCAGTAGCAGGGGCCTTGCTGTGCGCGTTGTGGACCACCACATGTCATGATCAGGGACGAGGACAGCATAGGGGGTAGATAAGCCGCAACCTACAAAACACAACAACGCTCCGCAAAGCAGTGCACCGCATATTGAAGGAACGGCAAGGCGCGGCGAGGCGACCCGCTCTGAGAGGCACTCGAGGGCAGCATGCACCTGGGGGGCGCCCTTCATGATGCGCTGCACCTCGCCAGTCTTGTTGTCCTGCAAGGCAAAAAGGACCACGAGGGGTCGCACGGTGTACAGCATGCCTTGCCAACAAAAATCAGGCAAGTTGCCTGCAGAAATCTGCTGGCAGGCGCGCTGAACGTTCGACGCAGCAAATCGCATGCAGTGACAGTGCCAGCGCTTACACCCTACCCCGCCCTCACCTTGACAAAAGCCACGGTGTACTTGTCGGTGGGGTTGAAGGGGATGAACTTGGCCATGGCGTACTCCTCCCACAGCGTGTCGCTGCAGCAGAAGCAGTACCCCCAAAGCGCAGTGATGTGAGGGCAAGGCAATAGAAGCTTGAATGCAGCTGGCAAGCCTGTCTAGGGCGCTGGCTCCTGCGACCGCGCATCAGTCAAGCGCACACTCAGCGTGCATGAAACTGCACAAGCAAGTTTGACACACCGGTTGGGGTAGGACTCGTGCAGCACCATGTCGATGGGCTGTTAAATCAGCAGCCACTTACGGCGCAGGCACATTCAGCTCTCCGGTTGGGGTAGGACTCGTGCAGCACCACGCCCAGGAGCTGCTTCACGCAGCACATGCGCCCAGCAAGCAAGCCCGGTTGGGGTCCCCTTAGAACTAAAAAAATGACCAGCATGCTCACCGGTTGGGGTACGACTCGTGCAGCACCATGTCGATGGGCTCCTCAGTCACAATGTTGGCGGACATGGCGCCAAACTTGAGCACCTGCAGGAGTTATGAGGAGAGGCCAAACAAGCAGCACTAAGTGAGCAGCGTTGGGTGAGGCGTGGTGTTGGCGGACATGGCGCCATACTTGAGCACCTGCAGGTGGACGACAGAGCCGAGGAAAAAGGGACTTGGTGAGCGTCAGGGCAAAGAACGCCCTCGGTCACAATGTTGGCGGACATGGCACCAAACTTGAGCACCTGTTGTGGGCAAGCGGTCGGGGCCGGACAGCATACAGTAGTAGGTAACAGTGCTTGGTAGCCGAGACGAGCAACTGATACGATGGGTGAATGCGGCCAGAGCACTCTGCTGAGCAACGCCAGCTGCTTGCAACTGCCCAGATCACACACAACCGACCGACTCACGGCCTCAATGGAGTGTCCGGACAGGGGGTAGCAACAATGACCGCCACGCTGCACATCATTCCTTGACTCACAAACAGGCATCCAAGCAAGGGGAACCCCGACTCACGTCCTCGATGGAGTGGCCGGACAGGGGCTGGCAAGGACCGCCGCTGCCCTGGATCTCACTCAAAACCAAGCACACACATGCAACTGTTTTGACTGAACTCACATCCTCAATGGAGTGGCCGGACAGGGGGTAGCAGTTCACGTGGTCGACGGTCAGCTTGTTCAGGGTGAGGGTGCCTGCAGAAGGGTGGATGTGAGGACGAAGGCAAGGCTTGGTGCCGGAACAAGCCATGTGCAGGAGGACCTGCCCGCAGGCGGCAACAGCGGCAGCAGCACGGCAGAGCTGAGCGGACACAACGTGTGTTCCAAGCCATGTGGCCCGCCTGCCTGCTCACCGGTCTTGTCGGAGCACAGGATGTCCATGCCGGCCATCTCCTCCACGGCTGCAAGGAATGGAAAAACGGTTCTCTATTGTAATAATAAAGTGTCCAGCAAAGGGTAGGTCAATAGGATGTCCATGCCAGCCATCTCCTGCACGGGTGCAGAAAGAGAAGGGGGCTTGCACGTTTAGCTTGCAGCACAGAGCACATCGCACGCTGTTGGTGCAGGAAGCGCGTGACTTTAGAGATGGGCAAGGCAGAGCAGATGCAGAATCCGAACGGCGACCTGAGCGGGCACAACTAAGCCCCCCACCGGCACTTCCGCACTCCCAAGTACACACAACAGGCCATCACAAACCGCATCAGACCAACCCACCAGACATGCGGGACACGATGGCTCCCTCCTTGGCAAGCGTGAAGGCGCCCAGGGCCAGGGTGACGGACAGCACGGTGGGCATGGCTGCAACATAAAGGATAAAAAGCATTTGCTCAGGCAGGGTTCAGGTAAACGTGGTGCCAGCAGCAGCCCAAGGTGGCGGACAGCACGGTGGGCATGGCTGCAGGGTAGATACGGTGGAGCAGAGGCATGTGGTTACAAGGGCATGCATCCCTTTCGGCACCACGCGCGCACGCCCTGCGCAGTGCCTGGCATGTGCAAGCGGCGATCCCAGGAAAGAGCACATCCGAGGCTGCAAACAGTAGCAAAACCAACTGCGGCAAGAGTGCTCACCAATGGGGATACCGCCCACGATGATGACCAGCATGTTGGTCAGGGTGGGGCAGCCGCCTGCAGGGGGCAAGCGGGCACAGGCGGCAGGCAGCAGGGTGAGGGCATGACAAGCGGCTGGTCGTGGCGGCTGCCAGTGCAGGTCGGTATGCGGCGCCAACACCCATGCAGCCATGCAGCCATGCAGCCCACGCAGCAGGCCTGGGTCGATCAACCCTCTCGGCAGTCATTGGCAGCCCCCAACAGCTCACCCGAGCCGCCGTAGCAGGCGTGCTTGTAGTGGCCAAACTGGACCGCCAGCTCGATGATGATCCACACGCCTGCGAAGCGACATGGCAATCAGTACTGTCACAACAACGGAGCAGTTCTCGCCCTGTGTGGCGGCCTGGAAGTGCAGATGCAGGGCACACATGCAACACTAGAGCGGTGAGCAAGGCCTTGTGTATTGCAACTCAACAACACATAACCAGATGGTGCGCAGCGAGCGGCACGCACCGATGGTGATGAGGCAGACGGCGCCGATGCGAGTCATAACCTTCTGCAGGTTGGCCTCCTGCACAAGAAAAAGCAACAAAAAAGACAGGCAGCACCGCTCAGAAGACAGGCGGGGGGTGATGGGCGGGGCGAGGCATGGTTGAGACGGTTGATAATTAATACTACGGATATACCCCCGTGAGGGGTGAGGCACCGCTGGAGTGAGCCACAGCAGGGCATACCTTGCAAATTGCGGGCACGTTTGGTGGTTTAATAAGCGGCCAGCGAGAGCAGGGCAGGGCACACCGCATGTTGGTTCACAGCCAGCTGTTCACCCACCTGGTTGGCAGAGCCCAGCAGAGCGGCGGCGCGGCCGAAGAAGGTCTGCGGAGGAGGGGTAAGCAGGAGGGGGCCATGTTGGATCTGATTCAGACTGCATGTGCCACACACACCGCTGGAAGCATGCCGCCCACAGAAGCAAGTACGTTTCAGGACCAGAAGGTCATAAGCTGCGCACCTGCCACGCCGGCGGCATGCACCCAAAACCCACACTGGTGTCAAGCACACACACGACACAAGCAAACAGCACGCACTTGCATGCCGGTGGCGTACACCACCCCTGGCTACAGCTGCAAGCAAGCAAGCATGTCCCGTCACTGGCAATTGATAACAAACCAGCCAAGTTTAAAACAGCTTGCCTGCATGCCGGTGGCATACACCACGCAGTGGCGCTCGCCCTGCTTGATGGTGGAGCCTGCGCAGGAAGAAGATCCAACCACTGATCAGCACACGCATCGCAAAAAGCGCTACCAGTACAGTCTGAAGCAGCTAAAGCGCAAGGCAAGGCATCATGAGTGGGTGCGGGGCAGCGCAAGCCGGCATCTCGGCAGCAGCAACAGTGGGTAGGGACCCTCACCGGAGCAGGCCACGTCGCCGGAGAACGTATTGACGATCGGCAGCAGCGTTGCAAGATCAAAGCAATACTAACAGCATGTGCATTGTGCCCCCTCACCGGAGCAGGCCACGTCGCCGGAGAACTTGTTGACCGGCAGCACCAGCCCAACTAGCAAATGCTGTGTCAAACACACAAGAATTGCTCACCGGCAAAGGCGGCGTCACCGCAGAGCTTCTTGACGGGCAGCACCAGCCTCACAGCCCCTCTCAAACCAGCAAAACGCTGCAGAAGTGAACAAAGTGTGCTCACCGGCAAAGGCCACGTCGCCGGAGAACTTGTTGACAGGCAGCACCAGCCAGCTAGCAAATGCTGTGTCAAGCACACAGAATTTGCTCACCAGCAAAGGCCACGTCGCCGGAGAACTTCTTGACGGGCAGCGACTCGCCGGTCAGCGCGGCCTGGTCGCACTGCATGGCAGAAGACAGAGGAAAGGGACGGCCAAGTGAGCGCGGCCTGGTCGCACTGCATGGCACAGTGTGGGAGACAACAAAGGCGGAAAGGCGGATGAGCACAGCCTGCTCAGTACTGCACAGACAGGACAGGCAACGAGGGGCAGGGATGCGTACTAGTTGGGCGAGACAGGCAGGCACTCGCTTGCCCACTGATGCCACGAAGTGGTCGAACAGAAGTAGCTTCCGCTGACTGTATGATCAGGTGACCAAACAGCAGCCCCACGTGCCTGCAGGGGGGTCTCGTCCTCGGGCCGCCCGCTGCCCCTGCCCATCCACCCAACTGCCAAGCCAACAGTTGCAGTCCAACAGTAAAAAACGATGGTGTCTTGCCTGCAGGGGCGTCCCGGCCGCCACTTAACTCAATCACAAGTAACCAACCCCGCCAAAGTGGGACCGTACTGCTTGCCTGCAGGGGGGTCTCGTCCTCGGGCCGCCCGCTGCTGCCCTCCTCTCCCAGGATTTTGATGTCGGCGGGCACAATGTCACCCAGGCGGATGATCACAATGTCGCCTGCACACGTGTTAATGAAGATGTAGGAACTGTTTCTCCTTGCAGGGTCGCTGAATGGGTGCAGTGCAGTGCAGCCGACGGTTCTGAAAGCACCGCCACAAAGCGCAGCAGGCTGACAGGGTCCTGCAGGCAGCGCATGCCGTATGCCCAATTCACACACCGAAAGCACCCAACACGCAGTAAGCAGCCGGGCGGCGCACCAGGCACCAGGTCGGAGGCTTCAATCGTGGACACCTGCCCATCTCGCAGCACTTTGGCTTTGGGCGCCAGCGCTGCAGCAAGGTGCGTGGGCGGGGCAGTCGCAGGCTGTTGACAGTTCAGCTGGGCTGGGCTGCCCTGCAGCTGCAGGCCTTATCGCGTGGCGCACAATAAAATGCCTGCAAGTTCCGGGCTGGCTGCTGCTGCTGCTATCACTAGTGCAAAGCCTGTCTGCTCGACACAAGGCACCAGGCACGCACCCGAGGTCAGGGCCTTGATGGCCTTGTCGGCGTTGGCCTCCTCCACGTACGAAATGGTGGCGTTCACCTGCAAACAGTGGACAATGCGGACACAAAACGCTTGACCACATACAACTGGTGGCGGTGACCTGAAATGGAATTAACAGTATGACAAGATGGGTGCATGCAAAGTCAAGCAGGGCACGCCCCATCTGCTTCCCGCCACAGCGAAAACACATGCAGAAGCAACACCCCAACTGCGCCAATCAAGGCATGGCACACACGCACAAACTCCCAGCTGAACCCACCAGCGGCAGGGCCAGGATGAGCGCGAAGTCGAGCAGGTCACACAGTCACATCACGCAAGACCAATCAGCATGAAAAGGACCACCCAAGCGCACCAGCAGCAGGGCCAGGATGAGCGCGAAATCGGCATAGTCTAGCAGGGCGATGGCGATGATGGCCGCCGCCTCCATGGCCCAGGACAGCGGGTTCCACATGTACTGTGGGGAAGGACGAGTGGAGCGAGCACAGTGGGTGAGATGCAAGCCAATGCAGGGTGGAATCGGCACCTCCACGGCCCAGGACAGCGGGTTCCACATGTACTGCGGACAGTGTGGAGAGAAGTAGGTACATCACTGCAAGCTGGGCATGTACCTCGGCAGCCTGCTGAGACCAACAGTTTCAGCCAGAAACACAACGCAGGCGATGGAAAGAACCACAGGCATGCTCCGCTAGAATCATCACAATCTCTGCAGCTAAGGCTTACCGACACCAGGAAGGGGTTGCGCGTCTCCTCCGGCAGCTTATTCCCTGGGCCCAGAAAGCTGCTACAGAACACAAACAGCGATGAACCTCTAATTTGGGCTTACCGACAGGTACACCAGGAAGGGGTTGCGCGTCTCCTCCGGCAGCTTGTTGGGCCCATACTCAGCCAGGCGCTTGGCCGCCTCCTCACTCGTCAGGCCCTTGTGGGTGGCCTGCAGGGGTGGTGAAATGTGACAGTGCAGCGCACACGCTGAGAAAAGAGTATTTAACATGCAGGGCAGGTGTGAAACGAGCGTTTGGCCACCCCCTTGCTGCTCTGCCATCGTGCGTGGCCTGATATTGGTGCAGTGGGTGTGCTGAATGAAAAGCACGGCCGAACAGCTAGAGCACTGAGCCATGCCAGGGCCGAGGCGCCACCGCGCAAAGCGGTGGGCTCTGCGGGTTGCGCTTTAAATCTCTGTTCAGCTGTAGTAGACCATTGCCGGCGGCTTGCAGGATCGACTGGCAAGGCGCAAAAGTGCAATGGAGGCCAGACAGCTGGCAGAGAGGGGGCTAGCAGCATGTGCCAGAATGACGGCAGGATTATGGCGGCAGCGCAAC
>VFQQ010003131.1_pt1 | contig 16702 bp, 14 predicted proteins | sample 3512341 | NCBI WGS metagenome assembly VFQQ01 (sample SAMN10412373, study PRJNA504923) | tailings metagenome | isolation source: Relicate 2 Philex TSF1 revegetated site | place: Philippines: Tuba, Benguet | collected 2017-08-29 | reverse complement strand
GAGTCTGGGCCGTGTCTCAGTCCCAGTGTGGCTGATCATCCTCTCAGACCAGCTATGGATCGTCGCCTTGGTAGGCCGTTACCCCACCAACTAGCTAATCCAACGCGGGCTCATCCAATTCCGATAAATCTTTCCCCCGTAGGGCGTATACGGTATTAGCACAAGTTTCCCTGTGTTGTTCCGTAGAACTGGGTAGATTCCCACGCGTTACTCACCCGTCTGCCACTCCCCTTGCGGGGCGTTCGACTTGCATGTGTTAAGCCTGCCGCCAGCGTTCGTTCTGAGCCAGGATCAAACTCTCAAGTTTGAAATCTGACTGTTGTCGACGCATGCACGTTTGCTATTGACGAGGACACACATCCGCTGCGCCTTGCGGCGCAATTGTCTGTGTATACCTCTAAGAAACGTACACCGTCGAAGTCGATTAAAACCACCGAACCTAAGTCCGGTTGGTTCGCAAGAACCTCGCCGTCCACGTTTCTCTTTCTTCCATCTTCACAATTTCAAAGAGCTGACCTCGGGTCCCGCATTGGGTCGACGTCGGTGGAAGCAGAGCTTCCGAATTCTGGCGAACAGAACCTTGTCTCCGGTTGCCCGGCAGCAGGTCTGCCCTATCAGGATCGCTGAACAGTGGGAGCAGCAAGTGCTCGGCGTCGTCAGCGTGGCGGGTTGTATTCGAGACGTTTCAGTCTGTCAACACCCTTTTTTCAACTTTCGTTTCGCTTTCGACACCGTCGTCTGCGACCCGGAACTTGAAACTCTGAAACTCAAAAACGCTTTGTTTTTCAGAGGCTTGCTTCAGTCGTTGGCGTCTTGCGGCGCCGCGGTCCTCAGCGGTGAGCGGGGTTATATGGAGGGGCGTTTCGGCTGTAAACCCCCCAAAGCGACAAAATCGTCATTTTCTGCATCGCCCCCGTGTTCCGGAGGCCGCCGCTGCTGGGGAGCATATATAGTACGCGCGCGTAGGGCTGTCATCGGCCTGTGCATTTAAGCGCTTTGAGCCGACGGTGCGTTTCGGGCGCGGCCTGTGGAAAACTTCGTCACATTAGGGCTGGAAGCCCTGGATTTGCTGGAGAAACAGCGAAGTCGCGCCGACCATCGTCCTGCCCATCGCGATCTTTCGGCCAGACGCGGACGGCGGAAAGATTTCTGCCAAAGACGGAGATTTTCGCGGAGGCACGCATAAGAACCCGTGCCATCTGCCTCTGTCCCTCGCGCCTCCCATCCAGGGAAAGCTCGACCCGAACCTTCCCGGTCAATCGACCGACACGACATCCGCGAGCATGAAGTGGACTGGAGCGGCCTTGCTGGGATGATAGCTGGTGCGTGGCAAACTGCGCCCTTACCTGATGCGCTCTATCCGATCGTAAGTTCGGGCCAGATCGAGACAGCGCAAACTACTCTTCTCTGCAAACCGGATCTCCAGGCCCGCTTTCCACTCTTTGACCTGCTTCTCTTCGATGAATAGCCGCGTCGAGGGGCGTGGGCTTCGCACCAGGCCGTCCCTTCTCTCGCTGCGACGCTCGTACGCACGCGCGATCTGTTGGCCCGCGACACCGATCTAGAGCGTCCCACCGATCACGCTCGCCATCACGTATGCAGAGAAGCTCTTCGTCCCAGCGAAGGCCGGGACTCGGCTCACTCGATCGAGGCGCTTGCCCTGTTCACGAACAGGGGGGCGACAACAGGTGCTCACTGGAACCCTGCCCCGCCTCCCGCAGTTGGTCATCCGAAACCCGAGGAGAACATCATGCCGCGGTCGTTAGGTGCCATTGCCATCATCCTGGCGCTGCTCGCGGCGGCCGCCTTTGTCGTCGTAGCCAGCACCGGCCTGCTCATTCCGATCGGCTGAGGCACCGGCAAATCCTGCCCATTATGCCGAATCGCCGGCTGTCATCTTCCTGTCGCACAAGCCCGGAAATCGCTGATAGCGCGCTAGCTTAGGCCAAGTTTTGCCGCATTGTGCGGGGAAGAGGCGGAATGGTCGGCTATTGACGGAGCTCCGTGCGCGCGTCATGGCTTTGGCCCCGAAGGCTTTCGAGCCTTGGACGACGGGTGGGCAGCAAGAAATTCGGGCGATGCAAGTAAGGATTTCCGGGTGAGCCCGGCACAACGCAATCGCACGGCCGCGCTTTTGAAAGCGAGCGGCTTCGAAGACGCGCCCGCGTTGACCGTCCAATCGACAGACGGCGAAATCCCCCACGGCCGCGAACTGAGCTTCGCCTGGCTGACCGGCACCGTGATGACCGGCCTGACCAGCGTCATGCTGATGGGCGCCGCTCTCTATGTGTCCTTCCAGGGCCAGGACACCTTCTCCACCGCTTACGAAGCGCTGCAGATCATCACCAATCCGACGCAGGCCGCGGCGGACAGCCAGGTGAAAGGCGACCGTGTGCGCCCGATCGTGCAGGCCAAGTCCGAACTCGAGATCGTGGAAGCCTCGATCAAGGAAAATGTCGAAGGCCGCGACATGATCCGCAAGCAGCCCTTCGTGCGCATCCGCGCCACGCTGGCGACGGCCGGCACCTCGCTGACCGACGATATTCCGCCCTATGACCCCGTCGCGATGATCGAGGCGACCCAACCCATCGTCGCCGAAGAGGGTTCGGCCGCCGCCAACCCCGATATCTATGGCGCCGACGTCGAAGGCGAAGTCTCCATCCGCACCGTCGCCATGCCGATGACGCTGGTACCGCCGCGCGCCATCTCCGACCAGGCCGCCGCCGAATTCGTCAGCCTGACCGTCGACAACTTCTTCGGCGACGGCGGTTCGGCCGGCGCCGCCGCGAACAACCCGGACGGCCCGGAAGTCGCGCTCGCCTACGCCCCGTCCGACACCGGCATCCGCGATCTCGGCATCGTCGAGAACGGCGTCAGCGGCATTGCCGAGAACGTCACCGTGATGCCGCAGACCAAGACGGCGGAAAGCGCCGGCCAGGGTCGCCAGGAAAAATTCGTCACCATCAAGGATTCCGGCCCGCTGGCCGAGACCCTGCTCAAGAACGGCTTTACCGAGCAGACCGCCGAGATGATGACCAGCACTTTGAAGAACGTGCTGCCCACCATGACCATGCCCACCGGCGCCAAGCTGCGCATGCTGTTCGGCCCGTCGCGCGCCTCCGATACGCTCATCCCCTATCGCATGAGCATCTACTTCCCGGATTCGACCGGCGCTCCCAAGCATGCGGCGACCGCCGCGCTGACCGACCGCGGTTCCTACGTGCTGGGCCTGGCGCCCACCGAAATCACCTTCCCCGCGGAAGACGTCGAAGCCACTGACGTTGCCGCCCTGCCCACCGTTTACCGCTCGATCTGGGAAACGGCGCGCAAGCACGACATCGACGACAAGACCACCCAGCGCATCGTCGCCATGTTCGCCTACGACATCGACCTGACCAAGAAGATCGCGGGCGGCGACTCGATCGAAATCCTCGAGACCCAGAAGGACGCCGAGGGCCGTCAGGAACTGCTCTATGTCGGCCTGCGCCTGGGCACCACGCTGCGCGAACTTTATCGCTTCCGCACCGAGGACGGCACCGTCGACTTCTACGATCCGTCCGGCGAAACCGGAAAGCGCTTCCTCACCCGCCGTCCGCTCGAAGGCGGCGGCCGCCTGTCGAGCCGCTACGGCTATCGCGTCCACCCCATCTTCAAGACCCGCCGCCTCCATGCCGGCGTCGACCTCGCCGCGCCGCGCAACACGCCCATCTATGCCTCGGGCGACGGCGTGATCGAGCTCGCCGGCTGGAAGTCGGGCTATGGCCGCTATGTCGAGGTCAAGCACGTCAACGGCTTCGAGACCGGCTACGGCCACATGAACAAGATCGCCGACGGCATCAAGCCGGGCGTCCGCGTTCGCCAGGGCCAGGTGATCGGCTATGTCGGCTCCACCGGCAATTCCACCGGCAACCACCTGCACTTCGAGATTCGCGTCAACGGCCGCACCGTCGACCCGCTGAGCGTGAAGCTGCCGCGCGACAAGTCTCTGTCGGCCCAGTACGATGGCGCCTTCAAGCAGACCATCGACCAGATCCGCGACCTGATGAAGCGCCAGGCCGCGCCGATGACCGTGGCCTCGATCCAGTAACCGGCGCCCGCCGACCCTATTCATTGACCCAGTAAACCATCAGTTCCGCGCCGCCCGGCTCGCGGAAAAAGAAGCGACGGCCGCCCGGATAATCGTGCGCCGCGATGCTGATGACGCCGCCGGCCTTCTCCACCGCCGCCTGCGCCGCATCGAGATCGTCGGTGCGAATACCCATCACCGGATGCGCGCTGCGGCCCTCGGCGAACGAGTTGAGCCCGCCCAGCACGCCGGCATCCAGTATCTCGCTGTAACCGGGCCCATAGGCCTTCTCGCCCCAGCCGAACGCCGCCTTGTAGAAGGCGCTGCTCTTGGCCGTGTCGGTAGTCGGCAGCTCGAAATAGTCGATGACGAAGCTGGTCATGGGCAGTCCCTTTCTCGGTGTTGTCTGGGCATAACGGCCCGGCATCAGGCCCGTTTCGAGCGCATGCCGTAAACCTTGGTGACGTCAGGATCGGCGGTCAGGGCCGCAAAGGTCGAGTCGGCCGGATCGACCAGCGCCACCCGCCCTTCGGCGTCATGGTGCAGCGCCCAGCCATAGCTTCGCACCAGCGGCGATGACCGCAGGCACGGCTGTCCCTTGGAGAAATAGTCGGCCCGCGCCGCGTCCCGTCCGGCGGCGTCGACTTCGGCCCTGTCGGCATGAATGCCGAAGATCAGGTCGTCGCTGGTGAGACCGTATGGCGCCTCCGCCAGCCGCTCGTGCTGCATCGCGGCGACCGTTCCCGGCTTTGGCGGCGGCGTCGCCGTGCTGGCCGTCGAATCGGGCGACGGCAGGATGAGGGTCGAGCGATAATTGGTGGTGTGCATGTCATCTCCCGCATGTTCTTGTTATGTTCTAGTCTCGATATGCTACGGACACAAGACGGATGGAGCGCCCATGGCTTCGCAGCAATCGACGGTGGACTACATTCTCGAGCAGATCGCCGAGGCCGGCACCGTCTCGGCCCGCCGGATGTTCGGCGAATACGGCGTCTATTGCGACGGCCGCATCGTGGCGCTGGTCTGCGACGACCAGCTCTATCTCAAGCCCACACCGCAAGCCCGCGCGCTGCTCGGCGACTCTGTGGACGAACAACCGGCCTATCCCGGGGCCAAACCCAGCTACAGGATCGCCGGAGAGCGCTGGGACGACGCGGAGTGGATGGCCGAGCTGGTGCGGGTCACCACCGCCGCCCTGCCCCTCCCCAAGCCGAAAAAGCCAAGGGCGCCGCGCAAGTGATAAGGGCCGGTCTTTCGACCGGCCCTTGAGAGATTGAGCGTTACGCCGCGGCGTCGATCGCCGGCGGTTCGGCGGATGCATTGAGCACCAGCCCATCCTCGCCCGCATCGACCACGACCGTCTGCCCGTCGACGATTCGCCCGCCGAGGATTTCCTCGGCCAGCTCGTCCTGCACCGAGCGCTGGATCACGCGCTTCAGCGGCCTTGCGCCATACGCAGGATCATAGCCCTCGTTGGCCAGCCAGTCGCGCGCCGCCGGAGTGAGATCGAGGGTGATATCGCGGTCTGCCAGCAGCTTCTTGAGCCGCCCCAGTTGGATATCGACGATCTCGCCCATGTGCTTGCGCTCGAGCCGGTGGAACAGCAGGATCTCGTCGATGCGGTTGAGGAATTCCGGCCGGAACGCCCCCTTCACCGCGTCGATCACCTTGCCGCGCACCAGCTCGACCGGCTCACCGTCCTTGAGGTCGGCGAGATAGGACGAACCGAGGTTCGAGGTCATGATGATAACCGTGTTGCGGAAGTCGACCGTCCGTCCCTGCCCGTCCGTCAGCCGCCCGTCATCGAGCACCTGCAGCAGCACGTTGAACACGTCCGGATGCGCCTTCTCGATCTCGTCGAAAAGGATCACCTGGTAAGGTCGGCGCCGCACCGCTTCGGTGAGCACGCCGCCCTCGTCGTAGCCGACATAGCCCGGAGGGGCGCCGATCAGCCGGGCCACCGAGTGCTTCTCCATGAATTCCGACATGTCGATGCGCACCAGCGCGTGCTCGTCGTCGAACAGGAACTCGGCCAGCGCCTTGGTCAGCTCGGTCTTGCCGACACCCGTGGGGCCAAGGAACATGAACGAGCCGATCGGCCGGTTCGGGTCCTGCAGCCCGGCTCGCGAGCGCCGCACGGCCCGCGCCAAAGCTTCCACAGCCTCCGCCTGGCCGATGACCCGCTTGCCCAGCTGGCCTTCCATGGCGATCAGCTTCTCGCGCTCGCCTTCGAGCATCCGGTCGACCGGAATACCGGTCCAGCGGCTTACCACCTGCGCGATATGCGTGGGCTGCACCACCTCTTCGACCATCGGATTGTCGGGCTTGCCCTCGCCACCATCGGCCGCCTTGAGCTGCCGCTCGAGGTCCGGAATGATGCCATAGGCCAGCTCACCGGCCCGCGCCAGGTTGCCTTGGCGCTGCGCCAGTTCGAGCTCCGTACGGGCCTTGTCGAGGTCTTCCTTGACCTTCTGGCTGCCCTGCAGGCGGGCCTTCTCGGCCTGCCAGCGGGCGGAGAGAGCATTGGCCTGCTCATCGAGTTCGGCAAGATCCGATTCGAGCCGCGTCAGGCGCGCCTTCGAGGCATCGTCCGATTCCTTTTTCAGCGCTTCCCGCTCGATCTTGAGCTGCAGGATGCGCCGGTCGAGTTCGTCGAGCTCTTCCGGCTTGCTGTCGACGGCCATGCGCAGCCGCGCCGAGGCTTCGTCCATCAGGTCGATGGCCTTGTCGGGCAGGAAGCGGTCGGTGATGTAGCGGTTCGAGAGCGTCGCGGCCGACACCAGCGCCGAATCCGAGATCCGGACGCCATGGTGCAGCTCGTACTTCTCCTTGAGGCCGCGAAGGATCGAGATGGTGTCCTCCACTGTCGGCTCGTCGACAAACACCGGCTGGAAGCGACGGGCCAGCGCCGCGTCCTTTTCGATATACTTCCGGTATTCGTCGAGCGTGGTCGCGCCCACGCAGTGCAGCGTGCCGCGGGCCAGCGCCGGCTTCAGCAGGTTGCTGGCGTCCATGGCGCCATCGGTCTTGCCGGCGCCCACCAGCGTGTGCATCTCGTCGATGAAGAGGATCACCTGGCCTTCGGCCGCGTCGATCTCGTTGAGCACCGCCTTGAGCCGCTCTTCGAACTCGCCGCGATATTTTGCGCCCGCGATCAGCGCGCCCATGTCGAGCGCCATCAGCGACTTGTTCTTGAGCGATTCCGGCACGTCGCCATTGACGATGCGCAACGCCAGGCCTTCGGCAATGGCGGTCTTGCCGACGCCGGGCTCGCCGATCAGGACGGGATTGTTCTTGGTGCGACGGCTCAGCACCTGGATGGCACGACGAATCTCTTCGTCGCGGCCAATCACCGGGTCGAGCTTGCCTTCGCGAGCCCGGGCGGTGAGGTCCATGGCGTATTTCTTGAGCGCGTCATAGCTCTGCTCGGCCGATGCTGAATCGGCCGTTCGGCCCTTGCGGACCTCGGCAATGGCGTCGCGCAGCGACTGCGGCGTGATGCCGGCGGCCGACAGGATCTTGCCGGCATCGGTGTCTTTTTCGATGGCGAGCGCGAGCAGCAGATACTCGACGGTCACGAACGAATCGCCCGCCTTCTGCGCCGCGCTTTCGGCCGTGTCGAACACCCGCGCCAGTTCACGGCTCAGATAGAGCTGCGAACCATCGCCGGAAACTGACGGAATTTTTCTGAGGGCCGCTTCGGTCTCGCTCTGCGCGAGTTTGGCATTGCCGCCGGCACGCTGGACCAGCGCTGAGGCCGCACCTTCCTCGTCGTCGAGCAGCACTTTGAGCAGATGCAGCGGTGTGAACTGCTGATGGCCTTTGCCGAGGGCGGCAGTCTGCGCGCTCTGGATGAAGCCTCGCGCCCGCTCGGTATACTTTTCGATGTTCATTCAACTCTCCTCTTTGCGCGCTGCCTCGCCCCCGAAAGGCACGGAGAACAACGCCTGAAGTGTTGATTTGGTCTGGGTTGAGTGCCCTGACGCAGATCAATGCCCGGATGCCCGCTCGGCGGCGCTACCCGGTCACGACCAAGATATAGGGAGGGATTTCGCGGGGAGAAGAGGCGGTCGTTGTTGGCGCGTTTGACAACAGGTGAAAGCGTTGGCATTTTGGCCAACATGCAAGCCAGACAGATCACACGCCAGCGGCAGGATTTCGCGGACGGAACGATCGAGGAAATGGTCATCTGGCTGCTGCCCCACCCGGTTCCGGGCAGCAATCACAACTTCAAGTACCGGCTGTTCTTCGGCACATCCGGACAAAGACTGATTGGATACGACAATGAACGAGGCAAAGGCGATCACCGCCACATCAAGGGAGTTGAAGAGCCATACATCTTCATCAACCCCCGCCAGCTCATCATCGACTTCCGCGCCGAAGTTGCCCGCTGGCGCACAAGCCAGCCGCACCATGACGATCCTGATTGAGCCGGACGACGCTGTTGCATCGAAGCGGATGGATGAAGCTGCCATTCGGGCATTCGAAACCGGCGAGTATCAAGGCGAAACCTTGGGTTTCGCTACGCTCCCGCAGCTCTTTTCGGTTTTCACGGCCAACCGCTGGCAGGCAATCGAGAAGCTGCAGGAGATTGGTCCGTCCAGCTTGCGTGGACTTGCCCGAGCGCTCGGTCGCGACGTGAAGCGCGTCCATGAGGACGTCGATAAGCTGATCGAGTACAATATGATCGAGCGGACCGAGGACAAGAAAATCTATGTCCCGTTCGAGGAAATCCGCTTCGAGGCGTCGCTGAAGATCAAAGCCGCCTGAAACGAAAAGGCCGGGCGCTGGGCCCGGCCTTGGAAACTTTTATTCGGCTGCGGAGCCGCCGGCCGTCAGGAAGGCCGGGAGCCCGATATCGGGCTGCGGGGAATTGCCGGGATCGGCGCCACCCTCACCGCCATTGCCACCCTCGCCATTGCCGCGCGAGCGGCGGCGCGGACGGCGGTCACGGTGACGGCGGCCTTCGCCATTGCCTTCGGCCTGCTGTGCCGGGGCGGCCTGGCTCTCGCCATTGCCTTCCACGGGAACGGCCTGGATGACGACGGTTTCGCCATTTTCGGCGTCCGGCATCGTCGGCTGCGGCTGGGGCTGTTGCTGATCGGGCTGCGGCTGCTGCTGGAACGGCTGGCGCGGTTCCGGGCTGGCGAAGCGATCGTTGATCGGCGGGAAATCGTCGTCGAAATCCTCGCTCTCGGCCTGCGGCGCGAACTGGTCGCGATTCTGCGGCTGGGCGGCGGCGACGATGCGGAAATAGTGTTCTGCGTGCTGGAGATAGTTCTCGGCCATCACCGAGTCACCGGACGACTGCGCGTCGCGGGCCAGCTGCAGGTATTTTTCGGCGATGTGGGCAGCATTGCCGCGAACCTTCACATCCGGCCCGTTGCTCTCGAAATTGCGCGAGAGCGGATTGATATGCTTGCGCCCACCGTTGTTGTTGCGGCCGCGCGAGCGATTTTTGTTATTCTGGTTTGGTCTCATCGTTTCGTATCAAAACCTTGGACAGAAACACGCGATGGCTTTGGCCATCAGCACACCGACCTTACGTTCAGCGGCGAACTTGCGGCGGAACGGGTCGTATCGGGTTCGCCTGATCCGGGACCGGCCCTGAGGACCAGATCGCTGCGGCGAGGCGGAAACTAACGCTGTTCGGTTGAACCACTTGTGGCTCATCAAGGCAGACCGGGTCCTTGTCCGGATGCACCTGCTGCCTGATGCAGCTCGCCGATGAGCGGGTGGCCGTCTCCCCTAGCGCAATCCCTGCGCTATCGACAGCGAAAGGAAACTAACCGGTTCGGCTCGGATTTCCAAGCAGAAAATACAATTGCGTGCTGGTCGCGCACTGTTTCACGACTAGATGTGGTGTCCTTCGACCACGCGATCAAGTCCCGCGAGGTCTTGATGAACACGGACGTCGCGGAAGCCGGACTGGATGAACAGCGCCGTGACGGCGATGGCCTGGATCGAGCCGATCTCGACCAGCACCGCCCCGTCGGGCTTGAGCCAGGTGGCGGCGTCCTTGATGATCAGGCGGTAGGGATCGAGCCCGTCCGGCCCGCCATCGAGCGCCAGCCGAGGGTCGTGATCCTTCACTTCGACCGCCAGTTCCTCGATCTCGGCCGAGGCGATGTAAGGCGGGTTGGAGACGATCAGGTCGAAGCTCTCGCCGGCCTGCAGTGGCTCGAACCATGGCCCTTTGCGGAAATCCAGGCGCTTTTCGACCCCATGCCGGTCGGCATTGTGCTGTGCGGTGACCAGGGCCTCGGGCGCGAGATCGACCGCAACGCCCTGCGCCGAGGGGCTTTCGGCAAGAATCGAGATGGCAATGCAGCCCGTGCCGGTACCGAGGTCGAGAATCGTCCTGTGCGGCTTGCCCCCGAGCAGCTCCAGACCCCGAATGACCAGCATTTCGGTCTCCGGTCGCGGCACCAGGGTCGCGGCGCCGAGCGCGAAGGGTCGGCCGTAGAACTCTTTCTCGCCCAGAATGCGGACCACCGGCTCGCCGCGCAAACGCCGGGCCGCCATGTCCTGCAGCGTCTTGAGCGCATCCGGCGAAGCGAAATCGCGTTCCCGATTGACCAGATTCAGCCGGTCGAGGCCAAAGGCCTGTTCGGCGAAGATGCGGGCGTCGAGTTCGGGCGTATCGATGCCGGCGCGGCGGAACAGGTCGCGGACACCGCGCCAGGCTTCGCCGATGCGGAGGCCCGCGCTCAGGCGCCGTTCCCCATTTCGGCAAGCTGCGCCGCCTGATACTCGGTGATCAGCGCCGACACAAGTTCGTCCAGCGCTTCGCCGGCGATCACCTTGTCGAGTTTGTAGAGCGTCAGGTTGATGCGGTGATCGGTCACCCGGCCCTGCGGGAAATTGTAGGTGCGGATGCGCTCGGACCGATCGCCCGAACCCACCTGCTCCTTGCGCGCCTCGGCCCGGGCGGTGTCGCGAGTATTCCGCTGCTCTTCATAGAGCCGCGCCTGCAGCACCTTCATGGCCGTAGCCCGGTTCTGGTGCTGTGACTTCTGGCTCGCCGTCACCACGATGCCGGTCGGCAGATGGGTGATGCGCACAGCCGAGTCCGTGGTGTTGACGTGCTGGCCACCGGCGCCGGACGACCGCATGGTGTCGATCCGGATATCCTCGGCCTTGATGTCGATATCGATGTCCTCGACCTCGGGCAGCACCGCCACCGTGGCCGCAGAGGTGTGGATGCGGCCCTGCGACTCGGTCGCCGGCACCCGCTGCACGCGGTGCACGCCCGATTCGAACTTCATCCGCGCGTAGACGCCCTTGCCGGTGACATTGGCGACCACTTCCTTGTAGCCGCCGACTTCGCCCGGGCTTTCCTCCATCAGCGTGAACTTCCAGCCCTGGAGATCGGCATAGCGCTGGTACATGCGCAGCAGATCGCCCGCGAACAAAGCCGCCTCGTCGCCACCGGTGCCGCCGCGGACTTCGAGAATGACGCTCTTTTCGTCGGCGGCATCGCGCGGCAGCAGCAGGATCTGGATTTCCGATTCCATCTGCTCTAGCCGCGGCTTCAGCTCGCCGATCTCGGCCTCGGCCATTTCGGCCATTTCCTTGTCGCCCGAAGCGACCAGCGCCTGCGCGTCCTCGAAATCCGCCTGCAGCTTGCGATACGCCATGATCGGCCGCACCACCGGCTCGAGCTCGGCATATTCCTTCGAAAGCCGGACATATTCGTCGGCGGAAGGACCAGCCGAAAGCGCCGCTTCGACGGATTCGAAGCGTTTTTCCAAAGCGGCGAGCTTGTCCTGAGGCAGAGCGGGCATGAGAAAACCTAGATGGCGAGCGACTGCCGACCGGCCCAGTCGAGCAGCAGCTCGCGGATGCCGACGCCGCTCGAACCTTCGAGCAGGGCGGCAGAGACGGACTTGCGGATGGGCTCGAGTTCGAGCCCGAGAATCATTTCCTTGATCGGCCCGATGGCCGGCGGACTCATAGACAGCCGGGTCATGCCGATCGACATCAGCGCCAGCGCTTCGACCGGCCGGCCGGCCAGTTCGCCGCACATGGTGAGCGGCACGCCATAGCGCTTGGCCGCGTCCACGATATGCTTGAGCGCCCGCATGCGCGGCAGCGCGATCGGGTCATAAGCCTTGGCGACGCGCGGATTGGCGCGATCGGCCGCGGTGAGGAACATCACCAGGTCGTTCGACCCGATGGAGACGAAATCGGCCTCCGGCAGCACCTGGTCGAGCTCCCAGAGCAGCGACGGCACCTCGATCATGGCGCCCAGTTCGAGCTTGCTCGGCACCGGGCGGCCTTCATGGCGGAGGCGTTCGACCTCCTTGTTGACCACCAGCCGCGTCTGCCGGAATTCCCAGGCATCGGTGACCATGGGCACCAGAATCTTCATCGGCCCGCCATTGGCCGCCTGCAGCAGCGCGCGGATCTGGATACGGAGCAGGCCCGGCCGGTCGAGCGCCAGCCGCAGCGAGCGGAACCCCATTGCCGGGTTCTCCTCGACCTCGCTCCGCAGATACGGAATCACCTTGTCGCCGCCGATATCGAGCAGACGGAAGACGATCGGCAGGCCGTTGGCGAGGCGGATGGCTTCGGAATAAAGCTCCACCTGTTCGGCCAGCCGCGGCAGCTTGCTCGCAATCATGAACTGCAGTTCGGTGCGGAAGAGGCCAACGCCGGCGGCGCCGGTGTCGTTCAGCATCGGCAGGTCGGCGACCAGCCCCGAATTGTGCAGCATGGTGATGTTGATGCCGTCGCGGGTGACGGCCGGCTTGTCCTTGAGCGTCAGGTAATGCGCCCGGCGCTTGGCCGAGAGCCGCACCTTGTCGACATAGGTCTGCTCGACGTCCGGCGTCGGCCGCAGGTACACGGTGCCGGTGGCGCCATCGGCGATGATGTCGTCGCCATTTTCCGCCAGCGACACGATGTTCTCGGCCTGGCCGATGGCCACCATGCCCAGCGACTTGGCGACGATGGCCACATGCGCCGTCGCACCGCCCTCTTCCAGCACCACGGCGCGCAGCCGCGTGCGGTCATATTCGAGCAGGTCCGCCGGGCCCATATTACGGGCCACCAGAATGGCGTTCTCGGGCAGTTCCTTCATGCCCATCGCCGAACCGTCGCCGGTCAGCACTCGCAGGAGCCGGTTGGCGAGATCGTCGAGGTCGTGCAGCCGGTCCTTGATGTAGGGATCGGTGGATCGCATCATGCGGGCACGGGTGTCGTTCTGCACCCGCTCTACCGCCGCTTCGGCCGTCAGGCCGTTCTCGATCGCCTCGCGCAGCCGGTCCACCCAGCCGCGGTCATGCGCGAACATGCGGTAGCTTTCGAGAATCTCACGGTGATCCGAGAAACTCTGCATGTCGCCATGGCTCAGCATGTCGTCGATCGAGAGCCGCATGGTGTTGAGCGCCCCCACCATGCGGTGCTGCTCGGCCTCGGTGTCCTCGGCGATGAAATTGGTGACCACCACGCGCGGATCGTGCAGCACCACCTGTCCCAGCGCGATGCCGTCGGAAAAGCCGGTGCCGTGGAAGGTGCGCGGACGCCTGAGGTCGATGTCCTGGCCGGGCTTGATCAGCACGTCGAATTCCGACGTCGCGATCATTTCGGCCAGAATCGTCGCCGTCGTCAGCAGCGCTTCGGTCTCGTCTTCACCGTAGACCCGGCGTTCGGCGTTCTGGACGACGAGCACGCCCAGCGTCTGCCCGGCGCGCAACACCGGCACGCCGAGGAAGGCGTTGTAAGGGTCTTCGCCGGTTTCCGGGCGATAGGCGAAACTGGGATGCGACGGCGCGTTTTCGAGGCTAAGCGGCTCGGCCTCGGCCGCGATCAGGCCGACCAGGCCCTCGCCCAGCCGCAGCGTCGTCATGTGCACGGATTCGGCCTTGAGGCCGCGGGTGGCGAACAGTTCGAGCGCACCGTCATCGCGCAGCACGTAGAACGAACAGACGTCCGCGTGCATGTTGCCGGCGATGAGGTCGACGATCTTGTTGAGGCGATCCTGCGCAGCCAGCGGCTCCGCCATGGTTTCGCGCAGCTGCTTCAAGAGCACGCGCGGACCGCTGATCGCTGTCGCCATATCCTCCGCCTGGCGGCCGCACCGCCCCCTGAGAGCCCGGCGTCAGCGACCGCGTCGCGTGGCGTCAGGCGTCTGGTTTGTCCAACCCGTAATACGTATGCAGGGCCCGAACCGCAAGCTCGGCATATTCGTCGTCGATCAAGACCGAGGTCTTGATTTCGGACGTGGTGATCAACTGGATATTGATCGACTTGTCTGCAAGGGCCTTGAACATCGAAGCGGCGACGCCGGCATGATTGCGCATGCCCACGCCCACCACCGAAACCTTGGCGCCGCCCTTGGCGCTGGTCAGCAGGCGATATTCGAACCGGCCGGCCTCGCCGGCGGCCTTCAGCGCCTTGACCGCCTTGTCGTGCTCGGCGTCCGGCACCGTGAAGGTGATGTCGGTGGTCGATCCGTCTTCCGAGACGTTCTGCACGATCATGTCGACGACGATGGATTCGTCCGACAGCGAGCCGAACACGGCCGCGGCCACGCCCGGCCGGTCCTTGACGTCGCGCAGCGTGATCTTGGACTCGGCCCGCGCCAGGGTCACGCCCGATACGATCTGCTGTTCCATGATCTCATCCTCATCGCAAACCAGAGTTCCGGGCACGCCCGGGGTCCCATCCGGCGCAATCTGCGGCGCATTGGGATCGTCAAAAGTGGAGCGGACGGTCAGGCGCACCTTGTGCGCCATGGCCATCTCGACCGACCGGATCATCAGCACCTTGGCGCCAAGCGAGGCCATTTCCAGCATTTCCTCGAAGGAAATCTTGGTGAGGCGCTGCGCCTTGGGCACGATGCGCGGGTCGGTGGTGTAGACGCCGTCGACGTCCGTATAGATGTCGCAGCGATCGGCCTTGACTGCAGCGGCGACGGCCACGGCCGACGTATCCGAGCCGCCACGACCCAGCGTCGTCACCCGGCCCGAGGGCGCCACGCCCTGGAAACCGGTGATCACCGGCACGACACCTTCGGCGAAGCGCTTGTTCAGTTCGGTCGGGTCGATCTCGACGATCCGGGCCGCGCCATGCGCGTCGTCGGTCTTGATCGGCACCTGCCAGCCCTGGAAGGACCGCGACGGGATACCCATTTCGCTGAGCACGATGGCCATCAGGCCGGCAGTGACCTGCTCGCCCGAGGCGACCACGGCGTCATATTCGCGCGCGTCGTGGAGTTTCGATGCTTCGTTGACCCAGCCCACCAGCTCGTTGGTCTTGCCAGACATGGCGGAAACGACCACGGCCACTTCATTGCCGGCGTCGACCTCGCGCTTCACGTGCTGCGCCGCCTGCCGGATGCGCTCCACGGTGGCGACCGACGTGCCGCCGAACTTGACTACGATACGCGCCATCTGCTCCCCGCGCCGGACCGAACCCGGCGGTACGCTTCGAATTCGGCCGGGGATTTGCCACAAACGCGCGGGGTTATCAACAGGCGCCCGCGACGCTGTCGCCCTTGCAACCGCCTCTCGGCAGGCAGATAACCCCGTGCATGACCGAAACCACGATCAATCCCGACGAGATCGCCAAGTTCGCGGCCATGGCCGAGGAATGGTGGGACCCGACCGGCAAGTTCAAGCCGCTGCACAAGTTCAACCCCGTCCGGCTGAGCTATATCCGCGACAAGGCCATCGCCCATTTTGGTCGTGACACGACCAGGCGCCGGCCGTTCGAGGGCCTCCGCATCCTCGATATCGGCTGTGGCGGCGGTCTACTGAGTGAACCGATGGCGCGGCTCGGCGCCGATGTCGTGGGCATCGATGCCGGCGAAAAGAACATCCGCATCGCCCGGCTCCATGCCGATCAGTCAGGCCTCGAGATCGACTATCGCGCCACCACTGCCGAAGCGCTGGCATCGGCCAGCGAACAGTTCGACATCGTGCTCAACATGGAAGTGGTCGAGCACGTCGACAACGTCCCGCTCTATATGAAGAGCTGCGCCGACCTCGTGGCGCCGGGCGGACTGCTGTTCACCGCCACCATCAACCGCACGCTGCGGGCCTATGCCCTGGCCATCGTCGGCGCCGAGCAGGTGCTGCGCTGGCTGCCCAAGGGCACGCACGACTACGCCAAGTTCCTCACTCCTGAGGAAATCTCGGCCCTCGTGAGCCGCAATGGCCTGAAGGTCGTCGAAAAGACCGGCGTGGTCTTCCATCCACTGGCCGACGAATGGCGCCAGAGCCGCGACACCGGCATCAACTACATGGTGCTGGCCGAACGCGCGGCCGCCTAGCCCACCCCAGTTCGCAGGCACCAAAAGAAACGTCGGCTCAACGACTTACGAAAAAGTGCGGCGCACTTATCCCCGCCCTCTCCACCCGCGCTAGAATGCCTCCATCAACCCCGCGGTGGACGGGAAGCGCGACGAACGCTTGCGGGGAGATTGCCGGGAGGCGGAGGGGAGTCGTCCCGAACCGCTGGGCCAGGCGCACGGAGGCTAACCTAGGGGAGACAGGATCGCCCCCCTCCCGACGCGCGGGACAATGCCAGAAAACCCGGTACCCGGAGGCGAATGTCGTCTCGTACTTATTCATACCAGAGGCGGCATCCGCCTCCGGGCCCGTCACGCTCTTTGACATCCCCGGAAGC
>VFQQ010003130.1_pt1 | contig 16706 bp, 14 predicted proteins | sample 3512341 | NCBI WGS metagenome assembly VFQQ01 (sample SAMN10412373, study PRJNA504923) | tailings metagenome | isolation source: Relicate 2 Philex TSF1 revegetated site | place: Philippines: Tuba, Benguet | collected 2017-08-29 | reverse complement strand
CCGACATCGTGGTGCACAGCGCCACCAAGTACCTCGCCGGCCATGGCACCACGCTCGGCGGCGTGGTGGTGGAAAGCGGCCGCTTCCCCTGGGACAACGGCAAGTTCCCCGGCATGACCGAGCCCAGCCCCGGCTACCACGGCGTGAAGTTCTACGAGACCTTCGGCAACTTCGGCTTCACCATGCGCTGCCGCATGGAAGGCCTGCGTGTGTTCGGCGCCGCGTTGGCGCCCACCAGCGCCTGGCAGATCCTGCAGGGCGTGGAGACGCTGCCGCTGCGCATGGAGCGGCACTGCGCCAACGCACTCGCCGTCGCGCGTTTCCTGCGCGCCGACCCGCGCGTGAGCTTCGTCAACTACCCCGGCCTGCACGAACACCCGCAGCACGAGTTGCTGAAGCGGCAGATGCGCGGCGCCTCGGGCCTGCTGGCGTTTGGCGTGAAGGGCGGTGAAGCCGCGGGCGTGAAGTTCATCGAAAGCGCGCAGTTCATGAGCCACCTCGTGAACATCGGCGACACCCGCACGCTCATCAGCCACCCGGCGAGCACCACGCACCGGCAGCTGAACGAAGAGCAGCAGCGCGCGGCCGGTGTCACGCCGGAGATGGTGCGCATCTCGGTGGGGCTGGAGCACATCGACGACATCCTGTGGGACGTCGACCAGGCGCTGGCCGCGGCCACGGCCTGAGGTGCCTCAGCGTACCGGCCACACGCGCGCGAAGGCAGCCTCGGCGAACCGCCCGTCGGGCTCGGTCGGGAAGTGCCGCAGCGCCTCGGGCGACGGCAGCCGCGTGGCGTCGAGCCTGCAGTCCCCGTCGAACAGCCGCACCGCGAAGGTCTTGCGCGGCCAAGCGCTGCCGTTGGCCGCGCTGCCGTGGAAGGTGAGGCCGTGGTGGATGCTGATGTCGCCGGGCTCGAGCTCGAGCGTCACCTCGCTCGCCGCCGCACGCCCGCGCAGCGCGGGCGGCAGCGCCGTGCGCTGGTCATCGATGGCGCCGTGCCGCAGCGCCAGGTCTTCGGCGGCCACGTCCCAGCGATGGCTGCCGTCGTAGACGTGCATGCAGCCGCTGGCCGCCGTGCAGGGCGTGAGCGCGAGGCGCACCGTGAGAACCCGCGGCGCGCCAAGGAAGGACAGGAAGCCCCAATCGCGGTGCCAGGCCACGTCGCCGGCGTGCCGCGGCGGTTTCACGAGCGCGGTGTCCTGCAGCAGTTGCACGGAGGCGGCGCCCAGCAGTTCGGCGGCGAGCGCGCCGATCGAAGCGTCGCGCGCCTGCTCGGCCAGCAGCGGCGCTGCGTGCGAGACACCGGCCGCCTCGACGACACGCCCGCCCCAGGCCGCCCACGAGGACGGCGGCAGCACCGCATCGAGCGCCTGCTCCAGCGCACGCACGCGCGCTGCATCGACCGCGCCGCGCACGACGAGCCAACCGTGTGCAGCGAAGAAACGCGCGCGCATCGGCAAGACCTCCTGCCGGGGATGCTAGCGGGCGTGCCGCGGTGCATGCTCTGAAGCGCCGCGTTACACAAACGGGCCCGATCGCCCTCCGCCGCAGGCCCACCAGCGCGTGGCGCGGCCGAGAATCGGTGCCGCCAGGGAGCGTGGATGCCGTCGATCGAGCCGAAAGAGCCAGCAGGGCCGGTGCCGCAGCCGGCGCAGGAGGGCAGCGGACCGCAGGCCGCCGAGGCGGCGGCTGCATCGTCGCTCGGCCTGCTGTCGGCGCTGGCTGCCGCGGCTGCGCTCGCGGCCTGCGGTGGTGGTGGCGGTGGTGGCAGCCCCGCAGCGCCGCCGCCCCCGAGCCCATCCCCGCCCCCGCTGAGCAACGGCCTCGACCCCGCCGACATGGCCGCGGCGCGCCTGCTGCTGCACGCCCAGGTGGCCACCACCGAGGCCGAGATCGCCGCCGTGCGCCGCCAGGGCGCCGCCGCCTGGCTCGACGCTGAACTGGCGCGCCCGCCCGGCGACAAGGCCTGGGACTGGCTCGTGGCGCGCGGCTACACCGCGATCGACGAGTACCAGTACTACAACATGGACTACCCGATCGACTTCGCCATCGCGCAGCAGGTGGTGCAGGGGGGTGACCCCGTGCGCAAGCGCATGGCGCTGGCGCTCTCCGAGTTCTTCGTGCTGAGCATCCGCTCGATCATGAACATGCCCTGGCGCTTCATGGGCGTGGCGCACTTCTGGGATCAGTTGAACGAACATGCCTTCGGCAACTTCCGCCAGCTGCTGGAGCTGGTGACGCTGAACCCGGCCATGGGCCTGTTCCTCAACACCAAGGGCAACGCGAAGGAAGACCCGGCCAGCGGCCGTGTGCCCGACGAGAACTACGCGCGCGAGGTGATGCAGCTGTTCAGCATCGGCCTCGTGCAGCTGAACATCGACGGCACGCCCGTGCTGGGCAGCGGCGGCCGCCCCGTGCCCAGCTACACGCAGGACGACGTGAGCCAGCTCGCGCGTGTGTTCACCGGCTACGACTGGTGGACCGACGGCCGCAGCTTCACGCCGGCCGACGGTTTCCCGCGCCCCTACCCGGAGTTCGCACGCCGGCCCATGGTGCTGAACGCCGCGCTGCATTCCACGCAGGCCGTGAGCTTCCTCGGCACCAGCATCGCCGCCGGCACCGAAGGCAGCGTGGCACTGGCGCGCGCGCTCGATGCGCTCTTCAACCACCCCAACGTGGGCCCCTTCTTCGCGCGCCAGATGATCCAGCGCCTGGTCACCAGCCACCCGAGCCCGGCCTACGTGGCGCGGGTGGCGGCGCGCTTCAACAACAACGGCGCCGGCGTGCGCGGTGACCTGAAGGCCGTGTGGCGCGCCATCCTGCTCGACGAAGAAGCCACCGGGGCCGCCAGCCTGGCCTCCAGCACCTTCGGCAAGCTGCGTGAACCGATGCTGCGCCTGTTCCAGTGGGCGCGGACCTTCGGCGTGCAGTCGGCGCGTGGCACCTTCAAGTGGATGTTCGACTACGAGAACCCGGTGGTCTGGTACGACCAGCGGCCGTTCTACGCGCCTTCGGTCTTCAACTTCTTCCGCCCCGGCTACGTGCCGCCGGGCACGGCCATGGCCGCCGCCGGCAGCACCGCGCCGGAGTTCCAGATCGTCAACGAAAGCACGGTGGCGCAGTGGGTGAACCTGATCGAGATCACGGCCTTTGCCGGCGTCTACGTGGTGTGGCCCGACAGGCCCGGCCTGCCGCTGATGTACGCCGGCCCCTACCCGGGTGACGGCCCCGACATCAACACCCCCTACACACCCGAGGTGGCGCTGGCCACCGACAACCTGGTGGGCAACCTCGTGCGGCGGCTGAACCTGCTGCTGTGCGCGGGGCAGCTCTCGGCCGAGACCGAGGAAGCCATCCGCGGCATCCTCACCGACAACATCAGCATCGGCAACAGCGCGCCCGACGACTGGAAGCGAGCGCGTGTGGCGATGGCGGTGACGCTGGTGATGAGCTCGCCCGACTACATCGTGCAGCGTTGAGGACACCGGCCATGCCACTGCTCGACCCCGCAGGCCACCGCCGCCGCGCCTTCCTGGCCCGCGCCGCGCAGCTGGCCGCCGCCGGTGCCGCCACGCCGCTGGGCCTGAACCTGGCGGCCATGGGCGAGGCGGCGGCCTTCACCGCCACCGACTACAAGGCGCTGGTGTGTGTGTTCCTGTTCGGCGGCAACGACTACGCCAACACGGTGGTCACCTATGACACACCGAGCTGGACCACCTATCGCGGCATCCGCAGCGCGGGGCCCGGGCCGGCGGGCCTGGCCATCGAGCGCAGCGCGCTGGCACCGACGCTGCTGAACCCGGCCAGCGCGCTGGCCGGGGGCCGGCAATACGCGCTGCACCCGGCCATGACGGGGCTGGCGGGCCTCTTCAACAGCGGCCGCGCGGCGGTGCTGCTGAACGTGGGGCCGCTGGTGCAGCCCACCACGAAGGCCGGCTTCTTCAGCGCCGACCGGGCCCGGAACCCGCTGCCGCCGCAGCTGCTGTCGCACAACGACCAGCAATCGGTGTGGCAGGCGCAGGACGCCGAAGGTGCCACCGTGGGCTGGGGCGGCGCCATCGGTGACCTGGCACTGGCCAACAACCGGCAATCGCTGTTCACCGGCATCTCGGCGGCGGGCAACGGCGTGTTCCTGTCCGGGCGCAACGCCCTGCAGTACCAGCTGAGCACGGCCGGCGCCATCGCCATCCGCGCCGCGCGTGACGGCATCTACGGCGCGCAGGCACCAGCGCGTGCAGCGGCGGCCTTCACCGAACTGCTCACGCGCCAGCGCACGCACGTGCTGCAGAACGAGTACGCGCGCGTGACGCGCCGTGCCATCGACGCCGAGCGTGAGATCACCAGCGCACTGGCCGGCGTGAACCTGGCCACCCCGTTCCCCACCGGCAACGCGCTGGCCGACCAGCTGAAGGTGGTGGCGCGTGTGATCGGCGCGCGCAACACGCTGGGCACGAAGCGGCAGGTGTTCCTGGTGGCGCTGGGCGGCTTCGACCTGCACGACAACCTCATCGAGAACCAGCCCGTGCTGCTGGGCAAGCTGAGCGCCGCCATGACGGCCTTCCACGCCGCCACCGTGGAGATGGGCGTGGCGAGCCAGGTCACGGCCTTCACGGCATCGGACTTCGGCCGCACGCTCACTTCCAACGGCAATGGCACCGACCACGGCTGGGGCAACCACCACCTGGTGGTGGGCGGTGCGGTGCGCGGCCAGGCCTTCTACGGCGCCCCGCCGCCGGTGAGCGTGGGCAACACCGGTGCCGAGAGCGACCAGTGGCACATCGGCCAGGGCCGGCTGATCCCCAGCACCTCGGTGGACCAGTACGCCGCCACGCTGGCGCGCTGGTTCGGCGTGGGCGATGCGGAACTGAACGCGATCCTGCCCAACCTCGGCAACTTCGGCGGGCCGGGTTATCCGAGGGACCTGGGCATGTTCTGATCGAGCGCGGTGCTGCCACGTGCTGCGCCGCGCGGCAGGCCCAGCCAGGGACGCAGCGGGCCGGTGCTGCGCGCCAAGCGCCAGAACAGCAGGCTGAGGGCGAAGGCGAGCACGATCAGCAGCAGCGCTTCGGCGCCGGCCGGCAGCGTGAACCGCGCCAGGCCCATCGCCAGCAGGATGATCACCGTCTGGTGCACCAGGTAGACCGGGAACACCGCCTCGGTGAGCGGTGCACGCCAGCGGTGGTCCACGTTCAGGTGGCGGTGCGCGAAGCCGAGCAGCGCCACGATCGCGCTCCACTGCAGCGCGGCATGGGCCACGCGCTGCAGCGCACGCAGGCCTTCAGGCACCGCGGGCAGTCCGCGCATGGCCTCGACGTACAGCGTGATGCCGGCCCAGCACAGCAGCGCCACCAAGAGCGCGGCCCAGCGCAGCGGCTCGATGCGCGCGAACAGCCGCGGTTGCACGCCGAAGCCCACGCCCAGCAGGAAGACCACGAAGTAGGTGGCGTGGTTGAACCAGTCGTCCACCAGCGCGTGGGTGCTGCCAAAGCGCGTGAGCAGCGCCAGGCGGCGCAGCGCGAGCACCAGCACCGGCAGCAGCCACAGCTGCCAGGCGGGCAGGGCGCCGAAGCGTTCGGCAGCCGCGGCACGCCAGTGCACCGGCACCACGCGGTGCAGCAGCACCAGCAGCGCCGTGTAGCAGAACAGGTAGGGCAGGAACCAGAGGTGGTTCCAGGTCGGCAGCACCAGGCAGTCGGTGCCGCGGCAGAAGCCGCCGTAGGCGCTGAAGTAGAGCCGCAGGAACTCGGCGTAGCTGCCGGCGTAGCTGAGCTTCTGCACCACCTCGAAGTAGGGCTGCGGCGGCACGACCAGCACCATGCCGGTGGCCAGCGGCAGCAGCAGCTTCGCAGCGCGTTCTCGCAGCAGCCCTCGTGGCCGCCGCTGCAGCATCCAGGCCGTGGCCGCGCCCGAGAGCAGGAACAGCAGGCTCATGCGCCAGGGGTTCGAGAGCCGCATCAGCGGCTCCAGCGCCGCGAAGGTCTCGCGTGACTTCACGTGCCAGTCCCAGGGCACGTAGTACATGCCCACGTGGTAGAGCACCAGCAGCGCAAAGGCGCCGATGCGAAGCCAATCGAGGAAGAACTGCCGTTGCGGGTTCATGCGGCCAGCGTAGGCAGGCAGCACGCGTGGCGCCAGCGCGCTGGGGCGAAAGCGCCGCGCGCCGGGGCGAACGGGCTCAGCCGCGTTGCTGCATCGCTTCCACCAGCGTGCCGCGGTGCTTGCGGCTGCAGGGCAGTTCCTGGCCGCCCGCCAGGTGCACGACGGCGTCGCCGCGCTCGGCGCCGCGCAGTTCGGCCACCGCGCGCACGGCCACCGCGTGGCTGCGGTGGATGCGCAGGAAGCCCTGGCCCAGGTCGGCCAGCAGCGCGGCCAACGTGCGCCGCAGCAGCCAGTGCCGGCCATCGCCTGCGTGCAGCTCCACGTAGTTGTCGGCCGCCGTGATCCAGGCGATGCAGTCGACCTCCAGCACACGCAGACGCCCGCGCTCTTCCACCAGCAGCTGGCGCGGTGCGGCGGGGCGGCTGGTGCCGCGTTTTTCGCGCAGGCGCTGCAGCGCCCGCGCCAGTCGCTCGGGCTCCACGGGCTTGAGCAGGTAGTCCACCGCCGCGGCGTCGAAGGCCTGCAGCGCGTAGCGGTCGAAGGCCGTGACGAAGACCACCGCCGGGCCGCCGGGCTCGGGCAGCGAGGCGGCGACGCCGAAGCCGTCGATGGCCGGCATCTGCACGTCGAGCAGCAGCGCGTCGGGCCGCAGGCGGGCCACGGCTTCGAGTGCCTCGACACCATCACCCGCTTCACCGGCCACCGCCACGCCGGGCAGTTCGGCCAGCAGCCGCCGCAGCCGGGCGCGTGCGGGCGGTTCGTCGTCGACGATCAAGAGGCGCAGCGGCGCCGCCATGTTCACGCCGGCAGCTCCAGCCGTGCCAGCACGCCGTGCGGCGAACGCGCCGCCACGCTCAGCGCGGCGCGGTCGCCGTGCAGCGCCTGCAGCCGCTGGCGCAGGTTGGCCAGGCCCACGCCCTCGGCCACCGGTGTGGGCAGCGTGCCGGCGTCGTCTTCCACCGTCACCACCAGCCGGGCCGCTTCGCGCCGCACGGTGATGCTGATGTGCACCTCGCCGCGCTGGCGCTCGACGCCATGCACGAAGCAGTTCTCCAGCAGCGGTTGCAGCGACAGCGCGGGTACGCGGCACTCGGCCGCTGCGGGGTCGTCGTGCCAGCTGAGCTGCACACGCGGCCCGAAGCGCTGCGCCATCAGTTCCGCGTAGTGGCGGGCGAGCACGAGCTCGTCGGCCCAGCGCTGCTCGGGCGCGGCGTCGGTGGTGGCGCGCATCAGCGCGGCCAGGCGCAGCAGCGCCGCGTCGGCGGCCTTCGGGTCTTCATGCAGCAGCCCGGCGATGGTGTTGAGCGCGTTGAACAGGAAGTGCGGCTGCACCTGCTGCGTGAGCTGCTGCAGCCGCGCCTGTGCCGAGAGCTGCTCGGCGCGCGCTGCGCGCAGCCTTTCTGCCGCCAGCGCCTGGTGCGAGCGCTGGCCGAACTGCACACCCGACAGCAGCGCGTAGAAGACGGCGAACTTGAGGCACTCGTAGCCGAAAACCGCGGGCCACGGCGCGTGGTGGTAGGTCTCGCCCAGCCAGGCGCGCGCCGCGTGGCGCAGGCCGTACAGCAGCGCCACGAAGGCCGGCGCCATCCACCACAGCGGCTTCAGCGAATGCAGCATCCAGCGCCCGGGGGTGGGCAGCAGCGTGTCGAGCGCGGGGCCGGCGCGCCAGCGCTGCAGCGCCACGGCGGTGGCGATGGCCATGGCCAGCAGTTCGTCGAACAGCGGCCAGCGCCAATGCCGGCCGCCGTCGAACACCCCCTCCTGCAGCGCCACCAGCACCATCAGCGTGCAGAAGCCGCCCCAGGCCAGCCAGAAGCCGCGGCTCGGCCATGCGCTGTGCAGGGAGGTGTCGGCGGCAGGTGCGGCCATGCCGCCGAGCCTACCGCAGGCGGCTATGCCAGCCACCGCCCCAGGTGCGCCTGGACCTCGGCGCTGGAGAGCAGATCGAGGTGGCCGGTGTCAGGCACCACCACCTGCCGGTCATCGGCAAAGGCGAGGCGGCGTTCGGGCTCGCGGTGCCGGCCCAGCGCGCTGGCCACCGGCACCAGGCCATCACCCAGCAGGCGCGCCTTCAGGCTGCCCGTTGCCGGGCCGAGGCTGCCGGCCACCGCGAAGCAGCGCACGCCGGCCGGCAAGGCCACGGGTGCGCAGCGCTGCGTGCCGTCGTCGCCGGACGGTGCGCTCAGGATGTTGCCCAGCCGCAGGTCGTTGATGCCGGCGCTGCGCACCTTGCCCAGGCGCGCCAGCGGCGCGGCGTAGGGCGCTGCGCTCAGCAGCAGGTCCACGCCATGGCCGGCGCGCTCCAGCGGTGCACCCTGGTGCGGCGTGCCGAGGCAGACCAGGTCGGTCACGCGCCCAGGCCAACGCAGGCTGCCACGTGCCTCCAGCGCGCCATGGTGGATGGCGCTGCGCGCGACGAGGCCGCCCATGCTGTGCCCGATCAGCGCCAGGCGCTCGATCGGCACGGGCCAGGCTTCGACCAGGCGCTCCATCAGCTGCGCCAGGATGCGGCCGTTGGTCGAGACGCTGAGGCCGCTGTTGTAGTGCAGGTAGACGGGCGTGAAGCCCAGCTCGCGTGCCAGCGCCTGGCCATGGTCCTGGCCCGAGCGCTGCCACTGCAGGTCGTTCATGCACAGGCCGTGCAGCAGCACCAGCGGCTTCGCGGTGGCGCCGGCCAGGCCCGCGCGCAGGGCCGAGCGTTCCAGCAGCAAGGGCCGGCCGGACTGGCGGAAGCGCATCGTGATCGCCAGTGGGTTGCCGGACGTGGCCAGGTGGTCACCCAGCACCCCGTTGAGCGCGGCGACGACCGCTTCGCGTTCCGGCCGTGGCGGCAGCTGCGGGCTGGGCGCCAGCAGCACGGGCTCCAGCCAGGCCAGCAGCGCTTCCGCGCTGCCGCCCACCAGGTGCGTGACGCCGCGCACGGTCTTGTAGACGAGGCCGGTGATGCCACGCGTGCGTTCGGTCTCGGGCGCCGGTGCACCGAAGCCCTGCAGCCGCAACGGGCTCGAGATGCGCGCGTGCATCGCTTCGACTAGGCTGGCGATGCCGGCCACCGCGTCGGTGGTGAGGCGGGCGGCGCCACGCAGGTCGGCGGCTTGCAGCAGGGGTTGGGTCATGGGCCAGTGTGGCATGCGCCAGGGCCTGCGCGGCCGAAACATCGGCGCTGGCCGCCCATCTCGTGTACGATCGCCACGCTGATATGCACAAGACCGTCCGCTCTTAGGTCTTTCTTCCCGCTCCGGTGTTCTGCCGGCGGCTGAGTCGAATCCCCCTTTTGAAGATTTTCTTGGCGTCTCTTCGCCGGGCGCGCTGTTGCGCCCTGCAACTTCGAAAGGAATTCGATATGACGACCGAAACCGGTACCGTGAAGTGGTTCAACGAGGGCAAGGGCTTCGGCTTCATCGCCCCCGATGGCGGTGGCAAGGACCTCTTTGCGCACTTCAAGGAGATCCAAGGCAGCGGCTTCAAGACGCTGACCGAGAACCAGCGGGTGCAGTTCGAGGTGACCCAGGGCCAGAAGGGCCCGCAGGCCTCCAACATCCGCCACCTGGCCTGATCTCCTCAGCCCAGCCGGGTGTCGGGCACGCCCCGACACCCGCCGATGAAAGCGCGGCCTGGCCGCGCTTTTTTCTTCTCCGCCCGAAGGAGTTGCCCGTGAAGAACCTGCAAGAGGCCACCGAGCGCATCTGCGAACTCAAGGGCAGCCTCGTGGCGCTGGATGCCCTGGTGCCGGCCATCGCCCGGGCCTTGCCGGCGGCGGCTCGCGCGCGGGTGCTGGCCCGTTTCGACGCCCACGCCGAAGCGGCACGCACGGTGCTGCTGCACGCGGACATCTCCGACGTCGTGCTGGCGACCTTCGAGCGTGACTTCGCGCGCCAGCGTGCGTTGCTCCTGGCCGGCCCGGAGCCCGACGCAGCCGCGCCGCCCCCCGCCATCGACGGCCTGCTGCTGACGACGACACGCATCACCACGTTCGCCGCGGCCCAGGTGCTGACCAGCGCCAGCGGCTTCTTCTACCGCCAGGGCGAACGGCTGTTCCTGGTGAGCAACCGCCACGTCTTTGCCGATGCCGCCAGCGCGCACCACCCCGACCGCATCGAGATCGGCCTGCACACCCACCCGCAGGACATGACACGGTACGCCGTGGTCTCGCTGCCCTTGTACCGCGAGGGCCTGCCGCAGTGGCGCGAAGCACGCGACGGGGCCGGTGCGGTGGACATCGCCGCCATGGAAATCCCCGCCGCGAGCCTGCCCGCCCACGCCGCGCTGCAGGCCTTCGACCAGACCCACCTCGACCCGCGCGACGAGCAGGTGGCCATCGGCGATGCACTCACCATCGCCGGTTTTCCTCTGGGCTTTCATGACACCGTGCACCACCTGGCGGTGGCGCGCAGCGCCTCCATCGCCTCGGCCTACGGCGTGCGCTTCCAGGGCCAGGGCTGCTTCCTGACCGACGCGCGCACGCACCGCGGCAGCAGCGGCTCGCCGGTGGTGCGGCGGCGCCTCAACGACGGTGCGCCGGCACCTTCGTGGCAGCTGATCGGCGTGCACTCCACCCGCATGGACATGCGCACCCGCGACCAGACCCAGGACGAGTCGCTGGGTCTGAACTGCGCCTGGTACGCCGACGTGCTGCCGGCGCTCACCGGCGCCGGCTGACGGCGCCAGCCGCGCCGCCGCGGCCCGCTACAGCGACTTCCTGAGCCAGGCCCCGAGTTCGCCGACGATGCCGCGGCGGAAGGCGAGCACGCAGATCACGAAGATCACGCCCTGCACGATGGTCACCCAGGCGCCGAGCTGCGCCAGGTAGTTCTGCATCGTGATGATCACGGCCGCGCCCACCACGGGCCCGAACACCGTGCCCATGCCGCCGAGCAGCGTCATCAGCACCACCTCGCCGCTCATGCTCCAGTGCACGTCGGTCAGCGACGCGAGCTGGAACACGATGGCCTTGGTGGCACCGGCCAGGCCCGCGAGCGTCGAGCTCAGCACGAAGGCCACGAGCTTGAAGCGATCGGTGTCGTAGCCCAGCGAGATCGCGCGCTGCTCGTTCTCGCGGATCGCCTTCAGCACCTGGCCGAAGGGCGAATGGATGACGCGGTAGATGAAGGCGAAGCCGGCGAGGAAGATCACCAGCACCACGGCGTACATGGCCAGCGGCTGCGTGAGGTCGATCAGCCCGAACAGCTTGCCGCGCGGCACGGCCTGGATGCCGTCTTCGCCGCCGGTGAACTTGGCCTGCAGGCTGAAGAAGAACACCATCTGCGCCAGCGCCAGCGTGATCATCGCGAAGTAGATGCCCTGGCGGCGGATGGCGAGCATTCCCGCCAGCCAGCCCAGCACGGCGGCCACGGCGGTGCCGAAGAGGATGGCCAGTTCCGGCGTCAGGCCCCACACCTTGGCCGCGTGCGCCGAGGCGTAACTCGCCGAGCCCAGGAACATCGCGTGGCCGAAGGACAGCAGCCCGCCGAAGCCGATCAGCAGGTTGAAGGCACACGCGAAGAGCGCGAAGCACATCACCTTCATCATGAACACCGGGTACACCACGGCCGGTGCGAGCGTGAACACCGCGGCCATGGCCAGGAACACGATCAGGTGCGTGCGCTGCTCGGCGGCGCCGTCGTTCGGTGCTGCGTTCATTTCTGCGTTCCGAACAGGCCTGCCGGGCGGATCAGCAGCACGATGGCCATGATGATGAAGATCACCGTGGCGGAGGCCTCGGGGTAGAAGACCTTGGTCAGGCCTTCGATGATGCCGAGGCCGAAGCCGGTGACGATGGCGCCCAGGATCGAGCCCATGCCGCCGATCACCACCACGGCGAAGACGACGATGATGAGGTCGGCGCCCATCTGGGGGCTGACCTGGTACACGGGTGCCGCCATCACGCCGGCCAGCGCGGCCAGCGCCACGCCGAAGCCGTAGGTCAGCGTGACCAGACGCGGCACGTTCACGCCGAAGGCCTGCACCAGCTGCGGGTTCTCGGTGGCCGCGCGCAGCAGCGCGCCCAGGCGTGTGCGCTCGATGACGAACCAGGTCGCGAAACACACCACCAGCGAGGCCACGATGATCCAGGCCCGGTAGTTGGGCAGGAACATGAAGCCCAGGTTCTTGCCGCCGGTGAGCTGCTCGGGGATCTGGTACGGCTGGCCCGAGCTGCCGTACTCATGGCGGAAGATGCCCTGGATGATCAGCGCCAGGCCGAAGGTGAGCAGCAGGCCGTAGAGGTGGTCGAGCTTGTACAGGCGCGAGAGCATCAGCCGCTCGATCACCACGCCGCTGGCGCCCACGATGAAGGGCACCACGAGCAGCGCCCACCAGTAGCCGATGCCCAGCTTGTTCAGCAGGAGGTAGGCCACGAAGGCGCCCAGCATGTACTGGGCGCCGTGCGTGAAGTTGATGATGTTGAGCAGGCCGAAGATCACCGCCAGGCCCAGCGAGAGCAGCGCGTAGAACGAGCCGTTGATGAGCCCGATCAGCAACTGCCCGAACAGGGCCTGGGTGGGGACGCCGAAGATCTCGGTCACGGCCGGCTCTTGTCTGCCTTACTTGACGAGCGAGCAACCACCCTCGGACAGCGGCCGGAAGGCCTGATCGGCCGGGATGGTCGCGCGGATCTTGTAGTAGTCGTACGGGCCCTTGCTCTCGGCCGGCTTCTTCACCTCCACCAGGTAGGCGGGGTGGATCTTGCGGCCGTCGGCGCGGATCGTGCCCTTGCCGAAGAGCGGGTCGTCGGTGGGCATGGCCTTCATCTGTGCCACCACCTTGGCGCCATCGTCGGTCTTGGCCGCTTCCACCGCCTTCAGGTAGTGCAGCACGCTGGCGTACACGCCGGCCTGCACCATCGAGGGGTACTTGCCGCCGTTGGCCGCGGCAAAGCGCTTGGCGAAGGCGCGTGTCTGGTCGTTGAGGTCCCAGTAGAAGGTCTCGGTGAAGATCAGGCCCTGCGCGGTGTTCAGGCCGAGCGCGTGCACGTCGGTGATGAACATCAGCATGCCGGCCAGGTTCTGGCCGCCCTTGGTGATGCCGAACTCCGAGGCCTGCTTGATGCTGTTGATGGTGTCGCCGCCGGCATTGGCCAGCGCGATCACCTTGGCCTTGCTGGCCTGCGCCTGCAGCAGGAAGCTGGAGAAGTCCTGCCCCGGGAACGGGTGCCGCACCTTGCCCAGCACCTTGCCGCCGCCCTTGACCACGGCGGCTTCGGTGTCGCGCTCCAGCGCATGGCCGAAGGCGTAGTCGGCGGTGAGGAAGAACCAGCTGTCGCCGCCGGTCTTCACGATGGCGCTGCCGGTGCCGTTGGCCAGCATCCAGGTGTCGTAGGTCCAGTGGATGGTGTTGGGGCTGCAGGCCTTGCCGGTGAGGTCGGAGCTGGCGGCGCCGGAGTTCAGGAACACCTTGTTCTTGTCGCGGATGATCTGGTTGATGGCCAGGGCCACCGAGCTCGTGGGCACGTCGGCGATGGCGTCGACCTTGTCGACGTCGATCCAGGTGCGCGCCACGGTGCTGCCCACGTCGGGTTTGTTCTGGTGGTCGGCGCCGATGACTTCGACCTTCATGCCCTTGCGCGCGGCACCAAAATCTTCCACCGCGGCGCGCGCCGCCCACAGCGAGCCCGGCCCGGCGATGTCGGCGTACAGGCCCGACATGTCGTTCAGCACGCCGATCTTGATGACGCCGTCGGAGATCTGGGCCTGCGCCGCGCCGGCCGCGAACAGGGCCGCGATCAGGGTGGGAATCAGCTTGCGTTTCATGTCTCGCTCCTGGTGAAGTGGGGGACGGTCAGACACCCAGCAGCTCGTGCAGCAGCGGGCGTTTGGCTTCGAGCTCGGCCGCCGCGAAGCGTTCGATCACGCGGCCATGTTCGATGACGTAGAAGCGGTCGGCCAGCGGCGCCGCGAAGCGGAAGTTCTGCTCCACCATCACGATGGTCAGCCCCTTCTCGCGCAACGTGCGGATGGCACGGCCCAGGGCCTGCACGATCACGGGTGCCAGGCCTTCGGAGATCTCGTCCAGCAGCAGCAGCTGCGCGCCGGTGCGCAGGATGCGTGCGACCGAGAGCATCTGCTGCTCGCCGCCCGAGAGCCGCCCGCCGGGGCTGGCGCGGCGTTCCTTGAGGTTGGGGAACATGGCGTAGATCTCGTCCACGCTCATGCCACCTTCGGCCACCGGCGGCGGCAGCAGCAGGTTCTCTTCGCAGGACAGGCTCGCGAAGATGCCGCGCTCCTCGGGGCAGTAGCCGATGCCGAGGTGGGCAATGCGGTGCGAGGGCAGGTTGACCGACTCCGTGCCGCCGATGCGGATCGAGCCGCTGCGCTTGCCCACGAGCCCGAGGATCGCCTTCAGCGTGGTGGTGCGCCCCGCGCCGTTGCGGCCCAGCAGCGTGACGACCTCGCCGCGGTTCACCGTGAGGTCGATGCCATGCAGGATGTGCGACTCGCCGTACCAGGCGTGCACGTCCTTCAGTTCGAGCAGCGCTTCAGCCATGGGCGCCCTGCAGTTCCACGTCTTCGCTGCCCATGTAGGCCTGCAGCACCTGCGGGTTCCTGCTGACCTCGGCGTAGGAGCCCTCGGCAATCACCGCGCCGCGCGCCAGCACGGTGATGCGGTCGGCGATGGAGCTCACCACGTTCATGTTGTGCTCCACCATCAGCACCGTGCGGTTGGCGGCCACCTTCTTGATCAGTTGCGTCACCAGTTCCACGTCTTCGTGGCCCATGCCCTGCGTGGGCTCGTCCAGCAGCATCAGCTTGGGCTCCATCGCCAGCGTGGTGGCGATCTCCAGCGCGCGCTTGCGGCCGTAGGGCAGGTTCACGGTGACCTCGTTCGCGTACTCGCGCAGGCCCACCGTGTCCAGCAACTCCAGCGCGCGGGCGTGCAGGGCTTCCAGCGAACGTTCACTCTTCCAGAAGTGGAAGGCGGTGCCCAGTTGCTGCTGCAGCGCCACCCGCACGTTGGCCAGCACCGTGAGGTGCGGGAAGGTGGCCGAGATCTGGAAGCTGCGGATCACGCCGCGGCGGGCGATCTGCGCCGGCTTCTCGCGCGTGATGTCCTCGCCCTCGAACAGGATCTGCCCACGCGTGGGCACGAGGAACTTGGTGAGCAGGTTGAAGCAGGTGGTCTTGCCGGCGCCGTTGGGGCCGATCAGCGCGTGGATGTGACCCCGCTCGACCTTGAGATCGACGCCCACCACGGCCACGAAGCCCTTGAACTCCTTGACCAGACCGCGCGTTTCGAGGATGGGGTTGCCTGCCATGTGAACCGATTCATTATTCGGAGGCCCACCGGGGGCGCAACCGGGGGTTTGTGCTTAACGGCTTGTGCTTAATGGTCGCCCCGGGTGTGCGCGCCGTACGATGCAAGGCGGAGGCAAGTGGCATGGAACCGAACATCTACGAACAAGGCCTTGCGCCGAATGCGGCCAACTTCGTGGCGCTCAGCCCGGTGAGCTTTGTCGAGCGCAGCGCCGAGGTCTTCGCCGACCTCCCCGCCGTGGTGCATGGCGCGCGCCGCTACACCTGGGCGCAATGCCGCGATCGCAGCGCGCGGCTGGCGGCCGCGCTGCGGGCGCTCGGTGTGGGGCAGGGTGACACGGTCAGCGTGATGCTGCCCAACACACCCGAGATGGTCGAGGCGCACTATGCGGTGCCGGCGCTCGGCGCGGTGCTGAACACGCTGAACACGCGGCTGGATGCACCGCTGCTGGCCTGGCAGATGAACCACTGCGAAGCCGCGGTGCTGATCACCGACACCGAGTTCTCGCCGACGATGAAGCGCGCGCTGGAGCAGCTGCGCACGGAGTTCGGCCGCGCCCCCGTGGTGATCGACGTGGCCGACAGCGAATACACCGGCCCCGGCGAGCGCCTGGGCACGCAGGCGTACGAAGCGCTGCTCGACCGCCACGCGCCGCTGGCGCGCCTGGAGGGCCCGGCCAGCGAGTGGGACGCCATCGCGGTGAGCTACACCAGCGGTACCACCGGCGACCCCAAGGGTGTGGTCACGCACCACCGCGGCGCGTACCTGAACGCGGTGTGCAACGCGGCCACCTGGACCATGCCGCACTTCCCGAAGTACCTGTGGACGCTGCCGATGTTCCACTGCAACGGCTGGTGCTTCCCCTGGACCGTGGCGATGCTCGGCGGCACGCACGTGTGCCTGCGGCGCGTGGAGGCCAAGGCCATCCTCGACGCGATGCGCGAGCATGGCGTGGACCACTACTGCGCCGCGCCCATCGTGCACAACCTCATCATCAACGCCGACCCGGCGCTGCGCGAAGGCGTGGGCCCCGGCGTGCGCGGCATGGTGGCCGGCGCGGCGCCGCCGGCCGCGATGATCGAGGGCATGGCCAGGATCGGATTCGACATCACGCATGTCTATGGCCTGACCGAGGTCTACGGCCCCGCGGCCGTGGCCGTGAAGCGCGAGGCCTGGGCGCAGCAGAGCCTGTCGGAGCAGACGCGCCTCAACGGCCGCCAGGGCGTGCGCTACATGCTGCAGGAAGGCATGACGGTGCTCGACGCCGAAACGATGGCGACCACACCTGCCGATGGCCAGACGCTGGGCGAGATCATGTTCCGCGGCAACATCGTCATGAAGGGCTACCTGAAGAACCC
>VFQQ010003128.1_pt1 | contig 16718 bp, 14 predicted proteins | sample 3512341 | NCBI WGS metagenome assembly VFQQ01 (sample SAMN10412373, study PRJNA504923) | tailings metagenome | isolation source: Relicate 2 Philex TSF1 revegetated site | place: Philippines: Tuba, Benguet | collected 2017-08-29 | reverse complement strand
TCAAGGTGCCGCAGCCGGTCCTGGTGGCACGAGTCATCCAGTCGCTGGTAATCCGGGCCGCGCGGGCAGCACGACCCTGACGTCCGGTCGCTCCGCATCGTTCACGTGACGCGTGCCACCCGCGCTGGAGAGAACGTGAGGCGATTACGACAGGCCGTCGCCTGCCACCGCATCACACTCGATCTCCACCAGATACTCGTCCCCCACCAGCCGTGCCTCGACAAGTGTGTTGGCCGGCAGGATATGTCCGAAGCGCTCGCCGTGCGCACGTGCCACCGGCTCCCAGTGGTCCACCTGCGACACGAAGATGCGGGTGCGAACAACATCTTCGAGACGCGCGCCCAGTGACTGCAGCGCGCCGCTGAGCTTGTCGATCACGAAGTGGGTCTGCGCCGCCGCGTCGCTGCCTCCAATGACTCGGCTGCCGTGTGTCGCGGTCGTGCCGGACACCGCAATCTGCTTGCCCTTGCGCACCGCACGACTGTAGCCGGCCATGGGCTCCCACACCGTGCCGCTCAGCGCCAGTGTGCGACCGTCGCTGCCCGCGCGCGTCGTGTAGGGCGCCGGGAACTTGGACACGTGGTGACTCAGGTCGCCACTCGCTGTGAGGAACGGCGGCGTGCGATACTCATCGCCACAGTCGCCGGGAATGGGGGCGAGCCCCTCCTGCGCCGCAGCCAGTTGCGCGTGGTCGTCCTCGTCGAGCGTGAACTGAAACACCCGCGCCGTCTCGGACACATGCGTAGACTTGCCGAGACGCGCACCGACAATCACTCCGGCCACGCCCGGCTGGTCGAGCACCCAGCGACTCGCGATGGTGGCCATCGACACACCGTGCTTCTGGGCCACGCGGTGCACCGCCTGTAGCAGCGTCTGAAACGGCGCCCACCCGCCGGCCGCCGCAATGAAGCGGCCGTACTTCATCTGCGACCAGGTCTCGAGCGCCTGCCAGTCGGGTTCGGGCGCACCAAGCCAGCGCTCGGTGAGGAACCCGCCAAGCACGGTGCCATAACACAGCAGCCCCACACCCTGCTCGGCGCAGTAGGGTCCGAGTCGCTGCGTGAAGCGCCGGTCGAGCAGCGAGCCGCTCACCTGATTGCTCACGAGACGGATGCCGGTGGCCATGGCCACGCGCAGATGCGCGGTATCGAAGTTGGTCACCCCAATCGCGCCAATGCGACCGGCATCGCGCGCCGCTTCAAGCAGCCAGAGCGCATCGAGCCAGCGTGGATCGGCAAAGGTCCACGCGTGAAACTGCAGCAGGTCAAGACGTTCGGTGCCAAGACGCGCGCAGGCCCGATCGAGCGCGGCGCTGACATCGGCCTCACTCACGGGCCCCGGTTCCGGCACCCACTTGGTGAGACAGAGCACGTCGCCATTCGGAGCAACTTCGCGCCGGTAGATGCCGGCAATCAGCTCCGCCGAGCCATAGTGATCGGCCATGTCAAACGTGCTGAAGCCCGCCTCGGCGTAGGGCGCCATGGCCCGCGCCGCCGCGTGCAGGTCAACCGTGCGACCGTCGCGTTCCATGTCGGCCACCTGCCAGAGGCCCGTGAGCACGCGGGAGATCTCGAGGCCAGGAGCCAGCGCAATGCGAGGAATCATATGTCGCTCAGGGGTGTCGCTCAGAAGGGTCGTTCGCGAGTGGAGGCCATGTGAGGTCACGGCTTCACTCGGGAGGAAGAACAGACGTAATCGCGTGCAGGTTGCCACCGCGTGCCTTGAGCAGGCGCGCCTCGCGCCAGTACACCAGGCTGCCGAGCGCCATGACCAGCAACCAGACGAGCGTGGGGTGCAGGTACCATGCCGCAACAGCGCTGCTGAGGTCACGCCAGGTGTGCACCACCAGCAACGTGGACAGCAGCACGATGGCCGTCGTCGCGACAGCTACCTGGGCGGATCGCGCACGCAGCACCCGCATCTCGCGCGCGAGTTGCGGATTGCGAAACGGCAATCGCAGCACGCTGCACGCCATGATGAGGAAGTTGACCAGCATGGCGGTCACCAGGATATCCACGCCAACAAAGAAATCGCCGGCGAAGTGTCCCGCGAGGATACCCAGTGTGGATAGACCCGCCGACAGATAGAGCGACACGGTGGGCGCACCGCTGCCCGGATGCACCGCCAGCAGGCGCTTGGGGAACACGCCATCCTCGGCCCACGCAAAGCAAAGGCGTGACACGCCAAGCAGCATGCCGGGCAGGTCGTTGATGAGCGCGATGGCTGCGCCCGACACCATGATGACCGCCACCGTGGGCGACGCCAGTGGCGCCAGCAACCCCGGCGCAGTCACGTCACGCACCAGGCTGGCCGAGGCGACATACTGCCACGGCACCGTGTTGTACACCGCGGCAGTGAACAGCAGGTAGAAGCTGCCAACAATCACAATGGCCAGCCCGGTGGCCAGCGGTAGCGCGCGCGATGGTGACTTGGCCTCACCGCCGGCCTGCGCGATAGCGTCAAAGCCAATGAAGCTCGAGAAAAGAATGGCGGCCGCAGGCGGCACCACATCCCAGAACGCGCCGCGTGTGCCCGCCAACATGGCCGCCTCGCCGCGGGCCTCGAGCAGCGCGCGGTACTCCGCGGCGTTGTGCGCAAAGCCGGTGACAATCACGAGGCCTCCGCACACAAACATCAGCACCATGAGCGGCACCAGCGTGCGCGCGACTGCCTTCACGCCGCGCAGGTTCACGGCCACGAAGGTCCACAGCAGCGTGAGCGCGAGCGCCAGGCGCACCGTGCGCTGATCCAGCGTGGACGCCATGGCCTTCCAGTCGGCCGCCAGCGCGATATCCCGCAGGAAGGGCGGAATGACGTACGACACCACGGCAATGGCCATGCAGAGTCCGAACCACTGCGAGAAGCTCGCCACATAGCCCGTGTATGGCCCGATGGCGCGGCTGGCATAGATGTACGAGCCACCGGCGCGCGGCATGGCACTGCCCAGCATCGCGTAGCAGAGCGCGGCCAGTACGGCCGGCACGGCGGCAATCCCGTAGGCCACCAGCACCCAGTCGCCGATGCCGGGAACGCTGCGCTGCAGCGCGAAGGGCACAATGTTGATACCGGCACCAACCATCGAACATATGCCCGTGGCCGCGAGCCCCAATAGTCCCAGCTCGCGACGGAGGCCGGACGCGGAGGGCGCAGCAGTCGTGGACGTCACAAGTGGCGCAGAGGGGTCAGTCGGCATGCCGGTAGGATGCGCGCCGGCGCGGTTTGTAGACAGCCCCCTCGGTATCTGATCGTTTCTGCGGCACCGGGTGCTCCGAGACGGTCCGCACCGATGGAGAGCCCAAGATGTCCTCGGAGGCTTGGGCCTTGCCTTCGACGTCATTTTGACGCATATTTGACGTCATCGAAAGAATCGGGAGGGAAACATGGCAGACGTTCGATACACGATCTCACTTGGTGAACAGGCAGAACGAGACCTGAACGAGGTATCAAGTGAGCTGGGCATCTCAAAGGCCGAAGCGTTTCGGCGTGCGCTCACGCTGTTGAAGCACGCGGCTAAAGCCGACGAAGTCATCCTACGCAAGGACCAGCAGAATCAATCCGTTCTCGTAAAGTAGTCCTCACCACGGCACGGTGGCGCGATTCCAATGGAACCACTGGACATTCGAAGCGGGACCAAGAACGGCAAAGCGGAAAGCGTACACCTTGCCCCCTACTCCGAAGGGTGGGCCAAGGTGGTTTGGCCTTTGACGCGGGTCCTCTTCGGGCTTCTGGCCGCCGTGCTGCTGGTGCCATTTCTATTCGCATTATTCGGGGATAAAGACACCCGCGACGCCGCCTTCGACTGGTCCAAGACCATCCTGGCGCCCGTCGTGGGTTTTGCCAGTGCAGCCGTAGGCTATTACTACGGCACACGTTCTTCGACTACGGCGGACGACGACACCTGAATGGCGAGCCACAGTACCGGAAGCCGCATCGGATGTCGCTTCGGCTAGAAGGCAAACGGTATCGCCTGAAACTGCCGCGTGACGAGAAAGGAGCCGCGACCGTCTCGGTCAATCCACGCGACCTTGATGGTCCCCCAACCAAAGAAGGCGCCTGATCGGTCGCGCCCGCGCCACGGCCAGACGAGCGCACCATTCTCTTCGCTGGCCGTGACGACACCAGCCGACCAGTAGCTGGGAAACAGCAGTCCGCTGAGCCCACTACGACCGAATTGCTTGCCGAAGAGGTAGTACCGCACCCCGAACTCAGCCACCGATACGGGTACCGGTGTGCGATCACCCTCGGCGAACGTCACATAGCCGGGCGCGTAGGATGCTACCAGTTCCCATGGCTTCGGACCGCCGAGTGGTGTTGGCCGGAAGCCCTTCACCCAACGCTGCGCGCTGTAGTTGAGCAGTACCTCGACCCCGTTCAGTCGCGCGGAGTTTGGGCCAAGTTTGCGCTCGTAGTTTGCGAGACGCGCAAGGGCGCCATCTCGCGCAAGGCCTGATGAGATGCCCTGTGCAGTCTCTGTGACGCGTACAAATGCGGCATGATCGTCGCCAAGCACCTTTCGCACAACGGAATCGATAGCCGGCCGCCGCAAGTCGGCGCGCAGCTCGCCCATCGCCTCGAGTATTCCCTGCTGCGCCTCGCGGAATCCGTTCGTTCGGGTACGGGCAATCGCCGCCACCGGCGCCGCCGCACGTCCGGTCAGCGCGAGCAGCGTGAATGACTTCAGGAGCGGGTTGCACACAACGGCCGCACTCATACGCACGGCACTCGAATCGTCCGCGAGCGCGCTGAGGACCGAGTTGTCGCTGAGCAACCGCTGAGCGAAACCACAGTACGCGCCGACCGTGACGGAGTCCGCGCGTGCAAGCAGCCTCGCATCGGGCGTTCGCTCCTGAGCCCCGAGCGCACTGGCGCCAAGCAACGCGGCCACCGCGTGAACAGATATGCGCGCGTTCATATGAGGAGCAGTCCGCGCAGCAGTTTGGCTTCGGTCTTGATGTACGTTGCCCACGAATGTGGGTCGTTCACCTTCGGCCCACCACTGGCAAACGCGCTCGCCAGTGCAAGCGCTGTCCCCTGGCTGGTATTGATATCCAGGAACTGCTGGGAGACGATCACGCTGTGCTGCCCCGGCACATCCATGTAGGCCCAGTCGAGCTTCTTGCCGAGGAGATGTCCGCCGACCGGGTCGTGAGTTCCGGTGATCGAGAAGAAGTCGTTGGTACACGGTACCGTGCGCCCACGCCGCGTTTCGGCAGGAATCGCCAGCGACGTGGCCAGCGTGGCAAGCGACCCAGCATCGGGTACAAACGCGCTGATCTTTCCGGCGACGGTCCGAATGAGCTGTACGGGTGACGCCATGAGCACAACCGAGTCAAACGTGAAGAGGTCGCTTGCCGGCTGCAGCTCGTACTTGGGTTCGGCAGCAATCGCATGCAAAACTTCGTACGCGTGAAAGCAACCAAGTGAGTGCGCGACAATCGATATCTGGTAGCTGAGTGGATCGTCTCCACGCGAGAGAGCAGACTCGCCGCGATCGATCTGCATCTGGTTCAACTGCGCGATCATGGCATCGCGAACAGCCAAACGCAGTTCGACACTCAACACGGGCCACAGCACATCGCCCGCGTACTCGGCGATGACCTCATCCAGCTCCGAATCACCAGCGGCCACCTTTATGGCCTTCTTGAAGGCGGCAACACCGGCAGAGAACTGCACCTTCTTCGCGAGCCAATCGTTGATGAAATCGTAGTTGATGCGGTAGATCGCGACGTTACGGGCCTCATCACCCAGCGCGCGCTCTATCGCCTGCGTGGGGAACGCTCCATCACGCCCTGTCGATGCATCGCCGACACCGTGCACAAGTAGAACTGCACGAGTACCGGGCCAAGTCTGCGACTGCGGTTGGAATGACATAGGTGATCCAGTGCAGCGTACAGGATGAAGAACTCAATTTGCTCGTGTCGAACCTACTGTTTGCTGCATCGGCGCGCCAGCTTTTCGGTGCACGCCTGAGTCCGGCTACTCACAGACATGTCGAATCCGGCACCCTGCGACGCGACCTGCGAGCGGCCTGCATATTCTGCAGCATGACTACTGCATCCCGCCATCGCCTCGTGCTGAGTGCCGTCGCTGCGCTCGCTGCATTCCTTGTGACGCCGCCGAGCGAAATGTTGGCCCAGGCCCCCAGCCGCACGTACGCGCAGCTGCTCCTACTACATGCCGACTGGCGCGCGTTCGAGGAACCGCCGCGGGTGCGGGGCATTCCCGACTACCGGCCAGCCACCAATACGCGCCGCCTGGCGGCGCTGCGGCAGTTGCAGGCGCGGCTGCGTGCCATTGATACGAGCGGCTGGCGTGTTCCCGAGCAGGTGGACTGGCACCTGGTGCGGGCCGAGATGAACGGCATGCAGTACAACCTCACGGTGCTGACCCCGTGGTCACGCGATCCGGCCTACTACGCGTCCATCCGCACCGCCGAGAGCGACACGCCTGCCGAAGAAGGACCCACCATCCATGGTGCAATTCGTCTGTGGCAGTATCCCGTGTGGCCGCGCACGCGCTTGGATACGTCGCGTGCATTGACGGGCGCGCAGGCCGCGGAGCTTGGCGCGCGACTGGCCACGGTGCCCACGCTGCTGCGGCAGGCGCGTATCAGCCTGGCCGGGGGCAATGCCCGCGACCTCTGGTTGGGTGCGGTCAAGACCTTTGAAGAACAGCAGGACGCGCTGCGTGAGCTCAAGACGCGTGTCGCGGCGGTCAACGGCAATGAGGCCGCCCTGCTCGCGGCCATCGACAGCGCCAGTAACGCCACGTCGCAGTTCACGGCATGGCTATCGGCCGAGGCGCCAAAGAAGACCGGGCCTTCTGGCATTGGCAAGGCGCAGTACACCTGGTTTCTCAAGAACGTGCTGCTGGTGCCGCTCACCTGGGAGGAAGAAGTCACCGTGACGCGCCGCGAGTTGGCGCGTGCGCATGCCTCGCTGCGTCTTGAGGAGCAGCGCAACCGCGCGCTGCCGCCCATGCCGGTGGCCGAGACGCGTGAGGCCTATGCCGCCCTGCAGGATTCCGCCATCACCCGCTACACCCGCTTTGTGCGTGAGCGTGGCATGGTGACCTGGGAGCCGTGGATGGAGCGTGCCCTGCGCGAGCGCACGGCGTCCTTCACCACGCCCGAGCAGCGCAACTTCTTTGCGCAGACCTATCATCGTGATCCCATTCCGCTCTGGACCCATCTCTGGCACTGGTGGGACAACGGGCGCTTCCGCGAGCATCCCCACCCCAGCCCCATTCGTCGCGCGCCGTTGCTGTACAACGTGTGGATGAGCCGCGCCGAGGGCATGGCCACCTCGATGGAAGAGTGGATGATGCAGGCCGGCCTGTACGATGTGTCGCCGCGCAGCCGGGAGATTGTCTGGGTGATGCTGGCCGCCCGCGCGGCGCGTGGGCTTGGCAACCTGTACGCCCACAGCAACGAGCTCACCATGGCGCAGGCGGCGGACCTGCATGTGAGCTGGACACCACGCGGCTGGATGCGGCGCGACCCGCTGCTGGGTTTCGAGCAGCATCTCTACCTGCGCCAGCCCGGCTATGGGGCGAGCTACGTGACCGGCGGGCGACTCATGGAAGAGACCATGGCCGAGCGTGCGCGCCAGCTCGGCGACCAGTTCACCATGCAGCGCTTCCTCGACGAGGTGAACGGTGTGGGGATGATTCCCGTGTCGCTCGTGCACTGGGAGCTGACGGGTGACGACCGGATGCTGCGGGAACTCGGTAACGGGGCGACGGCGAGGCCGTTCAGGGTGAAGTAGGGCCGCTGCGGTAGCTCCGAAGCCTTATCCATCTCTTATGGCGGATGCTGGTCCCCAACCAACAACATACTCGTTTGGTAAGCCGCCACCCGCCGAATTCAGTTCGCACCTCGTCCAGCGCGACCTCTTGGAGAAAGCCAGTGCTCCTTGTTTGGGTCTGCTGTTTTGTGTTATCGCGGAGTGTAGTCATTGGAATGGAGATTTTGAATCACCGCTCTCATGCCGGAGCACATGAATGGCACTTGGCACGCAGTTCTTGTGATTCGTCCCTTCGTTTGCTGATGGCTTTCCTAGGCAGTGGCATGCCCACTTGGTTTTTGACGCCTCGTTCTCGAAAGACGCCACAAGGGCATCGACTGACGCTGCGTCGACCTCGAACTCGAAACTCTCTGCGTCATTGTGGTCAACAATGGCCATACCCTGATTCCAGTTGCCGCGTACGGTCGCGGTGGAACCGATGTCGAAAGCGCCGGCTGGAACCCAGCCCCTTACCGATACGACCTTGCCCTTACGTCGGGCGATTATTGCTGTGTGTGCCAACTCTTCGTAGGTACCCGCTGCTAGGTGCCACCGAACGCTTCGCGTTCGACTGCAGCACCTCCCCTACAAGTGCCCGCGCAGCGCGCATTCCGAAATGCGCTTGCCTCCTGCCACGCGGTGGCCTGCGGGTTGTTTCTGCAGTCACGTTTTGACGGGACGTGATGAAGAATTCGTTTCGGCTGCCGGCAAGCAACGGCAGCGAGCGCGAGGGAGACGCGCAGCGCGACCAGTGAGCCCCCTCGCGAGCAACAAAAGACTCCCTGGAAAACGAACCCTGCTCGGTCGCGCTGCCGTCTGCTATGTGCAGCTGAACGATTGACGAATCGAGCTTGGGGGACTCCCTGCCGGTTGCATGAAGAAGTACACGCTCTTTGGAGCAACAGCTGGCCAACGCCCTGCGGTGTCGGCGAAAACCGCGTTGGTCGTACGATGCACTTCTCGCTGAACAACCGGGTTGTCCGAACGATCCCATGTCTTTCCCCCGCCCTCGGCGTAGAAGCCGATGACCGGGCCTATCGACGCAATATTCGGTGCAAGCGAGTCGCCAGCAGCCACTTGCCACCACCCTCGCGTAACCCACACTCCCATCACGGAGCGATAGCGCAGTGCCACATTGATCTGCACATGGCATCGGTTCACCAGCAGAACCTGATGGACCGAAGCCGCCTCCAAAAGAAGCTTCATCTCCCCTGCGCGGATATCGTCGTTGAATCGCTCAAGAACGTGCGCCGGTGGTGTACCGATGTCAGCCAAGCGATCGCGATCGCGCCCGTATACCACCTCAAGCGCGTTGTTGGTGATCTGATTCAGGATCGCCGTATTCTGGTCGAGTCGCCGCTGTGTTTCCGCCTGCACACTGTCCCGACGCATCAACTCCGCTCTATGCGCGGCCGCACTGGGCCCTTTCGAGGGGGCGGCAGTTGTACGGCTCGTCGCCCCAACGTTGGCGCGCGGGATGATCGGCAGGACTTTCTGGACAAATTCTACATACTGCGATTTGGTAATCCGTCCGTGGCGATACATGTCGCAGAACGTGTACTCCAGCAGTCGAAAGTCGTGTACACCCGGTAAGGACTCTCTAATGCGCTCAGCTTTGCGTTTCGCACTGATCCCCGTTTCCCCCATGTACTTTTTCAATGCGGGAATTTGAGCCGAGATCGTCGCCCCTAGCTCGGAGGTGTACACGTCCGAGGGTGGGGCGGTGCACGTCGTCTGCACGGGATCTAACCCAGCCCACAGCACTAGACCCACCAGGATTCCAGACACGGGAGTACTCCTCGACTGGAGATTCTTTGCGCGTTCTTCGTCCGATGCGTTTCGTATGCTACACCGAAGACTTGATGCATGTTCCCCTGCAATCCTCACCGCTCGGCTGGATGTCCAGTGCCGATTAAAAGGTCCACAGATGTGCCGACCGAAATTGCACACTCGGGACGCCACCTGAGCGTCTGACGGAAGACGCTCGTTTGTGGGATTCTTGGCCGCTTGCCCGTTGGGGAGGAGGCTGGTGTCAGTCGGGAGACCCCGTTGATACTGAGGCTTGCTCCTGGAGTCCGGGCAGCCGAAGGCGGCCATAGCTCGGGTGTTGGGAGTCAATCGCCGCCTCGTCCATCACCTCATCCAGACCGGGCAGGCGGATCGCGAGTTCTCGCTCGCTGAGCCGCGGCAGCGCCGGCAGGGCCCGGGCAAGTTGGCCCCGTTCGTCCCGCTGATTCAGGAGCGACTCACGGCCTTTCCCGTGCTGTCGGCGACGCGCTTGTTGACCGAGTGTCGGGCGGCCGGCTACACGGGCGGGCACTCGCAGCTGACCGCGTGGGTGGGGCGATTGCGCCCTCGCGCAGAGCCCGAGCCGCTCGTGCGGTTCGAGACCGAGCCCGGTGTGCAGGCCCGATTCGACTTCGCCGAGTTTCGCTTCCCGTGGGGCAAGCGGTACGCCGTGCTGGTGGTGCTCGGCTACTCGCGGTTGCTCTACGTCGAGTGGGTGGCGCGGCAAACCGCCTGGACCGTGATGCAGGCGCTGGAGAGCGGTGTGATGCCCTCTTGACAGACATAGAAGCATCCTCGCCATCAGTCTCGAGATTGCGGCGGCCGAGTATGGGCGGCGCGTGTTTACGCCACGCTCGCCGATCTGATCACGTCGCTCGAGGAGGCGCAGCAGGCCTGGCACCTCACGCGGCGCCTCCGCACCCTCGTCTTCCCGAGTCTCATGGTAATCGACGAGATCGGCTACCAGCCCATCTCCCGAACCGGCGCCCAGCTCTTCTGCCAGCTCAAGAGCCGGCGATACGAGCACGCCTCGACGGTCCTCACCAGCAACAATGGCTTTGAGGAGTGGGGCGACGTCTTCGGCGACGAGACCATGGTCGCGGCGCTTACCGCCCGGCTGCTCCACCACTGCCACATCGTGAACATTCGCGGCAGCAGCTACCGCATGCGGCATCACCGCGATCTGGCCCTCCGCCGGAGCGAGCCCGACCCTGAACCCGCCGGGCGTCCCCGCCGGCAGGAGCGCTAACCGCCCCCTCGGGCCGGCCCCCCGCCGAGTGTGCAATTTCGATCAGCAGAAGGTGCAATTTCAATCGGCGTTGACAATTGCTACCCATGACGCCGGTTTGCTCTTCTACCCGTCTCGCCGGTTTCTCAGCCGACGCGCGATCTTTTGCCTCTGCGATGTGGACCGAGACTGTCTCGCTAGCTGGAGACTATCATATCGCTGCCTAAGCCGAGACCCGAGTTCCGGGTTGAGTTGATTCACCCAAGAAATTCTCCCGAGAAGCTCATTTCGATTTAGCATGCCGACACCTTCGCCGTACTCCTCAAGCGCCGACGTGAGCGCCTCTAGGTAGTCCGGATTTGGGTTCAAGCTTGAAGTCACCACGATTTTCGTCACCGTGTGCGGGTCGTTCGGCCCCCACACGCGTCGCTTCTGCTGATTGATTCGATATCCGCGTGCCGCGAGGATCGCTGCGGTTGGCCTCACGAGATTTTCGAGTGGCTCATCCGCCGAGAAACAGAGATCATCCATATACCGCGTGTAGGTCGCGGAGAACTGTCCAGCAAGTGTTGTTAGCGCATCATCTAAAGGTTGCAAAACGAGATTGAGAACTTGCGGACTCGTCGGTGGCCCTTGCGGTAGAACACCCTTCGCCGTAACAAGTCTTGTTATAAGCGAGGCAGCGGATGGTTCAAGACCAATTCGCTGAAGCGCTTCCGCGACTGCGAAATGTGTAGTGCTTGGAAAACAGTCCTTGATATCCAAGACCACCATATGCGTGCGACCCAAGTGCTGCAGTGCGTTCAGAACTACGTTTCGCCCGCGTTTGCTGTAGACCGAATCGGAGACGGGAAAGCTCAATAGCACCTTTTCATAGAGTGATGACTGAAGAGATTTCAACCAGTCACGTGGTGCCGAGATTACGCGCTTCTTCGATCCAAGCTTGAGTACGAACGGCGAGTAACCATGTCGTCTTGCTCGACGTGTGGCGCGCCAAAGGTCATCGACAGAGGTCGCGATGAGCTCAGCGACTTCAATCGACGTTCGAGGGATATTCGCGTTTTGGATGTCCATCGCTACCTAGCCGGCGCCGCGATCGTGTCGGAGCCTAGTGATTGACGCGACGTGTTGCGTTGCACGCTGAAGGCTTGCAGTCATCGCCTTGAGGTGCGCGTTAGACTCAGATCCCTCCACATCGGCAATCGCCGCAGCAAATAGCGAGTACGGTGGTACCTTCATCGCGTAGGCGAGATCGCTTAGCATTCGAACCGTAGGCTCGCGATCGCCGGACTCCAACCTCGATAGCATAGATGCTGAAATCCCTACGCGCTCCGCGAGCTCACGCTGCATGAGCCCAGCCGATTCGCGTAGGGTTCTCAGATACTCTCCAAACAGCATATATCTTTCTCCACGCCGTTGGCGCGGTTGGTTCGCAAGTGAGGGTCTCTATCCACAGTTTGATCAGCATCGGCGCTACCTCCTTGAGGATCTCAAGGAGAGTATCCCAAGCGTGTTGCCACTTGGACGGCGTTCGAGCCTTCGCGACCTGCATACGAAGCTGCCGTAACCGTTCGATTGTCTGCGGCGAGACCCCTGCGTTGACGTCTTGCAGGTCGGCACAAAGCCTTTCGAGTTCCTCAATCAAGCCGAGAACCTCGTCCCGCTCAACGACCAGGGGATCTTTCAACTTTCTCACCTCCTTTGCGCTAGTTGACGTTGCAAAAAGCAACCGGCGATTTACCGGTTACCCCACCTGAAATGATGTGACCACGTGTCATAACTCGACTGTGTAACGTCTTGTCATCGGCGTGGCGCAACGTGCTCGGTCGAAACGACCGCTCGATACCCGTGATTTTTCGGAGCCCCAGCCCGGCTGTGACGCCCGTGCGATTCATCGCGAGTTTCTGCCGCAGTTCGCACTGCGGTGGAGGTGTACTTGATCCGCCTGGTTGTCAAATAGCGCACGCTTGAAGGCGTGAGTGGAAGCTAGTCACACTTGACTTAGAGTCAAGTGCGGGAAGGGGGCTTACCGCGGGACCTTGGGTGCCGGCGCCGGAGCGATCTACGGTGTGAGTCCTTTAACGGGCTAAGCTTAGGGGGAGGCGTCTGCCAAGTATTCTGCGGTGGCAGGCGACGTCATGAGCCGCCCTCCATCCTCATGCGAGCCATTGTTAGGTCGACGCGGCTTTCCCGAGTGCCAAGCGGCTACGGTGCGAGATCGCGGTGCTGGCGCCCCACGCAACAGGCCGGGGGCGCTCAGGTCATCGTGCAGATCGGGCCAGTGATTCCGAACCCGCCCCCGGGGCGACGTGCCAGATGCCCATCAAACCAAGAGGCTCCGGTGTTGCCTTACGGCAGTCGCCTCCAGGGGCACAAAGCGGCACCGTCACTTGCGAACTGCCCCAGTGTCGCCAACTGCGTCAGAGCGGAAGAGCGCGCTGAGCCCTACATCCCATGAAACCCACCGGTCTGCCGGCTGTGGATGCGACCTACCCCGGCTCTTTAGGACGTTTACGCGAACCAAGTTGTGTACTGTGTTCAGATTCAATGCTCCGCCTAGATCTGCCCACCCACGCCTTTGAACTTCTCCACCAAAGTCGCAATCTTCTGAAACACGCTCTGTTTCTTGGTCAGGTATTGCGGATTTAACGGGCTCATCCTGGGCAGGATGGAGCTGAGCTCGGTGCCATTCTCGCTGGCGAATTCCCGCTTGAGCGAGCTGGCGATATAGCGCCGCGCCGCCTCGGCATTCAGGCCTTCGGCATCGATCAGCTCCTGCGCCTCGCGCCTTTGTTCCGCCTGCGCGAAGATGAAGAAGGCCTCGATCACGCTGGCCTTGTCGCCAAGCCGGTCCAGGTCGGTCTGGTTGATGAAATCGACCAGCAGGCTTTCCTTGGCGCGGTTGCCGAGGCTGGCACGAATTGCCCTGCGAACGTCGTCGATCAGCGCGACCTTGTCCTTGACCTTCTTGTTCTTCTCGAAGATCAGTTCCAGGATGTAGTCCAGATTGATCTCCTGCGACTTCAGCAGGTCCACCTCGAACACCACGTCGTCCCAGTCGACCGTGGACTTTTCTTTTTCAGTGGCGGCCGTTTCCTTGCGCACCCAGTCGCGGATGTCGTTGTAGGTCGAGCGGTAGTCCTGGAGCTTGCGCTCGGATGGCAGCTTGATCGCCTGCAGCGCCGCAAGGTCGTCGTCGCTCAGGTTGTGGCGGGCCTTGAACGCCTCTACCGCCGCAGGGTCGTTCATGTCCACGACCTGCAGGGACTTCAGGTTGACGAACTCATCGTAGTTCTGCAGCACGTTCTCCACCCGCAGGTACTCGCCGAACACTTTCACGAAGGCCTTCTTGTCAGCCTCCTTCTCGATCGCTGCCGGGTCCGGGAAGCGTTGTTCCAGCTCGCGAACCACCTCTACGAAGCCGCGCCGCGCCTCACCGGTAAGCACGTCGGTGAAGCCCTCCATGTATTCCTTGTAGCTCTTCTCCAGCACCACGTTGCGGGTATTCTTGTCACCGAACAGGGTGATGGCGTCGACCGTAGCCTGCTCCAGGTCACGGAAGGTTACGACATTACCGAAGGTCTTGGTCGCGTCGAAGATGCGGTTGGTGCGCGAATAGGCCTGGATCAAGCCGTGGTAGCGCAGGTTCTTGTCCACGAACAGCGTGTTGAGCGTTGGCGCATCGAATCCGGTCAGGAACATGCCCACCACAATCAGCAGATCTACTTGTTCGTCGGCAGGCAACCTCTTGCCGCTGTCATCGGCACCCTTCACGCGCTTGGCCAGGTCGCGGTAGTAGTTCTGAAAGCCGTTGCTGTCCACGCTGAAGTTGGCCTTGTACAGCGCGTTGTAGTCGGCGATTGCTGCGCTCAAGAACTCCTTGGCACTGCTGTTCATGGCTGATACGTCAAAGCTTTCGTCCAGAATGTCGCCGATCGCATCCTGCTCTTCATTGGCTGCAAACGAGAAGATGGTGGCAACCTTCAGCGGCCTTTCGCTGCCTTTCTGTAGTTCCCGGAAGGACTCGTAATACAGCTTGGCAGCGTCCACGCTGCTGACCGTGAACATGGCGTTGAAGCCCTTCGCGCCGGGCTGCAGACGGTGCGTCTTCTGCCGGAAGTTGTTCAGCACGTACTGCGTGATCTCGCGGATACGATCCGGGTGCAGCAGGGCTTGCCTGTCTTCTGCCCTGCTCAGCTTCTTCTCGTCCTGCTCAGACTCAACGGCTTTGAACTGCGGGCGCACATCGTTGTAGTCCACCTTGAACTTCAGCACCTTCTCGTCGCGGATGGCATCAGTGATCACATAGGCATGCAGCTCGCGGCCAAACACGGTGGCGGTGGTCTCCGCGCCCAGAGCGTTCTGCGGGAAGATCGGCGTTCCAGTAAAGCCGAACTGGTAGTACTTCCTGAATTTCCTTTGTAGGTTCCTCTGCGCCTCGCCAAACTGGCTGCGGTGGCACTCGTCGAAGATGAACACGACCTGCTTGCCGTAAATGGGAAGATCGCCTTCGCTCCTCATCAGGTTGTTGAGCTTCTGGATAGTGGTGACGACGATCTTGTTGTCGTCCTTCTCCAGGTTGCGCTTGAGGCCGGCAGTGCTGTCCGAGCCGTTCACGCTGTCCGGCGAGAAGCGCTGGTATTCCTTCATGGTCTGATAGTCCAGATCCTTCCGATCCACCACGAAGAACACCTTGTCGATGAAATCCAGCTCGGTGGCCAAGCGCGCCGCTTTGAAGCTGGTGAGGGTCTTCCCGCTGCCCGTAGTATGCCAGATGTAGCCACCGCCTTCCGGCTGACTCCACTGTTTGACTGCATGGGCGCTCCGGATCTTCCACAGGATGCGCTCGGTGGCGGCGATCTGATACGGCCGCATCACGAGCAGCGTGTCGGTGACGTCGAACACGGAGTAGTGCAGCAAGACGCTGATCAGCGTGCGCTTCTCGAAGAACGTCGCGGTGAAATCCTTCAGGTCCTTAATCGGGCTGTTGTCCGCCTTCGCCCAGTTCATGGTGAAGTCGAAGCTGTTCTTGTCGCGCTTCGTGGTATTCGCGAAGTAGCGCGTGTCGGTGCCATTGGATATCACGAACAGCTGCAGGTACCGGAACAGTGAGTGCTCGCTGTTGAAGCTCTCCTTGCTGTAGCGGTGCACCTGGTTGAACGCCTCGCGGATGGCCACGCCGCGCTTCTTCAGCTCCACCTGCACGAGCGGAAGGCCGTTGACCAGCACCGTCACGTCGTAGCGGTTGGCGTGGCGGCCGCTCTGCTCGAACTGCTTGATCACCTGCAGCTTGTTGCGGCCGAGGGTCTTCTTATCAACAAGATAGATGTTCTGGATGCGACCGTCGTCGAACACAAAGTCGTGGATGTAATCGTCGTGCAGCTTGCGGGTCTTCTCGACGATTCCGTCGCTGGGCCGGTCAAGATAGGTCTCCACGAAGCGCAGCCACTCGCCGTCGGAGAACTGCACGGCATTGAGGGTCTGCAGCTGGGCGCGCACGTTGGCCATCAGCGCTTCGGGAGTGTTCAGGCCGGGCAGGTACTCGTAGCCCTGGGCGACTAGGTCCTGAATGAACTCGCGCTCCAGCGCGTCCTCGCTCTGGTACCCCTCCGCGATCTTCCACGCGCGAGTATACCGGTCCAGGACGACAAAATTGTTCGACTCGGCGATGGGCGTGAGGTAATCAGCCATGGGAAACGTCGTGGTGCTGTGCGTAGCCGTAGGTATTGGTCAGATGATCGAGCAGCAGCCTCACCGTCTGCTTTTCCGGCGGTGTAGGCTCGGCTATCGACTCGCCAGCGAGCGTGCTGTGGCTGGTGTACTGAATGATGCGGTTGAGATACGCAAGCCGGTCCTCAGGCAATAACGCCGACCACTCCGTGTATCCGAGGAAGCTCGCGGTCTTCTCGTACAGATTG
>VFQQ010003127.1_pt1 | contig 16718 bp, 15 predicted proteins | sample 3512341 | NCBI WGS metagenome assembly VFQQ01 (sample SAMN10412373, study PRJNA504923) | tailings metagenome | isolation source: Relicate 2 Philex TSF1 revegetated site | place: Philippines: Tuba, Benguet | collected 2017-08-29 | reverse complement strand
AGCGCGTGAAGCCGCTGCTGGAATGCATGGGCAAGAACATCACCCTGGTGGGCGGCAACGGCGACGGCCAGACCACCAAGGTGGCCAACCAGATCATCGTGGCGCTCAACATCGCGGCCGTGAGCGAGGCCCTGGTGTTCGCCAGCAAGGCCGGCGCCGACCCGGCCAAGGTGCGCGAAGCCCTGATGGGCGGCTTTGCCGCCAGCCGCATTCTGGAAGTGCACGGCGAACGCATGATCAAGCGCACCTTCAACCCGGGCTTCCGCATCAAGCTGCACCAGAAGGACCTGGGCCTGGCGCTGCAGGGCGCGCGCGAACTGGGCGTGGCCCTGCCGCAAACCGCCAGCGCCGCGCAGCTGATGCAGGCCTGCGCCGCGCACGGCCTGGGCGAGCTGGACCACTCGGCGCTGGTGCAGGCGCTGGAGATCATGGCCGAGCACCCGGTGGCCAAGGGCTGAGCCAGCCCCCGGGCGGGGCCGGCGGACAAGGCGCCTCATACAGCAGGCGCCGGCCTGCGGCCTCAGCCACGGGCAGCCGATCGGTGTTGCGCAACTGCGGGTCGGTGCCCAGCTGGAACAGCAAGGGGCCGAGGGCCGGCGACTCGCCCGGTGCGGGCGCCCACAGCGCGCTGATCCACTCCAGGGCCCAGCTGGGGCCCGCATCGTGGCGCCGCTCCAGACGCGCGATGCCGCAGAGGTCGGCGACGGGTATGTGGGCCAGCAGGTCCAGCAGCGTCGTGTCCCAGGCCACCAGCGAGGTCTGCGACAAGGTCTGGCCCTTGCACGAGACCTGGTGAACCAGCAGGTACCAGGGGCGCTCCAGCGCGAGCGTGATGGCCGGCCAGTGCGTCTGGCGCGGGGCGACCTGAGAGGGGTGGAGGTGCTGGACGAGGCCGGGGGCGGTGATGAACACTTGCGAACTCCCAAAGAGCAGCCAGTGTTGCCAGCGGGAGTTGGGGGGTTGGTATGTTTTGAGCAACCAACTGGCTCACGAAATTCTGCAGATGAGACCGTGGGGCGACAGCAGCGCCTCTCCAGGGGCGGCTGGCCAAGCTCTCGTCGAGCATCGTCGACAACCTAGCCAGCGTCTTGGACGTCAAGACCGGATCGCTGCTGGGCAAGCGCCCCTTGCCAGAGACGAAACCGACGGCTTGATCGACGAGGTTCTGGCTCAGAACCTCATCGCGGCGAGGAAGCGGCTGATGCTCACGCAGGACGCACTCAGCCAGCAATCAGGCGTCAGCAGGGCCCTCATCGCGAACATCAAACGGCAAGCGCGCAATCCATCACTTCAAACGCTGGCGAAGCTTGCGGCTTCGCTCGAACTGTCACTCGACGCATTGCTAAGTAAGTAGCTTGGCGGAGGCCAAGCCGGTTTGTGCTGATTCGCTTTGACGGGCTGATTTGCAGCGGTAGTTGCCAGTCGTCATTTCGCCATACATGACGGCACCTATACGAGAGCGGTCGTTTCGAAAGCGCCAGGGCGGTTGTTCAACGTCGAAGCTACTGGGCAGCCGAAGGCGGTCCGCTTCAGCGACTTGTGGGGCGTCTTGGAAGGTGCCGAATAAGCAAGAATGACCAGTTCTTGAAGGCGAAGCGATGTACCTTGACGGCATCTCTCGCTGTGGTCTCCCATTCAAAATTGACGTAGGGAAACCGATCCTTAATGTTGAATGAGCGGTCAAACGTAAGAAAGAACGAAGGCAGATTCTTGATCGGCTTGTACCTCTCGACCAGGCCTGCTCTCTCCCATTCAGCGCCGAGATGGGACATGATATTCAGTGCAAGAATCGCCTGTTCATGGTTTGAGAGTTTCGAACGCAACACCTTTCCGAGCGCAAGCTTCTCTTCCTCGGAGAGTCTTGTTCCATCGATAAAGGTATAGGCAGAGAATAGGTTCCGAAAGTAGTGCGATAGACGGAGTTGGTGACCACCAAATTGACGTCGCTCCGACTTGCCAGCCTGTCGCTCGGTATGTATGGCTCCGAATAGTTGCCTTATTCTTTCTGGTCCGTAGCCTTTGAGTACTTCCTCAGAGACGATGTGTGGTCCGAAAAATGTGCATGTGTACGCGATATCCACACGATCTGCAATTGACCAAACTCCATCGTCCGGAATAACCTGCTTTGTCAGTCTGTAGACAACGTAGAACTCGCTCAGCACGGAAGAAAAAGTGTCGCGCCCCGTGCTGCTACCGATACGCAACGATGCGACGATTTCTTCATGGGTTCTCATCATCTCGGCGAAGACTTGGTATGTCTTTGCCCGGTAGTCCGTTCGACGAGACCACCAAAATGTCAGGAACACACCAATTACCGTAAACGCTGTGAGGAGCGTTCCCCAGACGCCTCCGATGTAATCGCCAAGCAATCCGTAGTACTGCATAGATTCATGGGTCGGGGATGAAGCGCCTTGAAGCGGGAGGAGGTCTTTGAAGTCCAAAATTCTGCGCTCAACGTTAAGGCTCACCTGCGGGCCGAGGCTGGCGAAATGCGATGACGGGTTTGGCTTCACTCTTTGCGCCCAAACAGCCTGCGAATCAGGTAGTTCAAATTGATGCCGACACCGAAGAGGTTTGGCTCAAGTTTCACGAGGCGATTCACTTGCTCCAACTTGGACTCGCCGCTTCCAGCCTGCGAGATCTTGCCAATGGAACGGAGGCGCAAGAGTTCGAGATCATCTCGCAAAGCGGCTATGGATTGGCGAATGTTGTTGGCTGTACCGACATGGTGAAGAGAAGCCGAAATGTCAGTCCGCATACCCCACTGCTCCACGTGCTCGCCATAGCGCTGGCCCTTACGGATCATTGCCTCAATGTAGAGCTCATGCCGTCTTGGATAGAGAGCAGGATCGACCTGCCGCTCCGCAACAGCCACAAGCTCGTCGACACGTTCTGACGACAGAGGAAGCAGGAATTGCTCAGCCAAGGAGAGGATCTCGGCCCTGAGTTGCGCGATGAATCGATGAAGTTCGGCACCTGCCGCAACCACATATGCTTTCAGAGATTCATCGAACGTAATCCTACGCATCGGATTGAAGCACTCGAGTTGCTCTCGGCTAAGAAACAGCATGCGACTCTCATGCTCGATCCGAAGGCGAGCAAGTTTGCTGGCAATAAGTCTGAACGCGTCGTCGTGCACGCCTGTGTAGCCCAGCTTGAGTTTTATCTGACCAATCACCGGGTAGCGTTCCTCATGGACTCGGGGATGATGTGCTCCACGGCCACGCTGTGGCAAGAGTCAGTCTTGCGGAGAATGTAGCGCATGTGCTGAACTATTCAGGCCTCGCGGGGACGCACATGTCGGGTGAAAGATTCCACGTCGCCGCCTTGCAGCAACGTGAAAGGAACGGCGAGGGCGGCGGCGACGAGAATTGCCTGGCGCAACTCCGCATCCTGAAGGTCCGCGATTTCGCGCGGGACCGGTGCCGCCCCGTCTCTCTGCCGTATTCTGGCCACAATCGCACTTGCATCGTCCACGAGGCAAACGACCCCATCAATGCCAAGCGATCTGAATACTTCGACGGAAACTTTCTGGATGTTGCCGAGTCCATCGCGCATCGCAAAGTGACCATCCAGCAGGATAGTTGTGGGCCCCGCGTCCTGCCTCAAAGTGTGGAACCCGCGAATGAGCAGTCTTTGGTTGCCTTCTACATCTGCGACGAGCTTGCCTGCCGAAGCAATTGCATGTGCGTGCTCGCGGCGAATAATCTCGCTGGCTACGATATGAAGACAACCAGCAAGCTGAGCGACCTGAGCACAGCAGGTGCTCTTGCCGACCCCGTGCACCCCACCGACAAAGATGACAGTCACCGAGCGCCCTCCAACAAGGCACGCACTTTCCACTTCTCGGCATCTGATAGGTAGCGAAATGACTGTGGCGGTCGAAAGGCCGCGCCGAACACCTTTTTCGGGAGCAGGCCCGAGCCCAGGTTGATCCGTTTGCCTAGGCGAATCGCGACGCCAAGTTCCTTTCCTTCGAAGTACTCGCACAGTGCCTGCCGTGTGATGCCGCCCCCTTCGGCCGCCGCGACCCGCCAGAGCGCCGTCTTGGAGGCTCGTACCACGCCGGCGACCTGCACGATGGTGGCTAGCCGCTGCTCCGGCTGCGTGGCGTACACGACTAGTGTCTCGATTGCCCGCTTGGGCCATATCCGCCTAAATTCCACGTTCTTCTCGCCCGACATGATCTTCTCGACGTAGAAGGGATGAACCGAGATCAGCGCGACATCACCCTCAAAGGCGAAGGATGTCTTCGAACTTGTCATGGGAAATCTTTGTAATGCTCTGCGGGTGGCTGCCGAGAATTCGGCGTGACAGCAATTCGTGGAGAGGCAGCGCGCGCGACAGATGTCGTACGAAGCGGAACAGAATCACCCTTGTAGGCTTGCTTGCCATTTTCTGGATCTCAGGGAGGGAATAAACCGTACGTCGCTTTACGCGGGCGACGATCGCCTCGGCATCTGCCAGCGTCTCATAGGTTTCGACGACTCCGATGCTGGTCAAGGCATGCTCGTCCACGGATCGGTAGAAGAGCAAGACGTCGCCGGGGTTCATTGCCTTTGTCGGAGCTCTGCACAAGTAGGCCATTTTGATGGCGTTCCCGACATAGTTCTCTTGCTGGAAAAGTTGTTGCTGCCGGGTCGATGACCCGTCGAAATCCGGGAACAGGATGTCATGGTATTCGGGCCGGATTGGGACGACATATGCTGAAACGCACGGATCGCGGCTGAAGTGCGGGAAATACGAACGGAGGTATTCGAAGGGCGAAACCGTGGTCACAGGTGGGTCCACGGGGTGACGCTTCAAGTAAACCGCGTCGCGGCGTGCGCCTGCGGGATGGTCGCCGACATGCTCGAAGCCGAAGTCGGCGAGCATCTCAAAGAGGAAGTAGTGACGCTCTTTGTCACCGTGGATGAAGATGTTCTGCAGGCGATTCGCACTTGCGTACTTGAAGGCGGCTTTCAGGAAGAGTTCACCCACCTTGCGGCCTTGACAGGCTGGGTCCACCTTGAAAGTCGAGAGCTTGAGCGCCGCACCCTCAAGCAAAACGCCCTCTGCGATCCGTTCGTGATCCTGGCGCTGAAAGATGCAGATCCCTCCCAGCCGGTCATGCGCCTCCCAGTGCACCCATGCGCGACAGCCCTCCTCTGACTTACGCCGGAACCATTCGTCGAACTCGTAGCTATCACGAAGACTGTCGAAGAACGGGGACGCCAGCAGAGGCGTCAGCTGGTAGAGCGGGACCTCCTCGATGTTCGGTAGCCTGACACCGACCGTCTCGTGCAGGCGCAGAAGCAGGTCTTCGGCCGTCTGGATGGTGAAGACGCGGTCGAGAAGCCCTCTGGCCTTCGCCTTGTCGTGGATCTGTCGATCCTCGGTGACGAGGGCGGAAGCTGCGTGCAGCGAAAGCGCGTAGAGGATTTCGTTGTCGGCGGCGTCGTTGCGCTTGGTGTCCGGCGTGTTCCATGGACACGCCGGTCGGTGTTCCAGCTTCGTGTACTGCCGAAGCCGCTGCAGAGTTTGCGCGCGGCGGGCCTCGTCCTTGTCTTCCTCGATATCGTCGATCGACGCCGGGTGGTAGACCAGTACATGTTTATTCGCCGTGGCCAACCTAACGAAGTTGGCCAGACTGTCTCGCAGCGGGATCGACGAATCTTCAAGGGGGATCAAGACATTGGTATCAAGCAGAAAATGCATGCGTCAGACTCTCTGCAATGAAGATCCCGATCATCCGGCAAGCTTCTCGTCGGTCGCGGGCCGAATCAATGCGGCCGAACCCGATCCGGCGCCGCGAAGCAATTTATCGATGTCCAACTTCTTCAAACTTTCAAAATCGCGCATACCGACGGACAGCAGCGCCAGGCACTTACCGCCAGTCAGCCGTACCGGAATCTTTGCGTACGGCGGCGCGACTTAAGGAAGTCCAAGAACATGATTTGCACTGTGCTCAGCGCTGTGTGCCCTAGATTTATTCCGGCAGTCTATCCATAGCATCGTTGTACGCAATCGGTCGACATCAAAGGCCAGCACCCGAAAAGCTGAAAGGTGGCGTAGGCACACGTTCAATGCGCCAACTCCGTCGGCCGCTCCCAGTCTTGAGCCGACCTAGAAGCTCAAAATTCGGCTGTGCAGCGTTCTCGGACGCTGGACCTCAGGCCTTGAACTGCTCATCTCGGCCAAGTGGAGTCGTGCACCTTATTGGTGTGGTGGGTGAGGTCTCTTTCGAGATGCAACAACAATCGAGGGTGCTCCTTTGGAAGTCACTCCAGGACGCTCGGTTAGGGTATTGCGTTCCGAATCGAAAACCCATTGCGATAGCCTGCGCTTCGGCTCGTCTTTGGAGGGAATGGCCTGAACTGAAGAGGACAGGCGAGACATCAGAAGATAGCCGTCGATCGAACGAGCCTTGATAAATTTTTCCTCGGCCTCGGCCCGAATTTGGGCACTATCCGGTGCATCAGACTCCATGGCAAATTTTGCGTAATGGGCTATCGCAAGTGCCGCAAGATCTGGACGAGATCGTTTTTCGAAGATTTTCTCGGCTTCTCGGTACAGGCTCTCGGCCTTAGCGAAGTCCCCTCTCTTGAGGGCTATGAGCCCCTCGGTAGCTCTGAGGAAGGGCGCCAGCGAAGCATCCTTGATTCGATTGATCGAAGTCTCTGCCATATGGGTGTCGCCGACAGCTGCCTTTGCAAAGGCCAAGTTGGTGATCAACCCCTCATCGCTTGGATCAGCAATCAAGCCACGTCGTACCCATGCGAGCGATTTTTCATACTCCGACTGCAAGGAATATAGGGTGGTCAAGAACTGAATCGGGCGACTTGAGAACGGCTCCTCTGCGTGCCACTGCAGCGCGTGGCGCTCGGCAGCGGCCTCATCGCCATTCTGCCAAGCCTGCAATAGTTGCGCTTCTGATGAGCGCTTGACCGCGCTTGTGATTGTTGGCTCGTCAAGTTCTAAGCCCATTCTCGATCCATCGATCACTGCCTGCGCGACGATGTTGTCAGTGGGGTGTAGGAGTGCCTTTCGAAGGAGTTGCCTCGCCTCTTTGAAGCGACCGGCCATCATCTCTGCATTCGCCAGCGCGCCGGCGACCTCAGCAAGATGCCTGGGTTGCGTCTCCGCCTCCTTGATCAAGCGCAATGCCGCTGAGGCCATGGTGGAGGGCACTCCGGCGGCGTCGGCCAACGCGATTTCACTGGCCATTAGCCATGGATCTGTCTTCGTACCGGGATGACGCTTAATGATCTGGTGAGCTTTATCAAACACTCCAAGATGCACATAGAAGCGAGCGGCTGTTCGCAGCACGATGCGTCCGTTCGGCGCGAGACCCAAGGCCGTCTTAAGCATTCGTTCGGCTGCCTCTGCCTTCCCGGCGGCCAATTGCAGCTGAGCAAGATCAAGCAACGCCAGCAAGTTCTCCGGCGCCACCAGAAGTTCACGCCTAAGTCGGGCGACGCGGCTTTGAAAAACGAGTCGATCCTGGGTCGTGGATTCGGCTCCGGGCACCGCTTCGTCTACCACTCCGCGAAACAACTCCTCCTGCACCGGTGACACTGCGAAACGGCGAACCTGCGCCTCTCTGACCAGATCGGCGATCTTGGGGCGCAAGTCGGTATCGCCTAAGAACGAGATGACATCTCCCAAGTGACCGGCCGTGGGGTTCGCTCGCCACGCGCTAACCGACTCCTCAAAAAGCCGGTGATCGAACTTGAGAGGTGCAGACGGTTGATTCAATGTCGATGCTACCTCGCTAGTCTTCAGCGTCTGTGACGTAGGACGCCAGCGCGGAATCAATCGCCTGCGTGGTAGGGAGGATTTCACGGCGTAGTTCTAACTCGTTCGATGATGCCAGCTCGGTTAGCTAGCTGCCTGAATCTGGGGACGAAACGGTCCAATCCAACTGGGCTGCCTACTTGTGCCCGTGCGCGCCTGTCGCCGCGTTTGACAGGGTCCGGATCAATCAAATCCTTCACTACGGCAACGAGATGGTCCATGAGAGATGGAGGCACTTTGGACACCAAGACATCCGAGACGATGTTCAGCTGTAACGAGCGCAGCACAATGATTAGCGGTTCCGTGTAGCCACCCGACCAAGCACCGGGCATCATGACCGGCGGGAGGCGCTGCCATAGTAGGGGCTGCAGCGGCGTTCCGGTCAACAAGAAAAACACAAGGCTCCCGAGCATGTAGGCGTCAGACGATTCGCGGGCGTCAGTCCACTGCGCGGGCACAAGCCCGTACCACCGTTCCGGTGGAGCGTAGTGACCATCTCCGGGCCATGGCATTCCGTCATACGGACCAGTCCTGTCCTTTCGGACAACCCTCCCAAGGTCGCCAACCTTGAATAGCGCGTCTTTGGATGCAGATAGATCGGCCATGGAGATAACGTTCGACGGCTTGACATCCTGGTGGGCGATGCCGTGACGATGCAACTGGTTCAAACCAAGCGCAACATCGGCCAAGATCCCAAACACTGCGCTACAAGAAAACACTCCGACATGTGAGAGCTGCTTGCGTAGGTCGCCTACGCCGATCTCCATGATCAGACAGTAAACTTGGTTCAGTGGGTTCTTGGAAGGGTCAAGGTTCACGTACTCAAAAGAGAGCAAACGGATCAGGCGCGAGAGGTTCTGCGCCTCGCACAATTCCATTGCTTCTCGTTCGAACGTGGCCAGCGACGTCAACTGAGCCAGTTCGGCGATCGGATCCGCCGCATTAAGTGCTTTAACGAAGTCAATGGCCTTGACGAACGCTTTTTGACCGTTCCTCTCGGCAACATATCCGACGCAGAAGTTCGAGCCCGAGCCACCAGGCGATTTGGATAGTTGTTGAACCAGCCTCCATCCACTGGGTAACGTCTGGCCTGTTAGCGCTGCAGCCGGACTTGGTTGGGTGCCAGTGGCGGCTGTTGCGACCGAAGCTGATACTTGTACAATTGCTGTTGGTTGAACCGACATTTTTCCTCCTGAGCCGCGCTTAGACGCACGGACGACTTCCCGACTTGTGTCCCCATGTTGTTGACGTCAAGTCTACGTCTATTTCTCGGCTCAACAAGACGGGCTGGTGGCGTACATCGCGGTTTCGATCTAACTACATCGAAGCGGACGAAGATGGAGCCGCTGCTCCCCTAGAAATGCGATAAATCCAGCATCGCTCTAGGCGCCACATCCTCGATCTCTGAATGTTGTCAAATCGAACGCAATGCACATAGATGCCTCCACTAGAGGGGTAGCATCGCTGAACGGCAGGCTCAAGATCCCACTTCGGCGCTGCAGACCGACGCCTAAGGGTCGGGAGCTGCCGGCCACCGGTCGAACGCGAATGTCTCGGTCCAGTCTGAAGCCGAAACTCGGGTTAGCAAGGACGCCACAGCAGCGCCACCTGGTAGCGAGAGACAGCGCAATTTCCAACGTCTGCCAACCAATCTTCAGTGGCAGTGATACGGCTTCGAGCCAGCGTGGCAACCGTTCTTGTCGGTACCGCCTGAATGCGCATGCGCAAACGAGATCGTCGCCAATGCCACCAAGAGAAAAACAATTCCCTTCCTCATGTCCGGTCTCCTCTTCAGGTTGAAGTCAATCGAATGCTTCTCGTGCCACTGGTTTAGCTAAAGCAGCGGACCGAGACGCCACGCACACGCAGTGTGCTGTTTCCAATCTAAAGAGATCGACACGCCGGCGACATCCTCAACATGTGGAATGCATAACCGCTAGCGTGAGAAAGTTGCCGTTTCTGGAAATAGAAGAATGCGGCGGCCAAGTTGGCTCGGGGTCCGGGACGGCTGAACTGACCCAGTTGTCGTGGCTACGACGGTCCGCAGCGAATCAAGGGACACCTGTTCGTTGCAGCAGATCGGCCCGCAGCCCCCCGTCTGGAACTGTCCCCACCAATCCGTCAGGGCCGCCCTCACCCGGCCATCGCGGGCGAAGGACAGAAAAGCGGCTCCAGATGATCCAAATCAAGCCCGGATTCCTAGGTCAGGTTCACACTGATTTCAGTAGCCAATAAGGCCACCCCGCTCCCGGTGGCGCTCAGCCAGTGGGTCGAGTCCATCCGCCGGTGATGGCCTTCTGGGCGATGAACAGAAGATGAACGCGCCGTTCGGCCTGCAGGCGCGAATGCGTTTCCAGACGGCAGGCATGTCTCGCGCTGACCCGCCTTGAAAGAACCGCCCATGAAACGCCACCCCGCTTTGCGCCACGGCTTGCTGGCGCTGTCGCTCTGCCTGACGGCGCTGCCCGCTCTGGCCGACGACGACTGCGATGCACCGCTGAATCGCTGGCAGTCGCGCGACGCCGTGCGGCAGATGGCGGTCGCTCAAGGCTGGCAGATACAGCGGCTCAAGATCGACGACGGCTGCTACGAAGTGCGGGGGACCGATGCCCAAGGCCGCAACTTCAAGGCGCGGATCGACCCGGAAACCCTGAAGGTCTTGAAGTTCAAGCAGGACGAACACCAACGAGACCGCGACCGTGAGCGCGACCGGGATCGCGATCGCCGCACCGAATAACCCCCATCCCCACAAGAACACCGCCATGTCCAAACCACTTTCAAGCCTTCTGGCCACCGCTTGCGCGTTGGCCGTTCCCGCGCTGGCCCACAGCCGTCCGCTCACGCTGACCGCCCAGCTCAAGAACTACGGCGGCGACGGCGCCTACATCGCCGCGTACCTGACCGATGCCAAGGGTGCCTATGTGAAAACGCTGTGGGTCGCCGGCGGCAAGGCCAAGTACCACAAGCACTTGTCCGACTGGAGCCGCCTTTCGGCTGGTGACGCCAAGCGGCTGGACGGCGTCACCGGCGCCAGCGTGGGCGCGGGGCGCACCCTGAAGGTGACGGCCGACCTGGCCGATGCGCTGATCGACGCGGGCTACGAGATCCGCATGGACGCGGCGGCAGAAGACATGCGCGACAGCCCGTCGGAGGTCCGCATTCCGCTGTCCACCGCCAACGCCGGCAAGCCACAGCCCGGCAAGCAGTACATCCAGTCCGCGACCTTCGAGTTCAAGTGAAGGGTCTCGCGTGACCTGGAAGGCCATCCACCGCTGGCTGGGTCTGACGCTGGGCTGCCTGGCCGTGCTGCTGGGCGTTACCGGCGCCGTATTGGCGATCGATCCGGTGCAGCAGGCGTGGCAGGCACCCGCCGCACCGGGCGATCTTCCGGTGGCGACGCTGGTGGAGCGCGTGATGCGCACGGTGCCCGACGCGGAGGAAATCCGGCGCCTGCCCTCGGGCGCCATCGTGGTGTTCAGCTTTGCAGGCGACCAGCCGCAGGCGTCTTACGTGGACCCGGCCGACGGCCGGGTGCTGGGCGCGTGGCAAGCCTCGGCGCTGCCGCGCTGGGTGAAGAACCTGCACCGCTCGCTGCTGTTGGGCGATGCGGGGCGCTGGGGCGCGGCGGGCATTGCGCTGGCCATGGGCCTGGTGTGCGCCTCTGCCCTGGTGCTGCTGCTGCGCCGCATGGGGGGCTGGCGGCGCCTGGGGGCGCGGGTGCGTGGCTCACTGGCGCAACGCATTCATGTGGTCACCGGCCGGGTGGTGCTTGTGGTCCTGAGCCTCACATCGCTCACGGCGCTGACCATGAGCGCGTCCACCCTGGGCTTGGTCGCGCTGGACGCGGGGACAGAGCCCGACGTGCTGTCGGTGGCCACCGGCCAACCGGCGCTGCCCGCCGCCCAGCTGGCCCCGCTTCAAGCCATGGCTGTGCGGGACCTGCGCAAGCTGAATGTTCCCGGCACCACCGACCCAGAGGACACCTGGACAGTCGCCACGGCCCAAGGTCAAGGCTGGATCGACCGGTACTCGGGGCACATGCTGGCCTGGCAGCAAGCCACCGTGGCGCAGCGCGTGTACGACCTGGCCGTGGTGCTGCACACGGGCGAATCGGCCTGGCCCTGGGCCGTGGTGCTCGGAGCCGTGGGCGCCAGCGTGCTGCTGTTCTGGCTGTCGGGCGTGGTCATCTGGTGGCAAGCCCGCCGCCAGGCGCCAAAGATCACGGGCAACACCCCGCTGGCACAGGCCGACGTGTTGATCTACGTGGCCAGCGAAGGCGGCAGCACCTGGGGCTTTGCACAAACGCTGCAGGACGCGCTGAGCCAGCTGGGCCTGCGCGTGCACACCAGCGCGCTGGAGAACTTTCAAACCACCGCCGCCACGCGGCAGGTGTTCGTGCTGGCGGCCACCTATGGCGAAGGCCAGGCCCCGACCCACGCCAGCCATGCCCTGGCGCGCATCGCCAAGCTCAAGGCCGGCGCCGTGCCAGTGACGGTGCTGGGCTTTGGCGACCGGCAGTTCCCGGCCTTCTGCGCCTTTGCGCAAGCGCTGGACCAGACGCTGCGCGCGCAGGGCTGGCCCTCGCTGCTGCCGCTCGAATGCATCCACCAGCAATCGAGCCAGCAGTTCGCGCGCTGGGGCCTTGCCTTGGCGCAGGCGCTGGGCAAACCGCTGGTGCTGGAGCATGTGCCGCGCGTTCCGCCCACCACGACGCTCACGCTGATCGAGCGCCGGGACTACAACGGTGGCGCCGGGCCGGCCACGGCGATCCTGCGCTTTGCGTGGCCGGCACAGCGCCTGGGCGAGCGCCTGCGCGGGCACGGTCTGGCGCGGTTTGCAGCGGGCGACCTCGTGGGCATCCTGCCGCCGGGGTCGGCCGTGCCGCGCTACTACTCGCTGGCCTCGGGCCAGCAAGATGGCTTCCTGGAAATCTGCGTGCGTCAGATGGCCGGCGGTCTGTGCTCCACGCATTTGCTGGGCCTGAAGCTGGGGGATGGCGTCAGCGCCTTCATCCGGGCCAACCCGGGTTTTGCGTTGCCGCGAACGCGCCGGCCCGTGCTGCTGATCGGTGCGGGCACCGGCGTGGCACCGCTGGCCGGGTTCATCCGCCGCAACCACAGGCACCGCCCCATGCACCTGTACTTTGGCGGGCGCGACCCGGCGCGGGACTTCTACTTCGGCCCCGACATCCAGCGCTGGCTCGCGGAGGGGCGCCTGACCACCTTGCACACGGCCTTCTCCCGGGTGCCCGACGGTGGGGGCTATGTGCAGGATGCCCTGCGACGCGACGCCGAACAGCTGCGCGAGCAGGTCGCACGGGGCGCCATCGTGCGCGTCTGCGGCGGCCGCGCCATGGCGCAGGGCGTCGCCGAGGCGCTGGACGCGGTGCTGGCGCCACTGCGGCTGAGCGTGGCCCAACTCAAAGCCAGCGAGCGCTATGCCGAAGACGTCTTCTGAAGCGGCGGTGACGGGCAGGCACACCACCCTGCACGGCCCGACCATGGGCACGCGCTGGTCGGCCACGCTCGACACCGACAACACCCTGGACCTGGCGGCCTTGCGCCTGGACCTCGCGGCCGCCGTGGCGCAGGTAGACGAACAGATGTCGCCCTGGAAGCCGGACAGCGACCTCATGCGCCTGAACCGCGCGCCTGTGGGCAGCTGGGTGGACCTGCCCGCTGAAATGCTGGAGGTGCTGGACTGCGCGCTCGATGTCCAAGGCCTGAGTGCGGGTGCGTTCGATCCCTGCGTGGGGGACCTGGTCGACGCCTGGGGCTTCGGCGCGGTGCGCGACGCACCCGACGCGCATGCCATCCGCGCCGCGCGCCAGCCCAGGCCGCCCATGGCGCACGCAGGCCTTGAGCTGGAACGGTCCGCCGGCCGTGCCCGCAAAAGCACGCCCCTCCAGCTCGACCTGTGCGGCATTGCCAAAGGCTACGCGGTGGACCGCATGGTCGCGGTGCTGCAACGGCACGGCGTGCGGCACGCACTGGCCGCGCTGGACGGCGAGCTGCGCGCCCTGGGTCGCCAGGCCGGCGGCGCGCCCTGGGCCGTGGCGCTCGAACGCCCCGAGGTGGGGCTGCGCACGGTGCACGGTGTCATCGAGCTGGAAGACCTGGCCGTGGCCACCTCGGGCGACTATCGGCGCTTCCTGCGGGTGGGCGATGCGCGCCTGGCCCACACCATGGACCCGCGCCGCCGGGCGCCGGTGAACAACGCGGTGGCGTCGGTCACCGTGCTGGCGCGCACTGGCATGCACGCAGACGCCTGGGCCACGGCCTTGCTGGTGGCGGGTCCCGACGACGGTCTGGCCATGGCACAAGGCATGGGGCTGGATGCGCTGTTCCTGCTGCGCAGGGCAGAAGGCTTGGTGGCGCTGGGGCTGGGCCGGTTGGGCGAATCCGCAGAGCCGGCCAACGGATGACCTTCGAGCGCGCCCCGCGGGGATGACGCCAGGGCCCGGTGCCGCCAGAATGCCCCTTCGCCCGAACCCACCAAGGAGGCTTCCTGCATGGCAACCCAGCAACTGCACCGTGGCCGGCTCATCGACCACATCCAGCTCGTGGTGCGCGACCTCGCGGCCTCGCAGCGCTTCTACACCGCCGTCCTCGACACCCTGGGCATTCCCATCGGCGGCAGCGACGACAGCTACTTCTGGGCCGATGAGCTCTTCGTCTCCACCGCCGACAGCATCGCCGCGCAAGGCCATCTCACCGGCCGCCACCACCTGGCCTTCCAGGCCGCCAGCCGCGCGGCGGTGGACGCCTTTCACAAGGCCGCCCTGGCCCATGGCGGGCGCGACAACGGCGCCCCTGGCGAGCGCCCCTACCACCCGGGCTACTACGCGGCTTTTGTGCTCGACCCGGACGGCAACAACATCGAGGCCGTGTACCACGGCGAGGCCGAGCGCAGCGCGGCCTCGGTCAGCATCCGCTTCTGAAGCCGGCCCCGCTCGCCCGGTTTCAGCGCGCCGGGCGGGCCTCGCCGCGCCAGGCCTTCTCGATCGCCGCCACGTCGATCTTGCGCATGGTCATCATGGCGTCGAAGGCGCGCTTGGCGGCCGCGCGGTCGGGGTCGTTGACGGCCTCGGTCAGCACCCGCGGCGTGATCTGCCAGGACACGCCCCATTTGTCCTTGCACCAGCCGCATTCGCTTTCCTGGCCGCCGTTGTTCACGATGGCGTTCCACAGGCGGTCGGTCTCGGCCTGGTCGTCGGTGGCCACCTGGAATGAGAAGGCCTCGCTCTGCTGGAAGGCGGGGCCGCCGTTGAGGCCCAGGCAGGGAATGCCCAGCACGGTGAACTCGACGGTGAGGACATTGCCCGCCTGGCCCGACGGGTAGTCGCCGGGCGCGTGCATCACGCGGCCCACCGCGCTGTCGGGAAAGGTCGCGGCATAGAAGCGCGCGGCGTCGAGCGCGTCGCGCTCGTACCAGAGGCAGATGGTGTTCTTGGCGGGCATTCAGCGTCTCCTGATGCTGTGAGCGGGCACGCCCCGCACGGCGTTGCGGGGCCCAGCTTACAGGGCCCGCGACTTGACGCACATCAACCCGCCTCGGCGATCCCCGCCTGCGCGCGCACGGCGGTGCGGTTCGTTGACGCGCGTCAGATTGGCGGGTGCACGCCAACCTAGAGTGGCACACGGCAGGAAAGACATCCCGGCCCCACCCATCCACCCCAGGAGGCACCATGCCCACCCGACGCACCGTTTCCGTTTCGCTGCTGGCCGTCACCGCGACGGCGTCCATTCTTCTGGCCACCGGTTGCGCCAGCGCGCCGCCCGTGGCGGACAGGATGGTGGTCGACCCCATGGGCACCGTCACCACCTACCACCGCAAGAGCTCGGGCAGCCTGGGCAACTTTGACGGCACGGTGGTGTGGACGCATGCGCCAGCCACCTGGCAGGGCCAACCCGTGGTGGCCTTCGGCTCGCCACAGGCGGGGGTGGGTCTGTACGACCCGGTCAGCTTCGATCAGCTGGCCACCCTGCGGCCCGACGGCACACCGCTGATGGCGTTCAATCCGCCCATTGGCTACCGGTGGCCATTGGAGGTCGGCAAGACCTGGACGTCCAGCCACGAGCTGACCCTCCTTGCCACGGGCGGCAAGCTGAAGAACACCATCCAGTGGAAGGTGCTGTCCTATGGCGACGTCACCGTGCCCGCCGGCACCTTCAAGGCGTGGCAGTTGCAGTGGACCGACAGCTTCGGCGAGGTCGAGACGCGCTGGAGCGCACCCCAGGACGGTCTGGCCACCATCAAACGCCATGTGGAGCGGCCGGCCACCCATCCGCAAGGGGCGGGTGTGCTCGACGCCGAACTGCTGTCGCGCGTACGGCCCGCGAAATGAGCGCGACGCACGCATGAAAAAAGCCGGCCCGAGGGCCGGCTTTTGCTGCGGCAGGCGGCTTACTTGCCGCCGCGCGCCTTGGCCACGGCGGCCTGGGTTTCTTTCCACAGGTCTTCGCCCACGTTGCTGGCGATGCCGGCGTTCACCGCGCTGAGCTTCTCGCGCATGCGGTTGGCCTCGGCCGGGCTGAGCTGGTTGATCTGCATGCCCTTGCCCTTGAGCTCGGCCAGGGCCTTGTCGGCCTCGGCGCGCGTGTCCTTGCGCTCGAAGTCGCGGCTCACTTTCGCGGCGTCCGCCAGCACCTTGCGCTCGGCCGCGCTCAGCTGGTCCCACCACTTCTTGCTCACGGTCACGATCCAGGGGCTGTAGACGTGGTTGGTGACGGTGAGGTACTTCTGCACCTCGTAGAACTTGCTGGAGAGGATGGTGTTGTACGGGTTCTCCTGGCCGTCCACGGTCTTGGTTTCCAGCGCGGTGAACAGCTCGGAGAACGGCAGCGGCACGGCGTTGGCGCCCAGGGTCTTGAAGCTGTCGATGAAGACGTTGTTCTGCATCACGCGCAGCTTGATGCCGTCCAGGTCTTCCAGCTTGGCCA
>VFQQ010003126.1_pt1 | contig 16729 bp, 20 predicted proteins | sample 3512341 | NCBI WGS metagenome assembly VFQQ01 (sample SAMN10412373, study PRJNA504923) | tailings metagenome | isolation source: Relicate 2 Philex TSF1 revegetated site | place: Philippines: Tuba, Benguet | collected 2017-08-29 | reverse complement strand
TTTCGTGGATCGAATAGACGATTATCGGAATGTTGTTTTCCCGCGCAAGCGCAATTGCAGCCGTATCCATGATGGAGAGGCCCTTATTGATGACTTCGGCGTGGGTAATGCGATCGAAACGGGTTGCTGTCGGGTCCTTCTTGGGATCGGCCGAGTAGACGCCGTCCACCTGCGTACCCTTGAACAAGGCATCTGCGCCGATTTCGGCCGCGCGCAGCGCCGCTGCCGAATCGGTGGTGAAAAAGGGGTTGCCGGTCCCGCCGGCAAAGATCACCACCTTGCCCTGGTTCATGTAAGCGGTCGCCTGGCGCTGCGAGAAACTTTCGCAAAGCTCCGGCATGGCGATCGCCGAGAGCACCACCGCGTCGACACCAATCTTGTTGAGTGACGTGCGCAGGGCCAGCGAATTGATGATGGTGGCCAGCATCCCCATGTGGTCGCCGGTCACCCGGTCGCCCCCCTTGGAAGCAACAGCCACGCCACGGAAAATATTCCCGCCGCCAATGACGACGCCGACTTCGACGCCAAGCGCCCTCGCCTCGGCAATGTCGGATGCAATGCGGTCAACGACCGAAACGTCGATGCCGAAATGCTGCTCGCCCATCAACGCCTCGCCCGACGCTTTCAACAGGACACGTCGGTAGAGCGGTTTGGTTGTCATTGGGTCCCCTGGGGTCATGTCGCGGGATGGTCCCGGGCGAAGCCGGCGCTGTCCCGAACAGTTGGCGATGTGCTGCACCCGATACACGAAGGGCGCGGCCATGTCACGCCGCGCCCTCCTCCGATGGCCTGAACCTGTTGATGGATTCGCCGGCTTTCCTTAACTGACGCCGGCGTAGGTTCCCTCAATCAGAACTTCTGGACAATAGCCCGAGGGCTTGGCACCGACGGTGGCCCCACCGCTGATGCCACCCTGGATCTCCGACCCGAAGAAGGAATAGGGAAACGGGACAGCGGGGCGGCTGACAAGTTCGAGCCTTGCCCGCAGCTCTGCCGGAATTTCGAAATCCAGGGCACCGAGATTGTCCTGCAGTTGCTCCACTTTGGTCGCACCGATGATGGTGGAGGCTACGCCGGGTTGTGTTGTCACCCAGTTCAGCGCCACCTGCGCCATGCTTCTGCCAAGCGCCGCCGAGACCTTTTCGAGTTCGGCGACGATCGCCCAATTTCGATCGGTGAATTTCTGGAAACCGGGATTGGTCGTACCACGCACGGTTTCCAGGCGCCCGCTCACGTTCCGAGCGTCACCGGAGTGGTACTTGCCACTGAGAAGCCCACTGCCCAGTGGACTCCACACCATGATGCCGGCACCGTGCCGGGTGCCGAATGGCACGAACTCATGCTCGATGTTGCGTTCCACCAGTGAATATTCCAACTGCAGCGTCGAAATCGGTTCATAGCCGCGAAATTCCGCAACGGCCTGCGCGCGGCTGGCATACCAGGCCGGCACGTCGGACAGACCGACATGTCGAACCTTGCCGGCGCGCACCAGATCGTCCAGCGTGCGCATCACCTCTTCGGGCGGCGTCAACCGATCCCAGCAATGCAGGATGTAGAGGTCGACATAGTCGGTTCCGAGCCGCTTCAATGAGGCATCCAGCGCCCGCACGATATTCTTGCGGCCGTTGCCCCCGGTGTTGGGGTCCGGCCCTTCCAGATTCATGCTGAATTTCGTGGCAATGACCGCCCTGTCGCGCAGTCCCCTCTCCGCGATGAACGCACCAAGCCAAGTCTCGGATGTACCGCCCGTATAGGCGTCGGCGGTATCAAAGAAGTTGCCACCAGCTTCGACATAAGTATCAAACAATGCGCGCGCTGCGGTTTTGTCGGCGCCCCAGCCCCATTCCGTGCCGAAGGTCATCGCACCAAGCGCGAGCCGGCTCACTTTGAGGCCGCTGTTGCCAAGCGTGTAGTAGATCATGCTCATGGAAGTCTCCGAACTCGAAAATGCTGCCGTCAAGGCGAGGTTCATCGTCCGGGTGTGATCTTCACCCAGTTGTTGCCGCGCTCGTGGGTCTTGCGAAAAGCGAAGGCGTCCACTTTCCACCCTCCGTTGCCGCGCACCATTTCCGCCGTGTAGGTGCCCCACACTTCCCACAGCGGGTCGCCATTGCCCTCCATGCGGTTCCAGGCGTAGCCATTCGACTTCACCATTGCCCTGTCGCCATCGACGGACACGTCATGGTTGGTGCGCAGATGCAGGCTGGTCTTGCTGGCCTTCAGGTTCGCGGCCCAGCCGGCGATCAGATCGTCGGCCGGGACGATGGTTTCGGGCTGGCCGCTGAGTGAACTGAAATCGACCCGCACACGGTCGGCGAAGTAGCCGCGTGCCAGCTTCCAGTCCTGTGCGTCGACGGCGCGGTCGATCTGGTCGACAATGCGGATCAACGCCCGCTCGTCGACAAGTCTTCGCAGTTCCGCGTTCGAGGGTTCGGTCGCTGCTGCGCTGCTCCCCATATCCGGAGCGGCCGCCACGGCAGCGTAAAGCGCAAGGCGCGTCAGAGCGTTCATCGTCGTTCCTCTTTTCGGTATCTTTTGTTGGGGACAGGATGTTCAGAAGACGCCGCCACCGGCACCGACATTCTGGCCGGTGACCCAGCGCGCGGCATCACTGGCAAGGAACGCAGCGACTTCGGCGACTTCCTTCGGGTGGCCGATGCGATCGAAGGGCGACATGCCTGCCGCAACAGCGCGATCGCGATCCGGCAGGAGCTCGGTGTCGGTGAAACCCGGCGATATGGCGTTCACGGTGATGTTGCGTGGCCCAAGTTCGCGCGACAGCACCCGTACGAACTGCTCCACCGCACCTTTGCTGCCGAGATAGAGGGAAGTCTGGCCGAAGAACATCCTCGTGCCCCCCGTCGAGGTGACGATGATCCTTCCACCGTCGCGCAAGCGTCTTGCCGCTTCCTGCAGAATGAAGAAGACACCTCTGGTGTTGGTGTCGAAGACCCGGTCGTAGTCTTCTTCAGTCGCATCGACGAGCGGCTTGATGATCGCCATTGCTGCATTCGCCACGACGATGTCCGGCTTTCCGAATGTCGCCTCCGCCTGGTCGAACAGGCGTCGGATGTCGATCACCTTCGATACATCGGCCTGGAGCGCGATCGCCTTTCCACCCCTGGCCTTGATTCCCTGAACGACTTCACGCGCGCGGCTTTCGTTCTCGAGATAGTTGACGATCACGGCGGCACCGCCATCGGCCAGCTCTTCAGCAATCGCGCGACCGATGCCGCGCGAGCTTCCAGTCACGATTGCGGTCTTCCCTTCGAACGACATCGACTGCTCCTGCATGAGGTTCGCACCCAAGATGGCGGCTCAAGGACAAGTTGATAATGTCGTTTTATCAGCACTTATTATTCGATATTATTCATGAATGGAGCGCGATCTGCTTGGTCATTTGCCTGTCATCGTCGCCGTGGCGCGGCGCGGCGGTTTTGCGCCTGCAGCGGCAGAACTCGGCATGAGTCCATCGGCAGTCAGTCATGCAGTACGGCTGGTAGAGGAACGGATAGGGCAACCGCTGTTCGCCCGTACGACCCGTTCTGTCGCCTTGACGGAGGCAGGACGAGCGCTCGTTGCCATAGCCGAACCCGCTCTGGGCGATATTGCCGAACGCATGGAGCACATCCGTGCCGTGAAGGGCCGTGCCAGCGGCTTGTTGCGGCTAAACACCTCGCGGGTGGCGCTGACGCTGGCGCTACTGCCGGTGTTGACCGCAATGGCGGAGCGCTACCCGGATGTGACCGTCGAGATATTCACCGATGAGCGGCTGACCGACATCGTCGGAGAGGGTTTCGACGCCGGCGTTCGGCTGGGCGAGATGATCGCGCAGGATATGGTCACGGTACGCCTGACACCGCCCTTTCGCACCGCCATCGTTGCCTCACCCGCCTATATCGGCCGAAATGGCAAACCGAAAAACCTGGGTGAACTCGCCGACCACAACTGCATCGGTTATCGGCTGTTGCGTTCCGGCGCGCTCTATCGCTGGGACCTCCTGGAAGATGGCAAGGACGTCAACGTGGCAACGCGCGGCACCGCGATCGTCAGCGACCCGATGTCAGCGCGCGACCTTGCACTTTCCGGAATAGGGCTGGCCTACGCATTCGAGCCTCTGCTGCGGCCGGATATTGCGGCCGGGAGACTGGTTGAGGTTTTGCCCGAGACATCGATCGAGGAACCAGGCTTGTTCCTCTATTTTCCACGCCGCGCCTCGATGGCACCGAAGCTGCGTGCCTTCATCGACACCGCACAGGAAATCGGCCGGGCATCCTCGCGCGTATCTGTTCATTCCAGCACTGCGGTCTGATGCCTCGGGCAACCGTGCGCTTCACCTGCAGTTTCCACGAGCCCCCGTTGCCGGCCGATCGCGTCCTAAAAAAAATCTGCCGTGAGTGGACGTTCGATCAAACGCTTTGTCGCGACCCCTCGTATACCTGCCTGGATGGCCGCAAGGGGAGAACAGCATGAGCATCGTTGATCGGGCATTGTGGGTCATGGAACGAAACTCGGAGCACGCCCTTGGCTTGAACAACATCGCAGACGCCTGCGGTGTCTCTCGTTCGCATCTGGCCAATGCTTTTGGCACAGCGACCGGCTGGCCGGTCATGCGATATCTCAGGGCCAGGCGTCTAACCGAAGCGGCGGGGCGACTTGCAGGAGGCGCCTCGGATATCCTCACGATAGCACTCGAGCACGGCTACGGATCCCATGAAGCGTTTACTCGGGCGTTTCGCGAGCAATTCAATCTATCGCCAGAGCAGGTTCGCGATCGCGGCAGTGTCGATGGTCTCGCGACCACGCCTCCGCTGCAGCTACGCAATGGAAATGTAATTTCTCCATCGCCACAGCTGAAGACGCTCGGGGCGCTGAAGCTGGTGGGCCTGGCCGCGCCTTGTTCGTTCGGCGAGTCCATTCACATACCCGCGCAATGGCAACGTTTCATGTCGACCTACTCTGATGCCATCCCGAACAAGGTCAAAATGCCACCGATCGGCATGTGTGAAGTCCCGGACGACGATGGCGGCTTCAGGTACGTTTGTGCAGTTGCGGTAAAGGCGTTCGAAGATCGCCTGCCCGAACTCGAATACTTCGAGACTGAACATCGAACCTATGCGGTCTTCGCCCACAACGATCATGTGTCGACGATTTTCGATACTTACCTGGCCGTCTGGAACGAGGCGTTGCCCAGGCTGGCTCGCAAGGTAGCGGACAGCCCTGTCCTGGAATTCCACAACAGCTCCTTCGATCCTGACACGGGTTTTGGTGGCTTGGAGATTTACATCCCGCTTCAGGACCACAACGGAGCCTAGGGTCATGCCGGTCTTTGCGGTCCGCGTCACCTGTCACAACTCGTCTGCCGGGTCGTCGCATAAAGTTTTCTAGGAGGCCGTATGAAGATTCCTGCGAAGTCATTGGCGCAAAGCCAGCGAACGATCGATTCCTATGAAGGGTTCGCAGACCAGTACAGCCGTCTCGACGGCCCCTCGCCCGCTGTGGAGGCTGCACTGCGACGCATCGTCGAAGCAACCGGAGGTCGCGGCCATGTTCTCGAAATCGGGTCTGGGCCGGGATGGGAAGCAGATTTCCTTGAGGCCTTGGGAGCCTCCGTACGGCGCACCGATGCAACGCGACGGTTTCTGGAACTACAGGCGCAACGGGGCAAGTCTGGTGACCTTCTGAACGTGATCACCGATGATCTCGGTGGACCCTATGACGGTATCGTAGCCCTGTGCGTGCTTATCCACGTCCCGCGCGATCAGATTGGTCAAGTGTTGACGAGAAGCGCTCAGGCGCTGCGCCCGGATGGCGCATTCCTGGTGTCGATGCGTGACGGCGACGGCGAGACCAGCGGCGATTATCATACCGTATACTGGCGGCGCGATGATTTCGTCGCATGCATGGAAGCGGCAGGCTTCACTGTTGAATGGGAAGAGTACAGTGTCGACTGCGACAATGACGGATGGAACACATTCCTGGCCCGGAGATCACCGTGAAACAGCGTGGCCGTTTTTCGTTCTCGGCAGAGCCCTGTCTTAAGCGAGCCGCCTGATGGCAGATGTCAAAGCCAACAGGAGAAGCAGAAAGGTCATTGTCGGAGCAATGATCGGATTTTCCTATGGATGTATTCTGGCGCTTCTGGCGTTCGCGGCAATGGGAGCGGGCCACGGCAGCTGGATTCCCTTCCTGATTTCATCCGCTCCATTCGGTGTCTTGACCTTCCTTGGCACCTCCGGCTTCACCGTTTCGGTTGTTGCAGGTGCACCGGTCGTATGGGCCACATTTGGCGCAATGATTGCGACATCGGGCAATCCAAAACTGGCTTGGGTAACCAGAACCCTGCTTCTGCTTCACCATGCGGCCGGGCTGCTGCTCATTGCGGCGACCACCGGGTTTGGCGAACTTGCATATGTTCTTCGCATGCTGCGCATTTCACCGGAGATCATGGTGGCGTGGGCCGTGTTCTATGTGGGCGGGCAGATAGCCGTGCACTGGCGCATGGGACTTTGCGGTCGGTCTCGGCCAGACGCGCGAGATGGCCAGTCTCCGACGTGATGCCGAGGCTATCTCAATCTGACGCCGCCTGGATCAACGCCGCACGAAAAATCGGCCGGGCATCCTTGCGGACACCCGGCCGATCAAAAGCTGGAATGAAGCCTGGAACGATTACTTCTTGACCGCAGCAGCGACCTCGGCCGCGAAGTCGGTCTCTTCCTTCTCGATGCCTTCGCCGAGGGCGAAGCGCAGATAGGCGGTGATCTTCGCCGGGGCGCCGATTTCCTTCTCGGCAGCCTTCAGCGCCTGCTCGACGGTCAGGTCGGGGTTCAGCACGAAAGCCTGCTTCAGAAGCACGACTTCCTCGTAGAACTTGCGCAGACGGCCTTCGATCATCTTCTCGATGACGTTGTCCGGCTTGCCCGAAGCGCGGGCCTGCTCGGAGAAGATCGCGCGTTCACGCTCGACGGCCGCCTGATCCAGCGCGTCGACGTCGAGCGACAGCGGGTTGGTGGCAGCAACATGCATGGCGACCTGGCGTGCGAAGGCACCGGCCTTGTGCGCATCGCCTGAGGTCTCGATGGCGACCAGCACACCTAGCTTGCCGAGATTGTCGGCAACCGCGTTGTGGATGTAGGTCGCAACCGCGCCCTCAGCGACCGTCAGCTTGTCGGAACGACGGAAGCCGAGGTTTTCGCCGATGGTGCCGACGGCGTCCTTGATGTTGTCCGTGACGCTCTTGTCGGAACCCGGATACTTGGCAGCGGCAACAGCCTCGGTCTTGCCATAGGCCAGCGCGACCTTGGCGACATTGGCCACGATCTCCTGGAAGGCATCGTTGCGGGCAACGAAGTCGGTTTCGGAGTTGACTTCGACGATCGCGGCTTCGCGCAGGCCGGCGTCCACAGCGATAAGGCCCTCGGCGGCAGTACGGCCGGCCTTCTTGTCGGCCTTGGCGATACCCTTGGCGCGCAGCCAGTCGACCGCCGCTTCCATGTCGCCGTTGGTTTCGGCCAGGGCCGCCTTGCAGTCCATCATGCCCGCGCCGGTGAGGTCGCGCAGTTCTTTGACCTGTGCTGCTGAAATGCTCATTGTCGCCTCTTTGTTTCGCAATAGGCTGGCGCACCATCGATTCTTCGATGATGCGCCGCGTTCAGGCGCTTAACGCGCCAAGATATGAAATTGATGAAGGCCTGAGGCGGCCCTCTACCTTGAAGCGTTTCCGTTTTTCACGGAAACACGGAAACGCGGAACCGCTCCAAGTTTTGCTTCACCACATTTGTGCGACGCCAGGTGACGCCACCTGGCTGCAAAATGCCTTACGCTTCCGGCGTCTCGCCTGCCGGGGTCTCGCCGAGAACCGGCTCGACCGGAGCTTCAGCCGCGGCGCCGATGTCAACGCCCAGCGCGCCCTGCTGGCGAGCGATGCCGTCGATGGCAGCCTTGGCGATCAGATCGCAGTAGAGCTGGATAGCGCGGGCAGCATCGTCATTGCCCGGGATCGGGAAGTCGATCTTGTCCGGATCGCAGTTCGAATCGATGATGGCAACGACCGGAATACCAAGGCGCTTGGCTTCGAGAATTGCGTTCGCTTCCTTGTTGGTGTCGATCACGAACATCAGGTCCGGGGTCGAGCCCATGTCCTTGATACCGCCGAGAGCCTTGTTCAGCTTCTCGCGCTCACGGTCGAGGTTCAGGCGCTCCTTCTTGGTGAAACCCTGGGCTTCGCCACCGGAGAGCAGGTCGTCGAGCTTGCGCAGACGCTGAATCGAGTTCGAGATCGTCTTCCAGTTGGTCAGCATGCCGCCGAGCCAACGCGAATTCACGTAATACTGCGCCGAACGCTGCGCGGCATCGGCAACGATGTCAGCCGCCTGACGCTTGGTGCCGACGAACAGCACGCGGCCGCCACGGGCAACGGTGTCCGAAACCTGCTTCAGGGCCTGGTGCAGCAGCGGAACCGTCTGCGACAGGTCGATGATGTGGATGTTGTTGCGGGCGCCGTAGATGTAGGGCGCCATCTTCGGGTTCCAGCGGTGGGTCTGGTGGCCGAAGTGAGCACCAGCCTCGAGAAGCTGACGCATGCTGAAATCTGGCAGAGCCATTGTCTAGTTCCTTTCCGGTTGACCTCCACGGACATTTGACGGTTTCTGGAAAACCGGATCGAAAGCGTATTGCTTTTCGGGGGTTAACCTGAGCCGCCACCGGAGGTTTCAGCCGGATTTCTCCCGGACAGACACCAAAGCCCGTGTGTGGAATGGTCGCGCCTATAACCGTGTTGCAGCGCAAAAGCAAGCCCGCAAGCTGCTCGTCCGGCTACCGCGCGGCGATGAAGGCTCCCGTACCGATCATGGCGCCACCGGCGACGCGGTTCATCAACCGCATGCGCGCAGGTACCCTGAACCAGTAAGACGCGCGGCCCGACAATGCCGCATAGAAACCCATGGTCAGGATGTTGGCCGAAACCACGACAGCAACCACGACAAGGCCATCGGCAAAGGTCATGGCATGGAGATCGAGGATCAGCGGCATGATCGAGGCATGAAACAGGATTGCCTTCGGATTGCCGAGGGCAATCGAAGCCCCAAGCACGAAGGAACGAACGAATCGGCTCTCGCCCTTGCCTCCTTCTTCTGCCCGGGCCGTGGCCGAGCGCCACATCCTGATACCAAGGTAGATCAGATATGCGGCACCGGCATATTTCAGGACCAGGAAGATCCATTCGAAGGTCTGCACCAGGGTGACCAGCCCGAGCAGCGCCAGTGTCACCAGAACGGCGTCACCCGCCGCCACTCCCAGACCGGCGGTGAAGGCCCGCGCGAAACCCCGCGAAACGCCATTGGTGATCACCGCAAACATTGCGGGGCCCGGCGTCATCGCCGCCAGGACGACCGCGGTACTGTAGGCAAAGAAGGCCGTCAGCGTCATATCCTCACCTTCCCGTTCTTGATCCGCACGCGCCGGAACACGGCGACGATCTCCTCGCGGCTGCATTCAACGGCGCCGAGCCGCACCGCGCGATCGCGCTCGAACCCCGTAATATCGTAGTGCGGCGCCGATGTCTTCGGCGGCCCCTGGTAGGATGAGCGCTTCACGCCGAGCTGAGCTGCGAACCCATGCAGTTCGTGGATGTCGTCGGCAAGCAGATGGCACCAGCGGTGGCCCGCCCATTTCCAGATTGCCGCATCGACATAGACAGCCATCGAACCGGCAGCGGTGCCGCTACTGCTTGCAGGGCTTCTGCGGCGTATCGAACAACGACAGATTGACCAGCTTGCCCGTCATCGAGAAATCGCCGTAGTCCATCGTGAGATCCCGCGTCAGCCCGTTCTCATGCAGCTTGAAGGAGATGCGGTAGGAAGGCAGCTCTTCGCCGTCGGCCTTGTCGGTCTGGTCGAAATAGGCGATGTCCACCGGCCAGTATTTATCCTTGCCGAACTTGGCGAGCGCTGAAAATTCCGGATCGTCCTTTGCTGCAGCCGCGGGCTTGCCGACCACCACCGTCGTCGTCATCACCTTGTCTGCCGTGTCAGAGCCGTCATAGAGACTGGTCTCGTAGAAGGTCTCGCCCTTCTCCGCCTTGCCGATCAGTTCCACCAGATGCTGGGTCGGAAACTGGGTCGAGGTCAGCTCCAGAGTCTTCCTGTCAGGCTTGTCCAGAACGACTTTGAGATCCTTGGGCTCCCTGGTCGCCGTGCCCTTTATTTCCTTGTCCATCGATTGATCGACGAAAGACTTTGTCACGAAGGAGAAGGTCTTGCCCTGCGCATCCTCGAAGGTCGTGGTCTGCTGGTCGGTAAGGCGTGTGTTGTTGTCGTTGGTCGCGATCTGCGTCACGAACCGGAACTTGACCGTATAGCCCTCGCAGGGCGAGCCGTTGAATTCGTAGACCATGCGTCCCGACAGGCCGGTGATACCTGACCGATCCGAAGCCTTGTCCAATGCAAGGTCATAAACGGCGCGATGTGGCTGCAGCAGCGGCGCTGCGAAGGCAGGAGCAGCGGACAGAGCACTGGAGAGCAGAAAGACACTGGTTAGAAGGCGCGTCACGCGCATGGGCAGCTCCGGTCGGTGCGGCTGACAGCTGAGCCGCAAAAGATGATCCACATCACAAAAAGTCGTGGCGGAAGCGTGTCAAACAATGCAGTTTCGACCCAACCAACGCGACACCTTCAAGCAATAGGGAATTACCATGGGCGAAACAATCGAAAAGCGGCTAAGCGATCTCGGCATCAGCTTGCCGGTGCCCGCAGTGCCGGTCGCCAATTACGTCCCGTTCGCCCGCAGCGGCAATCTCCTTCTGACCTCCGGCCAACTGCCGTTGAAGGATGGCAAGCTTACCGCAACCGGCCTGCTGGGTCGCGATGTTGACGTCGCTGCCGGCCAGGAAGCCGCGAAATATTGTGCGGTCAACATCCTGGCGCAAGCCAAGGCAGCGCTCGGCGACCTCGAAAAGATCCGTCGCGTCGTCAAGATCACCGTATTCGTCGCCTCGACCCCCGACTTTGTCGAGCAGCACCTTGTCGCCAACGGCGCCTCCGATCTGCTGGCGACCGCGCTCGGCGAAAAAGGCAAGCATGCCCGCTCGGCTGTCGGCAGTGCGTCGTTGCCGCTCAACGCACCTGTTGAAATCGAAGCGATCCTGGAAGTCGAATAGGCAAGTCGATCATGACCGATATCTCCTGGTTGACCGCCCGGCCGATCGCGCATCGCGGCTTTCACGACCTCAATGACAAGCGTTGGGAAAATACGCTTTCTGCCTTCTCCGCCGCGATCGAGCGCGGCTATGCCATCGAGTGCGATGTGCATCTTTCCGCCGACGGAGTGCCTATTGTCATCCATGACGACGACCTGCGCCGCTTGACGGGTACCGAGGGCTTCGTCTGGCAGCGGACAGCGGCCGAGATGGCGCAGTTGCGTGTCGGCGGTACCGATGACCACCCGCCGACATTGCGCGAGTTGCTTGACCTCGTCGACGGACGAGTGCCGCTCGTCGTCGAGATCAAAGGTACGCCCGGACACGACGCCGGGTTGGTCAAGGCGGTAGGACGTCTGCTCAAGCGCTACGAAGGCCAAGTCGCCATCATGTCGTTCGATCATTGGCTGATCCGTGAATTCGAGACGGAAGCACCGGGCATCCCCGGTGGCCTGACTGCATATGGCACCGCCAACCACGAGACCGAAGCGCATTTTTCCATGCTGGCGCATGGCATCGCCTTCACATCCTACGCAGCCGGCGACCTGCCCAATCGCTTTGTTTCCTTCGTAAGGGAAAAGCTGGGCATGCCGGTCATCACCTGGACAATCCGCGACCAACCCGCGATCGACCTCACCTTCAGATATGCCGACCAGATGACATTCGAAGGATTCGAGCCCGATCACGTGCGGGTTGCGTGACCCATCTTGCACGCGCTGCGACGGACCATAGATAACACGCCATGGACCAGAGCGACGACGTGAAGGAACCCGATGAGGCAGGCTATGCCGTGCGCATAGCCGCTGGCATCAATGCTTTCACGCGTGAAGAGTGGGATGGCTTCGTCGGCACGAAAAGAACATCGCCAAACGGCTACAATCCATTCATTTCATTTGATTTTCTAAACTCTCTCGAGGAGTCCGGCTGCGCCGTTTCACGCACGGGCTGGCAGGGCCATCATCTCAGGCTGGAAGCTGCCGACGGCAGGCTGCTGGGTGCTGTTCCCTGCTATGTGAAGTCACACAGCCAGGGTGAATACGTGTTCGACCATGGCTGGGCCGACGCCTTCGAACGCGCAGGCGGCAGCTACTATCCCAAGCTGCAATGTTCGGTGCCGTTCACGCCGGCCACCGGCCCTCGCCTGCTCGTCTCGCACCGTGAAGACGCCGATACCGTCCGAGCCGGCCTTGCCGCGGGACTGAAACTCGTCACGGAAAGGCTTGGCGTGTCGTCGTCGCACGTTACCTTTGCGCAGGAAGGCGACATAGCCACGCTCGAGGCTGCCGGCTTCCTGCATCGGACAGACCAGCAGTTCCATTTCTTCAACGAGGCCTATGGCTGCTATGATGATTTCCTGGCTACGCTGGCATCGCGCAAACGCAAGGCACTGAAGAAGGAACGTCGCGAAGCACTTGGCGCCGGCATCACGATCGAGCGGCTGACAGGCAAGGATATCTCGGAGCAAGCCTGGGACGATTTCTTCGCCTTCTACATGGATACCGGCGGACGCAAATGGGGTCGCCCTTACCTCAATCGCCGTTTCTTCTCGCTGATCGGCGAACGCATGGCCGATGATATCCTGCTTGTCATGGCCAGGCGCAACGGCCGCTATATCGCCGGAGCCATCAATTTCATCGGCTCCGATACTCTCTACGGCCGAAATTGGGGCTGCATCGAGGATCATCCGTTCCTGCATTTCGAGGTCTGCTATCATCAGGCCATTGATTTTGCGATTGAAAATGGGCTGAAGGTGGTCGAAGCAGGTGCGCAGGGCGAACACAAGCTGGCGCGCGGTTACCGGCCGGTGACGGTGCATTCGGCACACTACATCGCCCACCCAGGTCTCAGGCGGGCGGTTGCCGACTATCTCGTGCGAGAACGTCGTGAAGTCGCGGCAATGAGCGACTATCTCGATGAGCATACTCCGTTCCGCAAAGGCGAGCCGGTCATCGATTGATATGCACTGAGCCAGGATGCCCGAAGACGCTTTGAACTTTTGTATTGCGCGTCTTGCTAGTGCACGACTGTCTTGGAAAACACGTTGATCACCACCACGCCCGCCACGATCAACCCTATGCCGATCAACGCCGGAGTATCGAGCGCCTGACGGAACCAGATCCAGCCGATAGCCGTGATCAAGGCAATGCCTGCCGCACACCAGAGCGCGTAGACGATTCCGACCGGCATGGTGCGCAGCGGCAGTGACAGAAAGTAGAATGCAAGTGCATAGCCGGCCACGGAAACCAGCGACGGCGCGAGCCTTGTGAATCCGTGCGTTTCCTTCAACGCCGTCGTGGCCACCACCTCGAACAGGATCGCGACGACGAGATAGATATAGTTTTGCAACATGCTTTTCCGCCGCCTGATTTCGTGCAACCTGCGCGATGAGTACCCCAGTCCACCAGACAGCACGAGAGGCACACCATGAGCTATGACGATACCAACATCTTCGCCAGGCTGCTGCGCGGTGAAATTCCTTCGCACCGCGTCTACGAAGATGATGCCGTGATCGCTTTCATGGATGTCATGCCGCAAGGCACGGGTCACACCCTGATCGTTCCGCGTGCGCCGTCACGTAATCTGCTCGACGCCGACCCCGCGACGCTGGTTCCCCTCTTTGCCGTCACCCAGAAAATGGCGCAAGCCGTGAAGAAAGCCTTCGCAGCCGACGGGGTCACCATCATGCAGTTCAATGAGGCAGCTTCCGGCCAGACGGTCTACCATCTGCACGTGCACGTCATCCCACGCTTCGAAGGCGTGCCGCTCCAGCGGCACAGTGGCGAGATGGAGAAGCCCGAGGTGCTTGCTGCGAATGCCGAAAAGATCAAGGCGGCTCTGGCCGGTTGATCGCCCCGGGGCTCAGAAGTCCAGATAGAGCCCCGCCAGCAGCAGAAGTTCGGCCACGATGATGCCGACGACCATGCGCTTTCCCGACAACAAGTAGGCAATGAAGCCCAGGCCCGCCGCGGCGATACGGAGGACGAGCGACGTGTGCGCGAGCGCACCGCCGGGAAAGACGATCAGGTTGCCGATGACGGCCGCGACAAGCGCCGTCGCCATCGTGCGGACCAGCACCAGCAGGTCGGAATCCTCGGAAAGCTTGCCGCCGAAATAGACGCCAAGGAAGCGCCAGATATCGGTGGCGGCGAAGCCGGCAGCGAGAATGAACAGATATGGCCACCACCAGGCGGTGCTGGAAAAATAACTCATACCGCGCCTGCCCTGCGCCGCCAAAGATGCCAGCCATAGGCAGCCGCGCCCCCAACCACTCCAGCGGCCAAAAGATCGAATTGCGGTAACAGCACGTGGAAGAACGGTCCGAGAACAAGGCCCAGAACCATCGCCACGTGCCCCACTCGCTCACGCGCAGAACCCCACAACGATGTCAGGAAATACATCGGCGTCAGCATCAGCAGCGCCGCCGAAATGGTGGAAGGCAGCGCGTCCGCCACCGCATAGACGGCGGTAACGACAATGATGTTCGACGCTACCAGCGTGCCACCGAGCCCAGCGTAGAAGGTCGTACGCATGTCGCGCGGAATGTGCTTGAAGCGCTCCATAGCCAGGACCCACGAGGTCACCGCCACGAAATGCGCGAGCAGGTAGAGCACCCATTGCCGGGTCTTCTCGGCCCGCATCTCGGGCACGAGCGCCATCACCATCGGCATCAGGCGTATGGCCGACAACGTCACCGCAAACAATGCAGCCGGCAGCGCGACACCCGACACGATCGCGCCCACCAGAACAACCATGGAAGGCAATGCCCAGACGGTCCCGGTCATGAAGGCGGCTTGCACCATCGTGACCCCGGCATCTTTCGCCAATGCAGCAAACCCGACGAAGGAACTCACAAGGATCAGGCCGGGAAGAGAAAAAGCGGCACGAACGCCGCGCAAAAACCATATCGAACGGGACATTGGCGTGTCGGAGACCAAAGGCGACATGTCCCGGCCATAGCACGGGCCATCGTGTGGCGCGACCACACCAAAAGGTGCATGCCATCTTTCCATTGATCCAGGAAAGATGGCATGCAGGCTACCCTACCCGGAGATACCACGATGGATGAGTTGCAAGTCGGCCGATACTGGGAAGCCAATGCCGAGACATGGACCCGGCACGTCCGCGCCGGTTACGACGTCTATCGCGACGCGCTGAATACACCCGCATTTCTGGCATTCCTGCCACCAGTCCAGGGACTGTCAGGCCTGGATATCGGTTGCGGTGAAGGCGAGAACACGCGCCAGCTCGCGCGATTGGGCGCCCGCATGCAGGCGATCGACATCGCGCCTACCTTCATTCGCCATGCCAGCGTCTCCGAAACCGCCGCGCCACTCGGCATTACCTACCGGCATGCCAGCGCAACGGCGCTGCCCTTCCCCGATGCGACGTTCGACTTCGCAACGGCCTTCATGTCGATGATGGACATAGCCGGACCGGAAGTTGCACTTGTCCAGGCATATCGCGTGCTGAAACCAGGCGGTTTCTTCCAGTTCTCGATCCTGCATCCCTGTTTCGTACCGCCCTATCGCCGCAACATCCGCGACGACAGCGGCGAGGTGCTCGCCGTTGAGGTCAGTCGCTATTTCCAGGCAACGGACGGCGCGATCGAAAGCTGGCACTTTTCTGCCGCGCCAGCAGCGGAACGAGCCAAGGTCGAACCTTTCCAAGTACCTCGCTTCCACCGCACACTCAGCCAGTGGGTAGTCATGATCGTGCAGGCCGGTTTCACCATCGAGGCGTTGGGCGAACCCATGGCAAGCGAAGAGACTGCCCTGGCGGAACCTGTCGTGGCTGATACCCGGGTCGCGCCCATCTTCCTGCATTTTCGGCTGCGCAAGCCGGCGAAGGCATAGCCAGCCAGTCGATTGCCGGGACGGCCACCACGCAGCTGTCTTTGAGACGCGCACGCCCGCACGCATTCCGTGATGAAATAAAAAAGCCCCGTCACCGGGGCTTTTTCTGCAGTTGCGCTCGGCGGATCAGCCTTTGCGCGGCAGTTGCGGCACCAGGCTGCGCTTGCCGTTGTCCTTGCCCTTGGGTTCCGTCTTGGAAGCGACCGCCTTCTTGGCAACAGCCTTCCTGGCGGTCGCCTTCCGTGGCTTCGGTGCGTCCTCTTCCGGTTCCTTCCTCGGCTTCACGGGCGTCTCGTCAGCCAGCGTTTCGAGCTTGAGCCCGGCTTCGCCGGTCTCCTTCTTCTCGACGCTGACACGCACCGTACCGCCATGCTTCAGCTTGCCGAACAGCACCTCGTCGGCCAGCGGCTTCTTGATGTGCTCCTGGATGACGCGGCCCAACGGACGGGCACCCATGCGCTCGTCGTAACCCTTGTCAGCGAGCCAGGCGATCGCCTCCGGCGACAGGTCGAAGGTGACGCCACGCTCTGAAAGCTGCGCTTCCAGTTGCATGACGAACTTCTGCACGACCTGGTGCACGACTGGCACCGGCAGCGAACCGAATGGGATGATGGCATCGAGACGGTTCCGGAATTCCGGCGTGAACAGCCGGTTGATCGCCTCGACGTCGTCGCCTTCGCGC
>VFQQ010003125.1_pt1 | contig 16736 bp, 20 predicted proteins | sample 3512341 | NCBI WGS metagenome assembly VFQQ01 (sample SAMN10412373, study PRJNA504923) | tailings metagenome | isolation source: Relicate 2 Philex TSF1 revegetated site | place: Philippines: Tuba, Benguet | collected 2017-08-29 | reverse complement strand
CCGAATGGGACGACCGACCGCGGCGGACAATGCGTGGACGCGGTGAGATGATCACGTCGCGCAATATCAATCGCCACTGTCCCAGGGGCGCTAGGAGAATTCATTGCATGCTTCGAACAGCTATCGTGACCACCATGGCCTCCATCCCGACGATCGCTCTCGCGCTCATTCCGCACGCACCGGCCGCCGCATTGAGACGCCGCCGAATTGCCACTGCCCGACAGCCACGACAGATCCGGGGTGCAATAGTGTCGTTGTTCTCTAGCGACACGCCAATGCATCGGGCGCAGCGCAAGTTGAAGAGCCTCATCCTACTCGGCCTTTCCCTGTCGGTACTGACAGGGGCGACGCCGGGTGCGGCCGAAGACATTCCCGGAGCCACGGATCACCCGTTGCTCGGTCGCTACAAGGACGCGAGCATTGTCTTCTACAAGGCGTCCGATTTCGATGAGCTGGTTTTTCTCAAGGCACCGCACGATTACGGTGCGCTCCTCGAGCGCAATGCCACCGACGATCGATCTGGTTCGGAATGGCTGAAGCTGCAAGGCCGCGCCACCGAAATCCGCTACGAGATCCCGGCCGGCCGCTCATCTCTCGAGGTCGCCACAAACTACGGATTGGCATTGAAGGCGAAAGGCTTTGAGACCGTTTTTTCCTGCGTCGACAAGGCATGCTTCACTGGCAGCATGAACGACCTCTATCTGCTCGGCCAGCAGCTCGATCCTACCAATGGCCTTTCCACAGCGTATACCGGACACGCGCGCTACCTTCTTGCCAAGCTCGACCGTCCCGTAGGGCATGTCTATGCCAGCGTCTTCTCGGGCGAGGACAACGCCCAAACAGTGGTGTTCGTGCGCGTCCTCGAAGCGGCATCGATGGAGACAGACCGGATAGTTGCCGTAAAGGCCGACGAGATGAATTCGAGCATCGTGGCGAGCGGCCACGTCGATCTCTACGGCATCGAGTTCGATTTCGACCAGGCGACGATCAAGCCGGAGTCGAAGCCGACACTTGATGAGATCGCCAAGCTCCTCACGGCAAAGCCTGACTTGCGGCTCGAAATCGTGGGCCACACAGATGGCAAAGGGACAGAAGCCTACAATCTTGACCTTTCAAACCGTCGCGCGGCCAACGTTGTCGCCGCGCTTGTCGGCACCTACGGCATAGAGCAGACGCGGCTTTCCAGCCGCGGCGCCGGCATGTCGCAGCCGATCGCATCAAACGACGCGGAAGAAGGACGCGCCAAGAACCGGCGGGTCGAGCTGATCGCGAAGTGAGGAGCGGGGAACGCCATGATCTCAATTAGAACCGCTCTTGCAATAGGACTGCTGCTCGGTTTTCCCGAGGCGCCTTTGGCGGCGAAGATCGGTCTTTCATGTGCGAGCGGCGACGTCATCACGCGTTCTACGGGTCCCGTTACCTACTCGTATGAAGGCGAAGCCTCGGGAACATTGACCGTAAAGTCCACCGCCGGGCAATTCATCCTGCCCGCAACGATGATGACTGATGGCGAGACAACTTCCATCAAGGGCAACGGCATGACGACCGCACCGATGCCTGATCTCGCCACGCTCGAAACCTGCATCGCCCAGAAGCGCGATACCCACGATCCGGACGCCTATCTCAATGCTCGGGATGCTTGCCTTTCCACGACGCCACTCGCAAAAGCGCCGGCCGAGATCAAAGGCTGGGTCAACATCGGCATCATGCCCGGTCTCACGCCCGATAAACCCGGCATCATGATCGAGGTCAAACTTACTTACGCGCGAAAGACCGCGGCCCCTGACGGCGTGACCAGCATCGATAGCTATCCAGGCAGGTGCTCGGCGCTCTTCATCCTGCACAAGAGGAGTTCATTGCATGCTTCGAACAGCTATCGCCGCCGCCGCAATCGCCTTCATCCCGACGATTGCCATCGCGCTCATGCCGCACGCACCGGCGGGCGCGCCGAGCGTCGTCGTTCCCGCATTGCAGGCAGTCGACCCTTGCTACAAGAAGTGCGTCCTCGATGCGAAGGGAAAGAACGATGCCTGGAAAAGCCGCTGCCGCCGGATTTGCAATGCGAACCCTAAGAAGAAGTGCGAGGACAAGAGCTGGCTGAAGAACGGCAATGATCAGAAGGGTATTCGGGCGTGCCTTACGCGTTGCTCCTAGCGGCTTTTCGAGCTGCCGTCCGTTCGTCAGTCCTACAAGGAGTTTGCGAAATGCGTAACGTTCTAATCCGCGGGATGCTTTTGCTTGTCCCCATAGCGCTCTGCAATTTGGACCGCGAGGCCAGCGCGATGGACCGAGGTGTCCTTGTCACGAGTCCCATGTCGGAAGTTTATCGACCGGTGATTGAGGCAAAGCTCAAGTGCGGCATTCGCGAGGACGGCTCGTTCGGTTGCAAAAAGGTCGACACGAAGGATCACGACAAGGGTTCGGGTGGCAACAAGGACAAGAACCAGGGAAGCAACAGCAGTGGCGCTGCAAAGTGCCGGGGCAAGAACCACTGCCCGGCCGGATACCGCGATCTCGATTTCCCGAACAAGTATGGCGCTTGTTGCGAGCAGATTCCGGGATCAGGTTCGAGCTCTCAAGAGCCAGACAAGCCGAAGACAGGCGGATGCCGCGCCGTCGAAAAAATGAGCGAGATGAGCTGCAGCCCACCCTTCGACGCCATAAGTTGCGGTCCCCAACAAAACGGCAAGATGACCTGCTGCTGCGTCAAGTGAGTTCGCACAGGGCATTGGCCCTTGCTGGTGTTGAAGGTGGATGGAGGAAAAAATGTTGGAGCTTTTCCGCGCAGCGTCGTCACCCGTAATCCGCAGGCTAGCGATAGCGGCTGCGCTGTTGGCCTCGTCCTCAGTGTCCTCGCTTTCGCAGACCATGCCCGCTTGCAACGACCCCGTCACGGTCAAGAGCGTGGAAGCATCCTACAAGTTCAGTGATGCCCAGATGGGCGGCACCTTTCAGGCGATCAAGGACGTGAAGGAAACCGGCAACGGCAAGACAATCAAAAACTTCCACAAGTACGAGTCCGACACGGCGCACATCGACGGCGTGCGATATTGCGAAGGCGTGGCGGTGCTCGGCGGAGGCAAGACTGACAAGGTATATTTCCGCATCCCGCACATGGTCGACGGCGAAAAGCACACCTTTAAACCCGACATCTGCTCGACGCGCCTCTACTCGTTCCTTGGGGAATGCAAGGATTTCAAGCCGCAGTGACAAAGACAATTGCGGCGCCTGCTAGGGGCACTAGCGATGGTTCGCCAACATGCCGCTGACGTCTGCTGACGGCTACATGCGGACTGACAAGCCAGGTATTAGCAGGGTACGCCACCCGCTCAATATCGAACAGGTTTGGAATGACGCGGAGCTATCCGCAGTTGGTTTGAAGAAACACATTTCGCCGCCAGCAGAGCCGCGCCCTCTGAATGCCGAGCGCTAGAACGAAGGGTGCGGTCATTGCACTGGCCAGAGTATCGCAAAGCTTGAAAAGCACCACGAAGGCCATGATTGAGAGAGCTGCATCTCGATTGATGAATTCGAGGAAAGCTCCCTTTGCCGTCTCCGAAAAGCGCTCGAGCGGGCCAGCCCGAACATTCGCGGCATCATCCTCGGCGCTAGCCGGCTCTCGCGCCAGCAGGGTGGCGGCCAGCCCGACAAGCACGAGCACGGCGGCACCGGCGTAGGTGAGCGGCCAGACCGCCTCTTTGCTCAGGCCCTTCGACTCGAGCCATGCCGAAAGGCCGATCACACCCGCGCCGGAGGCCAGCATGCCTATGCGGTACGCGGTGACGTAGCTTGCCATGCCGGCGGCCTGCTCATCGTCGGACAAGCTCTGGACGCGGAATGCGTTGATGACGATGTCCTGCGTCGCGGAGGCGAAGGCGACAAGGAGAGCAGCAAAATCCAACCATGAGCGGCGCAGATACGGGGTCGCGCGTGCCGAGAAACGCGATCGTACCCATAAGCAAAAGCTGGGAGCCTACCATCCACCCCCGGCGGCGGCCCAACCGGCGTGAGAGATAAGGAACGTCCCATGCATCGACTGCGGGTGCCCAGATGAATTTCAAGGTGTAGGGCAATGCTGCAAGCGAGAGCAGGCCGATCGTGCCCAGATCGACGCCGCGGTCGGCCATCCAGACGCTCAGCGTCTCGCCCGACAGTGCCAGCGGCAGTCCGGAGGAAAATCCCAAGAACAGGATGATCAGGACGCGGGGGCGCAGATAGACGGTCAGGCCGGACAGCATCGTTGAGCGTGGGCTTGCGTCGGTCGGCGACGGTGCATTCATTGGATGAGGCTGTTCCGGATTGTCGCCAAAGGACTATTCAAATATGCACCGAACGACAGTCCTGCGGAACTCCTGCCAAGGCTCCAGGTCCGCTGGCCTCTCGGGGTAGACCCGGTTCGAAAGGAGGACGGCCGCCGTCTTTGTACGGACGTCGCCTACCATGAAGCACCCGGTATAGCCACCTTTGGCGAGTATGCTCTCGCCGCCAGCGCCGTTGAGCGATTGATAGGTTTTGCCGTCCCCCCATCCGAGAGCGCTGCGAAAGCTCTTTTCAGGATAGTAGTCGTGCGTCATGAGCTCGATTGCGCGCGGGCTGAGGAACGGTTGCCCGTTCACGCGGCCGCCGGCGAAGACCATCCCGATCCAGCTCAGGATGTCCTGAACGGTGGAGAACAGCCCCGCCAACCCCGACTGCGTTCCAGCCGCATAGGCGACATGAGCCTTTTCGTCGTTCGGGATTCCCCAGAGAAGCGTCCCATCGGGGCGATAGCCCGTCGGTACGATGCGACGTTTGTTCTCGCATGAGGGGGTGAGCGTGCTGTCGCGCATGCCCAACGGCAGGAAAATCCGCTGCTCCGCGAGAACATCCAAGTTGGCCCCGGCGATCCGGCGGATGAGCTCGCCCAGCAAGATCGCCGTTGCGTCCGTATAAAGATAGCTTTCGCCCGGCGCGGCCTTGAGCGGTGCGGCATAGAAAAGCTGCAATAACTCAGGAAAGGTCCAAAGCGTCGTGTCCCCTTTCCAATCGTCGGTATACGTCGACGCGAGCTCGACCGTGTAGCTCATCAAGTGCTCGATCAGCACGCCATCTTTGCCGTTGGCGGCGAACTCGGGAATGTACTTGCAGACAGGCTCCGTCAGCCCGCAGCGTCCCGCATCGATCAGGAGATGCATCAGCGTAGCGGTAACGACCGTCTTCGTGATGGAGGCGATGTCATAGATACTGGTCTCGGAAAGGTGCGCGTCGCTCTCATATGTTGGCTTCCCGAATACCCGCACGTCCTGGCGGCCATTTTCCACCAGACCCAGTACGCATCCAGGAAAGATCCTGTTCTCGATCGCCTGGTGTGCGAGCGTCGCGACTTGTTCGCTAATCATCGGCAGCAATAGTCCATGTCACCTCGCCGATGTGTCAGTCGGGCACCCGTCCGTGTTTTGAGCTCAGTATACAGAAGCTGATATGGATGCGGACCGCGCTCTGATCGTCGATAAGCCAAATTGGTGACCCGACAAAGGTTGGTTCATCCCACTAGCGGTCATCGTCGGCACCCACGGTTACGACTTGATGCATCCGCAGACCCGCGTCCGCCTACAAGCGAGAAGCGGGTATCAACCCGCTTCGGCGAACCATCTCTAGTGACCCCTTGCGGACGGTCGACCATTCCAACGGTGATGTTCCCAGCAATCTATTCCGGCGGGCGGAAATCGACTTTTCTTCGCACAGCCTGGTCCACATCCTCCGGAGTCAAGAGGACCGTAACCCGAGACTTCACCGTGCCGCTGGCCTGGGCGACGATGGAGGTGGCTGCCATGTCCAAGTTGCTCGGCAGATCGAGAACGATCACGAAGTCATCGCTGCCAAAAGTGAAATAGAACGCTTCGAGTTTGCCGCCCATCTCCTTGGCGAGCTGTTCCACCACTGATCGTCGTTTCGAGCCGCCCTCTTTGAGCAGACCGTTCAGACCCTGATCGGTGTAAGACCCCTGCACGAGATACTTCGGCATAGCGTTACCTCTTCAAGCTCACGGTGACGGAAGATTGTAGCCTCCGAATTGGATCGCAGAACAGGGGTGTCCGCTTCTGGCCCGTAACGGCATTGTGCCGATGACCGATTTCGGATCACTTCCGCCCTAGCGTCTCAGTGCGCGGGAAACTGCGGTCCATCCCAGAAACGGAAGTCGATCACTCGACGACGAGGAAGACCGTCGGCGCTAAAGCTATGTCCGCTATCGAAGGGGCTTCCGACGTATTGGCGCGCGTCAGAATAGGCGTTCATGATCCTTTCTTGCCGTTCACGGGGAGATACCGCCGCGTATTGGTCAATCTTCCGCCACGCCATATGAAGTCGATGATTGTGTCGGTTCGGTACGTTGCATGATCCGACCATGAGGTCTATCACGATCTCCTACGGCGACGACTTGGCCCGCGACCACTCAAGTCTTGCCAGGAGATTGATGAAGTCGGCCGTGTACCGGCGGATATTCGCTGGGACAGTCCTGGACAAATATGCTGTCGACTGCGTTCGGACTACCTTCTGATTCTAAGATCGAGAGGTTCGGTCGCGCAATTCTGCGCATTGACGAGGGGCAGGTGCTAGTTCCCGTGGCTGCGGCTTGGCTCGAGAAGTTTCTATATGAGGTGTCTGACTTTCCGAACATCTCAGACGACGATCAGGTCAAAAGTATGAGCCGGGTCGTAGCGAATTTTGAGACCGCGATTAGTCAGGCGCAGTTCCGAAATGCCGAGATGGCAGACATTGGTGACCGCTTCAAAGGATGGGCCGACCGCGAGTCCGCTCGGTGCACAGAAGCTGACACTCGCCGATCGCCAGAGGCGAGCCGAAATTCACCTGGCGAATTGCGCACCCGCGTTGTCGGCTAGACCTTCCGTCCGCGGCGAACCTTATATTTCGAAGACTTGCCGGCCACCTTGCTGGCGCCACGGTCATGGCGAGTTGCTCCGGTCTTTGACTTTCCTTTCGGCAGCGTGCCGGGCAAGGGATGCAATTGCGGGATGATGGCCGCGATCAGGTGCATGCGGCCCGAGATAACTCCTCGTAGCGTGATCATCTCGTCGGCGATCTCCTGCAGCTTGGGTGGCGGCCCCTGGACGAGGATGACCTCCATCGTCTGGTTGTTCGCCAAGTGGACATGCAAAGAGGTGATCACCTCGTCGATGTTCTCCGACTGCAGATCTGCAAGCTTCTTTTGCAGCCCCTGTACCGAGTTGTCATAGAACAGGGTGATGGTACCGACCATCACGTCGTCGCCATACTCGCGCTGGTGCTCGACGAGCGTGCGGTGAAGCATGTCGGTGATCGCTTGCGAGCGGCTGGCAAATCCACGCGCCTTGACCATGAGATCGAGCGCTTGGAGGAGATCCTCCGGCAGCGACACGCTCATGCGTGCGACGAGACCGCTCGAAGCATCTGCATTAATCGTCATGCTATCCTTTGTGGCCCATCAACGGGGCGGCGCTTCGGCCGAGCCCGTTGTGGGTCGGGCCTAGAATAGTGGCCCCTAGAAGAGGTGGCTATAGCGGTCCGTTTCCCATTCGCTGATGGAAAGATGGTAGCTGTTCCACTCCGCCGTCTTGTATCTGATGAACTCGTCACGGAGTTCCCGCCCCAGCGTTTCTTCCACGAAGGGATCGTCGGCGAATGCCGCCACTGCTTCTTGCAGGTTCTGCGGTAGAAACTCAATCCCTCTCTTGCTGCGCTCGTCCTCGGTCATGGCATAGAGATTATCCTCGTTGGGCTGACCGGGATCGACCTTGTCGCGAATGCCTTCAAGCCCCGCCGCGAGAGCGAGAGTCGCGGCAAGATAAGGATTGACCGCGCCGTCGGCGTTGCGCGATTCACAGCGCCCCCCACCCATGGGCACGCGGACCGAATTCGTGCGATTGTTCGAGCCGTAGGAGTTGAAAACCGGCGCCCAGCTGAACGTGCCCATCGCCCCCTGGCGCACCAGGCGCTTGTAGCTGTTGACGGTCGGAGCAAAGGCCGCGCAGAGCGCGCGGCCATGACGCAGAATGCCGCCGATGAAATGATAGCCGGTCTCCGTGAGGCCGAGGCCGCGTGGGTCGTCAGACGGCTTACAGGCGAAAACGTTGCGCCCTGAGGCGAGATCGTAAAGCGACATGTTAAAATGCGCGCCGTTGCCCGTCCTGTTCGCGAACGGCTTCGGCATCATCGTCGCGACAAGTCCCTCCTCTTTCGCGTAATGCTTCGCCATGAAGCGGAAGAACGTCAGCCGGTCACACATGGTGAGGGCGTCTGCATAGGTGAAGTCGAACTCAAACTGGCCGTTCGCGTCTTCGTGGTCGAACGAGTAGAGGTCCCAACCGAGGCCATTGATGCAGCTCGCCACCTTGTCGAGCCAGCTGAAGGCATTGACGAAGCCTTGCACGTCGTAGCACGGCTTCGACAGCTTATCGTCGGGATCCGGAATCGAAAGCCGACCGCCGCCATCTTTCTTGAGCAGGAAGATCTCGCATTCGATGCCAAGGTTGAAGCCGAGGCCTATTTCCGCTGCCTTCGCCAGCTGGTTCTTCAAGGCAACGCGCGTATTGAGCCGATAGGGCGCGCCGTGGAACGTGAGATCTGCAGGCATCCAGGCGAGCTTCGGCTCCCAGGGCAGCTGAATGATGTGATTGAGGTCAGGGACGGACGCGAACTCGTCCTCGTTGGGTAGCTGGCCAAGCCCGTCCAGCGCGTAGCCCGTGTAGAGCTCCGAGCCGGCCGCCATGTGGGCGAGATGCTCGATTGGCACCACCTTGCCCTTCTGGACGCCGTGAATGTCGACGTAGGCGCCGATGCAGTACTTCACACCCTGCGCCTTGAGCCGATTGTAGGTCTCCTCCACGTTTGCCGCTCCGTTTCCAAGCGGTACATGAGTGTCCATGGATTTCCTTCCTCATAGACGTTATTGCGTGACTTGATCGAAATACGAGCAATCGAGTGGTGGCTGTTCCGTCATTCCGCGCCGCACGATCTCGGCGAGGTCCTCGACCATCCATTGAAAGAGCTCCGCGCCTTGCACCTTCGTCGCGGCGGAGGGAGCCCCCGTGACGCCATTGCGGCTGGTGCGATTGACGGGATGCGCAAATACGAGCCCACCGGTACGGTCCGGGTCGTCGGCGCTCGATATGAGCGTCTCGCGCGCCAGCTCGGGGGCGACGGCAAGCATCAGCGCCGTCTCGGCCGCGTTCGCGTGCCAGTCCTCGCCGTCAGCAAAATGAGCCGCACGCACGCGTGGGCTCATCGTCGCCGAGTTGATCAGCGCCACCATCATGGTGTCATGCTCTGCGCGCAGCATCTCGAGAGCGCAACGCAGGGGCGCCGCGTTGGTGACGTGGGTGTTGACAATGAAGAGGCGCTTCACGCCGCTCCAGTGGGCCCAGTCCCCGATATCCTTGACGAGGTGGATCAGGGTCGTGGGCGCCAACGCCAGCGTTCCCGGCCATCGCCGGCTGTGGCCGAGCGAGCAGCCGTAGGGGAGCGCCGGCAGCATCGGCACGTGCGTGCGCTCGGCCACAGCCATGCACAACCGGTCGGCCAGAACCCAGTCCATGCCGCAGCCCAGATGCGGACCGTGCTGCTCGGTTGCGCCGATGGGCAATATCGCCGCGCTGCCGGCGGCTTCCAAATCGGCGGGCAATTCGGCCCAGGTGCGTTGAGACCACAGCATGGCCAAGCCCTCAATCGACGTTGTCGTTGACGTCGGTCAGCCGCGCGAGCACCGGATAGCTCTCGTCGTTCTGCTCTCCGGCCTCTTCGTCATGCCCCGTTTCGTGCTGGAGAATGAGCGCCTCGAGGCGAGCCTTGGTGGCGGCAAACGCATCCGATGCCAGATCTTGGGGGCTTCGCTGCCGCGGGACCGGAACTTCTATCAGCTCCTGGACCTCGCCTGGGTGCGGCTTCAGAACGAGAATGCGATCGGCGAGGAGGATCGCCTCGTCGAGGTCGTGCGTCACGAAGACGATCGTAATATCGATCTTGCGCCAGATTTCCATCAGGTGCCGCTGCATGCGCACGCGCGTCTGCGCGTCAAGCGCCCCGAATGGCTCATCCATGAGCAGAATGCGCGGCTGATTGGCGAGCGCGCGCGCGATGGCGACGCGCTGCTTCATCCCGCCCGAAAGTTGATGGGGATAGTGGTTGGCGAATTTTTCCAGGCCGACCAGGTCCAGCCATTGCAGCGCCGTGCGTTCCGGGTCGACGTCGTTGTCGCGATTCACCTCGAGCCCGAACATCACGTTTCTCTTGACGGTCAGCCAAGGAAATAGGGTGTAGCCCTGGAACACCATGCCCCGGTCGCGTCCAGGTCCGCGCACCGGCCGACCAGCGAGCAGGACCTCGCCTGTCGTCTGCCGGTCGAGGCCGGCGATGATGCGAATGAGCGTGGATTTTCCGCAGCCCGAAGCGCCGACGATGCACAGGAACTCGCGCCGATGCGTGACGAAATTTATGTTGCGTAATGCCGTCGTATCCTTGTCTTTCGCCGGGAACACTTTTCCGAGGCTGCGCACGTCCAGAATAACGTCACGGGCCTTGATCCGGTCGAAGCGCTCGCGCACGGCCGGCGTTTGATCGAGATGCGAGAGGGGAGCGGATTTCATGTCCATGGCTGCTCAGCTCTCCGAAGCCCGATCCCAGGGAAAGAGGTATTTGCCGAGCCGCGCCAGCGCCATGTCCGTGCTGAGTCCGATAAGTCCTATGATGATGATGGCGGCGTAGACGTTATCGAAGTGCTGGTAGCGCGCCTGCTGGGTGATGAACCACGTGATCCCGGATGACGTGCCGATCAGCTCGGCCACGATGAGATAGGTCCAGGCCCAACCGAGCAGGACACGCTGGTCGCGGTAGAGGTCGGGGAGAATCCCGGGCACTACGACCTTGCTCAGAAGCCTGCGACCCTTTGCGCCTAATGTGAGCGCAGCCTCTACGAGCCCGAAGTCGAGCTTGCGCGTGGTATTGGCGATGATGAGGATCTGCTGAAAGAGCGTCCCGATGACGACGATGGCGATCTTTGGGCCGTCATAGATGCCGAGGATGGCGACGGCGAGCGCGCCGAAGGCTGGGGCGGGCAGATAGCGCACGAACTCCGTGAACGGCTCGCTGATACTCGAAACGGCGCTGTAGGTGCCGCAGAGAATGCCGAGCGGCACGCCGATCAAGGAGGAGATGAGAAAGCCCCAGAATATGATGGTGATGCTGTGCCACAGGCTCTGATGCAGCCATTGGCCATCGCGAGTCTGCGGCGGCGTGGTGAAGGCCGTCACAAATGCCAGTGCGACCTCGTGGGGAGCCGGCAGGTAGACCGGATTGGCGGGATAGCCCGCCGGCACCGGACTACCCTTTTCCGCACTGGCGTCGAGCTCCTTCTGGAATTGCGCACGATCCACGCGCATGCCGGGCTTGAAATAGGCGACACTGCCCGGCTCGGTTACGACCACAAGGGGATGCCAGAGAAACGGCACGTAGCTGAAGCAGCACCACATCGCCAACGGCAATACGAACGAGAGGATGCCGATTGCCATCTTTGATCGGGGCGACAGCGTCTGCCGCACCCCGAACCACGTTGCGAAACTCCCCGGCATCCCCTTGTCGAGGATAGCCTGCTCGGTGACGCTCATCGCCAGCCCTTTCCGATCTCAGGGCTGCTCTTTTGTCAGCGATGGATCGATGAAGCTGTCGACATCGAGCTTCTCCTTGTAAACTTCATATTTGAGGTTGAAGTCGTTGGCGATTTCCGAGGAGCCGTAGAGCGAGCCGAAGCCCTTGGCCTTGACGAAGACTTTCTTCGCTGCCGGAATGTCGAGGAGCTTCGTGCCCTTGAGAAACGGCTTGTACTCTTCCGGCTTCAGTCCGACACGGGCAGACATGATCTTCACCGCATCGTCGACCGTCGCGGGATCGTTGATGTAGGTGACGACCTTCTGCCAGACCGCGATCACCTTCGCCCAGTCGGCGCGCCGATTCGCGAGGCTCGTGGGGCTCACGGTAATGACGTCGTAGATGAGGCCTGGCTCATCGGCAGACGTGTACACCGGGGTCGAACCAGGCGCTTGTTTGATGGCCATCCCGGAGCTCGGCTGCCACGCTCCAATGGCCGAGACATCGCCCGAGGCCAGAACTTGTGGCGTTTCGTTGGTCTTAGTGTTCACCAGCGTCACATCGGCTTCGGTAAGGCCAGACTTCTCAAGGCCGTTCAGCAGCAGCAGATGCTCGACGAATCCAACCTCGAGGCCAACCTTCTTGCCCTTCAGATCCTTGAGCGAGTTGATGCCGGGCTGGGCCACGATCATGTCGTTGCCGTCCGAATAGTCGGTCAGCATGATCATGACGTTTTTCGTGCCAGTACCGCCCATGACAAGCGCATCGCCGTTGGTGACAGTCACCCCGTCGATCTTACCGGCAGCGAATGCATCCATGGACGGGACGTAGTCGAACCATTCGAATTGAACCTCGACGCCCGCTTCCTTGAACCATCCCTTGTCGATGGCGACCTGCCAGGCCACCCAACCGGGCCAGTCGCTGTATCCGATCTTGAGCGGCTCGGCAGCCCACACGCTTTGAGCTGCTCCGGCGACAATAGACGCCGCCAGAACCATGATTTTGCCGATGCGTAACCCGCGCCCCATGCCAACCTCCATCTGACACCCAGTATTACTAAATATTGATTTCGTAATACTCTAGGGAGCAAGCGGCGTGCCAAATGCAACAGGGCGTGGTTTTATTGGATTTTTGGCACTCAGCCGCTGTGTTGACGCCTGGGGCGCTGCCTAAGTGCTGATCGCGATGCTGCTCGAACGCGCAGGGCGTTGCGCGTCGCTCTAAAAATGAGATCTCGCCGCGGATGGCGGATCTGATCGTCGGCCTCTATGAGAACTGGCTTTGGCTCGACGAGCGCATCGAGACGATAACCCGCGAGATCGAGGAGCTGGGACGGCGGGAAGCGAACTGCCAGCGCTTGATGAGCATTCCCGGCGTTGATCCTCTGATCTTCACCGCCATGGTCGCAGCCATCGGCATGGACTGCCGTTGGAGCAGTATCAAGTCCCTGAGGAATTTTACAAGCTCGCCCTGGAGTGCGGCAACCTTATTGGGGCGCCTTTATCTGCAACACAGTCAAAAAGCTACCTCGACTCCGCTGAAGTTCCGGGCCGCAGACCCGACGTGGGCGTTTGAGCTAGCCGGTTCGGCTTTATTATGGACAGAGTCCGGTTCCGGCGGACCGCGTACGGCGCATTGAATGTCCGCTTTCGTGACATGTTCAGACTAATCGGATTTGTGCTTATAGCGTGCGGGTGTTGGCCTGCCCATCGGAACGGTGCCGGACGGTGGGAGGATTGCCGACTTGAGGAGCCCCTGCGAGAGGATTAAGCTCCTCGTCGCTTTCCTCGCTCGATCGCTGCCCTCAAGCGCTGAGGTCTGGGTGCAAGCCATTGAGCCGCGGCAACTCTTGGTAGCGTCCCGCGCGGAGGCCGGCCATGGTGGGATCTCGCATAATCCATGAGCAAACGCCGACACCGGCATTGCCCTCGGCGAGTGATGTTTGGAGCCGGATCACGCCTTCCTCCGCTTCCAGGCGATCGGCATCGGAAGTCGCCACGTACCACATTCTGATCGTTGACGATGAGCTATGGGCGGCTCTCGATATGGAGTGGGTCGTACGGAAATTGCGCCATGAGGTTGTTGGCCCCGCGGCTACGGCGGAAGAAGCAATCGAGCTTGCCGAGACAGCTCGCCCCGACCTGGTACTGATGGACATACGACTGGCTGACGATAGCGACGGTGTGGCCGCTGCTGTCGAGATTCGACAACGGTTCGACATTCCGAGCCTTTTCGTAAGCGCGCACGGCGATCCAACGACACGCAAGCGCGCAATAGCGGCAAGCCCCGCTGGCTTCATTGAAAAACCGTTCACCCCTGAGTCGCTCGCACTCGCCATTGAAGCTGCTCTTAAACCCAGCGACCCTTCAGCTTGAAGAGCTTCAGAATCAAGGAGGGCGTCGAACGCTTGGCGACCTCCTCCCTCAATTGACGAGTAGGGCGATATGTTTCGTCTACGGCAACCGCCCCGCCGAACGGAATGCAGGGGTAGGAGGCCAAGCGGATGTCACAGTTCAAGGGAGAGAGCGAGGCGGAGGCGGCCATGGCCCGGCTCGCCGCAATCGTCGAAGCCTCTGAGGATTCTATCACGAGCAAGACGCTGGACGGCGTCGTGATGTCCTGGAACGAGGGGGCAACGCGCATTTTCGGCTACACGGCAAATGAGATGATTGGAGAGCCGATAACGCGGATTGTTCCGAAGGAACTTTACGAGGAAGAAGCCGACATTCGGGCCCGCATTGGACGAGGCGAGCGCATCTCGCGTTACGAAACCTCGAGGACCACCAAGGATGGACGGCGAATAGATGTTCTCTTGCAGGTCTCACCGCTGTACGACAAGAGCGGCAACGTCATTGGCGCGTCCACGATTGCGCGCGACATCACGAAACGCAAGGCGGCGGACGACGCGCTCAGGGCGAGCGAGGCGCGGCTCCGGCATGCGCTCGACGCGAGCGGCGCGGGCGTGTGGGCGTGGGACCGCGACACGGGGCTCATCACCGCGGATGAAGCATATCGCGCCATGTACGGCATCGCGCCGGACGCAACGGTCGATATGGACGCCTGGGATGCACGTCTTCACCCGGACGACAAAGAGCCACTGAAGCTGCGGGTTGAGGAGTGCTTGCTTTCCGGCAGCCAATGGCGGGAGGAGTTCCGCATCCTTCACCCTGGGCGCGGTCTGCGGTGGTTGGCGGGACTTGGTCGCGTTGTCCGCGACGCGAAGGGGCGCGTGAGCGGCATGACTGGGATCAACATAGACATAACTGCTCAAAAGGCGGCTGAAGCGGCGGTCGCCGCGAGCGAGGCGCATCTCAAGGCCGTTGTCGAAGGCGCAATCGACGGCATTGTCGCGATCGACAACGAGGGAACGGTCCAATCGCTCAACCCTGCCGCGGCAAAGATGTTCGGCTTCGCGCCAGCCGAGGTCATTGGCTGCAACGTGCGAATGCTCATGCCGCACTTCAGCGCGTCCGATCGCCTTCCTCACGAGTCCTCGGGTCCGGATGAGGCGCAGGCCATGGGCATCACGCGCGAGGGCATTGGACAGCGCAAGGACGGCTCGGTTTTTCCCCTCGACCTCGGGATTACGGAGGTAAGTCGGGAGGGGCAGCGCCTCGTTATTGCCGTCGTGCGCGACATCACCGAGCGCAAACAGGCAGAAGAGACACAGCGCCTCTTGATCGACGAGCTCAATCACCGCGTGAAAAACACCCTCGTGACAGTCCAGGCGATGGCCGAGCAGACATTGCTGAAGGCGCGAGATCCGTCCCATTTCGTTGAAAGCTTCCGTGGGCGTTTGCAGGCACTGTCACGCGCACACAACTTGCTGACGCAGAGGACATGGACCGGCGTCGATCTCGAGTCGCTCATTCGGGAGCAGCTGATTGTCAGCGGTAGCCAGATCCTCAACTGCGCGGGGCCAAAGATACAGCTTAAGCCGCGGGTGGCGGTCCACCTCGGCCTAGCCCTGCATGAGCTCGGCACCAATGCGCGCAAATACGGAGCCCTCAAGGTTCCAGAGGGCAGGCTCAGCGTGACATGGCGCCTGGCGGACCGCGGCGCGGATCACGAACTGGAACTTACATGGGTGGAGAGCGGCGGTCCTGCAGTCAGTCCGCCAACAAGCCAGGGCTTCGGAACTCTCCTCATAGAGCGCGGTCTCAAGCATTCGCTTGGTGGTGAGGCGCGCATGATTTTCGCGCCGACGGGCGTGATCTGCGAAATGCACGTGCCCCGCTGTCTGAACGAGGAGATCACGCCGGTCTGACGTTGGGCCTGTTCATGAATGGCGAACGCATTCTTGTCGTAGAGGACGACTTCCTCACCGCGCTTGAGATCGCCAGAATATTGCGTGAAGCCGGGAGTGAGATTGTCGGACCCGTCGGTTCGTTCGAGGACGCGCTGAGCTTAGCGACCGCCGCCGTCATCGATGCCGCCGTTCTAGATATCAACCTTGACGGACATCGGGTTTATGATGTTGCAGGCGTCCTCTGTCTGCGTCGCATCCCCTTCCTGTTTGTCACTGGATACCGACTGGAAGGCCTTCCGGAGGCATTCCTCAACGCACCCGTCATGGCCAAGCCTTTTGACCCCGGCGCGCTCGTGGAAGCGGTCCATGAACTGATGACCGAATGACCTGACGCGAGCGTGCCGGCCTGCATGGATTTGGGGTATGGGTCAAAGACGCCGGGCCCAACTGCACGGAGAGTTTCTGCCGCAGCCAGACATCAGATGAGCAGCTTGGCCTGACTGACCCTACCCTGGTTTGTCTCTCTAGCAAGGAGATAACCATGGAAAAGGAACATGCATGCTCAGATGAGAAGCCGACGCCTCGCACGCCTTGTAACAAGGGCAAGCTGATGGAGCGAAGCCTCCACTGCGCCCGAGCCATGTTCTGGTCTGTCAGAACCAAACTGCAGATCGAGGGACGCAAGCGCGACCTTGCGCTGTTCATCCTCGCCATCGACAGCAAGTTGCGCGGCTGTCGGTGCCTCCATTGATGATCTCCCGGCCGTCGGAGCGTGGGGCAGGAAAGCGGTTGAAAGCACTGAAAAATATGACGATATAAGTATAGTATTGCGTGGTCCGATGCACGCAGACTTAGACTTGATCTAAATCAT
>VFQQ010003124.1_pt1 | contig 16739 bp, 15 predicted proteins | sample 3512341 | NCBI WGS metagenome assembly VFQQ01 (sample SAMN10412373, study PRJNA504923) | tailings metagenome | isolation source: Relicate 2 Philex TSF1 revegetated site | place: Philippines: Tuba, Benguet | collected 2017-08-29 | reverse complement strand
TGGTCTTCGCCCGCACCTCGGGCCAGGACGGCGATGCGACCGGGATCACCTGCTTCATCGTGCCGGCCGACGCGCCGGGCGTGAAGGTCGAGGAGTACCTCTGGACCTTCAACATGCCGACTGACCACCCGCGGGTCAGCTTCACTGACGTCTGGGTGCCGGAGGACAGCTATTGGGGCCAGGTCGACCGCGGCCTGGGGCTGGGCCAGTCGTTCGTGCACCAGAACCGCATCCGCCAGGCGGCTTCGTCGCTGGGCGCGGCGGTCTACTGCATCGAGGAAAGCGTCAAATACGCCCGCGCCCGCAAGCCGTTCGGCAAGGCGCTGGCTGAGAACCAGGCCATCCAGTGGCCGCTGGTCGAGCTGGCGACGCAATGCGAGATGCTGCGGCTGCTGATCCGCAAGACCGCCTGGGACATGGACCAGATGCCCCACAAGGAGATCGAGAAGCAGATCTCCGACAAGGTCTCGATGTGCAACTACTGGGCTAACCGCCTGGTCTGCGAGGCGGCCGACCGGGCCATGCAGGTGCACGGCGGCATGGGCTACAGCCGCCACAAGGCCTTCGAGCACATCTACCGCCACCACCGCCGCTATCGGATCACCGAGGGCGCGGAAGAGATTCAGATGCGCAAGGTCGCGGCCTTCCTGTTCGGCTACCTCGGTCCTCGCCGGAAGGAGTTCCAGGCCTACGAGGAAGAATGGGCCGCCGGTCGCGCGGCCGGCAAGAACGACCGCGAACTCGGCATGTAGACGACGAGAAGGCCCCTCGCCGGAGGGGCCTTCTTCGTTTCGGGCCTACTTCGGCTTGAGCTGGTGCAGCAGGACGCTGTTGCCCTCGGTGTCCTTGAACACCGCCATGCGACAGACCGGGCTGTGGATCATGTCGCTGAGGAATTCGACGCCCTTGCCCTTGAGGTCGGAGATCAGGCCGTCCAGGTCCTCGACCTCCAGGGCGATGGTGCCGCCGGCTCCGGCGCTGGGCTGTTCGCCCGTCACGTTGGTGATCGCCAGGCAGCCGCCCCCCGGCAGGTCGAACTCGACCCAGGGGCTGTCCTTGCCGGAGGAGCTCGGCCCCAGGCCCAGGGTCTCCTCGTAGAACGCGCGCGCCCGCGGCATGTCGACCACGGGGTACATCGTGAAAGCCACCTTCCTGAACATGACCGATCTCCCTCTGCGGCGGACGGAATGCCCGCCGCCTCCCCAGGACGATCATGCCCCGTCGCTTCCGACAGGGAGAGCGGTTTTCTAGGCGGCCATCCGGTCTCCCCATTCGGACGGCGTCCGGCGGCGGTTCATCAGGGCATAGGTCTGGACCGGCGCGCGGAACAGCCGGGCGATCTCGTCCCGGACGGGCGCCTCGGCGTCGTAGGCGGCGCGCAGCTCGGCGGCCCGAGCGACGACGCGCGGCGGGAGGCGCTCCTCGGGCGTGGCCAGCAGACCCAGCCGCGCGGCGAGGCCGCCCGCCTCGACCCGGGCGAGCAGGGCGGACAGGGGAGCAGACAGCACTAGGCCGACATGCACCGGGCTGGTCCACCAGAACACCGCCGGATCGAGCGCCAGCGCCAGGCCGGCGCCGACAAGACCGAGCAGCACATGCGCCCGGTGGGTCCGCCAGGCTTCGCGCCGGGTCAGCCGCCCCGCATCCCGCTGCTGGACGCCCCAGCCGGAGTCCCGGCCCGACAGCACGTCCAGAACCGCGGCGGACTGCATCAGCATCGTCACCGGAGCGATCAGGGTCGAAACGGCCATCTCGACGGCCAGGCTCGCGGAAAACCTCACGGCGCCCCCGAAGCCGCGTCGGACCGGGGCGTCGCGCAGGATCAGGCTGGCCGCCAGCAGCTTGGGGATCACCAGCAGCGCCATCGTCAGACCGAAGAGCCAGGCCGCCAACGGGCCGGTCAGCCCCGCGGCCGCGGCCGGCGGCGTCTCCGCAGCCCATAGGCCGGCGCCGGCGCAGAGCAGCAGCAGCCACAGCGGTGAAGCCAGATAGGACAGGATGCCCCGCACGAGATGCAGACGACTGACCCAGTGCAGGCCGGCCGCTCCGACCACCCCGGCGTGCTGCAGGTTGCCCTGGCACCAGCGCCGGTCGCGGATCGCCATGTCGAGCAGGGTCGGCGGAGCCTCTTCGTAGCTGCCGTGCAGGTCCGTCGCCATGCGGACCGACCAGCCGGCCCGGCGCAGCAGCGCGGCCTCGACGAAGTCATGACTCATGATGTGCCCGCCGAACGGCTTGCGGCCGGGCAGGTGCGGCAGGCCGGCGCTCTCGGCGAAGGCGCGGGTGCGGATGATGGCGTTGTGTCCCCAGAAATTGCCCTCGTCCCCCGACCAGGCGTCCTGGCCGGCCGCGAGCATCCGGCCGTAGGCGCGGGTGGCGAACTGCTGCAGCCGTCCGAACAGGGTCTCGGCGCCGACGATCTCGGGCGAGGTCTGCAGCAGACCCAGCTTCGGGTCGGCCTCCATCGCCGCGGTCAGGCGCACGATGGTGTCTCCGGTCATTAGGCTGTCCGCGTCCAGCACCAGCATGAACGGATAGTCGCCGCCGTGGCGACGGACCCAGTCGGCGATGTTGCCCGCCTTGCGGTCGGTGTTCTGCTCACGACGCCGATAGTAGAGCCGAAAGTCCTCCGGCAGCCGCGCCCGCAACCGGATGACCCCGGCCGCCTCGTCGCCGGCGATCCGTTCGTCGCGCGTGTCGCTGAGCAGGTAGAGATCGTAGAGCTCCGCCACCCCAAGCGCCGCCAGATCCTCATAGAGGGCCTGAGCCGCCGCCAGGATCCGCCCCGGGTCCTCGTTGTAGATCGGCATCAGGACCGCGGTGCGGCTGAACAGGATCGGCTGCGGCCCGCCCGACGCCCTTCGCGCCTGCCCGCGCCAGGCCCGTCGCCATCCCAGGCAGGCGGACAGGAAGCCGAACGCGGTCCAGGCGAACAGCACGGCGAACAGGGCCATGACGGTCATTTCCAGGACGCCGAAGCCGCCGGGCGCCAGCAGGACGCCCATCACGCTCGTGCCCAGGAGGGTCAGGCCGGCCGCGCCGGTCAGCAACCGGATCCGACGCGGATTGGGCGCGGCCGTCGGCGCGATCGCGGCTGCGCCCGGTCTCAGCGACTGGATCGGCATGGCGAGGGGCGCGGGCCGGGGCGTGCAGGCGAAGAAGGACCCGGCGCGCCTAGGCGTCGGCTGTTCGGGAGACGGCTCCGCGTCGGAGCCTCTCGTCTGGATCATCATGCCTCTCGCCGCAGCGGTGGATACAGGTGTTACGCCCTGGTCCGCCTGCGGGAGAAAGCGAACGCGTACGCGCACAGTCCGACGTCATGCCGCCGGAAACGGCGGTCACGCCGGGCGCAACGCGCCACGGGCCTCCGGGTTTCAGTCGGCGCGCAGGTTTTTCCCGACTGCCCGCCGATTGGACGGCGAGGGCTCCATCGAAGGACAGAATCAAGAACCATTGGTCGACGACCAATGGTATGCAATCTTGGGTGGTCACTGTCCCTGGGGAGGGCTGACGCCATGCCCGATACGAACGCAGTCGCCGCCGAGAAGACCAGAAAAAGAGACATGCTGCGCGCGGGGATCGTCGTCGCGATCTGCGTGATCCTGGGCGGCTTCATGTTCCAGTCCGCCTCGCTGAGCTTCGAGTACATGAAGCTGCGCGACCTGCGTCTCTATATGTCGGCCAGTTCGCTGGAGGGCTTCGCCCGCCGGCTGGAGACCGTCCGGCGCGACATCGAGACCCGCGACGCGCCGGCCCTGCGCGGCCTCATCGGCGCGCGCGGCACCATCGACATCGACCTCTACAACAAGAAGGAAGCAGCCGACCGGGCCATCTCCAACGCCAAGACGGCGCTTCGACGCAACCTGTCGCCCGACCAGAAGGCCAAGACCAAATACGCCGAGGCTTCGCTGACCTTCGCCGGGATCGACAAGGTGTTCGACGCCATCTGCCGCTCGGAGGACAACGATCGAGCCGCCAACGCCGGCCTGCCGCTCGAGGGGACCGACGCCGAGGAAACGCCATCCGCTCCCGTTCCGCCCGCGGCTCCGGCCCTGTCTCCCGAACTGCGCCGCGCCTGCGCCATTCCCGACAACTTCTGTCCGCAGGACGCCACGGGCGCCGCCCTGCCCAGCGTCGGCGGGGAACGGGCGCAGATGATCTGCACCCAGCTCGTCTACCAGTCGGCCGTCCGCAAGAAGACCGCCGTTTCGGCCTTCGCCTACGACAGCGCCAAGGCCCTCGGGGACTCGCTGGCGATCAACTATCCGGACTTCAAGACCGAACAGGCCGGCGCGGCGATCAAGATCGTCGAGGCCTACACCTCTCTGGCCCCGCGCGCGCTGAAGCCCCCGCCGACGCCCGGGGTCAAGCCGAGCGCCGGTCAGCGCGTCGTCGCCGTCTTCGGCGACTTCGCCAGTTCGTTCTGGAACGTGCTGCTGTCCTGGCCGCTGGCGATCACCTACCTGCTGCTGGCCTTCCTGTTCGGCGGCCTGGGGAGTCTGTCGCGCTACCTCTACTATTATGCCAATCCCAGGTCGGAGAACCCGACGGGCGGCGTGCTGCACAACGTGCTGGCGGGCGGCGGAGGGGCGGTGCTGGTGCTGCTGATCGTGATGGCCGGCTTCCAGTTCCTGACCGTCGGCGCCTCCGCCCCCGATCTGGCCTATCCCAACCCCCTCACCGTCAGCGCCATCAGCGTGCTGTCCGGCCTGGGCGGCGAGCGGGTCCTGGAGACCCTGAACGGCTTCATCGGCCGCGTCTTCGGCGGCGGCGCGAGCGGCGGTCAGGCCGGCGGCGGCCAGTCGGGCGGCGGGGCCGCGGCGGGGGGAGCCGCCGGAGGCTCCGCCCGCCGCCCGCCGTCTCCGCCCCCGCCTCCGGCGCGGAAGTGATCCCTTCTCCCGCCGCCCTTGAGATTGACCTATAGTCCCCCGCGCGGCCCATCGACGGCCGCGTCAGGGGCTGCCCATGAACGCGATCTCCCGCTTCCTCCGACTGGCGCCGGCGCTGGCCGCCGCCGCCCTGCTCTCCGCCTGCGGCATCAACACCATCCCGACCCAGGACGAGGCCGTGAAGGCCCAGTGGGCCGAGGTGCAGAACCAGTATCAGCGCCGGTCCGACCTGATCCCGAACCTGGTCAACACCGTGAAGGGCTACGCCGCGCAGGAACGCGCCGTCCTGACCGAGGTCACCGAGGCCCGCGCCAGCGCCACCCAGGTCAAGGTCGACGCCTCGACCATCACCGACCCGGCGCAGTTCCAGCAGTTCCAGCAGGCGCAGGACAAGCTGAGCGGCGTGCTCGGCCGCCTGATGATGATCCAGGAGAACTATCCGGACCTGAAGTCGAACCAGAACTTCCTGGCCCTGCAGAGCCAGCTGGAAGGCACCGAGAACCGGATCGCCATCGCCCGCCGCGACTACAACCAGACGGCCCAGGTCTACAACACCACGCTGCGCACCTTCCCGCAGGTGATCTACGCCAAGACCGTCTACGGCGGCCAGAAGCCGGCCCAGCTGTTCCAGGCCACGGCCGCGGCGCAGACCGCTCCGACCGTCGACTTCGGCGCCCCCGCCGCGCCGGCGGTTCCGGCCCCGACGCCGGCTCCCGCGCAGAAGTAGGCGCATGACCGCCCTGTTCCGAGCGCCCCCGCGAAGACTGCTGGGGGCGCTGGCGACGATCTGCCTGGTCGTCGCCTTCGCCTTGCCGGCGTTCGCCGCGCCGACCTTCCCGAAGCTCACCGGGCGGGTCGTCGACGATGCGAACATCCTGTCGCCGGCGACGGAACAGGCGCTGACCGAGAAGCTGAAGACCCTCGAGGACACGACCGGCCGCCAGCTGGTCGTGGCCACCCTGCCCTCGCTGCAGGGCTACGAGATCGAGGAATACGGCTACCAGCTCGGCCGCGAATGGGGGCTCGGCGCCAAGGACCGCGACGACGGCGCCCTGCTGATCGTCGCCCCCAACGAACGCAAGGTCCGCATCGAGGTCGGCTACGGCCTGGAGCCGGTGCTGACCGACGCCCTGTCCAGCGTCATCATCCAGAGCGCCGTCCTGCCGAAGTTCCGCGACGGCGACATGGAAGGCGGCATCGTCGCCGGGACCGACGCCATCCTGCAGCAACTCAGCCTGCCCGACGACCAGGCCAAGGCCGTGGTGGCCAAGGCGGCGGACCAGGGCAAGCGGCAGTCGGGCGGCTCGCTGGCGCCCTTCCTGGTGCTGTTCTTCGTCTTCATCGTCATCGCCAACATCGTCGGCGCCTTCAGCCGGCGCCGGGGGCGACGCAGCGGCGTGGGCGACGTCCTGACCGGCGCCATCCTGGGCTCGCTGCTCGGCGGCGGCCGCGACCACGACGACTGGGGCGGAGGCGGCTGGGGCGGCGGCGGCTGGTCCGGCGGCGGGGGCTTCTCCGGCGGCGGCGGATCATTCGGCGGCGGCGGCGCCTCGGGAGGCTGGTGAGATGGCGACGCACATGACCGAACAGGAACACGACCGGATCGCCGCCGCCGTGGCGGCGGCCGAGACCAACACCGCCGGCGAGATCTACTGCGTCCTGGCGCCGTCCGTGGCGGACTATCGCGAGACGCCGCTGGCCTGGGCCGCCGGCGCGGCGCTGGTGGTTCCCGCCCTCGCCCTGCTGCTGGGTTTCCAACCGCAGATGCTGACCACGCTGTTCGGCGGCTGGGAGGTCGGGCACGAGGCCGCGACGGACCGGACCATCTTCATGGCGCTGGCCATCTATGTCGGGCTGCAGGCGGCGGTGTTCGTGATCACGGCCCTGATCGTCCGCATCCCGTCCGTGGCCTTCTTCCTGACGCCGCGCGGCCAGAAGGCCCGGCTCGTGCACCGGGCGGCGATGCAGCAGTTCCTCAGCCACGGCCTTCACGCCACCCGGGAACGGACCGGCGTCCTGCTGTTCGCCTCGTTGGCCGAGCATCGGGCCGAGGTGATCGCCGACGAGGGCATCTACGCGGCCGCGCCCAAGGAAGTCTGGGAGGAGGTCGCCGCCCTGCTGATCGACGGTCTGAAGCGCCGCCGGATCGCCGACGGCTTCGAGGCGGCGGTGAAGCGTTCGGGCGAGATCCTCGCCCAGTACGTGCCGCCCCGCGCGGACAATCCCAACGAGCTGCCCGATCGTCTGGTGGTGCTGCCCGGACCGGGTAGGGCATAAGCCCCCGCATGATCCGCTGGGAACATCTGGACACCGCCGCCGTCCCGGGCGGCGACGAGCTGCGCCTGATGCGGCGCGGCCGTGAGTATTCGATCATGGCCGGGTCGATCGAGCTGATGAACAGCCGCCTGAGCGGGTCCGAGGAGGCGCTGGCCACCCTGACCCAGGCGCGGCTGGCCGGACGCCCCCGCCCCCGCGTGCTGATCGGCGGGTTGGGCATGGGCTTCACGCTGCGCGCGGCGCTCGAAGCCTACGGCCCCGATGCGGAGCTGGTCGTGGCCGAACTGGTCCCCGACATCGTCGCCTGGGCGCGCGACCCCCTGGCCGAGGTGTTCGGGACCTGCCTCGACGATCCCCGCACGAAGGTCGAGATCGGCGACGTGGCCGACCAGATCCGCTCCGGCGGTCCCTGGGACGCCATCCTGCTCGACGTCGACAACGGCCCCGGCGGCCTGACCCGGGCGGAGAACGACGGCCTCTACGGGCACGCCGGCCTGGCCGCGGCGAAGGCGGCCCTGACGTCGGGCGGGTTGCTGGCGGTCTGGTCCTCGGTCCGCGACAACGGCTTCACCCGGCGGCTGAGCCAGGCCGGCTTCAAGGCCGAGGAGATCGGCGTCCGCGCCCACCGCGGCCGCGGCGCCCGCCATGTGATCTGGATCGCGGCCAAGCCCTAGGTCAGAGTATCGGCATGACCGGCTCCATCGACCCGACCCGCCCGCAGTTCGACGCCTTCAAGGCGCTGCCCCGTGATCGCACCGTCAATATGCTGAACCTGGTCCGGCTGAGGCCGGTCGCCGACTATCCGGCCGACCACCCCAACCACGGCAAGGGCATGAGCGGCCTGGACGCCTACCGCGCCTATGGCCGCGAGAGCGCGACGATCTTCAGGCGCGTCGGCGGGCGGCAGATCTGGGCCGGCCGCCCGGAGGTCGTGGTCACCGGCCCGACCGACGAGCGCTGGGACATCGCCTTCATCGCCGAATACCCGACGGCCGGCGCCTTCCTGGAAATGGTCACCGATCCGGACTACCGCGAGATCGTCAAGCACCGCACCGCAGGCGTCGAGGACAGCCGCCTGATCCGCATGGACCCGGTGGAGCCGGGCGAGGGGTTCGGGGAGTAGCGCCTTGCGTGGTTCGAGACGCCGGCCCGAGGGCCGGCTCCTCACCATGACGAATGTGGGTGCGCCCTACTGAATTCGTCATCCTGAGGAGCGAGCTTCAAGCGAGCGTCTCAAAGGACGCACCGCCAACCACTCCTACTCCGCCGCCATCGCCGTCGGAGCGGGCTGGGCGCCCCGCACCAACCGCCCCGGCAAGGCCCCGGTCGGCTCGCCGTCGCGATAGGTGACCTGGCCGGCCACCACCGTCGCGACATAGCCGTCGGCGCGCTGGACCAGCCGGCGGCCGCCCGACGGCAGGTCATAGGCCACGCTCGGCGCATGCAGGGTCAGGCCGTCGTAGTCGATGACGTTCAGATCCGCCCTCAGGCCGACGGCGATCTGGCCGCGGTCGAACAGGCCGACGGCGTGAGCCGTGTCGCGGGTCTGCATCCGCACGACCTCTTCCAGCGTCAGCTTTGGGCCCCGCGTACGGTCGCGCGTCCAGTGGGTCAGGTTCGATGTCGGGAAGCTGCCGTCGCAGATCATGCCCACATGCGCCCCGCCGTCCGACAGGCCGGGTACGGTGTCCCGGTGGCTGAGCATGGCGAAGCTGGGATCCAGCGAACCGTCGGCATAGTTCAGGAACGGATGGTAGAGCATGCCCCGGCCGCCGTTCGAGAGCATATGCTCCAGCGCGACCTCGTCCGGCGTCACGCCGCGCCGATCGGCGATGGCCTTCACCGTCTTGTCCGCCGTCGGCTCGTAGTCCGGCTGCTCGCCCATCAGGAACATGTTGTCCCAGGCGCGCAGGGCGCTGCCGGCGAAGGGCCCGCGCGGGTCCAGTTCCTCGCTCAGCAGACGGGCGCGGAAACCGGGCTCGGAGAGCTGCGCCGCCCGCTCGGCCAGCGGCAGCGAGGCGATCTCCTTGTAGGTCTCGTGCTGGCTGAACGGATTGAGGGTCAGCTCCAGGCCGAACAGCACCCCGACCGGACGGCCGCAGACCTGGGCCTTCATCGGCAGGCCGTCGTCGTTCGCCCGCTCCAGCGCCCCGAGCAGCAGCTTGTAGCTCTCCGGTCCGCGCGGGCTCTGCGCCAGGGAGAAGCTCAACGGCCGGCCGCTGGTCTCGACCAGCCGGCGGAACATGGCGAACTCCTCGGCCGGCTCGATGAAGTCGGACACGAATTGCAGCACGCCCTTGCCGGCCGCCTTCAGGCCCCGGGCGATGCCGGCCAGCTCGTCCTCGCCGGCGGTCAGGGTCGGGGTGGGCTGGCCCTCGCTGTCCCGGTGGTTCAGCGTGCGCGAGGTGGAGAAACCCAGGGCCCCCGCCTCGACGGCCGCCCGGGCGATCTCGGCCATCTGGGCGATGTCCTCCGGCGTCGCCGGCTCGCGCCGGGCGCCGCGTTCGCCCATGACGTAGACCCGCAGCGCCGCGTGCGGCAGCTGAGCGGCGATGTCGATGTCGAACCGCCGCCCGGCCAGGCTGTCGAGATAATCGGGGAAGGTCTCCCAGTTCCAGGGCAGCCCCTCGGTCAGCACCGGGAAGGGAATGTCCTCGACGCCCTCCATCAGCCGCACCAGCCGGTCATGGTCCTGGGGGCGGCAGGGAGCGAAGCCGACGCCGCAGTTGCCCATCACCGCCGTGGTCACCCCGTGCCAGGAGGAGGGTTGCATGCGCTCGTCCCACGTCGCCTGGCCGTCGTAGTGGGTGTGGATGTCGACGAAGCCGGGCGTCACCGTCTTGCCGGTCGCGTCGATCTCCTCGGCGCCCGCGGCCAGGCCCGGGCCGACGGCGGCGATGCGGCCATCCTTGATGCCGACGTCGGCGCGATAGGCGGGCGCGCCGGAGCCGTCCACCACGGCGCCGTTGCGAATGACCAGGTCGAAGGCGCGCTCGCCCATGACGTCCATCCCTGTCGTTATCTTATCGTTGATCAGGATCGTCAGCCCGGTTGACGCACAGGTCAAGGCTGACGCGAGGTGAGACGGCATGAGTCAGGCCCACTATCGCGCCCCGAAGAAAATCTGCCTCGCCCGAACCAAACTCTACGGGTCAACTGGGAATTGATCCTAAAGGGCTGTTCGGGAACTCCAGATGAAACGCCGCTCCATCCTTCTTCTCGCGCTTGCAGCAGCGGTCATCGCCTCGCCGGCCACGGCCCGGGCGCCGGCCAAGGAGATCCTGAACGTCTCCTACGACGTCTCGCGGGAGACCTTCGCCGACATCAACCCGGCCTTCATCGCCCACTGGAAGAAGACCACCGGCCAGGACGTGAAGGTGAACCAGTCCCACGCCGGCTCCTCCGCCCAGGCGCGGGCGGTGCTGGAAGGCCTGCAGGCCGACGTCGTCACCTTCAACCAGGTCACCGACGTCCAGGCGTTGCGCGACAAGGGCCAACTGATCCCGGCCGACTGGCGCGCACGCCTGCCGAACCGCAGCTCGCCCTACTATTCCCTGCCCGCCTTCCTGGTCCGCGCCGGCAATCCCAAGGGGATCAAGACCTGGGACGACCTGGTGAAGCCGGGCGTGGGCATCGTGATCCCCAACCCGAAAACCTCCGGCAACGGCCGCTACAGCTACCTGGCCGCCTATGCCTACGCTCTGGACAAGACCAAGGACCCGGCCAAGGCCAAGGAGTTCGCCCGGAAGTTCCTGGCCAACGTCGTGGTGTTCGACACCGGCGGCAGGGCGGCGACGACCAGCTTCGTCGAGAAAGGCCAGGGCGACGTCCTGATCACCTTCGAGGCCGAGGCTCTGGGCACCGCCAAGGAGGTCGGGCCGAAAGTCCAGGTGGTCACCCCGCCGGTCAGCCTGCTGGCCGAGTTCCCGGTCACGGTCGTCGACAAGGTCGCCGACCAACGCGACTCCCGCGCGCTTGCCGAGGGCTATCTGAAGTTCCTCTACAGCCCGCCGGCCCAGAACATCCTGGCGCAGCACTACTACCGGGTCAGCGACCGGTCGGTTTCCGCCAAGTACCGCCAGCAGTTCAAGGCGACCCGCATCCTGACCGTCGAACAGGTGCTGGGCGGCTGGGAGAAGGTCGGCAAGGATCACCTCGCCAGCGGCGGCATCCTCGATCAGGTGTTCGTCCGGAAGTGAGCCGTCGCCGTCGTGGACGGGTCTTGCCCGGGTTCGGACTGAGCCTGGGCGTCACCCTCAGCTATCTTTCGCTGATCGTTCTGGCCCCGCTCGCCGCTCTTCTCTGGAAGGCCGGCGACGCGGGGTTCGCGACGTTGTGGGCGGGCGTCAGCTCCGAGCGCGCCGTCGCCACCTACAGGCTGACCCTCTGGACCGCCGTGGCGGCCACGGCCTTCAACGCCGTCGTCGGTTTCCTGCTGGCCTGGGTCCTGGCGCGCTACCGGTTTCCGGGCCGCAGGCTGCTGGACGCGGTCGTCGACCTGCCCTTCGCCCTGCCGACCGCCGTGGCGGGCATCGCGCTGTCCGCCATCTTCGCTCCCACGGGCTGGGCCGGGGCCCTGCTGGAGCCGCTGGGCCTGAAGGTCGCCTACGCGCCCGCCGGCATCGCCGTGGCCATGGCCTTCACCAGCATCCCCTTCGTCGTCCGCAGCCTCCAGCCCGTGCTCGAGGACCTGGAGCCCGAGGTCGAGGAAGCCGCCTTCACCCTCGGCGCAGGCGACCTGGCGGTGTTCGCGCGGGTGATCTTTCCGGCCCTGCTGCCCGCCTTCCTGTCCGGCTGCGCGCTCGCCTTTTCGCGCGCCCTGGGCGAGTTCGGCGCGATCATCTTCATCGCCGGCAACATCCCGATGGAGACCGAGGTCACCACCCTGCTGACCTTCATCCGGCTGGAGGAGTTCGACTATCCGGGCGCGGCGGGTCTGGCCGTCGCCATGCTGGCGCTCTCGTTCGTCACCCTGTTCGTGGTCAACGCCCTGCAGCTGTGGCGCATCCGGCGGGAGGGCCGCGCATGACGCCGCGCACGAGAGCCGGCGACGGTCCCGGCGCGCGCCGCGCCCTGCTCGCCCTCGCCGTCGGCCTGTCCATCCTGCTGTTCGGCGCTCCGCTGGCCATGGTGCTGGGTCGCGCCCTGGCCATGGGCTGGGGCGTCTATGTCGAGAAGATAGCCGACCCCTTCACCCTGCACGCCATCTGGCTGACGGTGGCGACCTCGCTCGTGGTGGTCCCGATCAACATCGGCTTCGGCCTGGCCGCGGCCTGGGCGATCACCCGCCACCGGTTCCCAGGGAAGCGGCTGCTGACCACCCTGATCGAGCTGCCGGTGTCGGTCTCGCCGATCGTGGCCGGCGTGGCCTATCTGTTCCTGTACGGCTCGCTGGGCGTGCTCGGTCCGTTCCTGCAGGACCAGGGCTGGCGGATCATGTTCACGGTCCCGGCCATCTGGCTGGCCAGCCTGTTCGTCACCAGCCCTTATGTCGCGCGCGAGCTGATCACCCTGATGCAGTCGCAGGGCGCGGACGAGGAGGAGGCCGCCGTCTCGCTGGGAGCCGGCGGCTGGACCACCTTCCTGCGCGTGACCCTGCCGAAGATCCGCTGGGCGCTGTTCTACGGCGCGATCCTCTGCAACGCGCGGGTCATGGGCGAGTTCGGGGCGGTGTCGGTGGTGTCGGGCAAGATCCGGGGCAAGACCGAGACCCTGCCGCTGCACATCGAGGTGCTGTTCAACGACTACAACGCCACCGGCGCCTTCGCCGCCGCCTCGATCCTGGCTCTGCTCGCCCTGGCCACCCTGGCGCTGAAAACCCTCGCGGAATGGCGGCTGGAGCGGACCTCAGGTTGACGCGCGCGTGATCTTTTCCTTGCGACAGCCATCCCTTAGGGTGCGCCGCAACATTCGAACGGATGTTTGGATATCAACAAGGGGAAGAACGCCATGCGCGACGCCGTCATCGTGTCCTACGCCCGCACCGGCCTCGCCAAGGCGAACCGGGGCGGTTTCAACAACACCCACGGGGCGGCGATGGCCGGCCATGTGATCCAGCACGCCGTCTCGCGCGCGGGCCTGGAAGGCGCCGAGGTCGAGGACGTCATCATCGGCTGCGGCGGTCCTGAAGGCGCCACCGGCATGAACGTCGCCCGCAACGCCGCCATCTGGGCCGGCCTGCCGGTGACCACCTCGGGCACCACGATCAACCGCTTCTGCTCCTCGGGCCTGCAGGCGATCGCCTCGGCCGCCCACTACGTGAAGAACGAAGGCGCCGACGTCGCCATCGGCGGCGGCGTGGAGTCGATCTCGCTGGTGCAGGGCGGCGGCCACATGAACCGCTTCCACATCACCGAAGAGAAGCTGCTGGGCGTCAAGCCTGCGCTCTGGATGGCGATGATCGACACCGCCGACATCGTGGCCAAGCGCTACGGCGTCAGCCGCGAATACCAGGACGAGTACAGCCTGCGTTCGCAGCAGCGCATCGCCGCCGCCCAGGCCGCCGGCCTGTTCAAGGACGAGATCGTCCCAATGGCGACCAAGATGAAGGTCGTGAACAAGGAGACGAAGGAAGAGTCCTTCGTCGACTACGTCGTCGACCGCGACGAGTGCAACCGCCCCGACACCACCCTGGAAGGCCTGGCCTCGCTGCCGCCGGTGAAGGGCGAAGGCCACTTCGTCACCGCCGGCAACGCCAGCCAGCTGTCGGACGGCGCCGCCGCCGTGGTGGTGATGGAAGCCAAGGAAGCCGAGCGTCGCGGCCTGAAGCCGCTGGGCGCCTTCAAGGGCTTCGCGGTCGCCGGCTGCGAGCCGGACGAAATGGGCATCGGCCCGATCTACGCCGTGCCGCGCCTGCTGGCCCGCCACGGCCTGAAGGTCGACGACATCGACATCTGGGAACTGAACGAAGCCTTCGCCTCGCAGTGCCTCTACAGCCGCGACACCCTGGGCATCGACCCGGAGAAGTACAACGTCAACGGCGGCTCGATCGCCATCGGCCACCCCTTCGGCATGACCGGCGCCCGCTGCACCGGCCACCTGCTGCAGGAAGGCCGTCGTCGCGGCGCCAAGCTGGGCGTGGTGACCATGTGCATCGGCGGCGGCATGGGCGCGGCGGGTCTCTTCGAGATCTATCAGTAGGCGTCAGCCAGAGCTGAAAACGGAAACGGCCGGTTCCTCGCGGGACCGGCCGTTTTTGCTGCCTGGATGCTCCCCTCTGGGGGAGGTGGCTCGCCGAAGGCGAGACGGAGGGGGTTCCTCCGCACATCACCCCCTCATTCGTCGCTTCGCGCCGACAGCTCCCCCAGAGGGGAGCATCCAAGTCCACGCCTACTCGCCCTCTTTCGGCTGCTCCCCGGCCTTGAAGCCGCAGCCTTTCAGGGTCTCGCCGCCGAGCTTCACCTCGGCGACGTAGGGGTACTTCAAGTCGCTCATGCCGTCGGAGCAGTCGCCCTTGGTCAGGCTCGCGACCATCAGCTTGCCGTCCGCCTGACCGGTCCAGACCGCGTGGCCGTCGACATAGGCGAAGGTCACGCCCGTCGCCTTCACGGCCGGCGGCTCCGGCCGGGTCAGGGTCATCTCGCCGCCCTTGATGTCCACGCTCCAGAAAGGTTCGGTCCCGCGCAGGCCGAAATCGGTCCTGAACTCGGCGACGGCGGGATTCTCCGCCGCGGGCGACGGCGCATCCGCCGGCGGCACGGCGTCGGCGCCCCCCGGGGCCTCGTCCTGGGCGTTGCAGGCGGCCAGCAGAAGCATGGCGGCGGCCAGAGTCACGGGAAGGGCGACGATCGCGCGCATGAGGGCTTCTCCTCGAAGTCCGGGAAAGCGGGGAATTCCAGGAAAGCAGGTTAGACTCCCGGCCCATGAGTCGGAACGGGCCTCTGGGGTTCTACGAGTTCTTCGCCGGAGGCGGCATGGCCCGCCTGGGGCTCGGCGACGGCTGGTCCTGCCTCTACGCCAACGATTTCGATCCGTTGAAGGCCGCCACCTATCGGGCCAACCACGCCGACGCCGCCGACCACTTTCATGAAGGCGACGTCTGGAAGATCGCACCCGAGGCGCTGCCCAGCCGGGCGGACTTGGCCTGGGCCTCCAGCCCCTGCCAGGACTTCAGCCTGGCGGGAGCGCGCAAGGGCCTGGACGGCGGGCGGTCGAGCGCCTTCTTCGGCTTCTGGCGACTGGTCGAAGCGTTGAGCGCCGAAGGCCGCGCGCCGCGGACGATCATCATCGAAAACGTCGTCGGCCTGCTCACCTCGCACGGCGGCCGCGACTTCGAAGCCCTCTGCCGGGCGCTGACCGGACAGGGCTACCGCTTCGGCGCCCTGGAGATCGACGCCGCCGCCTTCACCCCGCAGTCCCGGCCGCGCGTGTTCGTGATCGCCGCGCGGGACGCCGAGGGCGCGGCCACCGGCCGGTGCGGCTTCCACAGCAAGGGTGTGCTGGAGGCCTACGAACGCCTGCCGGCGGACCTCAAGGCGCAGTGGCTGTGGTGGGATCTGCCCGCCCCGCCCGCCCGCAACACCGACCTCGCCGCCCTGCTCGAACCCGACGACGCCGTGACCTGGCGACCGGAGGCCGACACCGAGCGCCTGCTCGATCAGATGAAGCCCCTGCACCGCGCGCGGCTCGAGGCCGACCGCGAGCGCACCGTCGGCGCCGTCTATCGCCGGACCCGCAAGGGCGTCCCCCAGGCCGAGGTCCGGACGGACGGTCTCGCCGGTTGCCTGCGAACGGCCCGGGGCGGCTCTTCGCGGCAGTCGATCGTCGTGGCCGAGGGCGGCGCGATCCGCTCCCGACTGCTGACCGCCCGAGAAGGCGCGCGGCTGATGGGCCTGCCCGACAGCTACATCCTGCCAAAGGGGGCGACGGCGGCCTTCCACGTCGTCGGCGACGGCGTCGCGGTCCCCGTCGTACGCTGGCTGGCCGAGCATCTGCTGGAACCGCTGCTGAGGACGGAAACGGCGGCGGCCGCCGCCGAATGAGGCCTGACAACCCCACCCGGCCCCTATAGTTTTCCGGGCAAAGCAAGCGCCCTCCCCGGAGACCCCTCTCATGACCCAGTACGACGCCGCCCGCTACAAGCGCGCCGGTCGGGGCAAGATCTATGACTCCATCATCGACACCGTCGGCGATACGCCGCTGGTGCGCCTGCCCAACCTGACCCGGGAACTGAAGCCCAGGGGCGAAGTCCTCGCCAAGCTGGAGTTCTTCAATCCGCTGGCCTCGGTGAAGGATCGCATCGGCGTGTCGATGATCGAGTATCTGGAGGCCGAGGGCATCCTGAAGCCGGGCGGCACGATCGTCGAACCGACCAGCGGCAACACCGGCATCGCCCTGGCCTTCGTGGCTGCGTCCAAGGGCTATCCGCTGGTTCTGGTCATGCCCGAGAGCATGTCGATGGAGCGCCGCAAGATGCTCCTCCTGCTCGGCGCCAAGCTGGAGCTGACCCCCGCCGAGAAGGGCATGCGCGGCGCCGTCGCCCGTGCCCAGGAACTGCTGGAGGAGATCCCGGGTTCGGTGATGCCGCAGCAGTTCGAGAACGAGGCGAACCCGCTGATCCACCGCGTCTCGACG
>VFQQ010003122.1_pt1 | contig 16740 bp, 35 predicted proteins | sample 3512341 | NCBI WGS metagenome assembly VFQQ01 (sample SAMN10412373, study PRJNA504923) | tailings metagenome | isolation source: Relicate 2 Philex TSF1 revegetated site | place: Philippines: Tuba, Benguet | collected 2017-08-29 | reverse complement strand
TGCTGCTGCTGCTGCTGCTGCTGCTGCTGCTGCTGCTGCTGCTGCTGCTGCTGCCACTGCCGTGCCAGACAATGCAGTGGCGAGCTGCGGGAGAGCGGCACCGCCTTCAGCTCCACCTGCAGCATCAAATTGGTGAGAGCGCCAGGTGAGCTGCTATTGCTGCTGGGGTGACGAATCGCAGAGCAGCACAGGGTGATTTATCCAAGCACCACCACCATCTTGCGGTACCCCCTGCCCCTCCCACCGGTCCGCACCTTGACGCACTGCGGGAAGGCTTGCTGCAGTGCTGCCGCCTGCTGCCGCAAACAGTCACCAGCTGTTGCTGCAGGCTCCTCGTTGCCGCCGGCTGCACTGCCGCCGGTGCTATCACCGCTGCTGCTGCCCTCTGAGGGATCCTCCAGGTACAGGGCTATAAAGTCTGCATCAGACAGCCCCGGCACGAAGCAGCCGTGCTGCACCAGGCTGCCGCGGAGGTACACGCCAACCAGCCCAGCACCCAGCTCGGCTTGGCAGGCAGCAACAGCTGCCTCAAGCAGCGGCTGCAGCGCCGGCGGCACCGCATTCAGCGAGGCTGTGTTGGGCACAAAGCCCTCAGTGGTGAGCTGCACCGGCTGTGGCTGGATGGGCCGCACGTTGGGTCGGCTGGCAGCATCGGCAACAGGAGCTTGCGACGGCGCAGCGGCGGCGGCGGCCAGCGGCGGCAATGCCGTGCGACGCGACACAGTCTGCGGCGACCATGTGTGTGGTAGCGGAGCTCCAGAGCGTGCCGCGCGCCGCCTGGCTGGACGAGACGAGGAGCCAGCAGGCGGGCAAGGTGTGGCGCGGGCTGTCAAGCGCGTGGTCATGGCTCATTGAGTGCACATGGATCAAATGGCGGCTGCGGGAATGCAGCCGGCCCGATCGTGGTGCTGCCATGTGGCCGCCGCTGCCCGGCGGCCCGTGCTGCCGCTGCAGCCGCTGCGCCCCACATTGGTGCTGGCACCATCTAGCGCTACCGCTCTGCAGCAGGCTCGGCCACTCAATTACACAGGCGAGGGAGTCAGTATACTAACAGAAACAATGTGGCAGCAGGTACGTTGCTGCGCCCCCAGCTCGACGTCAAGCTGCGCCCGTGCAAATGCCTGGTGCTTCCTTTTGAAGCCCGGTCCAGCCCATCATTGCGCCAGCTTCACATCCTGCTCTCCACGCCGTCTGAACCAGGGTCGCTGCGCCAGCCCTGATGCATATCGAACTGGCAGCGGTAGCCGTGCCCTCTGGCCGCAAGTCACTGCGCCAGCGCGTCGTACAGCTGCTGCATGCAGGCCGGCGGCTGCACATCGCCGTTCATGATGCCGCGCGGGTCTGCCGGCTGCCGGCTGCCGTAGGCCGCCTCGTTCAGCAGCGGCCAGACCTCGGTGACCAGGCCTGCGTCAGCAGGTGGAAGGGAGGTGTGTGCAGCAGAGGTCATTGGGTAGGTAGCTGCAGAAAGCCATGCCCAGCCAATCGGCTTAGCTTCAGCTTGTTCCTCCTGGGCAACTGCTGCCACAACCCAGGCAGCGCACCTTTGATCGACAGGTCCAGCTGCAGGCCACCTGAGACCAGGCTGAACACGCGGGTCTTGTCTGACATAGGGTCGCCACCCAGCACCTGCAGCAGTTGGGATGGCCACGGTTGGAGCACAGGCAAGGGCCACAGTGCCTGTGTGCAGCTGGCACATGGCACCTCACGCCAATGCCCGCCTCCACGCATGCATCCAGTTCAGCAACTAATGCCACATCTCGCAGCACAAGGTTAGACACAGCGCACCGTACAGGGCCTCATGCACAGCGCACCTGCAGGTTGCCGGGCAGCGCCTCCCCCAGCGGGCCCAGCGTGGCCGTCGCGCCAGCGCCCATCTCAACCTGCAGCCGTGGGCAGGCACATGAGCTCAGATGCGGGCAGGAGCTGATGCTCAGATGGCAGAGCAGCCAGCTCCTCCCTTCTGGCCTCTGCACACACGCGCTGCCTTCAGTTGCCTCATTGCGGCGCCACACCTCCTGCCATACCCTCAACCCCAGCATCGATCGATGCACCTGCTTCTCAAGGAACCGAGTCACCGCCTGCCGGCTCTCCAGCACCACCACAGAGTCCATCTCGGTGTAGCCAACCGTCAGGCCAAAGCCGGCTGCACAGCGTTACGTGGCAGGACGCAGCGCTTTGCGGCACACGGCAGCATGGTGCCAAACGGCGGCATGGCTGCACTGCCACAGGCACGCTCAATGGGCTCTCTGTAGCTGCATGGACATCACAGTTACTGGAGAAGTGGTCACAGCCGCGGGCAACGCAGCACGCGCAGCACCTGCCGGCTTACTTGAGGAGATTTGGAAGAAGAGCGTGGCGCTCCAGCTCGACTCTGGCTTGCCTTCCTTTGCTTCGTCCGCCTGCGGCATGGTATAATGCACACACGTCTCAGATGAGCTCGGCTCAGGCATCTTGTGCTGCAACAGCTTTATACGCGTCAACAGTGTGCACCATAGCGACGGCTCAGCAAGGGTATTCAACCCCCGCTTGCACCGGCTCAACAAGCGGCAGTGCCGTGCCGCACCGGCCGGCGCCGGATAACAAAGCCGTGGCCGCTGTCCATGCCGAGGCCCAGGCCGACTTTTGAGACGAATAGGAAGGCTAGTCCCTCGCAACCGGGGATGGCACTGCGGCGGTGATGCAAGCGAACTGTGGACGGCGGCAGCGTGGCGGTGGCGGCGGTGGCGAGCTGAACGGCGCGCCTGTCCGCTGCGCGCTCTCACCTCACAACCGCCTCCCCAGCCTTCTCGGCACGTGCTTTGGCGATGATCTCCACCGCTCGCGCCACATCGGCCTCCACCCGCTTGAGCAAGTTCTTTCGGGCCTCGCCGTCCATCCCAGGTAGCATGACCACGTGTAAAACGGCGGTTCATGGCGCCGGCGGGCACAAAAGTTTGGCCGGGTATCTGCACAGGGATATGTGCCGCCACAGGCGCCGCTCTGAACAGCCTGATTTGTCTGATGTGATGTTGTCTAATGCGGCCAAGCGGAGCTCTGTGTGCACTGCAGTTGGAGATACAGTGGAAGAGAACGGTCTCAGCGCAGGCCCCCACTGACACCCCAGCTGCACCTCCTTGCCTGCACCCAAGCCGCACAGATTCCCGAACCGGCGCCTGATCCACCCAGACACCAACACCGAGCTGCCACCCCTCTGTCCGCATGCAGTGCGCATAATTATCACATTGAACCGACGAGGAAATCAACTTCTAGTGCACACAGTGAGGAATGCAATGCAACTGCTATTGTACAGCAATCTTCACATGTCCAGAAACAGAGAAAGCGTTGAGGAGGGAACAACCACGACAGCAGGGGTGGCCTCGGCAGCACATGCTGATGTACAGCGCGACGTGCAGTCACAGCACAGCAGCGGGCCACCCCGGCCACCCCTCAACGACCGGATGTCAGCCTGAGCAGGCTGGTGGAGAGCTCACAAGAGTGCTGTGGGCAGTCCCCGCTCAGCTGCTCGGCGGCTCGCTGCCTCCAGCTGTCGGCGGCGGCCGCAGCGTCGCTGTCGCTGCCGTCCGCGTGCCCCGCCGACTGCCAGGGTGACCCCGCCTGCTCGCTGCCGCTGGGCTCAGTTTGCTCGCCACCTGCCGCCTCTGCTTCGAGCCGCTCAACCGCCAGCGCCAGCTGGACTGGATCTGGGTACAAGCCTCGGCACGCCACCAGCAGCCGGGCGCCCTGCAGCGGCGTCAGCATGTACCAAGCCGTGTCGTGAAAGGCCAGCAGCGCCGCCCAGTGCGCCTCGGCCGCCGCGGACAGGGCGCCCGCGCGCTGCGCCAGCAGCATGCACTGCTCAGCCTGTGCAGCCAGGCTGGAGGCAGGCCCCGCCTCGGCCTCTTGGGCTGCTGCCGCCGCTCCTGCTGCTGCTCGTGCTGCCGCAGCCGCTGCTGCAGCCGCTGCTGCTGTTGTGGGGCTGGCAGCCTCCTGCGGCTCGTCATCAGCTGCACTCTGCGGCGGCAGCTCTGCCGCCGCTGCTGCGCCCGCTGCGGCGGCGTTCACAGCGCCGGCCAGCTCCGCCTGCCGGGCCTGGAAAGCCCGCCACTCTGCAACCATGCTGCGGCGCTGGCCAGGGGACAGGCGCAGCGCGGCCACTGCTTCGTCATACAGGGCCTGTTGTGCGCATCCGCCCTCTGCTGCTGCCGGCGCCCCGCCGCGTGCTGCCATGAGCAACTTGAGGTGGGCAGGGCGCAGCAGCGTGAGCAGATCCATGAACAGGCACTGCACGGAGGCGAGCGGGTGGCATGGGCAATGGGTCAGAGTGAGGCCAGCAGGGGGCGATCGCCGGGCAGCAGACAGATGCAGTTCCAAGCAGCAGCACCTTAGGGTGATGCTGAGTCTGGTGCACAAGTGTCATTCCAAGCACAGGCCAAGGCTGCCGTTTGTCGCCCAGGTTGCCCACTCCACCCCATGTCACCCCCTGGTCCACTCACCGCCTCCACCAGCAGGTCTGTGAGCTGCTGCTCCGCGGCCTTGCTCCCTGTGGCCTCCACAGTCCGCAGCAGCTCTGTCACTCGCGCCAACACCGTGTCATACAGCTCAAGCATCTGAGCTGGGGTGAGCGAGCGCAGCGAGGCCAGCACCCCAGGGGAGGCTCGCAGTGATGACGCCATGGCCGCCGCCAGCGTGGGCACCCATCGGCCGCCCGTCGCCGCCTGCCCGCTGCCGCTGCTGCCGCCGCCGCCGCTGCTGCTGCCATCGCCGCTGCTGCTGCCGCTGGCTGCCGCCTCCAGCCATGCCGCCAGTTGCAGCGCTGCAGAAGGAGCTTCCGTGCCGCCGCTGCCGCTGGGTGGTGAGGGCTCGCCAGCGCTGCTGTTCACCGCAGTGCATATGCCAGGCTGGCCGCAGGGCGCAGCCGTGGCGTCCGCGGGAAGCGCGCCCTGCTGCGCCTGCTGCGCTTCGCCCAGCTGGCGCAGCACCGCAAGCCAGTCGTCTCTCAGGCTGTGCCGCGCCTCGAGCTCCCGTTTCTCGCTGGCCGCTGCTGCATGCTCCAGCCGCGCTTGCTCAAGCTGGCCGGCCTACAGGGTGGCAGGGGAGCGGGTACACGCCAGGTGGGTGCAACTGGATAGGTTCCCGCATTGCGGCAGGAGTGGTTGAGGCCCTGGTACGGCAAGATGCGGTCGCAGCCCTGGCCACACATTCAATCATGCAGCCGCAGCCCGAGGAGGCGCCTCTCACCAGCTCCTCGCACTGCTGCTGCTGCTCAGTCATGCGCTGGCGCTGCCGCTGGCGGTAGCGCTGCATGGCAGCCCGGTTCTGGGCGCGCCGTTTTTCAAGCTCCGGGTCCGCAGCTGGCGCGGCAGCGGCAGCGGCACAGGCAGCGGCGGCGGCAGCAGCGGCGCCTAGCGCTTGCGGCGCGCCCTGATCAGCAGTGGAAGCGCTCAGGCCATCCCACTCTGCCCAGACTTGGTCGTCGAGCAAGGCCAGGGCGTCGGCAGCCAGCGGCTGCGCGGGTGCGAGGCCCAGCAGGTCGGCCGAGAACATGGCTGCTGTTCCATCGCTTTGCATGGCGTGCGATTGAGGCATGGACGCGCCGAATTGGCCGCGCCACTCACATGCACGTGCCAGCGTGGACTCACCAAATGCCAACTCACCTCTACCAACACCCCACACATCCCCAGGCTACTTAGCCGCGGCCATGCCTAGCTGCCCTACTATTTTCTCGCCCTTGAGACGCCATCGGTCCTGTGTGCGCGCTTGTGCCGGTCGCCCCCGCGCCTTTTGCGACCCATTGACGCCCCCCGCCCCAGTGCGCACAAGCCAAAGGCCTGCCGCATCGCTGATCGCTCCTTCCTCCTTGCAGCGGCAGCGCTACTGCCGCCGCCGCCGCCGCCGCCAACACCGCCTGCCTCCCTGCCTGCAGCCGGCTGTGCCGCCCGCCCAGCCGCCCTGACGACCATGCCGCTCGACGGGGCAGTCGACGTCACCTTCGAGGGGCTCACCTTCACGGTGCAGCCGCGCGGCGGCGGCGAGCCTGTGCAAATCCTCAAGGGCCTGTCGGGCGCCGTGCGCAGCGGGCGCGTGCTTGCCATCATGGGAGCCAGTGGCGCCGGCAAGGTGGGTGGGGCTCATGGTAGGCTGGGAGCTGGGGCTGTTACCCTGCGAGCACAGCTTCCTGGGCAGGGTTTGCGAGGCAACCTGGAGCCGAGGGGACACACCTGCCGCCTTGCAAGCGTGATGTCACTGCTGCTCTCAGCACACCCTGCCCCACCAACGCTCACCCTACCTCTGCGCACGCCCTGCTCCCCTCCTCTTCTTGCAAGAGCCGCCCTGCAGATGCACCGCAACCTGGTACACTCACCCCCATCCTGCCTGTGCAGACCACCCTGCTGGATGTGCTGGCAGGGCACACCTACACCGGTACCGTGGGCGGCCATGTGATGGTCAACGGCAAGCCCCGCCACCTCAAGTCCTTCCTGCGCATCAGGTGCGGCTGCCGGGCGGTGCTGCTTGCCTTGAACAGTTGCTGTGTTGGCTTGCTGCAGCTGGCAGTGCAGCTGCACCGGCGGCAGGTGGGGCCGGCTCCTGTTCCAGCCTGCCGACCCTTCTGAGCTCCACGAAAGACCGTCGTTGCACTCTTCTCCACCCTTCCCCCTGCCGCAGCTCCTACGTGCAGCAGCGCGACGTGCTCATGGCCTCAGCCACAGTCCGAGAGGCCATCACCACCGCCGCCCTGCTCAAGCTGCCGCGGGCCATGCCTGCGGCTGAGAAGCGCACTCGGGTGGACAGTGTGCTGGCGGATTTGGAACTGGAGGCCTGCCAGGTGGGTGGATTTAATTATTAAGGCATGATGGCGGCTGAGAAGCGCGTTTGGGTGAACAGTGTGCTGGCAAATATGGAGCTGGAGGTGTGCCAGGTGGGTAGTCTGCTGTATTGGACAGGCGGACAGGTGCCTCAGTTCGTGGCGTCGGGTGCAGATCCTGTTGCGCTGCACAGGAGCTCGCAGTTCCAACAGTCTGCTGTGTGTTGGAGATGTGCTTCGCTGGTCAGCGTGGGCAGCAGGCAGGCGGGCTGGCTCTGTTGCTCTGTCCCAGCCGCCGCCCACCAACTTCGCTCCACTCTTCCCTGCACCCACTCGCAATGTGCAGCACACTCTGATTGGAGATGAGCTGCTCAACATGAAGGGCATCAGCGGCGGCCAGCGGCGCCGCGTGTCAGTGGGCATTGAGCTGGTGAAGCAGCCGCAGGTGCGCCGTGCTGCGCTGTGTCGCGCCGCACTGTGCCGTGGTTGGTGAAGCAGCCACAGGTGCGCCGTGCTGCGCCGTGCCGCGCGGTGCTGTGCTGTGCCGTGCTGTGGTTGGCCAGGCACCCACAGGTCGCGGGGGATGGGCCAGCTACATAACTCCTGCCCCTCTCGCCACCCCCATTTCCCGGTGCAGCTGCTGTTCCTTGATGAGCCAACGAGGTAGGCAGGCCGCGCACATGACACGGCAGCTCATGTCTGCCGGCCCTGCTGCCTCCAAAGCAGAGTGTTGCTGGAGTGAGTGTTGCCAAGGGCAGCGCTCCCACTCCAGTTTGGCCGCAGCCGCTAGGTGCCTGATGGTCCCCTGAGCCGGCTCGGGCATGCTTTGTTTTCCTTCCTGCCCTGTGCAGCGGCCTGGACTCGGAGATGGCGGTCAGCATGATGGAGACGCTGCTGCGGTGAGTTCAAGCTCTCTGGACCCCCAGCTGTGCCGACGTCCACAACTTGCTTGCCGTTGTGTCCCGCTGCTGCACGGAGTCGCAGGGCCGGCAGCAGCGCATACGCTCCTGAACACTGCTGATTATCCACCGAAATCACTGCTCCCTGCCGCAGGCTGGCGCGTGGCGGGCGCACCGTGTGCGTCACCATCCACCAGCCCAACAGGTGGGGCCACTGATGGTCGGCTGTGGCACTGTACGCCCTCGTCGCATGGCGGGGGCACATGCGGCACACTCGTACATCATAGGCGGCCTACGCCGGCAGGGCAGGACATGCAACTGGCTTTCCATGTGCCTGTCATGTGTGACCCACCCACCCACCCTTCTATACCCACCCAACCTCACTGCAGTATCATCACCAGCATGTTTGATGACTTCATGCTGCTGGTGGGCGGCCAAGCCGCGTACGCCGGCCCCTGGGGCGGCGCTGTGGACACGTTTGCAGCAGCGGGGTGAGTCTGAGGCAGGTAGCATATGCTGCTGGTTCAAATTGATATCGCGCAGTGGTAGCAGCAGCATAATCAAAATGTGTGCAGGCATGATTGAGACTTAGCAGTCACAGCTCCCACTTCACTGCTCCGTGCCCCGCAGCTTCCCCTGCCCCCAGTTCATCAACCCCACCGACCACTTTTTGTCTGTGCTGCGCGATGGCAAGGCCGCCGACGCAGTCGTGGCTGCCTACGCAGCATCCATGCCAGCGCTGGGCAGCCCTTCGGCCATCAGCAGTGGCAAGGCTGCCGGCAAGGCCGCCGGCACACCAAGCTGCGATGTGGAGGCGGGCCTTGCGGGCGAGGAACCGGCTCTGGAGGGCAGCAGCGACAGCGCGGCATCCCTGGCCAGCGAGGCGGCGGCGCTGGTGGAGGCTGAGCGGCCGTGCGTACCATTTGTCTACCAGGCCAGCGTGCTGTCGGTCCGCATGATGCGCAACTGGGGCCGCAACCCAATGATGCTGGCGGCGGAGGCTGTGCAGGTGGGTGGGCTTCCAGGGTTTCTAGGGTTGGATGCTGGGGAGTGTGAACGAGAGGAGAGGACCTGCTTGGCTGCACATGCTCGCTGCGATTGGCTTGGTAGCGAGTCGGCAGGGGCGGGCAGCCGTGCTGCAAATCATGACCTGCCCGCCTGCCTGCTGCATAGCCGGGCGCATGCCGCTGTACCAACCACGCGCATGGCGGCTCTCAACCGCACGCTTGATAGCTTGCTCACATGCCAAGCCCGTCTGCCCTCCCGCCCTCCCGCCCCAGTACCTGTTCCTGGCAATCTTTGTGGGCCTTGTGTACTTGCGGTGAGGCTTGTGCAGCCTTTTGGGAGGGGAGGGGTCCCAGCAGCAGCAGTGCGGGCATGCAGGAATGTCCTGTCAGCAGTTGACCAACCAGCCGGCAGCAGTTGCCTGACATTGGATGCATGCTTACGCCCATTCAATCCCTGCAGGCCGTCTGATTCTGTGAACCAACCTTCTCTCATCTCTGCTTGATCCTGCAGGCTGTCGGACTCTGTTGCCACCGGCGTGCCCGACCGCCTCAGCTCCCTGTGGTTTGTCCTGGCGGTGCTCAGGTGCGGCCCTGGCTGGGTCGCAAGCGCCAAGCGCGCCGCCCAGGCAATCATGTGCATGCATGTCGCACGCTCAAGGCGCCATACGCGTGTTGGCCTGCTGCCCTGCTGCCCACAGCTGCTCTTGGCATGCATTCCACACCAACCGCCGCTTCACTCCCTCTTATTGAGCAGCGAGCGCCTGCTGGCTTCACACTCAATCCAACCGCCGTGCCTCCCATGCTTTGCGCAGCTTCACCCCTTCCTACACCGCCACCGTCACCTGGGACAGCGAGCGCCTGTTGCTGCGCCGAGAGGCGGGGCAGGGCATGTACAGCGCCGCCGCCTGGTTTGCCGCCAAGACCTTCACCGTGGCGCCGGTGCAAATCTTGCAGACCACGCTGTTCTGCGTCATCACGTGAGTAGTGTATTTTGAGGGTGAGAGGATGATGTATTGAGGATCCAGTGAGGCAGCAGCAGGAGTGGTTGGCACCAGCAGGGTCGCTGGGTGTGCCCGCTTGAGCTGGTTGGGCTGGTAAGCCGGACGCCCGACAGGCGCTAGCTGGGCGGTGGCATTGTAGCCGATCCCCTCCCTGACACGCCTCCCCTCCGCCCGCACATGCCCTTGAAGCTATTGGATGGTGGGTTATGCGGCGGATGCTGGCCGCTTCTTCATTTACGTGGCCCTGCTCAACATGTTCCAGGTGGGCTCGTTTGTTCCTTTGCATGTGCTGCGCCGCTGCGCGCAGCACTGCCATGATCGAGCGGTCGGGCAATGCGCCGCTGCGGGTGCAAGCCCCGTAACTGTGGAGCAGCTCGCCGCTTGCCTTGGCACGCCACGCTGCAGCCAACAGCCGCTGTGCCCATGCCCTCTGCCCCTCTGCAGCTGACCTCGGAGACGGTTGGCCTGCTGTGCGCGCTGTGCACGTCGCGCAGCATGTATGCCGTCATCATGCTCACCTTTGTGAGTGGAATTGGAGTGGAGGGGCAGGGGGAGAGGAAGCCTGCTGGGCAGCAGGGGAAAGAGAGAGGAGCGGGCGGAGCCTGGCAAGGTTGTGCTGCGTGGCACGGCACAAGCTCTGGTGCCTAGCAAGCACGTGCTCACACAGCTGCCTGTCACTGGCACACTGCGCAGGTGCTGCTGATGCTCATGACGTTCACTGGCTTCCTGGTGACGGGTGAGTGAAGGGAAGAGAAGGCGGGCAGGGAGTGGCGCGGGGTCTGGGGCGCCTGTGTGTGAGAGAGCAGGCCAGCAGGCCGCACCCAGCGCTGACAGGCAGCTGCTGCGGGAGGCTCTGCAGAGTTTCCTGCTTGGCCACCCATCTCAGACCACGCATAACTGCTTTCCACTTCCGCAGCCATCCCCGTCTACTTCAAGTGGATCAAGTGCGTGGGCTGGTGGGAGGGCGGGATGGGCTTGTTGAAGGGTGTATGGACGGAACGGTGTGCGCTCTACCTGCCCTTGTTCCCACTGGAAGCTGTGCATTCTTGACTGTCGCTGCTCTGCCACAACTTTTTTGCAGGTGGGTGAGCTACCTGAACTACACATACGCTGCACGTGAGTGAAAAGTGTGCCACACGACTGGTGTATCTCAGGCTTGCCTGTCTGCTGTGCCTGGCGGCGCCGCCGGGGATATGCATTGGTGCAGCGGTCGCGTGCCGTCGGCCGAAGGTAGGGCCGCTGCCTGCTTACCGCCCTGCACCTCCGCCCCGCCCCGCAGTGGTTGACAATGAGTTTGGAGGGGACACGTTTTACACCGACGATGGCGTGGCGGTGCACGGCTCGACCCTGGTCCCATCCGCAGTCAGCAACGGGCTCAGCGGTGAGTGCGGGAAAGCACAGACTCTCACGAGCTTCGTTGCGCAGGCTGAGTTGTATGGGCCAGCTGGCGAGGGCATGCTGCTGCGATTGCTTACCTCGTAGCCGCTGCAGCCCATCGCCGCGTCACTTGCACCCTGCCAACCGCCGCGCAATTGCACGCCCTCCCTCTCTGCAGTGCTGGCCAACTCGATGGTGGCTCTGGGTCTGCTGGTGGGCACCCGCCTGCTCGCCTTCCTGGTGCTGCTCGTCATGCACCGGCTCAAGAAGATCTGAGCAGCACAGCTGAACTCTGATAGGATGGCGCGGCGGCAACCGCTTCCCATAGAGCACAAAGCACACAGGGCCCCTAGCGCAGTACAATTGTCGTTGCAGTGCATTATTGTGACCCATGCCCAACTGAAACCCCGCTTTCATGTCTTGCCCACACGAATAACACCAGCCCGGCTACTAATTCCTGCACCGAGGCCTGTACCGACCGCCACATAGCTATACATCCCGATGTAAATCGGCCCGATTTGCCCACGGCAGCGTGCCCCACCTGCATGCACGATCACTGGCATGGGGTCTGCTGCCGCTTTCTCTTTTTCGGCAGCTGCGGCCGCATGTGCGTTGCCAGCCTCCCCCCGCTGGGCCTGTTTGTTTCAAAGCTCGTTTTACCATGGACGGTACCTAGCTTCCCCAAGTTAAGAAAGTTAAGAAAACACAGATGGCGTAATGTTCAGGGAATGGAACGAGGACTGAAAAACCAGCCAGCCAGAAACAATCAACGGTCGGCCAGATTGCGTGAGCTTAATGTGAGGTGCAATGTGGCAGGCTCATGGCAATGTGACAGTTCATCTGCACTGAGGTGCATCACTTCAGTTCATGACACAAGATAAAGCAACGGCGGCAGGACAGAACCGACCCTTAGATTGGCAGCCTTGCTGTCCCTCAATGCTGGCCTTGTGTGCAGCTCTGTCAAAGGGACGGATCTTCCTCTCACCCGCCACGGTGCTGACGCTTCGTACCCCTGCTGCTGGGCCCAGCGCCGTTGGCATTGGAGTTGGGGCCGGCAGGGGTAGGCACAGCGACTGTCGGTGCCGGCACAGCGGGCACCGCCTCTGCCGCCTCAGCTGCCGCTTCGTCTGCCGCCACCTCTGCCTCGTCCTCGTGCATGTAGTCCATGTCCTCCTCACCCTCGGACTCAGTCTGCACGTACACAGTGGGGCCATCAGTTGAGTTCAGCACTGCTGAGCAGCAGCCGTATTTGCAGGCAAGCAGGCAAAACATCTCGCTCCATCCACCGCTGTGGCAGTACTGAGCCCTGCCCCAACCCATGCTCATGCAACCCATCTGGCAGGTGGCTGTTCACAGCGCACACTCACCAGCTCCAAATCGTTGCCGGCCGCGCGCTGGGACTCCTCCCAGGAGCGGCGGCGCGCGCCCCACTTGAGCACGCGCCTCAGCTGGGCGCGCGCGTCCGGCTGGTCATGCTCCAGGCCCAGCATGCGGAACAGGCGGCGCCGGCCCTCGCCGTAGATGCTGGCCAGGTCATAGTCATCCATAGCCAGGGACAGCAGCTTGAGCAGGTCCTGAAGGCAGCGGGAACAGTCAGTGAGGGAAAGATCAGCCAGGGGCATGGCGTGAGAGCCAACTTGCGGGTCAAACTGGCTGCACTGGCACGCAGCAGGCGGTTGTGCCCTGCGGGAGCTGCCGTCTCGTTGTGACTCAACGCTTCAACAGTACATGGACAGCACCTGGCAGAATCAGTGCACATCACTCACCGCACGCAGCTTGTAAACCACGTCCCGCTGCACGATGCGCCTGCTGTTGAAGGCAGCGGTGATGGCGGCCTGGTGCTCCAGCACAGCGTGCAACGGGATACCGGTGTGTGCTGCACCCACACCGGTGCTGAACATCTCCCGCATGCTGCCTGCATTAGTGGAGCAAGGGGGAGGCGACAAACGCAATAGGTCATATGCGGCATTGGAAGACAGCGGCAGCAGAGCGGCAGCGGCAGCGGCAGTCGCAGCAGAGCGGCAGCAGAGTGGCAGCGGGCAGCAGCAGGATGGACAGTGTGTTTCTGCACGAGCATGTCACAACTTGCCCATGTCCCCTCAACACTGCAACGCAGCGCACTTGTGTACAGCCTCTGGAACTGCTCGAAGTTGGGCTTGCCCTTGTCCACAAACACACGGGCGCTTCCGTCAGGCCCCGCCTCGCCCTGGCGCGCCTCGGTGAACGCGTTGAAGAGGCGCTCCGCGGTCTGGTTGTGCAGGTGCTGGAATGCAGCTGTGGCACGCGTGGCACGCACATTGTGCCGGTTGTGCACCACCACCGCGATGCGCGGCAGCAGGTTGGCGTCAGGGCGCTCGGTCGCCTTGACAGCAAAAGTGGACTTGCGCACGCTCCGAGTGAACAGGTCCTGCTCCTCAAACAGGTTCCACACCCTGCAGCACAACGGGTAGATGGTAAGAATGCAAGGTGTTGATGCCAGGCAGCGCCCCTATTGAAGCTGGCAACATGCTTGCACAAGGTCGTAGGCGGTGGCAGCGGCAGTGCACCTGGTGTGTGTGCCTCAAGTAGTAAGCTGTCGAGGCACGCCCTGCCATTCTGCCCACCCACCCCCGCTTCCTCACCTGTTGAACATGTTGTCCACGGCTTGCAGCGAGAAGTCGTCGGCGTTGACGGGCACAATCAGCTTGTCGATGCTGCCTGCAGATTTGACAAGGAATAGGGTGGGAGGCAGGGGCTCCCATTTGGTGCCTAGAGCAGCGGTGTGGTGGCCATTTTGTTCAGGTTGCTCAGCAAGTTGGGCCAGGCCAGAGCAGAGCGGCAGGAACCAGGCACACACAGGGCAGCCAATGACAGCATCTGCTAGCAGGGCTGCAACTACAGCTGCAACCGCAGCCGCCATCAGGCAGCTGCTTCAGTCCACTCACACAGGGCCAGCTGCGTGTACTCGGTGAAGGCGGGGTTGGTGTCAATGAACACCGCAATGTCCTTGCCCCGCAGCTTGCTCTCAGGGCCTTCCTGCACTGCCTTGAACAGCGCCCGCAGCTTCTGCAGGGTGATCTTGAATGGGTCGTTGATCACGGCTTCACGGTTCATGTAGAGGCGCAGCGAGTTGGACATGTCGTCTGCAGGGATGAGCGGTATGGGTACGGGAGGGGCAGGGGTTAGAATGGAGGGAGAAAAATAACACATGCATGGGGCTGGCGGAGTGGGGCGAAGTCACACTCGCGTTGAGAAGAGGAGGGGGAGGGACACATGCATCACCCAAGTGATAGTGCCTCAGCAAAGCACAGACTCACCCAGGCGGCCGTCGCCGCAAAGCAGATAGAGGTTGTCGGGGCAGCGCCGGTTGACCTTGTGCACAGGCACGAGGTACTCTGCAGATTGGGGAAGGGGGTGGTGCTCAAATACTTGGTTAGATCTGGGCCCACAGAGTGCTGCCCAAGGCAGGGCAGTCGACAGGAGCATGCGCCAGGGGCGGGTGGGTGGGCACAGAAGAGGTGGGCACTGAGCGGATGAGGGCAGGGAGAGACCGACAGGCGCAGTTGTAAACAAGTGGCGCAGTTGCTCATCTGGCTGGCACCCCCACTCACACCACCTACCATGCGGCTTGGGTTTCTCGTAGCCGCCATCCGGCTCCAGCGACTGGTGCAGGTAGCCCGCAATGCTGCGGGGCACGCTCAGCGCGTCCATGTGCAGGCCGTTGGGGCCTCCCATGTGCAGCGCAGCGCCTTGCTGAAGTCGCCTCACCATCTCAGCCCCGGACACTGCGAGAGCAGCAGGGATGAAAGATTGAGGTGATCACATCAAGTGAACTGTCCTCGCAAGCGCGCAGCGGCGGCGATCCAGGCGGGGACCAACATGCAACTAGCGCTCATCGGGCGCCTGTTCGCTGCTGCACGCCGCAGATTTGGCATGCACAAACACTGTGCTGCAAGCAGTACAGGCGAACACGCACCATTGCCGCCGGCAAAGGTGAGCAGCGTGTGAGACAGGTTGGCCTGCGGGCACATGTCGCACACGATGACAACTTTTTCGGGGTGCAGGTGCGCGTAGGCCGTGGACGTGTGGAAGGTCAGGGTCGTCTTGCCGACGCCTCCCTTGTTCGTCCACAGGCCGTAGGTCTCGATGTTCACCATCCTGACGCCCTGTCAAAGGGATGGCTTGAGCGTTCACGAGCTGGGTGCGTCTCTAGGCCCGAAACGTTTTGGGTCGGTGCCACTGATGCCAATGGGGGGAGCGAACACAATTGATTTGGGCTGGCAGAGACCCTGTCAGTCGGAACACACAGAAACAGGACAGCAGTAGCAGCGATTGCGGAATATTGGTGCTGCCGCTGTGCGCGCTGTGCCGCTCCATGCGGCCGGGTCCAGCTTGCCATTTGTCTCCTTGTTACATCTGCCCTTCCATAACTGTCACACAACTGGCAGCCACTACTCCATAAAAATTAGTGGCAACCGCAACGCTCAGGGCTTCGGCCCGCCTGTCACAAAGCTTCGAAGCAACAGCTGGCCGGCAGTGACCAGCGCTTTGCGCTGCAGGCGGTACGCCAGCGCCGCTGCCAACCGAGCATCTGTTGCAGCACTGCCGCCGCTGCTGCACTCTACCGGTGCTGCTGCACGCTGCTGTGCCACAAGCTCCGCATCTTGCTCCATGCTAGTGGGCCAACCAGCTGCCTCTGCCGCCAGCTCAGCAGCCAGCCGCTCAGCCAGCGCCAGCTGCAGCCCCAGCTCGGCTGCCGCGCCCTCCTCAGCTGCGAATGGCAGCGACTTCAGTGCGGCGTAGCTGTAAGGGTCTTTGCCGGACAGCGCGGCAGCCATGCGCTCGCCATCACCCAGCGCCGCCTGCATGCGATCCAGCGACAGCAGCACAGCGCTGCTGGGGTCACGGCTGCTGCTGCCAATACTGCTAGCGTTGCTGCTGCTGCTGACTCCTCCGCTGCTCCCAGGCTCGCCACTCCCTCTGCCACTGTCGGGGGCCTGCAGTGCCGCAAACTGCAGCCGGTCCGCAGGGTTGCCGCCGGTGAGCACAAAGCCGTACTGCGCAGGAGGAGCCAAAGCAACGCATGATGAAGTGCAGAGCTGCGCACTGGCGGGAGCATTCTGTCTTGGTTGGGAGGCAAAGCAGCTGTCGATGGCCATGATACAACCACACACGCAAGCGCCGATGACATCCCATCCACTGACCTGAGCCATGAGCCGCTGGTTGGTCATGCCCGCAGGCCCGGTGTAGCTGATTGTAGCCTCCTCGCCCGCCTGCAGCGGGTGCAGCGCAACGAGCTCCACTGTCCGCCCATCCGCGCTCAGCCTGGCAAATGGGCACATGGAGAGAAGGAGAGTAAGATGTTGAGCAGTCCCGGCTGGTGACGGTCACCTCAGAGGGAGGCAGCTGCTGGTGCTGCCGGTGGCGGCAGCGTAGGCGTCGAACAAGGGCGTCCCTGGCTGCTTCACCACTTTTCCCAGGTGAGAGCTGCAAACACAACCGAGCGAAGCGAGCCACAAGGACTGTCATACCGGCCAAGCCGCAGCCCCTCACCGAAAGTCGCAGCTGGGGTCGGCGGCGTGGTTGGCCCCATCCAGGAAGGGCACAAACGCGAAGCAGTCCTTGCGCAGCTCAAACGCGCGGCTGCGCACGCAGGCAAAGCCCCACTGCAGCCAGCTGGGGCCGCCTGCGCCGGG